>Ga0247732_10000093_pt1 | contig 60521 bp, 53 predicted proteins | sample UWRJL163409C2_FD_180940 | JGI IMG/M metagenome (GOLD analysis project Ga0247732, IMG submission 180940) | Plant litter microbial communities from Arlington Agricultural Research Station in Wisconsin, United States - UWRJ-L163-409C-2 | ecosystem: Environmental > Terrestrial > Plant litter >... | reverse complement strand
CTTCGTCTCGGCCATCCTCTCGGTGGCCTGCACGGTCCTCGCCGAGATCGGGGAGGACTACAAGCGTCCGCACTCCGACGTCCGCGACCTGTATGCGTGGGCGGAGCGCTTCCGCCGTGGCGTCGTCGACTCCACCGACGAACGTACCTGTGGGGCAAGAGATTACGATCTTCGTGCCGAGAAGTGGATCACCACCGAGACGGTTGCCCAGTTCTCGCCGCTGCTGTGCGGCGGCCTGTCCCACGACCGCGAACGGACGCTGCTGAGACGTCTGGAAGGTCCGCGCTTCTGCGGGCATCCGGATCTGAAGTACTCCCTGATCCCGTCGACGTCGCCGGTGTCGCCCGACTTCCGGGCGCGGGAGTATTGGCGCGGCCCGGTCTGGCCGGTCCTGACGTGGCTGTTCTCCTGGTGCTTCGCCCGCCGCGGCTGGGCCGAGCGGTCGTCGAACCTGAGGCGTGAAGGGTTGCGCCAGGCCAGCGACGGCACCTTCGCCGAGTACTACGAACCGTTCACCGGAGAACCGTTGGGCAGCATGCAGCAGTCGTGGACCGCCGCGGCGGTGTTGGACTGGCTCGGGTGACGCGGGAGAGCTAGTCGCTCTGCTCGGCCAATCGGGCAAGGGGCGCAAGGGCATTGGCCAGTGTCTGGCGTTCCTCTGCGCTGAGTCGGGTCAACATGCCTGCGATCTGAGCGCGGCGCGTCGCCAACGCCTCGCGATGTTGGACCAGTCCGCGCGGGGTGACGTCGACGAGGACGGCACGCAGATCGGATGGGTCCCGGGATCGCTTGACCAGTCCGAGCTTCTCGAGGCGCCGGATGGCGACCGTGGTCGTCGGGGTGCGGACGCGTTCGTGGGCCGCGAGTTCGGTCATCCGGATCGGACCAAGATCAAGCAGTGTCAGCAAGATCGACAGCTGCGCCAGGGTCAGGTCGGCACCGCCCTCGGGCATGTTCCGGTTGGAGTCGCCCCGACGCAGGACGGAGAAGAGCTTGGAGAGCACCTGCTGTAGCTCCCCGGCCAGCTCAGTGACCTGCGGTTCGGTCTCTACCATAATTCGCTAGTCTAACCGCTCTGACCGTCTGGACCGCTCGACATGCGTCGATTGGTCCAACTGACCCCCAATCGCTACAGCACCTGCGACAGGAATTGGCGCAGCCGGTCGGTCTCGGCGTCGGAGAAGATTCGCTCGGGTGTCCCGGTCTCGACCACCTTGCCGTGGTCCATGAACACGACGGCGTCGGCGGCGGACCGGGCGAACCCCATCTCGTGGGTGACGACCACCATCGTCATGCCGTCCTCGCCGAGCTCGGCGATGAGAGCGAGGACGCCCTTGACCAACTCGGGGTCGAGCGCCGAGGTCGCCTCGTCGAAGAACATCACCTGGGGCGTCATAGCCAAGGCGCGGGCGATGGCGACGCGCTGCTGCTGCCCGCCGGACAGGGTCGCGGGGCGGACATCTGCCTTGTGCCGCAACCCGACTCGTTCCAGGTGGGTCAGCCCGAGTTCGCGGGCGGCGTCGGCGTCGAGGCGTTTTAGCCGTCGGGGTGCGAGCGTGACGTTGTCGAGGACGGTGCGGTGGGGGAACAGGTTGAACTGCTGAAACACCATCCCGATGCGTTGGCGCAACTCGTCGGGGTTGTCCTTGAGCACCGACCGACCGTCGAGGAGGATGTCGCCGCGATCGGGTTCGTGCAGCCGGTTCAACGCCCGCAGCAGGGTGGACTTGCCCGAGCCCGAGGGTCCGATCACCGCGGTGGTGGTACCGGCGGGCACGTCGAGGTCGACCCCGCGCAGGACGGAGTTGGTGCCGAAGGACAGGTGGACGTCGTTGGCTGCCAACGACACTGGCTCGAACTTCACGGGGGCGTTCACACCATCTCCTGGGTCGCTGCCGGGTTCGCGGGACTGGCCGGGTCTTCGGAGTCGGCCACGGGTCTTCCGCGTCGAAGGCGTGCGTCGATGTAGTTGACCAGGTGGGTCAGCGGAATGGTCAGGGCGAGGTAGAAGATTCCGGCCGCGACCAGAGGCGACAGGTTGCCGGTTTGGGCGTTGAGGTCGCGGCCCACCTGGAACAGTTCGCGTTGGCTGGCGATCAGGCCGAGGAAGTACACCAGCGACGAGGCCTTGAGCAGCGAGATGAACTGGTTGACCAGTGCGGGCAGCACGCGCCGAACGCCTTGGGGCACGATGACCAACCGCATCGACGACGAATAACTGAAGCCCAGCGCGCGCGAGGCCTCCAGCTGTCCGGCCTCCACGCTTTGGATGCCAGAGCGCAGAATCTCCCCGATGTAGGCCGCCGCCATCAGCCCGAGCGCCGCGATGCCGAGCGGATAGGGGTTGTTGCCGGTCAGCCCGCCCACGATCGGTCCGACGCCCAAGCCGATGATCAGGATGATGACCACTTCGGGCAAGCCGCGGAACACGTCGGTGTAGACGCGCGCAGGCCATCTCAGCCAGCGGGCCTTGGAGATGCCTGCGACCGCGAGGCCCATGCCCAGGATCAGGCCGATGATGGCAGCGCAGACCGTCAGGATCAGGGTGTTGGGCAGACCGGTCTTGAACAGGTCGGGGATGGCGCGCTTGTACAGCTCCCAGTCCAGGAAGGAGTCCGCCAATTGTTGCCCAACCGATTTGGGTGCGACGCCGGAATTGTCCGCGGCGGGAGCCTGTTTGGCGGCGATGGCGTTGAAGTCGGGCAGCTGTGGTGTCGGTACCGCCTTTGAGCCGGGCTTCCAACCGGGCGGCAGGGCGCGGGGCACCCAGTTGGAGTACAGCGTCGACCACGTGCCGTCGGCGATCACGGCGTCGAGGCCGGCGTTGAGGGCGTCGATCAACGGCTTGTTCTCCTTGGCCACCGCGTAGGCGACGAAGTTGTCCAGGCTGAAGGTGTTCTCGACGATCTGGGCGGGGTCGCCCGCTTGGACCGTGCCGACCGCTTGCTGCGACGGCGCCACCCAGGCGTCGATCTGGCGGGTTTTCAGGCTGCCGTAGACGGTGTTGTAGTCGGGGAACTTGACCGGATCCAGTCCGAGGGTGTCGACGACGTAGGCCTCCTGCACGGTGCCCTGGACCACGCCGATGCGTTGTCCCGCAGCCAAATCCGAGAAGCCCTTGATCGGTGAGCCCGGAGGGACCACCAGAGAGAAGTAGCCGAAGTCGTAGCCGTTGGTGAAGCCGACGGTCTGACGCCGGGCGTCGGTGGTGGTGATCGACGACGAGCCCACGTCGAAGCGGCGGGCGGCCACCTGCGCCAGCAGGCCGGAGAAGTCGGTGCCGACGAAGTTGACCTTCAACCCCAGCTTGTCGGCGACCGCGCGCAGCAGTTCGTTGTCGAAACCGGTGAACTTGCCTTGGGAGTCGATGCAGATGCTCGGCGGCGCGTCCGACAGCGTGCCGACGGTCAGCACGCCGGGGGTACCGAGGCCGAGGGCGTTGACGTCGACGGGGAGCGGCTCGACGCCTGGCGTCGTGTACTTGTCCGCCTCCGGCCCCTTCGCCGCCGACGCGAGGTTGGTGGGCAGGGCGCTGGCGCTCTCGGCCCCCGGAGGCGCGCACTGGTCGGCGTCTGCGGATGCCGGGGGCGCGAGGCCGATCGTCATCAGCACGACGGCCAGAAGTGCGGCCAGACGGAAGCGTGCGTGGCCCGAGTGGTGGTTCACCCATAGCAAGTTACTTGGGAAGGACCCGGCAGCACGGCTTCTGCTCGTGACGAGTCCCTTTCGCCGCCACCCGCCTAAATTGACGCACACGTTACTTCGGCGGGCTAGAGTGCGTTTTCGGACCGGTAGTGACGGGGGATTGATACGTGGCAGCCATCATTCGTACGGGTGTGGTCATGATGGCGATCGCGGCCGTCGTGGCCGGTTGTGGGCAGGGCAGCCAGGCGCCGGAGTCGTCGTCGGCCCCGGCGAGCACGGCCGAGGCCGTCGTCATGCCGACGCCCACCCAGACCGACGTCAACGACAACGGCATCCCCGACTCCGACCCGTCCGACGACGACTGGCCCGGCACCATGAAGGTGGTCTACGAAGACGCCACCACGCCCGACGCCATACGGGGCCGCAAGTTCATGGAGGACACCAAACTGCTGCCGCAGCTGGCCGACGACGTCACCTCGTCCTTGAAGCTGCCCTACGACATCCCGCTGAAGGGCTCGCAATGCGATGAGCCCAACGACTTTTGGAGCCCGAGCGACCAGGCGATGACCCTGTGTTACGAGGACGTCGCCAACAGCTTGGACCTGTACGCCCGGCTTGGTGACGAGGATCCCGAGGCCAGCGCGTGGAACGAGGCGATGGCGTCGTTCTATCACGAGACCGGCCACATGGTGATCGACCTCTACGATCTGCCGGCCACCGGACGCGAAGAGGACGTGGCCGACCAGGCGTCGGTCTACTTGCTTCTGCGGCCCGACGACGACGGCAACTTCGACCCGGACAACGTGCAGGCCATCATGGATTCGGCCCGCTGGTTCGGCGCGATGAGCTCAGGCGAAGGGGAGCCGATCGACGACGACCACCTCGCCGACGTGCACTCACCGGACCGGGCCCGGATGTTCAACATGGTCTGCTGGGCGTACGGCGCCGATCCGGATGACACGGGCGACGTCGTGGCGGCAGGGCTGCTGCCAGAAGATCGCGCGGAGCGTTGCCCCGGCGAATACGACAAGCTGGACCGGGCATGGAGCACCCTGCTGACGCCGTACGTGAAGTAGCCCGGGTCAGCGGTTGTCGCGCCAACGGCACAGCGCTTCGGCGGCACTAAGGTCGTAGTCGGGTCCGTTGACGCCGATGGTCAGCAGGCTGACCCCCAGCTCGACGAGTGCTTCGGCGTCGGCGAGCAGGGCGTCCTCGCCCTTGCCAGCCTCCACGCCCGCCGACCGCTCGATGGTCGAGGGGTCGCGTCCCACGTCGGCGCAGTGCCGGTCGAGGACGGCGGCCTTCTCCGGGTAGGTCTCGGTGGTGGTGAAGCCGTGCCACAGGTGGGCGTATTCCGCCACCATGCGCAGCGTCTTCTTCTCGCCCTGCCCGCCGATCAGGATCGGAATGTCGCGCACCGGTGCGGGATTCAGCTTGCCGAGCCGAGAGGTGATGCGCGGCATGGCGGCCGCCAGGTCGTCGAGGCGGCTACCCGCCGTGCCGAACTCGTAGCCGTACTCGTCGTAGTCCTTCTGCTTCCAGCCCGACCCGATGCCCAGGATCAGCCTGCCGTCGCTGATGTTGTCGACGGTGCGCGCCATGTCGGCCAGTAGCTCGGGATTGCGGTAGGAGTTGCAGGTGACCAGCGCGCCGATCTCGATGCGCGAGGTCTGCTCGGCCCACGCGCCGAGCATCGTCCAACATTCGTAGTGGGCGCCGTCGGGGTCACCGTAGAGCGGGTAGAAGTGGTCCCAGTTGAAGGCGACGTCGACGCCCATGTCCTCGCAGCGCCGGACCGCGTCGCGGAGGTGGCCGTAGTTGGGGGAGTGCTGGGGCTGGAGTTGGACGCCGATGCGCGTGGGGAAGCTCATGGTTCCTGCTTACCCCAACTTCGGAGAGTTCTCCCGCCAGGACCTAGACGCCGATGTTGCCGGAGTCCCGCCAGACCACGACGACCGACGGGCGGGCGGTGCCGTTGTCGCCCTCCGGCCAGCGCGAAAGGGGGTCGTCGACGCTGTTGTCGTCGCTCTCCCCCGGGTGCTGGACGCAGACGGTGACGAGGTCGTCGGTGACGACGGGTCCGCACGTCTCGGCGCCGAGCGGAACGGTCAGGAACTGTTTGGTCTCACCACGATTGGGCCCGTCGAGCGCGACGGCGAACAGGCCGTCGTTGGAGTCGAGCGCGTTGCCGTCGGTGGAGATCCACAGGTTGCCGTGGCTGTCGAAGGCCAGGTTGTCGGGGCACGAGATGGGGCTGACGCGGCTCTTGTCGAAGCCGCCGAAGTAGGTGTCGGCGGCGGCCGGGTCACCGCAGACCAGCAGTAGTTCCCAGGTGAACGTGGTGCCGGCGTGGTCGTCGGTGAGCTCGAGGATCTGCCCGCTCTTGTTGTCGTTGCGGGGATTGGCGGCGTCGGGGGTCGCTTCACCTGGCGCGCCGCGTTCGTCGTTGTTTGTCAGGGCGACGTACACCTTGCCGGTCTTGGGGTTGGCCTCGAAGTCCTCGGGTCGGTCCATCTTGGTGGCGCCGGCCTTGTCGGCGGCGAATCGGGTGAACACCGACGCCTCTTGCGCGCTGATGCCGGGGACGAGTGACTCGGCTTGGCCGTTCGGGCCGGAGCGCAGCAGTGGGAGCCACGTGCCGGTGCCTGCGAAGGACCCCTTGGCGGGCAGTGCGCCGGAGCCGTCGATCTGATCGGCGGGGATGTCACTGGTGAGTTTCGCGACGTACAGGGTGCCCTCGTCGAGGAGGGTCATGTTGTGCGCCATGGCTTCTGGGCTGAAACCTCCCCCCGTCGCTCCGCTCGCCCCGACCCCCGGCTGCACCTTCTTGCTCGAGACGAACTTGTACATGTAGTCGAAGCGTTCGTCGTCGCCGGTGTAGGACACGACGGTGCCGTCGGCGGTGACGTAGATGGTGGCGCCCTCGTGCTTGAGGCGGCCCATCGCGGTGTGCTTGACCGGCTGGGATGCGGGGTCCCACGGGTTGACCTCGACGACGTATCCGAAGCGGTTCACCTCGTTGGGCGTCGTCGCGACGTCGAAGCGCGGGTCGAAGGTCTCCCACTTGCGTTCGGAGGCTTTGACTTTGACGCCGTAGCGCTTGAGCTGGTCGGTCCGCACCGGGCTGATCGGTGTGCCATCCGGCGCTCCGAAATAGCCGTTGAAGTTCTCCTCACCGGACAGCACGGTGCCCCACGGCGTCACGCCGCCCGCACAGTTGGCGAACGTACCCAAGACGGTTCGTCCGTCGGGATCGGCGGCCGTCTTGACGAACTCGGTGCCCGCGGCCGGTCCGGTCAGCGTCATCGGGGTGTCGGCGGTGATGCGGCGGTTGTAGCGGCCCAGCACCGGCACGAGACCGTCGGCGGTCCGCTTGACCTCGACCACCGAGAGGCCGTGGGCGGCGATGGAGATGTCGAACTGCTCGCGGGTGGGCTTGTCGGCGTCGTAGCCGGGGTGCATGAACTGTTCGGTGGTGTACTCGTGGTTGGTCACCAGCAGGAAGTGATCGATGTTGCCGGGAATTGGCAGCAGCCCGGCGAAGTCGTTGTTGAAGCCGAACTGCCCGCGTTGGGCGGCGGCGGTCTGCTTGGTCACGTCGAACGCCGGCGCTCCCGGCACGACGGGGTCGCCCCAGCTGATGACCACGGCCTGGCGGTAGCCGTCGGGGATGACGACGGCGTCTTCACTGTTGGGCGCCACCGAGGTGAAGTTCATTCCCGCCGAGGGCTTTTCGGGCTCCGGGGCCTGGCTGGTCGCCGGCGGGGTGTCGGTGCCGCACGCAGCCAGGGCCGATCCGGCGCCTACGGCCAGCACGGTGACGCCCGTGGTCCGCAGCAGCGTTCGGCGCGACACCCGCTGGACGACCTCGCCGAAGTACTCGTTTGAACTGTCGTTGGGCACCGGCTGGGAGCACGCGTCACCGCACTTGTAGCGGCACGTCACGTGCTGGCGCGCGGAGCGACCATCGTGTTGGACGAAGAAGTTCAAAGGCACCAGCGACATGCGAAGGGAAGCCTTCCGACGATTTCACCGGCCGGGGCTGTGGCCAGTTCGTCGGAAACTTACGGGTCGCTGTTGATCAGTTGTGAAGCATTGGGTGAACGGAAGCCAAACGCGGTCAGCGGTCGAGGACCCCGCGCAGAATCTCGACGAGGGCCGCCGGCTGGTCACCCTGCACGGAGTGGCCGGAGTCCGCGACGACGTGGGTGCGCTGGAAACCGGGGGCCGCAGCGGCGAAGGCGTCGGCGTCCTCGTCGTTGACGAAGTGGGAGTTGGCGCCCCGCACGAGGATCGTCGGCATCGTGATCGACGGGACGTCGTCCCAGAGCCCTTCGAAGCCTTCGCCCTTGCGGAACGAGTCGTAACGCCATGTCCAGGTGCCGTCGTCGAGTTGCTTGCTGTTGTGGAAGACGCCGCGGCGCAACGACTTCCGATCACGGTGTGGCGCCATCGCCACGGTCGCGTCGAGCATCGCGGCGAAGCTGGGGAAGGTGCGGTCACCGCGCACCAGCGCGACGGTACCCATCTGCGCCTTGGTCATCTGCTCGTGGCGTTCGGGCGCGGACGGGGTGACGTCGACGAGCACCAGCTCGGGCACCAGCGCGGGCTGGGTTGCGGCCAGCCGCAGCGCGGTCAGGCCGCCGAGTGACATGCCGACGATCAGGCGCGGCGCGGGCGCCCATTCGCGAAGCACCGGCGCCAAGGTGTCGGCGTTGAGCTTGGGGCCGTAGTCGCCGTCCTCGCGCCACGCGGATCGGCCGTGGCCGGGCAGGTCGACGGCAAGCGCGGGCACGCCGAGGCCGAGGATGACGGTGTCCCAGGTGTGGGCGTTCTGCCCGCCGCCGTGCAGGAAGACGACCTGCGGGTCGGTCGCACCCCACTTCAGCGCGCTGACGGGGCCCGACTCCAGCCTTCTGACCGGCGGCAGGGGACCGGTGGCGCCGATCTGTTCGGCGTTCTCCGCCAGCAGCGCGAACTCGTCGAGGCCAAGCAGGTCGCCGTCGTTGATCTCCGCCATCGCTCGACAGTACAAAAGGGGATGCGACGGTCGGCGCGCTGTGCCACCGTCGGATTCATGCCTTCCCCGACTGGACTCGTGATCCGTTCCGCCGAGGACGCCGACTGGCCCGCGATGGTGCTGTTGGCGGCCACCTGTTTCGGGTCCTTCCGGCCTCGGGAGGCCAACGACATGTGGCGGACGCTGATGCCCGCCGACGGCGGCGTCATCGCCTGCGACGGGGACGACGTCGTCGGAATGGCGTACTACCTCGACCTTCAATTGACCGTGCCGGGCGGCGCCGTGCTTCCGATGGCAGGGGTGTCATGGGTGTGCGTGGCTCCGACGCATCGCAGGCGCGGCGTGCTTCGAGAGATGCTCGGTGAACTGCATCGCCGAATGGCGTTGTCGCGCTATCCGATTGCCGGACTCGAGGCGTCCGAGGGCGGCATTTACAGTCGGTTCGGCTACGGCCAGGCGAGCGTCGTCGAGTCGCTGAGCGTCGACCGTCGCGGCGCCGACTTCCTCGACGAGGTTCCGGATCGGGGCGGGGTGCGGATCGTCACGCCGGTCGAGCACCGCGATCGCATCGAGGAGATCTACGAACGCTGGCGGCTCAGGACGCCCGGCGGACTGTTCACGCCACGCCAGATGTGGGATCAGGTGTTCGGTGACCGGGAGGAGTATCGGCGCGGCGGCGGTCCGCTGATGGCACTGCTGCACGACGACGGCTTCGCCATGTACCGCATCCACGGCGACAGCGAGCGGAAGACGGTCGCGATCACCAAGCTGGCGGCGGTGACCGTCGACGCATACGTCGCGTTGTGGCGGACCCTGCTCGGCATGGACCTGATGGACACCGTGACGGTGGAGGCGCCGCCCCGCGAACTGCTGCCGTACCTGCTCGCTGATGCGCGGCGGGTTCGGCTCACCGACCGCGAGGACGGGCTGTGGCTGCGGATGCTGGACGTGCCCGCGGTGCTGCAGGCCCGAACCTACGCGGCCGATCTGTCGTTGGTGCTCGACGTCTCGGGTGAACGGTTCACCATCGAGGTTCGCGACGGCCGGGCCCGTTGTTCACCAACCGAATCCGAACCCGATGTGTGGCTGACCCTGTCGGTGCTCGGCAGTCTCTACCTCGGTGAGCACCGTGCGTCGGCGTTCATGGCCGCGAATCGCTTGCGCTGCAACGACTCTGCGCTCATAGCCGCGCTGGACGCCGCGTTCGCAACCGACGTGCCCGCGGAGCTCGGGTTCGGCTTCTAATCCCGCGACTTCGGCGTGATCAGCTGCGCTGACCGCTACTGATCACGCCGAGATCGCAAGAAGGCTCAGCCCTCGATGAACGATTCCAGCTGGGCGCGCGCGATGTCGTCGGCCAGCTGCTTGGGCGGGCTCTTCATCAGGTACGCCGAGGCGGCCTCGACCGGTCCGCCGATGCCACGGTCCAGGGCGATCTTCGCCGCACGCACCGCGTCGATGATGACGCCAGCGGAGTTCGGCGAGTCCCACACCTCGAGCTTGTACTCCAGGTTCAGCGGCACGTCGCCGAAGGCGCGGCCCTCGAGGCGGACGTAGGCCCACTTGCGGTCGTCGAGCCAGCCGACGTGGTCGGACGGACCGATGTGGACGTCCTTGGCGTTGAATTCGCGCTGCAGGTTGCTGGTGACGGCCTGGGTCTTGGAGATCTTCTTCGACTCGAGACGCGAGCGCTCCAGCATGTTGAGGAAGTCCATGTTGCCGCCGACGTTGAGCTGCATGGTGCGGTCGAGCTGCACGCCGCGGTCCTCGAACAACTTGGCCATCACGCGGTGGGTGATGGTGGCGCCGACCTGGCTCTTGATGTCGTCGCCGACGATGGGAACGCCTGCGGCACGGAACTTCTCGGCCCACACGGGATCAGAGGCGATGAAGACGGGCAGCGCGTTGACGAATGCCACGCCGGCGTCGATGGCGCACTGGGCGTAGAACTTGTCGGCCTCTTCGGACCCGACGGGCAGGTAGGACACCATCACGTCGACCTTGGCGTCCTTGAGCGTCTTGACGACGTCGACGGCCTCGGTGTCGGACACCTCGATGGTCTCGGAGTAGTACTTGCCGATGCCGTCGAGCGTCGGGCCGCGCTGCACCGTCACGTTGGTGGGCGGCACGTCGGCGATCTTGATGGTGTTGTTCTCCGAGGCGAAGATGGCCTCGGAGAGGTCGAAGCCGACCTTCTTGGCGTCGACGTCGAACGCGGCGACGAACTGCACGTCGCGGACGTGGTACTTGCCGAGCTTGACGTGCATCAGACCGGGGACGGTCGAGTTCTCGTCGGCGTCGAGGTAGTACTGCACGCCCTGCACCAGCGACGAGGCGCAGTTGCCGACGCCGACGATGGCGACCCGGATTTCATTCGACTCGGACATGGCGATCTCCTTCTCGTACTGACAACTGCGAAGCGGGTTTTGGGGATTTAGGGCTGTGGTTCGGGGGTGGTCTCGGGACGTCCCGGCGCGGCGACGCTTTCTGCCGCGATGAGGTCGTTGAGCCACTTGACTTCGCGCTCGCTGGACTCGAGCCCGAGTTGATGAAGCTGGCGGGTGTAGCGGTCGAGTGAATTACTGGCGCGCGCGATGGCTTCACGCAAGCCTTCGCGACGTTCCTCCACCTGGCGGCGGCGACCCTCCAAGATGCGCATCCTGGCCTCGGCCGGGGTGCGGTTGAAGAAGGCCAGGTGAACGCCGAAGCCGTCGTCGGTGTAGTTCTGCGGGCCGGTGTCGGCGACGAGCTCGGTAAACCGCGCCTTGCCCGCGTCGGTGAGGACGTAGACCCGCCGGGCCCGCCGCATCTTGACGGCGCCGACCGGATCCGACTCCTCGACGATGAGGCCGTCGGCTTGCATCCGGCGCAGGGCCGGATACAGAGAGCCGTAGGAGAACGCCCGGAACGCTCCGAGCAGGCCCGTCAGCCTCTTGCGCAGCTCGTAGCCGTGCATCGGTGACTCGATGAGGAGTCCCAAGATGGCTAGTTCCAACATCGAATCACCTCCCATGCGCGTTCGCTACGACGATTACACCCGTCGAAAAAATGTATCGCACCGATATAAACGACGCTGCGTAAAGCGAACATACACAACACTTTGGAAAGTCCGCCAGTCAGGCGGCGAGGTAATTAGTCGCCGGCGTAGTCGGTGCGCTTGATGGTGCCGTCGCCGGCGAAGGTCACCGACCCGTTGCCGAACTCACTCGAGACGCTGGCCCGCAGCTCCAACGCGCCGGGTGTCGACGGATCACGGGCCGGATCAATGGTGAGGTAGGTGCTGTCGGCCTCGACGTCCTTCTGCTGGAGTCCGACCATCTCGGGGGTGCCCCTTAGCAGGCCCACCGCGGTCTTGACGTCGAAGGCGGCCAGATCGACCAGCACGTCTCGCTCGGCGTCCTTCGCCGACGTCGACGGGTCGTCGAACCCGCCGCGGTAGGTGTAGCTGAGTTTGCGCCGGTCGTCGGTCGGGTCCGGCCGGCTCAGCACGGCGTACTCCGGATAGATGGTCAGGCCGTATCCCATCGTGTCGCCGAAGCGTTGGCGCATCTGCTCGAGCAGGCCGGTCAACCCGCCCAGTGATTGCAGTTGCCTTGGAGGGGTGATCACCTTCGCTGGGATGCCGTCGGACTTGGCGCCGGGGTCGGAGGTGAAGCTCAACGGCGAAGTGGTGTTGCCGTACAGCCCCCAGCCGATCGCGATCCCGAGAACCACGAGAACGCCTGCCACGGCGGCGCGCATGCCCCAGCCGCTGTCACCGCCGGCCATCCGCGAAGGCTTCTTCAGGTCGGGCATCTGTACTGGTGCGTTGTCGTTCTGCAGGTCCTCCACCAGCTGTTGGAGGTCGCCGAGTGTTGTGGCCGTGGTGGCGGCCGCGACCCGGATGCGGTGCTCCTCCCCGGACAGTTGCCCGTCGCCGAGCGCGCTGTCGAGTACCTGGCAGGTGGTGTTGCGGTCGCTGTCCTTCGCCCGTGTACCTGCTGTCTGCCGAGTCGCCATGGACGGATCGTAGGAGTTCACGTGCCATCACCGCAGACCAGATGCCGAACAGGGGGTGAAGGTGGCGGAGTCGAAGCTGCGCGAAAGGGGGGCCGACGTACTCTGGTCATCGTGCGATTGCAGCGACAGGTGGTGGACTACGCGCTCAAGCGGCGGTCCCTGCTGGCCGAGGTGTACTCGGGCCGCACGGGTGTTTCAGAGGTCTGTGACGCCAATCCGTATCTGCTGCGCGCCGCGAAGTTCCACGGCAAGTCCAGTCAGGTGATGTGTCCGATATGTCGCAAGGAGCAGCTCACGCTGGTGTCGTGGGTGTTCGGTGATCATCTCGGAGCAGTGTCCGGATCCGCCCGCTCCACCGAGGAGCTGGTGATGCTGGCAGCCAAGTTCGACGAATTCGCGGTGCACGTGGTGGAGGTATGTAGAACTTGCAGTTGGAATCATTTGGTGAAGAGCTATGTGTTGGGCGCGCCACGTCCTCCCAAGGCGCGCGGCACCCGGACGGCGCGCTCGGGCGCGCGTACCGCCAGTGAATAGCGAAGGGCGACAAGACCGGTCGGCCGACGACATCCGCAAGGGACCCTCGGCCGACGGTGGCGTCGCGCAACCGCGACACTCGGCGCCGTCCCCGTCGGACGGTGCGACGCGGGCGTTGCCACAACAGCCACAGCAGCAGCCGCGGCCTCCGCAACAGCCCCAGCAACGTGATCCGCGGCGCCACGACGACCGCCAGACGATGGTCATCCCGCCGGTGCGCGACGCGCGCCCGGCTCAGTACCGCGACCCAATCGACGTCGTCAAGGCCGCGTTGGACGGAACCCCGCCACCCAAGCCACCACCGCCAGGTCCGCCCGGCGGCGGCCGGCCACCCGGTGGCGGTTCGGGTGGGCGAAAGTTCAACGTCAACTGGAAGTGGGTTCGCCGCGGGTCGTTGGCCGCGTTGGCGATCTGCATTCTGCTGCCGATCGTGACGTTCGCGATGGCGTACATGATCGTCGACATCCCCAAGCCAGGAGACATCCGGACCAATCAGGTGTCGACGATTCTCGCCAGCGACGGCAGCGAGCTCGCCAGGATCGTGCCGCCCGAGGGCAACCGCGTCGACGTCGACATCGACCAGATCCCGGTGCAGGTGCGCAACGCGGTGATGGCGGCCGAGGACCGTGACTTCTATACCAACCCCGGGTTCTCGTTCACCGGTTTCCTTCGCGCCTTCAAGAACAACATCTTCGGCGGCGATCTGCAGGGCGGGTCCACGATCACCCAGCAGTACGTCAAGAACGCGTTGGTCGGCGACGCCCGATCCGGCGTCGGCGGGCTGGTGCGCAAGGCCAAGGAACTCGTCATCTCGACGAAGATGTCGGGGGAGTGGTCCAAGGATCAGGTGTTGCAGTCCTACCTCAACATCATCTACTTCGGCCGGGGTGCGTACGGCATCGGTGCGGCCTCGCAGGCGTACTTCGGCAAGCCCGTCGAGCAGCTCAACGTGGCGGAGGGTGCGCTTCTCGCGGCGTTGATCCAGCAGCCGTCGGGGCTCGACCCCGCCGTCGACCCCGAGGGTTCGGCCGAGCGGTGGAACTGGGTGCTCGACGGCATGGTCACGATGGGCGCGTTGTCGCCCAACGACCGCTCCGCGCAGGTGTTCCCCCCGACCGTGCCGCCGGACCAGGCGCGCGCGCAGAACCAGACCAGTGGACCGAACGGCCTGATCGAACGTCAGGTCACCAAGGAACTGATGGATCTGTTCAACATCGACGAGCAGACGTTGAACACCGAGGGTCTGCAGATCACGACGACGATCGACCCGAAGGCGCAGAAGTCCGCCGAGGACGCGGTGGCCGAGTACATGGAGGGCCAGGATCCGGACATGCGGACGGCCGTCGCATCGGTCGACCCGAAGACGGGCGGGGTCAAGGCCTACTACGGAGGATCGGACGCCAACGGCTTCGACTTCGCGCAGGCCGGACTGCCCACCGGGTCGTCGTTCAAGGTCTTCGCACTGGTCGCCGCGCTGCAGCAGGGCATCGGGCTCGGCTACCAGGTGGACAGCTCGCCGGTCGAGGTCAACGGCATCAAGATCGGCAACGTGGAAGGCGAGGGTTGCGGCACCTGCAACATCGCCCAGGCGCTGAAGATGTCACTGAACACCAGCTACTACCGGCTGATGCTGAAGCTGAAGAACGGCCCTCAGGACGTCGCGGACGCCGCTCACGCAGCGGGTGTCGCCGAGAGCTTCCCGGGCGTCGAGCACACGTTGTCCGAGGACGGCAAGGGCGGACCGCCGAACAACGGCGTCGTGCTCGGTCAGTACCAGTCGCGGGTGATCGACATGGCCTCGGCCTACGCCACCCTGGCGAATTCGGGGGTCTACCACCGGCCGCACTTCATCCAGAAGGTCGTCCGATCCGACGGTCAGACGTTGTTCGACGCGGCCACGCAGGACGATCCGGGCGAGCAGCGGATCGACAAGGCCGTCGCCGACAACGTCACCTCCGCGATGCAGCCGATCGCCGGTTACTCCAGGGGTCACAACCTGGCCGGCGGCCGGCCGTCGGCAGCCAAGACCGGCACCAATCAGCTGGGTGACACCGACGCCAACCGCGACGCGTGGATGGTCGGCTACACGCCGTCGCTGTCGACCGCGGTCTGGGTGGGCACCACCGAGGGCACCAAACCGCTGGAGAACAAGTCGGGCGGGTCGGTCTACGGGTCGGGCATTCCGTCCGACATTTGGAAGGCCACGATGGACGGGGCCCTCGAGGGCACCGACAACGAGTCGTTCCCGAAGCCGACGGAGATCGGCGGCTATGCGGGTCCACCGGCCGCGCCGCCGCCTCCGCCGCCACCCCCTCCGCCGCCGTCGGAGACGGTGATTCAGCCGACGATCGAGTTGGGTCCCGGCATCACGATCCCGTTCGGTCCGCCGACGACGATTCAGCTGCCGCCGCCGGGGGCACCGCCGCCTCCCGGTGATCCGGCTGCCACCCCGACGATCACCGCGCCGCCGCCTCCGCCGTGACCGGCATCGACCCCGACCGGTCGAGGACGAGCGGACCACTCGCTTCGGCCGTATCGCCAGCTCCGCTGGCGGAAGATCTGCGCAGTGACGACGCCCGCGACCTTCCCAGCCGGACCGACACCGTCGGTGCGGCGTTGGCCGGTGCCATCGGCGGGCCTGTCGGCAAGCACGCGCTGATCGGCCGCGCCCGATTCATGACGCCGCTGCGCGTCATGCTGATCATCGCGCTGCTGTTCCTGGCGCTGGGCTACTCGACCAAGGCGGCGTGCCTGCAGTCGACCGGCACCGGGACCGCCGACCAACGGGTCGCCATCTGGGAGAACCAGCGGGCGTACTACGAGCTCTGCTACTCCGACACCGTGCCGCTGTACACCGCGGAACTGTTGAGCCAGGGCAAGTTTCCGTACAAGTCGTCGTGGACGGAGAAGGATTCCACCGGCGCGCAGCAGATCCAGTACGACGGCACGCCCGCGGTGCGGTACATGGAGTATCCGGTGCTCACCGGGCTGTACCAGTACGTGTCGATGGCGTTGGCGAAGACGTACACGGCGTTGACGAAGCTGGTGTCGATTCCGGTGGTCGCCGAGGTGGTGATGTTCTTCAACATCTCGGCGTTCGGCTTGGCGTTGGCGTGGCTGGCCACGATCTGGGCGACGACGCTGTTGGCGGGGCGCCGGATCTGGGACGCGGCGCTGGTCGCGGGGTCGCCACTGGTGATCTTCCAAATCTTCACCAACTTCGACGCCTTGGCGACGGCGTGTGCGGCGGGGGCGATGCTGGCGTGGTCGCGTCGCCGACCGGCCGTGGCGGGCGCGCTGATCGGCATCGGGGTCGCGCTCAAGCTGTATCCGTTGTTGTTGATCGTGCCGTTGGTGATCCTCGGATTGCGCACGGGCCGCATGCGCGAGGTCGGCAAGACCGCTGGCGTCGCGGTGGTGACGTGGCTGGTGGTCAACCTGCCGATCATGGTGCTGTACCCGCGCGGATGGTCGGAGTTCTTCCGGCTCAACACCCGTCGCGGCGACGACATGGATTCGATCTACAACGTCGTGAAGTCGTTCACGGGGTGGCGCGGCTTCGACCCGAACCTGGGGTTCTGGGAGCCGCCGTCGGTGACCAACGCGGTGACGGCGGTGCTGTTCGCGGTGTGCCTGTGCGGCATCGCCTACGTCGGGTTGACGGCCCAGCGTCGTCCCCGGTTGGCGCAGTTGGCCTTCTTGGTGATAGCGGCATTCCTGCTGACCAACAAGGTGTGGAGTCCGCAGTACTCGTTGTGGCTGGTGCCGCTGGCGGTGCTCGCGCTGCCGCAACGACGAATCCTGTTGGCGTGGATGACGGTCGACGCCCTTGTCTGGGTGCCCCGGATGCTGTACCTCTTCGGCGAAGCGAAGATGGGCCTGCCTCAGGAGTGGTTCACCGCCACGGTCCTGCTGCGGGATATCGCGGTGGTTGCGTTGTGCGCCTTGGTAATCCGCCAGATCTACCATCCCGAGTTGGACGTCGTCCGCCGCGGCGGAGTCGACGACCCGTCGGGTGGGGTGTTCGAGCACGCTTTGGATGTACCGCCCAGATGGTTGCCATCGCGGCTGCGGCCCACGCCGCCCGCACCGACGGTTGAACCCGAGAAGGAGTTGACGCTGACATGAGCGATCTGACGTTCAGTGATTCCGTGGTGGTGAACGCCGACGCTGAGACCCTGTACTCGTTGGTGTCCGACGTGACCCGGATCGGCGAGTGGAGCCCGCAGTGCCGGGCGTGCTGGTGGGACGAGGGCGGCGGTCCGACCGTCGGCTCGTACTTCACCGGACGCAACGACGACGGCAAGCGCACGTGGGAGACCCGCAGCCGGGTCGTGGCCGCAGAACCGGGCCGCGAGTTCTCGTGGGTGGTCAACGACGGCTGGGTGCGGTGGGGGTTCAGCCTCGAGCCGGCCGAGGGCGGAACGCGTCTCACCGAGCACTGGTCCTTCGAGCCCGAGGGCATCGAAGGCTTCCGGGGCCGGTATGCAGAGAGGGCCGACGAGCAGATCGCGATCCGGACGACGGCCGCCAAGGAAGGCATTCCGGTGACCCTGGCGGCGATCAAGCGGACCGTCGAGGGTGGCTGAGTCGAGCACGATTTCGCAGCTCAGGCGGTCCTGCTGTAACCTTGCCGAGTTGCCGACGCAGGCGACCCTCCTGTCACGGACAAGCCGTGGCCGCAAACGACCATAGGAGGTGATGGGTTCCACATGCGTCCATACGAAATCATGGTCATCCTCGACCCCACGCTCGACGAGCGAACTGTTGCACCGTCATTGGAGACGTTCCTGAACGTCATCCGCAAGGATGGTGGCACGGTCGAGAAGATCGACATCTGGGGCCGGCGCCGCATGGCGTACGAGATCCTCAAGCACCCCGAGGGCATCTACGCCGTCATCGACGTGAAGGCCGAGCCGGCCACCGTGTCCGAGCTGGACCGTCAGCTCAGCCTCAACGAGTCCGTTTTGCGGACCAAGGTGATGCGGACCGACAAGCACTAGGCCCAATGGCCCGTGCCCGTCAGAGCGCATCCGTAGGCTCGCTTGCGATCCGTTCTTAGCGACCTGCTTCCCAATCACATGGAGGACCCGTGGCTGCTGGTGACACCAACCTCACCATCGTCGGAAACCTGACTGCCGATCCCGAGTTGCGGTTCACACCGTCCGGGGCCGCCGTCGCCAACTTCACGGTGGCGTCGACTCCTCGGATGATGGACCGTCAGACCAACGAGTGGAAAGACGGCGACCCGCTCTTCATGCGGTGCAGCATCTGGCGCGAAGCTGCCGAGAACGTGGCCGAGAGCCTCACCCGCGGTTCGCGGGTGATCGTGACCGGTCGCCTCAAGCAGCGTTCGTACGAGACTCGTGAGGGTGAGAAGCGCACCGTCGTGGAGCTCGAGGTCGACGAGATCGGTCCTTCCTTGAAGTACGCGACGGCCAAGGTCAACAAGGCCAGCCGTAGCGGCGGGGGCGGAGGCGGCTTTGGCGGCGGTGGCGGTGGCGGTGGCGGTTCACGCCCCGCGGCCAGCAGTGGCGGTAGCGATGGCCCGAGAGACGACCCGTGGGGCAGTGCTCCCGCGTCCGGATCGTTCAACGGCGCCGACGAAGAACCCCCCTTCTGATCAACTGATTTCCAAGTACTGAGAAAGAGATAGACATGGCGAAGTCCTCCTCCACGAAGAGGCGCCCGGCTCCTGAGAAGCCGGTCAAGGCCCGGAAGTGCTCGTTCTGCTCGAAGAAGGGCAAGAACCAGATCATCGATTACAAGGACACCGCGTTGCTGCGGACCTACATCAGCGAGCGCGGCAAGATTCGTGCCCGCCGGGTCACCGGTAACTGCGTGCAGCACCAGCGCGACATTGCGATCGCAGTCAAGAACGCCCGCGAGGTAGCCCTGCTGCCGTTCAGTGCGACGTCGCGCTAAGCCGAACGAAGAGAACTGACATGAAACTGATTCTGACCGCTGAGGTCGACCACCTGGGCTCTGCCGGCGACGCCGTCGAGGTCAAGGACGGCTATGGCCGTAACTACCTGCTGCCCCGTGGCATGGCGATCGTCGCGTCGCGTGGCGCTGAGCGCCAGGCCGAGGAGATCCGCCGCGCTCGCGAGACGAAGGTCGTCCGCGACCTGGATCACGCCAAGGAGATCAAGGCCGCTCTCGAAGAGCTCGGCCCGGTGTCCTTGCCGGTGCGCACTGCCGGTGCGGGCAAGCTGTTCGGCTCCGTCACCACCGGTGACATCGTCGGCGCCATCAAGAAGGCGGGCGGCCCGAACCTGGACCGCCGGACCGTCAACCTGCCCAAGGCCCACATCAAGGCCACCGGCGCGTATGCCGTCGTGGTGCAGCTGCACCCCGAGGTCACCGTCGGCGTTTCTGTGAACGTCGTCGCCGAGTAATACCCACAGCGTCAATACGCCCGGGTGAGGGCTTGATCAATCTTCACCCGGGCGTTGCTGTGCGCGCTGGCGAACATCACGGGCCCCTCGTGACCCAGCGAACATAACCACCCGTTAACCTTTTGGGCCCGTGAATGCAACACAACACGCCCGAGACGGCAACCACGGACGACACGCCGGGGCAAATCGCATCCACAAGTTCCCACATGGCTCGCAGCGCCCTCATCTGCGGCGATGTGGAAAAACTCGATGGTTGTGCACAGGTTGTCCCCAAGGGCTCAACATGGCCCACCTCATCTATGCACACTGCGTCCACAGGTCTATGCACAGGGACCGCTTGCAACCGTTCCAGCAACGTCTCTAACGTGAGCCGTCGGTATCTGGGTTTACTCTCGCGGGGGAGTACGTCGAATACGTGTTCGACATCGATCTGACATGAAGGGGGAGGTGGACGCTTCGTGGCTGTCGTCGATGATCGAGGCTGGCAGGGCGGTCAGTCCGGGGGTCGCGCGGAGCAGGAAGCTCCCCCCGCCGAGGAGTACGGCCGGCAGCCTCCCCAGGACATGGCTGCCGAACAATCGGTGCTCGGCGGCATGCTGCTGTCGAAGGACGCCATCGCCGACGTCCTGGAGCGGCTGCGGCCCGGTGACTTCTACCGTCCCGCGCACCAGAGCGTGTACGACGCGATCCTCGATCTCTACGGCCGCGGTGAGCCCGCCGACGCGATCACCGTCTCGGCCGAGCTGGATCGCCGCGGACTGCTCAAGCGCATCGGCGGCGCCCCCTACTTGCACACCCTGATCTCCACCGTGCCGACCGCGGCCAACGCGGGGTACTACGCCGGCATCGTGTCGGAGAAGTCGCTCCTGCGGCGCCTCGTGGAGGCCGGAACGCGGGTGGTGCAGTACGGGTACGCCGGTGCTGACGGCGCGGACGTCGCCGACGTGGTCGACCGCGCCCAGGCCGAGATCTACGAGGTCACCGAACGGCGCACCACCGAGGACTTCGTCGTCCTCGAGCACCTGCTGCAGCCGACGATGGATGAGATCGACGCCATCGCCTCACAGGGCGGCGTGTCGCGTGGTGTGCCCACGGGCTTCACCGAGCTCGACGAGGTGACCAACGGTCTGCACGCCGGCCAGATGATCGTCGTGGCGGCTAGACCTGGCGTTGGCAAGGCCCTCGCCTTGGACACGCCACTCCCGACACCCACCGGCTGGACCACGATGGGTGACGTCGAGGTCGGCGACGAGTTGATCGGGCCCGATGGCGAGCCGACGCGCGTCGTGGCGGCGACCGACGTGATGGTTGGACGTCCGTGCTACGAGATTGAGTTCTCCGACGGCACGGTCATCGTGGCGGACGAGGAACATCAGTGGCCCACCGAGGCGGGCATCCGCACCACCGCCGAATTGCGTAGCGGCGCAGATCGACTCATTCCCGCCGTGCCATACGGCAGGACGGGAGGCACGACGGCCCTGCTGACGGCGGGAGTTCACGTCGCCTGGGTGCGTGCCGTGGCAAGTGTGCCCGTGCGGTGCGTGCAGGTCGACAACGAGTCGCACCTGTACCTCGCCGGGGAAGGCATGGTTCCCACGCACAACTCGACGCTCGGGCTGGACTTCCTGCGGTCGTGCTCGATTAAGAACCGGCACTCGAGCGTTATCTTCTCCCTGGAAATGAGCAAGTCCGAGATCGTCATGCGCCTGCTGTCGGCCGAGGCGAAGATCAAGCTCGCCGACATGCGGTCCGGTCGGATGAGCGACGACGACTGGACGCGCCTGGCGCGGCGCATGAGTGAGATCAGCGAGGCGCCGCTCTACATCGACGATTCGCCCAACCTGACGATGATGGAGATCCGCGCCAAGGCGCGCCGGTTGCACCAGAAGGCCGACCTCCGGCTCATCGTGATCGACTACCTGCAGCTGATGACCTCCGGCAAGAAGGTCGAGTCTCGCCAGCAGGAAGTCTCCGAATTCTCAAGGCAGATCAAGCTTTTGGCCAAGGAGCTCGAAGTCCCGGTGGTGGCGATGAGCCAGCTGAACCGTGGGCCGGAGCAGCGCACCGACAAGAAGCCGATGCTGTCCGACCTTCGCGAGTCGGGATCGATCGAGCAGGATGCGGACATGGTGATCCTCTTGCACCGGCCCGACGCGTTCGAGCGCGACGATCCACGCGGCGGCGAAGCGGACCTCATCATCGCCAAACACCGTGCGGGACCGACGAAGACGATCACTGTGGCGCACCAGTTGCACCTGTCGCGGTTCGTGGACATGGCGCGTTCTGGGATGTGATGTGTGGCTTCTCAAATTTTATGTCCAATTCTCATTCCAAATGTCCACACGATGTCCAATTGGACATCAGAGTGAGAATTCTGATGTGCGGCTGGCGACAGCTCGCGGCGGATCGACTGGCGACCTGTCCCGCGGGTACCACGCAGCTCGCAGCCGAGACCCTCGAACCGCGCCGAGCGCTGGCACGCACAGGGCGCCGAATGGCGGGCGACGATGCGGCATTCGTTCGCGAAGGCAGCCGCGGCGTGATCGGTGGCTGAAGTGGCCAGCGCGATCACCGAAACACGGCAGTGAACGAAGGCACTGTCGGTCCTAAGTGCGAGGATCGCTGTGACGACGTCGCTACGGCTTTGAACGGGCGGCGAAACCATCGACTGCACTCGGGGGACGAAGCCGGTCGACGAATAGCGTTGAGCCGGGCGGATGGAGCGAACTCGAATGAGCGGTATCGAAGTCAATCACGACGTCGCGCGCCCGAGACGAGCCATCGGAAAGTGCGCTGTCTGGCTCGCGAAGTGGGCGTTCAAGCAGGCGAAAACGAACACTCCGCACAGGCAGTCGCTAGCGCCATTGACGCCGAACTTCGATCGTGAACAGCACCAGACCTATGTAGACCACCTCAACTCGGCTCTGGGGAATGACGACCTCTGCAACATCGCGCTAACCGGCAGGTATGGAGCAGGAAAGTCCAGCATATTAAAGGAGTTCGCACGCCAGCAGGCTGAACAAGTTCTGTTCTTGTCATTGTCGACGCTTGGTCCAGACGACGTCGAGCAGTCACGCACTAACCAGATCGAAAAGGAACTGGTGAAGCAGCTGCTCCACCGCGAAAAGCCTGCCCGTTTGCCGCAGTCTCGATATGAGCGAATCGACCGTCTACCGATGTGGCGAGCGGTCAGTACTTCCGCCCTCGGGTTGGCCGCAGTGGGATTGACCGTGTGGGTTCTCGGCGCGCTCCCGGATTTTCCCGGCCTAACGAACGATCTGCCGTGGTGGATCAGGGTCGTCGCGGCCGTGGCCGCGCTGGCGACAGCGGTCTATGCACTTGCGCTGCTGCGACTAGCTGTGCACAACCGGCTGATTTCTCAAGTGTCCGCTGGAGGAGCGTCGATCTCTTTGACGAAGTCAGAGAGTTACTTCGACCAGTATCTTGACGAAATCGTGTACTTCTTCGAGTCCCTACGAGAAGTCGAGATCGTGATATTCGAGGATCTCGATCGCTTCGACGATCCGGGCATATTCGAAGCGCTGCGTGAGCTGAACACGTTGCTCAACAACAGCAAGCAGACGGACGGTAGAACTATCAAGTTCATCTATGCATTGCGGGACAGCATCTTTGAGAAACTGGGCCACGACACGGTAAGTCAAGAGACTGACGCCGCCCAGGCGGAGGCAGTACGTGCCAACCGCACGAAATTCTTCGACTTGGTCATTCCGGTCGTCCCATTCATAACGCACCGCACGTCGCGCGACCTTCTCATGAAGATTCTCTACGACGACCGACTATCAACAGTCGTCCCGGTTGGTGGCGAAGTAATCGACCTCACGGCTCGCCACATACCCGACATGCGATTGCTGACGAACATTCGCAACGAGTACTCGGTGTACGCGAAGTCATTGATTACGGACAGGCGAGGCATCGAAGCTCTCGAAGCCGACAAGTTGTTCGCGATGCTGGTGTACAAGAACATTCACCTAGCCGACTTCGAGCTTGTGCTTCTGGGGCGCAGCGACTTAGACGAAATCTATCGGCTGAGCCGCGAGCTCGTCGCTGAGTCCATAGACAATAGGCGTGCACGGCTCCGCAAGATCGCCGACGCCGTGGCGCTGCGCGATGCCCTCAGCGAGCGGTCCGCGCTATGGGGCGACCAGCTCGAATGGTTCTTCAGCAAGGTCGGCGCTGGCCGGGATCCGCATTCGCCTTTGCGTGGCTATCGCATAGGCGTCCGCGAGTTCGAAGCCAAACACGTTAGGGACGAAGAATTCTGGCGCGAGGTGTTCGACGACGCCAATGGCGTGACCGCTCATCACGGAAACTCGAACTATAACCAATTCGACACCACTGCCACGATGGATGATGTTCGCCGTGTTCTCGCAGGTGGACTGCGGCAAGGGTTGCACTCTGATGACTGGGACGGTGCAGAACGTGTCGAACTCGACCGTGAGCGGGAACGGCTGCGGGCGGATCTCGAGATTCTGCGGACTGCGGATTTCGAGGTCCTGGCAAAACGGTCAGACTTCACTCTTACACGGAGCGGGAGAGCTACGCCTTTTGCAACTCTCCTCGCTGAGCATATCGACTCAGAGGTGGGTCGAGCTCTCGTTGCTGATGGATTCATCGACCGGTACTACGCGTTGTACGTGGCCCAGTACTACGGCGACCGAGTGCCACCGAACGCCATGAACTTCATCGTCCATGCTGTGGATACAAACCGGCCCGATGTCAACTATTCCTTCAACGGGGATGAAGAGATCGCGGCTGTCCTACGCGAGACGAAGCGATCATTCCTGTCGGAAGCCAGCGCGTACAACATCGGCATTCTCGACTACCTCACGACCCACGACGACCCCGGCGCCGCCACCGTCTTGGACACCATCGCCAACAACATCGATGACGTCAAACAATCCTTCTTACAAACCTACCTCGCAGCGGGTGCCCAAGCGGTCGACGCAACCGCCTATCTCGCCGCGCGGTGGCCGGCCATCTTCAGCCAGATCATCGACGTCATTAAACTAGCTGGTGATCAACGGACGGAACTGGTCGACGTAGCCCTGGCCAACTCCAATCGGGAAGTCGACTACACGCTCGACGACGTCGTTCGCGCCTATCTCCAAGCGAACTACACACTCCTTCCCGTCCTCGTCGACTCCCTTGCTCATGATGAGACGGGCGCCAACGCCGACAGCCAGGAAAATTCCATGCACCGGCAACGTCAAGTACGCAACGCGGTCACCACGATGTCCAGAGCGGGGTTCGTATGCGAAGACCTTCGGCCGCTGAACATGTTGGCCACTCGGTTGATCGTCGAAAATGACTGCTACACAATGACTGCAGCCAATTTGCGAACTGCACTTCACAATCCGACGTCCCTGAGCCTCGACCGTATCCGAAGTGCCAACGCAGATGTCTACGAGGACGTCTTGCAACAGCCAGATCGCTATCTCGAGGCCTTGGCGAACGACAGCTTGTTCACCACCGAAGCCGAAGCTGAAACACGTATGAATGCTGCCCGCGGTCACCGGGCTGCTGCGCCCGGCATGGCGGACCAAGCGCGGACGGAATGGACCGTTGAGGACCCGGCCGCATTCTCAGATGTCGTAACCGATCTGGCCGATCATCCCAAAGCGCAGGCAGTCGCGCTGATCTCACGCGCACACCCGGACTGCGCCATTCGCGAACTCCGAACAGTGCCAGACACCACATGGGAGGCGCTTGCCCAGTGTCAGAGATTTGCTCCAACGCTTGGCAACGTCACAACCCACATTGAGTACGTGGGCGAACTGGACAAAGACCTCGCTGCGCTCCTTTCATCCGAGGGAGCTATCTTCGTCCCTCAAAGTGGCCAAGACTCGCCAGAGCAACCGCTCGAGGAGGCCAAAATCGAAGTTGCCGAAACCATTCTCAAGTCGGTTCGCACGATTCCCGATCCCGCCATGCGAGTCCGGCTTGTGGCATCACTGGACCTCAAGGCGTGGTTTCCGCTGGACCGCGTGCAGCCGGAGTTGGGCCAACTGCTCGGGCTGCTGATCGCCGCGCAAGTGTGCGCGGATTCTGCAGCGACGTTCGAACTGTTCGACACCAGCGACTGGCCGACTTTGCACCACGCCGTTCGTCGTTCGAAGAAGTTCAAGGACTTCATGACCCCCGAACTGCTAAGCACCGAGATGGTCGTACGACTTTTGGAAAGCCCAGACATCAGTGGTGAGGTTAAAATCAGTCTATTAAAGCGATTCGACGAGTTCGTTCCTGCGGGCCACCGCGCTGCACTTACCGCTGCTGGTCGCGTAGCACTTGCCACATCGACACCTCTCGGCGCGCGTCAGATTCGCGCCATCGCAGCTGGCACAGGCGAACCCAGTCTTCCCATCGAGCTGCTACACCAGATCGGCGACGGGCTTAGCGTCGATGAAGTGCTGGCCTCCCTAGTGACCCTCCCTGCACCGTATAGCCAGCTATCAACCCCCGGCTCCAAGCTGACTTTCCCCATGGACGAACGAATTGCTCAGCTGCTCCGCCGAATACACGTGGATGGCCGAATCGCAAGCAGGACGTACCAAAGATCGGCTCGGAAGCCCGCCCGAATCGAAGTGACCGTGAAGAGCTAAAGATGCCGGGACAGTTTTATCCACAAGAGAGGCGCAAGCCCAACTCTCAACAACTCGATTGCAGCCTGCGACGGCCTATCAGCTAGCGGCATCAGCCACGCCGCGCCAAGCAACGCCGGCGGCTGCGGTGGACGCCTTGGGATCGGCGCAGACCCCAACAACGGCAGCGACCACTGTGAGTCGGTGTGTTGGGCGTTGCAATCATTTTCGATTTCCACGGCCATGATCGGCGCTGCGCTCTGGAAAGTGGACAGCATCGGTGTCCGACGTGCGTTCCCTCGGACTTCACGCCGAGTGGCCGGCCTAAGGCCGCCGGCGCTCCGTCGCCTCAGGCTGTCGATCAGGTGCGGGGCTGCGACCCAGCGTCAGGGATGTGTGGACTCTGAGCTGAGGGCCTGAGTCAACTCAGCCGCTGTAGAAAACCCGGCAGTCTATGTGGGTGAGGTGGTGTTCCGGGAGTGTATCCCCGGTCGAGGGCTGCGACACGCCTGTTGACTACGGTCGAAAAGTAGGCCAGAAGCGACGGGGTGGTTTCTAGGGACGGTCGCAACACTTCTCTAGATTCTGGAGGTTGTGTTGACATCGTCGCGTCGGGTGAAGAAGGGGCCGGGACGTCGTCCGCAGTCGGCCAAACGTCAGCGTTTCATGGAGCTACGGGCTCGCGGATGGAGTGTGCGCGCCGCGGCCCGCGAAGTCGGTGTGTCGCGGTCCTCGGGCACGAACTGGGCGCGCGGCCACAACGTGTACCGCAACGGTGTGGTGGTCGGGTTCGTGGCGCCCCTGGACCGCCTCGAGGTTCGGCAGATCAGTTCGCGTTACCTGTCTCAGGACGAACGAATCGAGATCGCCGATCTGCGAAAGTCTGGGCTAAGCCTGCGGGCAATCGCCACGCGGCTCGGTCGGGCGCCATCGACGATTTCGCGGGAGCTCCGACGCAACTCGGTGACTGGCCGCGGATATCGACCCTTCGATGCTCAACGTCGCGCCACCGTGCGCCGAGCACGTCATCATCGGCGCCGGGTCGAGACCAACCAACACCTCGGCACCATCGTCGCCGAGTTCTTGCTTCGGCGGTGGAGCCCGCAACAGATCAGCCGCCATCTGCGCCATCGCTTTCCCGACGACCCGTCAATGCGGCTGTGCCATGAAAGCATCTATCAGGCTGTGTACCAACCGAATTCACGCTTCCTTCGACCCTCCCGGCTGGCCCCGCACCGCCGCTCGCCGCTACGCACCGGCCGGGATCACCGCCGAGCGCACCACCGACAGCAGCGCCGGCGGGGCCGCTTCCAACAGCCGATGCTCAGCATCCACGACCGGCCGTTCCCCGCCGCGGACCGGTCTGAAGCCGGCCATTGGGAGGGGGATCTAATCATCGGCGACAACCACCTCTCGGCGATCGGCACCCTCGTCGAACGCAAGACCCGGATGGTGCGCTTGGTGCACCTGCTCCGAAGCGACGCCGACTCGTTGCACACCGCCCTGGTGGCGCGCATGCAGGATCTACCGCCCACCCTCATGCGGTCGATCACCTGGGATCAAGGCACCGAGATGGCACGCCACCTCGCCACCTCCGACAAGCTCGGCGCACCCGTCTACTTCTGCGACTCCCGATCACCCTGGCAACGTGGCACCAACGAAAACACCAACGGACTACTGCGCGACTACTTCCCCAAGGGCGTCAGCCTCGCCAAGCACTCAGCGAGCCATCTGCTTGCTGTCGAGCACGAGCTCAACCACCGCCCACGCATGGTGCTCCAAGATCGAAGTCCCGCTGACCTATTCGCCGCCCTGTTAACCTCACGAAGTCCGTCGGTGTTGCGACGTTGACTAGAACCCGCCCCGGAACAGGCTGCTCACAATTCAACCGGAGCTGACACTCGTGTGCGCGGTGTCGCTGCGGCACAGGCGATCTGCTTGCTGCAACCCTTCCCGTCTGGCCTCCACAGGTCTTTTGCCCGCATCAGTCGCTTTCGATTTCGCCTATGTAGCCGAACGACGACACTTGCCGTCTAGTAGTGGATCGGGCTGAGGCGATAAAAGCCTTTCGGCGAGAGAGTTGTCGAAGGTCAACGTCGCCGCCTGGTCGGCGACGTCGGTGCCACCCCGTCGTCGACGTCGGTCGGCCCAGTGGGCGGCCGTCGTTTACGCCGATCGTGCGTCTCGCCATTCGAGCATGTGCTTCAGCGTGGAGAAGTCGTAGCCATCTGAGGTCGGCCAGAGTTCGATGATGAACAGTGATGCCCCTGCCTCTGCGTATCGGTCGGAGCTGACCTCGTCTTCCCAGCTGACGGAGCGCTCGATGTCGCTGTCGGCTCTCCCGAATTCGGCGGCGAGCTGGCCAACGCGGGCGGTAGCGTCACGGTAGGAGTCGATCGGGAGTTTGGAGTGCCAAATGTCGGCGTGACGCGCCACTGCCGGCAGCGTCCGCTTCGCGCCAGAACCGCCGATCAGAATGGGAATGGGGCGCACCGGTGGTGGGGTGAGTTGGCGCAGGCGGTGCTTAATGCGCAAGAGGCCGTCGTCGAATAGATCCATCCGTGACTTGATGGTTCCGAAATCGTAGCCGTACGTCGTGTACTCCCGCTCGAACCATCCCGCGCCGACGCCCAAGATCAGGCGGCCCCCACTGATGTGATCGACGGTGCGGGCCATGTCTGCCAGCAGGTCGGGGTTGCGAAAGCCGATACCCGTTACGAGAAGGCCGATCTCGGCGCGCGAGGTGGCCTCTCCCCACGCCGCCAGAGCCGTCCACCCCTCGAAGTTCGTCAATTCGGGGGTGCCCTCAGGGATGGGCTGGGCGCCGGGGATCTCGGCTTTGGGTGAGAGGAAGTGGTCGTACCCAAAGATGACGTCAGTACCGATTTCCTCCGCGCGGATCACCGCCGCGCGCCACGCAGGGTAACTAGCAATCCCCGCAGGATTCAATTGCACCCCGATACGTATAGTCCGCGACATTTTTTCTCCTTTGTTGTTGCTGTTCGTTGGGCTGGGGGCGTTTTCGGGCCGAGGACGATACGTCCCAATTCTGTTCCGCTGTAATGCCGGTCGAGAGCCGGGTTCCACGTGGGTGGTTCCTTAGTTTTGCGGGTCAGAGCATGATGCCGCCGTCGACCTGGAAGTCACCGCCGGTGATGTACGCCGATTCGTCGGAGGCGAGGAACAGGGCAAGGTTGGCGACCTCGTCGGATCCGCCGAAACGGTGCAGGGGGATGCGGTCGAGCAACATGGTCTGGCGCTGCGGTGAATTGAGTTGGTGCATGGGGGTGTCGATGCAGCCGGGGTGAATGACGTTGACCCGGATGTTGTCTGGCCCCAGTTCGGCGGCAGCGACTTGGGTCATGCCGCGTACGGCGAACTTGGTGCCGGAATAGCAGACGAAGTCGGGCATGCCGCGTAGTGCCGAGCCGGAGGCGACGTTGATGATGCTGCCGCCTCCGGCGCGGCGCATCGGTGCGATGACGGTTCGCATTCCCAGCAGAACGCCGCGTTGATTGATGCGGACCATGGCGTCGAAGTCCTCCCAGAGGAATTCGTCGATGGCGCCGGCTCGGGAAATGCCGGCGTTGTTGACGAGGATGTCGACCCCGCCATAGGTCGCGACGACGTGTTCGACGAGATCGTGCCAGTCGTCGTGGGAGCCGACGTCGTGGTGTCGGTATTCGGTGCGCTCGCCGAGCCGGATGGCGGTGGCGGCGCCTTCGGTGTCGAGAATGTCAGTGAGCACGACGCGCGCGCCCTCGTCGACGAACCGTGCCGCCTCAGCGGCGCCTTGGCCACGCGCTGCGCCGGTGACGATCGCGACCTTTCCCGCCAGCCGCGACCCGTTCGCGACCGCCGTCATGACGTGCGCCCCGCCTCTGGCGCGCCGGTGAGCTGACGCTTGAGCTCCTCTACGTCGTGAAGATTCGACATCTGCACGAACCGCCCGTTGCGGACCTGGTAGAGGGCGTATTCAACGATCTCGAATGGACCACCGTTGGCTGGGACGCCTAGCCACGTCGTGGCGGGTGTGCCGGTATTGATCAGACGCACCGCAAGGCGGTCGTGGTCGACGAGTATTTCGGTGACGCGCCAACGAAAGTCGGGCACCGCAGCGGCGATACTCTTGAGATCGGCGATGACGTCGTCTCGCGTACCCGGTTCACCGTGATGCACGGTCTCGTCCGCGATGAATTCATCCATCCGGTCGAACTCGTGGGCGTTGAGCGTCTCGATGTAGCGCCCGTAGAACTCGCGGATGTCGATGTCTGACACGGTGGCCCTCCCATGAGCTGATTGCCCGTGAACCTCACGGGCGCGTGACACGACGTTGCTCCTTCTGGGCCGACGCTGGCCCATCGTTCCGCTGTGCAGAACAAGAGCAGTGTGACCGCTGCCACACGGTTAGGTTCTGCCGAGAGGTCGGGATGCCGGCTGTTCCCAAAGGTGATGGCGTGCAACGGTTTGGAGGAAGTGGTGTGAAGGCGAATAGTGGTGGCCCGCCCGCACGTGGCGGTCGGATTCGAGCGATGGTCTTGGTAGCACTGGTCGTGGCGCTGTCGTTGACGGCGTGTACGACGGACGCCGGTGGTGCGACCCGTTCAGGGGCAGCGTCGGCGAACGGTGTGACCTTGCAGGCGATGAACGAGGTGACGACCTTTCAGGGGCCTTCCTCGGCGTTCACTCCTGCCCCCGGCAAGCACATCATGATCTTGGCTTGCGGCAACCTGGGCCGGGCCTGTATCCGTTTGGCCGATGGTGCGAAGGAGGCCGCTTCGGCGATGGGTTGGACGGCCGACGTCATCGACGGGCGATTGGACCCCTCCGTGTGGAACCGGGCGGTCAAGCAGGCCGTCGATTCGGGGGTCGACGGGATCATCGACGTTTCGGGGGATCCGAATCTCATGGGTGAGGCCATGTCGGCCGTACATGCCAAGGATGTGCCGTTCGTGATGATGATGCAGACCCCAAAACCGGGCGACCTGCCGGGTGTCGACAGCTGGGTGCGGCCCGACGCGGTCAAGGGTGGCAACGACATTGGGACCTGGATCGCCGGTGATTCGGCCGCCGCGGGCAGCGTGCTCGTCATCGATGCTCCTGAGTACGCCGACATCATGATGCGCAACGACTCCATTGTCGACACGCTGGGCAAGCAGTGCGCGGGGTGCACCGTGCACCGGGTGAGCATCTCCGCTCAAACCATGGGTACCAGCCTGGCTCCGACGGTGACATCGCAGTTGCAGCAGCACCCAGATGTGACCTACGTGTGGTCCCCGGACGATGCGTACTCCAACTTCGTCGCGCAAGGCATACAGCAAGCCGGCAAGTCGACCAGCGTCAAACTGGTGTCAGGCGCCGGTGAGCCAGAGGCGTTCGATCGTATCAAGAACGCCAACCAAGCGGCAGACCTTGCAACACCCAACAACTACGCGGGCTGGCTCGCCGCCGACACTCTGGCGCGAGTCATCTCCGGACAACCGGTGCAAGAAGTGTGGGACGTCCCGCAACGGTTCTTCACGGCGGCCAACGTCGGCGACGCCGACTTCGGGTCCGGCTGGGACGTCGAGTTCGACTACAAGACGGTCTTCAAGAAGCTCTGGGGTGCGTCATGACACGCGCCAGAGGCCGGTGGTCACGGGCGGTGGCGGTGGCGGTCGTGGTCGCTGCGATGTCAGTGACGGCCTGCACGACCGACGCCGGCGGGGCAAGCAACTCAGGTGCGCCCGACAAGGTGACGCTGGACTCGATGAAGGCGGTCACCACGTTTCCCGGCCCGACCGAGGCGTTCACCCCAGCGGCGGGCAAACACATCATGATCCTGGTCTGCGGCAACGTCGGCCTGGGCTGCGTGCGCACGGGCGGGGCCGCCAAGGAGGCAGCCCAGGCGATGGGCTGGACGGCCGACGTCGTCGACGGTCGACTGGATCCGACGGTGTGGAACCGGGCGGTCAAGCAGGCCGTGGACTCCGGCGTCGACGGCATCATCTCCGTCGGGGCCAACCCAAACCTGATGGGGGAGGGGATGACTGCAGTCGCGGCCAAGAACGTTCCGTTCGTGATCACCTCGCAGAGCCCCCAGAAGGGCGACCTGCCCGGCGTGGACAGCTGGATTCGACCGGATGCAGTCAAGGGCGGCAACGACATCGGTAAGTGGATTGCCGGCGATTCGGACGGGGCGGGCAACGTGCTGGTCATCGATACCCCGGAGTACGCCGACAGCATGATGCGCAACGATTCGATCGCCAATACCCTGCAGCACGACTGCAGTGGCTGCACCGTCGAACGCCTGGCCATCTCCACCCAAACGATGGGGACCAGCTTGGCGCAGACGGTGACGTCGCAGTTGCAGCAGCATCCCGACCTCACCTACGTGTGGTCACCCGATGACGCTCTGTCGAACTTCGTGGCCCAAGGCATCCAGCAAGCGGGTAAGTCGACCAGCGTGAAGCTGGTGTCGGGCGCCGGTGCTCCCGAGGCACTCGCGCGTCTCCAAACAGGTTTGCAGGCAGCCGATCTCGCCACCCCCGATACCTATCTGGGCTGGCTGGCCGCCGACAGTCTCGCCCGCGTCATCTCTGGACAGCCAGTCCAAGAGGTAGTGGACGTCCCGCAGCGGTTCTTCACCGCGGCCAACATCAACGACGGTGCAACTGAGATCAGCAAAGTGGGCTGGAACATGGAATTCGATTACAAGTCCGACTTCAAGAAATTGTGGGGTGTCAAATGAGCGTCTCGACACACAGTGAGTCACCAATCGTGGCCGAGAGTCAATCTGATGGGAAGGGCCGCTCCGGAGGGGTGAGCGAGGTCTTCTCGAAGTACTCCCTAATCGGGGTGCTGGTCATGCTGTGCGTGGTGTTCAGCCTGTGGAACCCGAAGGTGTTCGCCACGGCACCGAACGTTCAGACGATTCTGCTGCAGCAGGCAACGGTGGGGCTGGTCGCGCTGGCGGTGATGGTGCCACTGGTGGCCGGCCAGTTCGACCTGTCCACGGGTTTCCAGTTCGGCCTCACACAAAGCCTGTGCGCACTGTTGGTGATTCGGCAGGGCTGGAACCCGCTCGCCGCAATCGTCGTCGTGGTGGCCGTAGGCGTGTTGATGGGCGTGATCAATGGACAGTTGATCACCCGGCTCAATCTGCCGTCGTTCACCACGACGCTGGGCACCGGTTTGGTCATTCTCGGAGTCAGCGAATTCTTGACCCAAAATCAGGTCATCGCCGGAGCGGCGCCGCAATGGTTTCTCAACATGGGTCGCGGCCGGCTGGCGGGGATCCCGCTGCCGTTCGTATACCTGGCAATCGTCGCCATCGTGCTCTACGTACTGCTCGAGCTCACGGTGTGGGGCCGTCGGGCTTACGCCGTGGGCGCCAATCCCACGGCCGCCCGTCTGTCCGGGATCTCCACCGATGGCCTCGTACGTCAATCGTTCATCGTCACCGGCGCGCTGTGCGCGCTGGCCGGGTGCATCTCGGTGACCAGCTTGGGTGGCTCGTCGCCCGTGATTGGGCTCGGTTCTCTGCTACCGGCCTTCGCGGCGGCGTTCCTCGGCGCGACCTGCATCCGCCCGGGCAAGTACAACGTCGCCGGCACGGTCATTGCGGTGTACGTCATCGGGGTCGGGATCATCGGATTGCAACAGAAGGGCGCCGACGTCTTCGTCCAGGACCTGTTCAACGGAGGCGCGCTCCTCATCGCCGTCATCGTCGCCACTCTCGCGCGACGTCGCCGCACGGCGGGCTGAGCTCATGGACACCGCGACACCACCTTCGATACCTACGCGATACCACCTTCGATACCTACAAGGAGACCACTGATGTACATGGTCACGCCCAGCATGTTCGTTGCAGCGGCGGCACTTTCGGGTGCCGGGTCATCCGCAATCGCTCTCTGCGTCTCGACAGAGCACGATCCGCGCGCCTTGCCAGCCACCCTGATCCCGGACTTCCGGTGAACGCCATGAGCGCGGAATCGACTGGGACGGCTCCAGCGCTGAGCTTCGTGGGCATGACGAAGAGCTTCGGGCCTGCAACGGTGTTGAGGGAGGTCACCTTTGACGTCGAGCCGGGCGAAATCCACGGCCTGCTCGGGACGAACGGTGCGGGCAAGTCGACGTTGATCAAAATCCTGGCAGGCATCTATCAACAGGACTCGGGCACGATCGCGGTGCACGGCCACGATCTCCCCGCCGGGCACGACGCTGCCGCAGCGAAGGCCGCGGGCATCGCGTTCGTCCATCAGGATCTCGGACTCGTCGAGGACATCAGCGTCGCCGACAACGTGGGTCTGCACATTGGCTTCCAGAAACGGCGCGGCCTGGTCAGTGCCCGCGGCACCTCGGCGAAGGTCACCAGAGTGCTGGAAAAGGTGGGAGCCGAATTCTCCCCCGACCGGCTCGTCAACTCCCTGTCTCGCGACGAGCAGGTCTTGTGCGCGCTGGCCCGAGCGCTCGCCCTCGATCCCCAGATCGTGATCCTCGACGAAGTCAGCGCGAGTCTTCCGGGACCCGAGATGCAGCGTCTCGCTACATCGCTGCGCGCAATGCGCCGCACCGGCGTGGCCTTCATCTACGTGACCCACCGCCTCGACGAACTGGCGACCTTGGTCGACCGGGTCACGGTACTGCGGGATGGCGCAAGAGTGGTGACCGCGCCCGTTGCCGAGCTGACACACACCGAGCTGGTTCGGCACATCGTCGGCGCCGAACCCGTTGCCGCGCATCCGCATCCACTCCCGCGTGTCGTGGACACCGCGGAGCCTGGGGTCCCGCACCTGGTCGTCAATGGTTTGACCACCCCCGAGCTCCCCGACCCCATCACGTTCGACGTGAGAGCCGGGGAGGTGCTCGGCATCTGCGGCCTCGTGGGAAGCGGCACCCGGGAGCTGGCACAAGTGCTCGGCGGCAACCAGAAGCCCACCGGTGGATCGGCGACGTTGAAGGGCAAACCGCTGCGGTTGGGCAAACCGGAGAGCTTGATCCGAAGCAAATGCGCCGTCGTGCCCGGGGACCGACAGCGAGAGGGCATCTTGACCGGCCTGGGCATCCGGGAGAATCTGTTGCCGACGCGCCGCGACTTCGGCGCGTGGACGCGGCTGGGTATGCGTCAGCCCCGGCGCGAAACTCACGCGGTGCGCGAGGTCACCGAGCGCTTCACCGTCGTTCCCCGCAACCTTCCGGATCGAGACGTGTCCGAGTTGAGTGGCGGCAACCAACAAAAGCTGGTCTTCGCCCGGGCACTTGCCGACCGGCCCGACGTGGCCGTCCTCGAGGACCCGACCGCCGGAGTCGACGTCGGTTCACGGGCAGTCCTCTACGAACTCATGCACGACGCCGCGCAGGCCGGAACCGCGGTGATCCTCATCAGCACCGACTTCGAGGAGGTCGCAGCTCAATCGCACCGCGTGCTGGTGATGTCGCATGGTCGAGTAGTCACCGAGTTCGCCGGGGAAGGCCGGCCCAACGCCGACACCCTCGCCGAGGCAAGCTACGCACGCGCCCCCGGCGCGGAGGCCGCCGGCTAAACGTGCCACGGTGCGGCGAGGTTTCGACGGCGGCCGGGCTCACCGGCGCGCCGTCGTGACTCAAACAAGCCGGGGATCTGTGTGGTCGACCGAGATCCTCCCGTCTGATACCGGCGACCTCGGGGTTTGGCGGCGGTGGGCCGCGGCGCTGGCGAGCGGGCGCGAGGTCCCGGTGACGATTGCTTTGCGGCCCACCGCTGCCCGACGGGGGGATCTCACGTAGGTGATCGGTTAGTCCTCATCCCCTTGCCGCACGCATGCGCCCCAGCGTCAGCACCGTCTGATGGTCGAATTACGTTGGAGTCAGCGATCGTTCGGACGCGTCTCGCGGCGGATGCTGCACCTGAGGTTGGCGGACCGCCCGAAGTTCGACCTGGTCGCCGGGAGCATCGACACCGCCCTGTTCGTCGCCGACCCACCCCGTCCTCGGTCGGCGCCATCTGTCGACTGCGTACCGGTCTCGGTGGACGTGACGAACGAAAACCCAAGCCCGAGCTAGGGTTCGGTGACCTGCTTGACACCTACCGGGTCGAGATAGAACACGTTGATCTCGCGGATGAGGCCGTCCTCGAAGACGTAGAAGTGCCCCACCTGAGTGTCGAGGAGCTTGCCCGTTCTACGGGCGGTGGCTTGCATGCGCATGGTGATCGCTACACCCGTCTGTCCCTCGAAAGATCTGACGTCGGCCAGTTCCAACGAGGACCAGGTGTCGGTGAAGTGCGCGAAGAACTCCTCGACGGCAGCGATTCCGTGCCAGTCCCCGGCGAACGGCACCGTCGGGCCTTGGCGTACGACCACGCTGGGGTGGAGGTGTGCGGCCACCTCGCTGAAGTCCGCACCGGCTGGGGCGCCGCCGGCATCGACGTAGCGTTGCTCCGCCGCGTAGAAGCTGTGGAGGAGGTCAAGGTACATGGCTGGCTCTTTCCCGTTGCCAAGTTGGTCGACGGTGCGTCGGTGAATACGGTTGGGGCGCTCCGCATCCGATATGGGCACGGTCATCGCGGCCGTGGGAGAAGGGGCGGCGCCAGTTCTCTGAAACCAGGATCGCGATGATAAAGGTAATTCGGATAGGGCGTATAGGTGTTGCTCGCGTTGTCGAGGCGGGCGATCTGCTCGGAGGTCAGCGCCCAGCCCACCGCACCAAGGTTGGATTCAAGTTGCGCCGCGTTGTCGGCGCCGATGACGACGGAGCACACGGTGGGGCGCTGCAACAGCCAGTTGATGGCTATCTGCGGCACCGTCTTTCCGGTTTCAGCGCCGATCGCGTCCAGGACGTCCATTACCGAGAACAAGACTTCTTGATCCACGGGAGGACCGTGGCGGCCCATGCGGTCGATGCGTCCGCCTCGCTGGGGAGGCTGTCCGCGCCGGATTGCACCGCTGAGCCACCCACCTGACAGCGGGCTCCAGACCAGCGTTCCCACCCCTTGGTCTGCGCCTACCTGCATGAGATCGAGTTCGAAGTCCCGTCCAACGAGGGAGTAGTAGGCCTGGTGGGAGACGAAGCGAGGGGTTCGTCGCTCGTCTTGAACCTTTAGCGCCTTCATGAGTTGCCAGGCACCGTAATTGGATGCGCCTAGGTAACGGACCCGGCCGGACTCGACGAGGTGGCCGAGCACTTCCGCGGTCTCCTCCAAGGGGGTGCCCGCGTCAAAGGTGTGCAAGCTCAGTAAGTCCAGGTAGTCGGTGCGCAGCCGCTTAAGCGTCAGATCCAGTGCGGACAACACGTAGGACCGGCTAGCCCCGAATCGAGTCGCCGACGCTTCGGTTGGGAGGCCGAGTTTCGACGAGAGCAGCACTTGGTCGCGGCGGCCGTTGATTGCGCCGCCGAGGATCTCCAGTGCCTCGCCGGCCCCGTAGTTGTCCGCGGTGTCGAAGAGCGTCAGGCCGGCGTCCAAGCACAGGCTGACCAGTTCGCGCGCTTGGTCGGCCGAGGTGGTCCCGTAGGACCAGGTGCCAAAGGTCGCGGTGCCGAAGGTGAGTTGCGGGACTTGGAGTCCGGAGTTCCCAAGCCGGTTGTACTGCATGATGTTTGGCTGCCTCTCTGCTCGCGGCGAGGATGTCGTTGAGCATCATGCGGCCGATCGACCAGGGGTTCCGAAGGCCGTTCTGCCCAGCAGAACAGTGCTTGTCGGTGGTTGGCGGGTGATGGATCGTCGAGTGATCAGCAACACAATCATGAGACCTGTGGGAGGTAGGCGCCGATGACGACGCAAGTACGGGAAAGCTACGCATCGATGTGCGATGTGACCGACGAGCAAGAGATCCAATTCCCGCAGAACCGCCCAATACCCACATATCGCGCCGACTTGCCGGTCGGGACCATCTTGGCGTCGGCCGACAGCCACCTGCTCGAGCCCGCGGATTGGCGTGATCGGATGCCGGCAAAGTTCCGTGATCGGGCGCCGCGTGCGTGGATCGACGGCGACGGGTTGATGCGCTACACCTACGACGGTGCCGAAGTGATCGACCATTTCGGTGCCTGCGTGTCAACCGGCGGTGAGGGAATGAGGAATCTCGCTGTTCGCATCGCCGACATGGATGCAGAAGGGGTCAGCAAGGACCTGTTGTTTCCGCAGTGGTCCTTCGCCATCTTGTCCGGCGTGAGCGAGGCGCATGCCGATGCACCCGGAAGAAACCCGGAATACGCCATGGCCTACATCAGGGCGTACAACGCCTACCTGGCTGAGGTCTGTGCGCAGTACCCCGACCGCCTCTACGGAGTTGGCATCCTCAACTTCTGGGATCCGGCCACGGCTGAGGACAACATCGCAGAAATCAAGGATCTCGGCCTCAGGGGCGTCACGATTCCCACCGGTCCACCGGGGGTCAAGTACAACGACGAAAAGATGGAACCGCTCTGGACTGCGATCGAGAACAGCGGGCTGCCGCTGAGCTTTCACGTCGGCGAGCGGGTGGACATGAGCGGTATGGGGACCCTCGGCACAGGCCTCATGCAGAACTTCTGCCCATACCGGAAGTTGTGGTCGCTCCTGACGTTCTCGGGCATTCTGGAGCGCCACCCGGAGATGAAGGTGGTCTTCACCGAAGGACAAGTCCACTGGATCCCTGGTGCACTGCAAGACGCCGACCAGTTCTACAGCAGCTTCGGGTCACTGCTGCAGCCGAGACTGGCAAAGCCGCCGAGCCACTACTTCTTCCAGAACTGCTACGCGACGTTCCAGGAAGACCCAGTAGGACTGGGCATGCTGTCGCAGATCGGCGCCGAGAGGATCATGTGGTCCCTCGACTACCCTCATACCGAATCCGTCGTGGGTCGCTGCCAGCAGGTGGCTCAAGACATCGCCGGAGTGATGTCCGACGATGATGCTCGAGCCATTCTGGGCGGCAACGCGATCAAGATGTGGAACATGACCGACTGACCCGGCTGGCCGTGCGCCCACCGGCGCTGACCACATTCGACCTGAAGTCGGCGGGCCCGTGTCGGGCCCGCCGACCCAAGCACCCAGGAGGACACATCAAGGATCACGTCGCAACGACTCAATCGTTGCTCGACCGCGCCGATGTCATCGACGTCCTCACCCGATACGCCACCAGCATCGACTTGCGGCGCTGGAGCGACTTCGCCGGCTGCCTCGCCGACGAAGTCGAGATCAGCATGCCGGTGACCGCCGGCTGGGTTCCGATGAGTCGTGAGGACCTGGTGGGGCTGGCGAGCCGAATCTATGCCCAACTCGAGGCCACACAGCACATCAGCGGAAATCATCAGGTCACCGTCGACGGAGACCAGGCCACAGCCCTGTCGACCCTCAACGCCACGCACTACCTCGGCGAGGACGTCGACGGCGGCAGCCTGCAACGCGAAATCGGCTACTACGAATGGCGGCTGGTGCGCTCAGACCACGGTTGGACCATCGATCGCATGCACATGACGATCTCGTGGGTGGAGGGCAACACCCCACATTTCAGACGAATTCAGGCAACGGCCGACATGCCGAGCGCCACCGCATGAACCGGGAGGGCGAGAGCTCCGTGAACACCGTGGACCCAATGGTGAGCATTCAGCGCTTCTATGACGCTGAGAACGAATTCTGCCGGGCAGCTCCCGGCGAGAAGGACATCACGGTGATGCTCAAAGAGCTGGATCCCGATGTCGTCGTTGACGTTCCGCGATCGCTGCCGCACGGCGGCACGTGGCGCGGACACGACGGCTTCAAGGCCCTCTTCGATCGGGTCTCCGAGCACTGGCAGGAATTCGTGGTGGTGTACAGCAACGCGAAGTTCCATCAGATCGACGGAAACCGGGTCCTCACCGAAGGCGTCCTGCGCGGCGTTCTGCGGGCCACCGGCAAGCAGGTAGAGATGCCGTGGGTGTCATTGTTCACCTTCACCGATCGTGGCGCCGTCCACCTGGATCACTACTACAAGGACACTGCCGCCATCGTGTCCTAGTCGGCGGGCCAGGTCGAGAGCGCTTGGGTGGCAACGGCTCTCAGCTTCTCTCGACTGAAGCCCGCTTTGGCCTGTACGGCGATGCCATGGGTGACGGCGATGACGAACGCGGCTAGCACGTCTGACTGGGCGGTCTGCGGCAGATCACCGTCGGTCTTGGCCCGCTCGAACCGGTCCCGAAGCTGAGCCTCGGCGGCGGCGCGCGCATCGATCATCGCCTGCCGCACCGGCTCGGCGTCATCGGATGCCGCGAGGACGCCGTTGATCCCGAGACATCCCGTGTGCTCCGGGTAGCGCGTGTTGAGTTCCACGGCATTGAAGACGATGTGCGCGGCCACCTCCCGCGCCGTCGGCAGTTCCATCGCCTCGGGGAGGTAGTGCAAGTAGTGCTCGTAATAGCGGTCCAACGCTTGGCGGAAGAGAGCCTCCTTGTTGCCAAACGCGGAGTAGAGCGCGGGTCGTGCGACGCCGGTGGCCTTGGTCAAGTCCGCGTATGAGGCGCCTTCGTAACCCTTCGACCAGAAGACGCGGAGCGCTGCGTCGAGCGCTTGGTCGACGTCGAATTGACGATGGCGCCCCATCAGCGGAACCGCACATTTTTCATAACGGCCATTACCGAATGGTAACAGCGCCGATCAGTTCCTCACTCGTGGCCCAGAGGCGCTCGGCCGTCGTCGGGTCGAGCGCGTAGGACCGGACACCGTCGGCGAACGTGTTGGGGGCGTCCTCGACCGGTGCCACGGCGCAGTCTTCGAGGTAGCGTCCGCCGATCTCATTCCCGTCGGCGACGACTGCAGCCCACACCGACGTGGCCGCCGCCTGGGGGATCTCCTTCAGTTCGCCTGGCGGCAAACCGGCGTCGGCGCGGGCCTTGCCTGCCGTTTGGAAGAGGGTTTGCAAGTCCTCTGGTGCGAAATGCCTGGGCAGATCGGTGAGGCTGTTGCCGGGCATGACAGCGGCGGCGCGAATACCGCGGTGGCGGTGGCGCCGGTCGAATTCCGCGGCGAACAGGATGTTGGCAGTCTTCGACCGGCCATAGGCGATGAACGGGTCGTATTCCTGATGCCGAAAGTTCGGGTCGTCGAGGTCGACGTCGGAGGCGCGATGGGCTTGTGACGACAACACGACCAGACGACCACCGTCGACGAGCCGCGGTTCGATGGCCGTGATCAACGCGAAGTGGCCGAGGTGGTTGGTTCCGAACTGGAGCTCGAAGCCGTCCACGGTCCAGCCCAACGGGGGCGCCATGACCCCCGCATTGGCGATGATGGCGTCGAGTGGCTGACCGCTTGCAAGCAGCTTGTCCGCGCAGGCGCGCACACTGTGCAGCGAGGCGAGGTCGAGTTCGATCAGCTCGAAGCTACCGCCGGTGGCCAACTCTGCCTTGGTGAGATCCCTTGCGGTGCCCACGACGTGGGCGCCCCGTGCCACCAGCGAGCGGGCGGTTTCCAGGCCGATGCCCGACGATGCTCCGGTGACGAGGAATCGCTTCCCCGTGAGGTCGACGCCTGCGAGCACCTCGTCGGCGGTCGACTTCGGCCCATACTTCTCGGTCATGTCTTCTCCTTCAATGGTTCTGTGTCAGTGATGATTTGGTTGAAGCCGGTCTTAGATGTGGAAACCACCTGCCACGTCGAGAACGCTGCCGCTGATGTAGTCGGCGTGTGAGCCGGCGAGATAGCACACGGTCGCCGCGACCTCTTCGAGGGTCGCGATCCGACGAATCGCATGAAAGTCCATCATGGTGTCGGGAACGTTGTGCGCGGCCTCGGCGGCCATGTCGGTCGGCATGATGCCCGGCTGCACCACGTTCACGGTGATGTTGCGCGGACCGAGGTCGCGCGCGACGCCCTTCGCGTATCCGACGACGGCGGCTTTGGTCCCCGCGTAGTCCGCGACGCCAGGGAAGGCGACCCGACTGGCGATGGCCGAGCCGATGAAGACGATGCGACCACCGTCGGAGAGTTCACGCGCCGCAGCTCGCGTCGTGGCCACGACACCGAGCACGTTCGTGTGCCACTGACGGTCCAAGGCCTTGGTGTCGAGGTCGGCGTCGTCGACGAGCTGGCCTTGAACGGTGATGGCCGCATTGTTCACCAGGATGTCGAGCGCACCGAAGTGGGCCACCACGGCGTCGACCAAGGATCCGGCGGACGACGGGTCGGCCTGGTCGCTTCGGATCGCCAAGGCGCGCACACCGGCCGTTTCGAGCTCGCCGACGACGGCCTCCGCCTTCTCTGCCGAGGCGACGTAGCTGATTGCCACGTCGGCGCCGCGTTCGGCCAGTGCCAGGGCAGTCGCCGCGCCGAGGCCCCGGGAACCCCCGGTGACCAGTGCGACCTTGCCCTTCAACTCGTTGGTCATGGATCCCTCACAGATTTCGATAACGACCATTACGGTAATGATCGGTATGAAAGCTAACAGAGAGGTCCCGACCACGCGAACGCGAGCCCGGAGTGTTCTGCAGGGCGGAACACCACTGGGATCCGTGCACCGTCGGGTCGACGATGAGAGGCAACTGGCGGTGACCCGCAGAACGAACCCGGAGGTGGTGTCATGAAAGCGGTTGAGGATGCACTTGCCGCGCTAGCGCGCGGCGGGATGGTGGTCGTCGCCGACGACGACGACCGCGAGAACGAAGGCGATCTGGTAATGGCCGCCGACGCGATGACCGACTCTGACATGGTGTTCTACCTGCGGCATGGCAGCGGCATCGTGTGCGTGACGGTCACCGACGAACGCGCCACGGAACTCGACCTGGCGCCGATGGTGCAGGACAACACCGACCCGCACGGCACCGCCTTCACCATCACCGTCGACCACGTCGGTGTCGGAACCGGGATCTCCGCGACCGACCGGGCGACGACAGTTCGCGCCCTCGCCGACCCGACGACACGACCGGAGTGCCTGCGAAGGCCGGGTCACGTGTTCCCGCTGCGCGCCCGCCGCGGGGGAGTACTCAAAAGGGCCGGACACACCGAGGCATCAGTGGATCTGTTGAAGCTGGCCGACCGCCGCGAGATCGGCGTCATCACCGAGTTGGTCGGCGACGACGGCCGACCACTCTCGGGGCCCGCTCTTGAGCGGTTCGCGCGAGATCACGCACTGCCACTGGTCAAGGTGGGCGACCTAATTCGGCACCGGCGCACCAAGGAGCAGTTGGTCAGCCGCAGCGGCGAGGCGTCCCTGCCAACAGAGCATGGCGAATTCCGCGCCATCGCCTACCGGTCCATCACCGATGACGAGGAACACCTCGCCCTCATCTACGGCGACCTCACCACGGTCACGAACGGGGAGGGCGCGGTCCTGGTGCGTGTCCACAGCGAGTGCCTCACCGGTGACTTGTTCGCCTCAGCCCGCTGTGACTGCGGCTACCAGCTGCAACAATCCCTGGCCCGCATCGCCGACGAAGGCGTGGGCGTGCTCATCTACCTCCGGGGTCACGAAGGACGCGGCATCGGCCTTGGCCACAAACTACGCGCCTACGCCTTGCAGGAAGCCGGACGGGACACCGTCGACGCCAACACCGATCTCGGTTTGCCGGTGGACGGCCGCGAATACGGAGTCGGCGCCACCATGTTGGCCGACCTCGGCGTGCACCGCATCCGACTCCTGACCAACAACCCTCACAAATACTCGGGCCTGAGCGGGTACGACTTGGAGATCGTCGAGAGGATTGGCGTGCCGCCCCGCGTGACGCCGCAGAACCTCGCCTATCTGGCCACCAAGCGAGACCGAATGGGCCACCTCATCACTCTGCCCGACACTGCGGAGAGGGCCTGACATGGACGCCACGGCAATGCGCCACGCGCTCAGCCACTTTGGTTCCGGACTGACCGTCGTCACCGGCCTGGCCGACACCGGCCCGCTCGGCTTCACCTGTCAGTCATTCTTCTCGCTGTCGCTCGATCCCGCGCTGGTCTCGATCGCGCCGTCCCGCGCCTCGACGACGTGGCCAGAGATCAGGCCGTTGACGAGCTTTGCCATCAACATCCTCGCCGACCATCAGACGAACCATCCAATCGCATTCTCGCGCAGCGGCACCGACAAGTTCACCGGGGTCGACTGGCGCCAGAGCAAACACGGCGCGCCCCATCTTCAGGATGCGCTGGCCGTCTTGGACTGCCGGATCTGGGCCGAATACGACGGTGGCGATCACACGATCGTCGCCGCCGAAGTACTGGACTTCCACGTCAACGGGACCGGCGGACCCTTGTTGTTCTACAAGAGCGGCTACGCCGTCGTCAGCCCCGTGCCTGAAGCGCCCGCCCGCCCGTCTCAGCCCGTTCGATGACGGAGCTGCGCAACTTCCTCCACCACCACACCCCCGGTGGCTCGAGTCCACACCAGAGAGGCACGATCATCCATGAAGATTCGTCGCGAGAATCCCGATGAGCTCAGTTTTGGCTATTTCTTTCCTACGGGCCAGACCGACCACATCTGGTCCGAAGAAGCAGCACGGGCAACGCCACCGCTCAATCGCCGGGTGTTCACCGACATGGCCCAGGCGGCCGAGGCGACCGGCTTCGACTCCCTCTTCATTGCCGACACCTGGTCGGGGCACCAGCGCGCAGCCGAGGTGGGGGGGCACCAGTCGCCGAAATTCCACGCGCCGATGCTGTCCATGGGTCTGTTCGCGGTCACCGAGCACATCGGCATCATCAGCACGTTTCACACAACGCACCACAAACCCGCCCACATCGCGCGCATGGGCGCCACCCTCGACGCCTTCTCCGAGGGCAGGTGGGGCTGGAACGTCGTCACCGGTTTCGGTGACCCCGAGGCACGGCTCTTCGGGGAGGACGTCCTCGTCGCACACGACGAGCGCTATGCCATGGCTGGTGAATTCGTCGAGCTCGTCAAACGGCTGTGGACCGAAGAGGAATCCATCGACTTCGACGGCAAGTACTACCGCGTCCATGGTCGCATCAAGGCGCCTCGACCCACGCAGAAGCCGCATCCGCTGCTCGTCAGCGCCGGCGCCTCACCGGCCGGAATGGCCTTCGCTGCGCAACACTGCGACATGTTGGTCGTCGCGGGCAACAGCATCGAGAAGGTGCGAGAAACGGAGCAACGTGTAGCCCCGATCGCCGAATCGGTCGGCCGCGCCGAGCCGCTCGGTGTTTCACCGTTCTCCATCGTCATCGTGCGCGACAACGAGGGCGAGGCAGAAGAGGAGTACGAACGACTCTGCGGCTCTCTCAACTACGACGCGACCGTGGAACTGACCGCCGACATCCTTGGCGACATCAAGTCGATCGAAGACCTGTTCAAGGGCATGACTCGCGAGGAAGCGGCCCGCTCCTGGGGCAGCGGTCGCGGCATCTTGAAGTTCCTCGGTACCGCCGACCAAGTCGCCGAACAACTCCTCGCGCTCAAGAGGGAAACACAGACCACCAACCTCTTGGTCAACTTCCCCCTGTGGAGTCCCCGAGAGGTGCTCGACTTCCGGCCGGTACTCAATCGTCTCCAAGACGCTGGCGTGTGGTCGCCGCCCGAGGACCGCGATTACTCCTGGTGACGATGGGTTCTGGCGCCCGTGGAGGCGCCCTGACCCAAGTTTCGCGACTGGCACCACCGGCCTCGGCAGGCACCTACACTCTGTCCATGCGTGACAGGGCCGCGCACATCGTCGAAGCGGCCGACCGGGTATTGACGTTGATGGAAATCCTACGTCGCGATGGGACGCTGCAGATCAATGCAGCCGCACGGGAGCTGAACGTCGCACCGTCCACCGTGCACCGGCTGGTGCAGACGTTGGTGTTCCGCGGCTACGCCGTGCAACGGGTCAACCGGACCTATGGACCCGGCCCGGCGATACCCCGCAGTACCGCCGGCACCGAATGGCCGACGCTGGTGGACCGTTGGCGTCCGGTCTTGGAGGAGGTCGGCCGAGCCGCCGGCGAAACCGTGCACCTGGTGGTCCGAGAGGGCGACAGCGCGCTGTTTCTCGACAGCGTCGTCGGGCCACAACCCTTGTCAGTGGCATCACGGGCTGGACTTCAACTGCCGGCCGAACGCAATTCGGCGGGCAAGATACTGCTCGCACGCATGCCCAGTGAGTCGTTGGTACCCCTATACGCGCACAGAGGCGACATCGACGTCGAGGCGCTCATGGGTCGTCTGAGTTCGGTCCGTCAACAAGGCTTCGGTCTGAGCATCGCCGAGAGCGAACGCGGCATCACCGCCATCGGGGTACAACTTCACGACACCGGCGACAATCCCGTCGCCATCGCGGTGTCGGGCCCGTCTCTGCGCTTCGATCGTCGTCGGGCGCTCGCCGTGTTGCCCATTCTGCACCGTCTGGCCTCAACCTCCTAGGCGTTTTGTAGACCGCGCCAAATGTGCTGCGGCGCTGCAGCATTGGTCGTCGGTGTAAGAGTTCGCGGGTCTGTTGTGTTCTGCCTAGCGGAACGGCGCTTGGGCATCTCTGCCCGCCGGTCAAGTATTCGAACTGCGGTCAGACGTCGAACGTGCACCGTCGCGTCGTCCAACCCCGATCGCAGGCAATCGATTCAACGAAATGAGTCCACCGATGACCGTCAACACGCGTCGCTTTCCGCCCACCCGCAAGGCCATCTCGCCTGAGGCCGCTCCCACCCGTGAATTGCTGAAGTACATTCCGCAGTTGCCCTTGGAGGAACGCGACCGACGATGGGACCGCCTTCGCAAGAAGATGGTGATGGCCGATGTCGAGGCATTGGTGTTCCTGGGCAACGACATCTACTGGGGCATGGGAATGTCCAACATCCGATACGTGTTCCAGGTGGGTTCCCACATCGGAGCAGATGGGTTGTTCTGTCTCGACGGTGACCCCGTGGTGTGGAACACGTTGCCGCACATGAACCGCCCCAGCAGCCACTACCTGTCGATCCAGGAATGGATCACCGACATTCGTGACAGGGGTGGGATGGGAGCCATCGCCGCAGAACTACGAGCGCGTGGCCTCGACTCGTCCAAAGTCGGACTGGTCAGCTTCTCCTCCAGCGTGCAGACCACCCCGACGCTGTTGCATCAGAACGTACTGGATCTGGAGCGGGAGCTGCCGAACGTGACATGGGTAGACGCCAACCATCTGCTCCAGGAAATGCGCATCGTCAAGAGCGAAGCCGAGATCGACATGCTCAGGGAGGCGGGCAAGATCGCGCGCCTGACCGTCGACGCGTTGGTGAACACCGCTCGGCCCGGCGTACCCGATGCGGCCGTGTACGGAGAGATGATCCGTACACAGATCGCCAACGGTGGCGAGCCCAACATCTTCAACCTCTTCGCCGCCGGACCGCTGGAACACGACCCCAATGAGCTGTGGCACCTCCTGCACGGATGCGACCAACCGCTGACCCCGTCGATGCGCCCGCTGCAGGACGGCGACCTCATCGTCGCCGAGTGGCACACCAAATACGGCGGCTACCTTGCTCACACGGAATACACCGTGTACGTGGGCAAGCGCGCCCCCGACGAGCTGCTTCGGCTGTGGGACGTTGCCCTGGAATGCCTCGACGCCAGCCGCACCGCTCTGACCGCCGGACGGACCATCCGTGAGGCCCTGCAGATCATTCGCGAACCGGCCCGCAAGGCCCAACTCGACTGGGTCGAACTCGGCTTCCATGCCATGGGCCTGGCATCTCCGGAGTTCCCAACCGTCGTCTACGAGGACGGGTGGGGCACCAAGACCCTCAATGGGCACAACATCGGTGACGTCGTTTTGGAGACCGGAATGACCTTCGGCAACAACGTCGACCTGCACGACTCGACCTGGAAGCCCGATGTCGGGGTCATGCTGTCGGACTTCATGGTGGTCCGCCCGGACAAGGCGGAATGCTTGGTAGACACTCCCCGCGAGCTCGCCCAAACCGGTTAGACGCGAGCGGAGGCCCTGCTGTGAAAGAGATCAACGCCGACCCCGACGCGCTCAGCGTCGGGTACTTCTTCCCGGCCGGACAAACCAACCACGTGTGGTCGGACGAGGCATCGCGTCGAACACCCCGGATGAACCGTCGAAACCTCTTGGCCTTGGCCCAAGCGGCTGAGCACGCGGGATTCGACTCGTTGTTCATTGCAGACAACTGGTCGGGGCACCAGCGCGCAGCGGAGCGAGGTGGACATCAAGCACCGGCCTTCCACGCGCCGTTGCTGGCGATGGGCATCTTCGCCGTCACCGATCACATCGGCGTGATCACCACGTTTCACACGACGCATCACCGGCCGGCTCACATCGCGCGCATGGGCGCCACCCTAGATGCCTTCAGCGACGGCAGATGGGGCTGGAATGCGGTCACCGGGCACGCCGAGGCCGAAGCTCTGTTGTTCGGCGAACCGTTCGTCGAGCACGACGAGCGATACGCCATGGCAGGCGAATTCGTCGATGCGGTGCAGCAGCTATGGCGGGAAGACGAGCCAATCGACTTCGTCGGCAAGTACTACCGCGCCCAAGGTCGCATCAAGGCGCCGCGTCCCGCCCAACAGCCGCGGCCCCTGATCGTCAGTGCGGGTGCCTCGACCGCTGGCACCGCATTCGCCGCCGAATGGTGCGACGCACTCGTCACTCTCGCGCGCACCGAAGACGACGTACGCTCCCTGGACGAGCGGCTGCAGGCGCAGCTCGCTCCCACCGGACGATGCGTGTCGAGTTGGCCATTTGCCATCTGCATCGTCCGCGACGGCGAAGGCGAGGCGCAGCAGGAGTATGACCACCTTCTCCGTTCGCTCAACGCCGAAGCCGCTTGGGAGATCGCCGGCGACATCCTGGGTTCCATAGAAACCGCCCAGGCCATGTTCGATCGACTGGGACGGGACGAGGCCGTACGTGCCCTTGGATCCGGAAGTGCAATGCTGCAGCTGATCGGAACGCCAGATGAAGTCGCCGATCAACTCATCTCGCTCAAGCGCAACACCGGTGCGGGCGGGGTGTTGATCAACTTCCCGCTGTGGAGCCCACGGGAGATCTCGGCGTTCGGAGCGGTGCTGCACCGCTTGGAGGACGCCGGTGTCCGGACCCCCCCTGCTGCGCGGAACTACAGCTGGTAGACGGGCTCGTCGCCGAACAGCGCGGTGCCCCTCCCGGTGGGGAGGGACACCGCGCCGTTCGATCAGGACGACACGGGGATCAGCCCGTTGAACGCGTCGAACGTCGCCATCCGCTCCCGCGACGGCACGTCCGAAACGACCGTCTGTGGTACGTCCCAGACCATCGTCGTGGGCTCCTCTTCGAGGAACGCCGGCCAGTACGGCGTACCGAGGGCATCGCTGTCGGGGGCGGCCGGGTTGCCGGTTCTTGCGAAGGCCAGCCAGGCTGCGCGCACTTGCCGCCCGAGGCGGTGATCATCTGCGGTCCACGACCAGTCCCAAACGCCAAAGGTGCCGAACAGATAGGCGAGTTCAGCACCGTGATACGCACCGGCGAACGGCTTCTCGACGACGTCGCTGTCGGATCTCATCGGTGGCGGTCGCCGAAAGTTGTAGTGCCACACGGGGCTCACGCCGGAGCGGGTTTGCAGACGCGCGGCAGTCCACCCGGACCAGACGAAGATCCGGTCACCTTCCAACGCCCTGCTGGCGGCCGGGACGTCGGCATCCTCGGTTGCGGGGTAGAGAGCCAACAGCCGGTCGGCGTGCGCGCCGTATGCTCCGCGAACGTAGGCGTGAAAGTCGTCGAGTTTGGTCAGGTACGGAAGGCCGGATCCCTCGTTGCCTGCATTGCCGACGATCATCGGGACGTCGAGTGCACGGCCGCTCTGGTACGCGGTCAGCGGTGACTCACGCAAGACGTAGCCGTCGACGACCGGGTACGCCGAGTCGAAGACGTGCATGCTCGTCGACACGCCCGGCAGGTTGTCGGAGAGCCACGGGCCGGCCGAGCGGGGAAGCATCACTGCGCCAAGGGCTTCGGCGGGGACTGCCCGGAGTTGGGCTGCGGTCCGGACGCCCAACAAATCGGCGACTTCGGTGCCTGCCTGCTCTCCGGCCGCAAGGCTCTGCGGACTCGCCGCATGACCAGGGCCGTCGAGCACGGGCGCGACACCCGGGCCGCTCTGCGCGATCGCACGGTGAAACAGCCCAGCCGCCAAATTCGACGCACGGAGGTTGTGGACGCTGTGCCCACCCGCTGACACTCCCATCACCGTCACGCGGGTCGGATCGCCCCCGAACACCTCGATGTTGTCGCGGACCCAGTGCAGGGCTGCGAGTTGGTCGAGCAAGCCGTAGTTTCCGGACACGCCGTGATCGGACTCCGCGGACAGCGCCGGATGGGCGAAGAAACCCAAGCGGTTCAGCCGGTAGTTGACGCTGACGACCGTGGCTCCCTCGCGCGCGAGGATGCGGCCGTCATAGATTGGATTGGAGGCCGACCCAAACTGGAACGCGCCGAAGTGGAACCACACGAGGACGGGGCGAGCCGAGTCCGCGGGCGCTCCCGTCCACACGTTCAAATACAAGCAGTCCTCGTTGAACTCGCGCTCACCGCCGTAATACAGCGAGTTGGCCGCGACGCGAGGCTGAATGGCGCTCGGTCCGTATCGAGTAGCGTCGCGGATGCCGGTCCACGCAGCCATCGGCTGTGGGGGACGCCAGCGCAGATCGCCGACCGGCGGCCGGGCAAAGGGTATGCCCAGAAATGTGCGGACCCGGCCGTCCGGCTCTGCAACTCCCTCGATCCGGCCATTGGTGACGGTGGCGTGCGCGGCGGTCATGACACTCCTCGTTGACGGTGAACGGCGGCGGACAGTTGCGGTGAAGGGTCGTCCATCGACTCACGAGGTGCCAATCACGTTCGGGTTTGCAGAACCGCGACAACGGATTTGACGTCATCGCGGACCACCCGAGGAAGGTCCCGTGTCGAACACATTCAGGCCGCAGACGGGAAAAACGTTCTGCACAGCGGAATGTCTCTGGTACCCGGTTGCGGCACCGACGACCGTAACTAGTTCGGTCCCTACACGATTCCGGGAACCGGTCGTTGCAGACGGAGGCGGGCGTAATGCGGGCAAAGGACATGGCGGCACCGTTGGGCGACTCCGGCGGCCCGGTGCGGCGACACCTCGACGACGCCGTGTCGCCGAAAGAACGCCCGCCCTATGCGATCAGCTCCGTGGACAACGCGCTGTACCTCATCCAACTGCTGGCCCGCGACGGGTGCGTCGGAGTGAGCGAAGCGGCCGCCGAACTTGGAGTCGCGAAGTCCACCGCACATCGGTTGCTGGGGATGCTCTGCTACTGGGGCTACGCGACGAAAGACGGCGACCGCCTCTATCGCAGCGGTCCCTCACTTGGCGCGGTTCATCGTGGCGCATCCCGCTACGACGATCACCGCACGCTGCTGGCAAGACCGTTCCTGGAGCGGCTGCGGCGTGAATTCAACGAGACGGTGCATTTGATCGTGCTGCGAAACACCAATGCCGAATTCTTGACAAGCCTGGAATGCACCCGAGCGTTGCGGGTCGGTTCACGCGCCGGCGCGGTCATGCCGGCCTACCGGACCTCGGGCGGACAAGCCTTGCTGGCGGCGCTTCCCGACGACGAGCTCACCCGCCTGTTTCCCGACGGGTCTCCCGATGCCGGGATGGACGTCGAGGAGTTCCGGCGCGCACTCGCGGTGGTTCGCCGCCGTGGTTACGGCATCAACGACGGCCTGACCGAACGCGGCATCGTCGCGATCGGCGCGTGCGTGCGAGGCCCTGATGGACGACCGGTGGCGGCGATGTGCGTGTCGGCTCCGGCCCTGCGACTACAGCGGCGACACCTCCCGCAAGCGGCGAAAGTCCTGCACAAGCACATCGTCTTGCTCGAGGCGGAGCTTGCACAATCGCCGCGCAGCGGCGACGAGCCCCGAGCTGCCGGATGACGGCCGCCACCAGCGGTACCGCCCTATGCAGGATCGGCGTGCGTTCGATCTAGCAGAACGACCGCGTTGTCCGCGGGCCGGACGGGCAATCATCTCCTGTATGACTCCTGGCCAATCTCCCGTGCGGTTGACGGCGGTATCGGCGCCCGACCAGCCGGACATGACCGATGATTTGCGTTCGCTGTATCAAGGGTTCGAACGGGAATTGCTGGTTCCGTTGTGGACCGAGATCGGCGACTTGATGCCAGCGCAACCGCGATCCCGGGCGACGCCGCACTTATGGCGTTGGGACCGTCTGCGTAGCCTCGCGGCCCAAGCCGGTGAATTGGTTCCGGTGGGACGCGGTGGCGAGCGCCGCGCGATGGCCCTTGCCAACCCCTCCTTGGGAGGCCGACCCTTCGCTACCCCGACACTCTGGGCGGCGATTCAGTACCTGATGCCAGGCGAGGACGCCCCAGAACACCGCCACACGCAGAACGCCTTTCGGTTCGTAGTCGAGGGTCAGGGCGTGTGGACCGTCGTCGGCGGGGATCCCGTGCCGATGCGACGAGGTGACTTCCTGCCGCAGGCGGGCTGGAACTGGCACGCCCACCACAACGCAACGCAAGAACCCATGGCGTGGATCGACGGCCTGGACATCCCGTTCCAGTACGCCAGCGAAAGCCAGTTCTTCGAGTTCGGACGCAACGCGGTCTACGACGACGAACGGATAACACCGGAACGATCACGCTCGGAACGGCTTTGGGCTCACCCAGGTCTACACCCGGTGGCCGTGGCCCGCACCGATTACGGCAACCCGCTCCTGGCCTACAAGTGGGAATACACCAACCGCGCGTTGGCCGACCAACTGACGCTGGAGGGGGAGGGCTTCCCCGCTACGGTCGAACCGGGACACGCCGCGGTGCGTTACGTCAATCCGGCCACGGCGACCGACGTCCTCCCCACCATCCGCGCCGAGATGCACCGGCTGGTGAGGGGACACCAGACCACACCGGTCCGCGAGACGGGATCATCGGTCTACCAGGTGTTCGACGGGTCGGGCTCCGTCACCGTCGGAGATCAGACGTGGACCGTCACCCGCGGTGACCTGTTCGTCGTGCCGTCATGGCATTCGTTCTCGGCTCGGTCCGAAGCCGGCCAAACCGACTCCGACTCGGGCGCACTGGATCTGTTCCGCTTCTCCGACGCACCCATCTTCGAAGCACTTCACCTCGACCGGACTACCGCGAAGGGGGCCACGTCATGAGGCTCGCCACCATCCGCACCACCGACGGAACCACTGCAGTCCGGCGCGACGGGGACGAACACGTCGACCTCGGATTCGCCGACGTGGGGGCCCTGCTCGCACACCCCGACTGGCGCCAACTGGCGGCCGCGTCGAACGGGCCCAGAACGGTGGCCTCGGCAGCCGACTTCGCTCCGGTCGTCGTGCAGCCGAGCAAGATCCTCTGCGTGGGACACAACTACTCCAATCACATTCGGGAGATGGGCCGCGACATGCCCAGCTATCCCACGTTGTTCGCGAAGTTCGCGGATTCGCTGCTCGGCGCCTACGACGACATCGCCAAACCGCCAGAAACCGATGCCCTCGACTGGGAGGTTGAACTCACCGTCGTCATCGGCGCCCCCGTGCGTCGCGCGACCGAGGAACAAGCCGCAGCCGCGATCGCCGGGTTCACCGTCATGAACGACGTGTCCATGCGGGACTGGCAGTTTCGCACCGTCGAGTGGACCCAGGGCAAGACGTGGGACTCCTCCACCCCGTTGGGCCCCTACCTCGTCACGCCCGACGAACTCGACGGGGGAGTGCGCCCCGACCTGACCGTGCGGACCGTCGTCGACGACGCCGTCATGCAGGAAGACCGAACCGGCACACTGCTCTTCGACCCGGTGAATCTGGTCCAGTACGTCTCCACGGTCATCCGACTCAACCCGGGCGACGTGATCGCCACCGGCACCCCTGCTGGCGTGGGACACGCACGCGACCCGAAGATCTATCTTCTCGGCGGCGAAACTGTCCGAGCGGAGATCGACGGTCTCGGAGCGTGCGTGAACCGAATCGTGAAGAACTCGTGACGCTCCGGACGCGTGATCGCTCCCGGCGGTGGGCTGCAGACGGCGGCACCCAGATCATTCACGCAATCGACGGTTTTGGTGTGGAGGACTATGACGCGCCGTCGATACTGCCCAGCTGGTCGCGCCGGCACGTGGTCGCCCACCTCGCCTCGAACGCAGAGGCGCTGAGCAACCTCGTACATTGGGCGCAGACGGGCACCCCCACACCCATGTACGCCTCCCCGGAGGAACGTGCGGCAGGTATCGAGCGCGGCACCAACATGTCACCGGCTGCGCTGGATTCCTGGTTGCGCGATGCCGACGCCAAGCTCATCGCCACGTGGAACACCCTCGACGACGGGCAGTGGACCGCCGAGGTGGTCACCGCCCAGGGGCGCACGGTACCGGCCGAAGACATCCCGTGGCTGCGCGCCCGCGAGGTGTGGGTCCACCTGGTCGACTTGGATCGCGGCGCCGGTTTCGGCGATCTGCCGGAGGACTTCCTCACGGCGTTGCGGCACGACGTGCGCGTAAAACGTGGAGACGTGCCCGCGGTGTCAGGGCCGCTCGCAGAAGAGGTCGCGTGGCTCACCGGCCGTCCGCACAGCGTGCACGACGCGCCGAGCATCCCGCCCTGGCTGTGACGGCCAAACCAGGCGTGTCGGCCCGCCCGCAGCACTCAGGCGGAACGCGGTGAGCCTGCTGCTGCAGGCATTGGTCGCCGCTACCGGCGACCGGGACCGAGTCCGGCACGGTGCGCTGGACCGACACGCCCATGCCCATGACGCCTCGCACTTCCTGCTGACACCGCAGGTGGTGGTAACCGCGAAGGACGCGGAAGAGGTGGGCCGACTGTTCGCAGTGAGCAGTCGCCATGGCGTGCCGCTGACGGTGCGCTCGGGTGGAACCAGTCTGTCGGGTCAAGGCGTGACCGACGGCATCCTCGTCGACGTCCGCAAGCGCTTCGACTCGATCGAGGTGCTCGACGACGGGCTCCGAGTACGAACGCAGCCCGGCGTGACCCTGCGACGTCTCAATGCCGCACTGGCGCCCTATCAGCGGATGATCGGCCCGGACCCCGCCAGCGAAGGTGCCTGCACCATCGGGGGGGTAGTGGCCAACAACTCGAGCGGAATGGCCTGCGGCACTGCCGAGAACACCTACCGCACCATGGAGTCGATGGTGGTGGTGTTGCCGTCGGGAAACATCGTCGACACCGGCGCTCCCGACGCCGACGCCTACCTGCGCCACCACGAACCGCGCATCTTCGACGGGCTCGTCCGTCTCCGGGACCGGGTCCTGGCGAATCCGGCCGCCGTCAGCGAGATTCGCCGACAGTTCGCCATGAAGAACACGATGGGGTACGGCATCAACGCCCTGATCGACTTCTCGTCAGCAGCCGACATCCTGGCGCATCTCGTCGTCGGAAGCGAAGGCACGCTGGGCTTCGTCGCCGAGGTGACGATGCGCACCGTTCCCGTGCGCACTCATGGGAGTTCGGCGCTGCTGGTGTTCGACAACCTTCGTGCAGCCAACGGAGCACTGCCCGAGCTGGTCGCGACCGGACCGGCCACCATCGAACTGCTCGACGCCCGGTCTCTTCGCGTGGGACAAACGCTGCTCGACCCCCCCGCTGAAATCACGGCGCTGAACGTCGACGCCCAGGCGGCGCTGTTGCTGGAGTACCGTTCGACCGATCCCGACCAGCTCAACGCGATCGTCGCGGCTGCCGGACCCACGCTCGACGGCCTTGGGCTGCAACATCCCTCACCGCTGACCAATGACGCCGCCAGCCGAGCACGACTGTGGAAGTTACGAAAGGGGCTCTACGCATCGGTGGCAGGGGCACGAGCGTCTGGAACCACCGCGCTGCTCGAAGACGTGGTAGTGCCGGTCGAGGCGCTGGCCAGCACCTGTGAGGGACTCGGTGAGTTGTTCGACAGATTCCACTATGCCGACTCGGTGATCTTCGGCCACGCCAAAGACGGCAACGTCCACTTCCTCATCACCGATCGCTTCGCCGACGACGAATCACTCTCTCGCTACTCCCAATTCACCGACCAGATGGTCGACTTGGTGCTGGGCCACGGTGGATCGCTGAAAGCTGAACACGGCACGGGACGAGTGATGGCCCCATTCGTGCGGCGGCAATACGGCGACGAACTGTATGACGTCATGCTGCAGATCAAACGACTGATCGATCCGTCGGCAATGCTCAATCCCGGTGTGCTGCTCGACGACGACCCCGACGCGCACTTGCGGCACATCAAGGTCACACCCACGGTGGAGGCGGAGGTGGATCGCTGCGTCGAATGCGGTTACTGCGAACCGGTCTGTCCGAGCAAGGATCTCACCTTGACACCGCGGCAACGGATAGTGGTGCGACGTGCCATCGCCGACGCCGACGCCGCCGGCGACGACGCCCTGGTCGCCGAACTCGAGTCGGACTACGCCTACGCAGGCGTACAGACCTGCGCGGTCGACGGGATGTGCGCGACCGCCTGCCCGGTGTCGATCAACACCGGCGACTTGGTGCGACGGCTTCGCCGCGAACAGCAGACCACAACTGGCGACCGTGTGTGGGCGACCGCGGCACGGCACTGGGGCATCGCCACCCGTTCCGCCGGCGCGGCGTTAACCCTTGCCGTCAAAGGGCCTCCGGCTCTGCCGCGTACCGCCAGTCGCATGGCGCGCAGCATCGGCGGCACGGACCGGATCCCCGAATGGACCGCAGACCTGCCCCGCGGTGGCAGGTCACGTGGTCGACCCAATCATTCCGCCGCGAGACCCGACGCTGTCTACCTACCGGCATGCGTGAACACCATATTTGGCCCCGAGAGCGGGTCCGGTGTCCAGTCGGCAATCGAAACGTTGTGCTCGGTCGTCGGTATCACGATGTTCATTCCTGACGACATCGATTCGCTGTGCTGCGGCACACCATGGTCGTCGAAGGGCATGACTACCGGGTACGCGGCAATGAAGGCCCGCACCGTCGCCGCGGTACGAGCGGCCACACGCGACGGCGAGCTCCCACTGGTGTGCGATGCCTCTAGCTGCACCGAGGGCTTGATCAAGATGCTGCACACAGCATTACCGCAGCTGGCAATCATCGACGCCGTGCAGTTCGCCGTCGACGAGGTGCTGCCCCTATTGGGTGAACATCAACGCCTCAGTACATTGACCGTCCATCCCACGTGCTCCTCGACGCAGCTCGGCCTAGACGCCGCGTTACTCGCGGTCGCCCGCGAAGTCGCCGACGACGTCGTCGTTCCCCAAGATTGGGGCTGCTGCGCCTTCGCCGGCGATCGCGGGATGTTGCATCCAGAGTTGACGGCCTCAGCCACGCACCGAGAGGCCGCCGAAGTCAGGGCGCGCGGGGCCGAGGCCCACGGGTCCTGCAACCGGACGTGCGAAATGGGTATGACGAGGGCGACCGGGTTGCCCTACCGGCACGTGCTCGAGTTGCTCGCCGATCTCGTCACCGAGGCACCGGATCCGCCATCTTCGCTACGCCACGGGCCACCGGGCCAATGAGACGAACGTGCGCTAGGACGGTATCGGACGCCGTCACGGCGTCATCGGCCAACGTCGACCGCACCATCGAGTCCGAGTCGACTGGATGAGGATCGGTCTCCGTGCGCTTCCCGTTTGTTGTGCGGGCTCGACGCAGACGCCCCGCGTCGACCGGTCTCACGGGCCCGCGCCGCGACCGGCCGACCTCAGGGTCAAGCCGTCAACATCCCAAGGTCCATTCCGCAATCACACTGTCAGTTCCCTTCGGCACGGTGTGGCACATATCTGTGCCGAGCCGCGGCGGGCGATCCAGCCGCACGGCGGGCTGCGAAGTGTCATGTCGGCACGGCGCACCATCGGCCCCGCACGGACCGTCACACTCGCCCGAATACCGCTGTCATATAACAGCGTTCGAAATACCTGCAGCGAATCACGCAGCGCTTCGGCTGCAACGTTGAAGTGGTCACGACGACAGTGATCGTGGGAATTCGTGAGCTCGCCGGCGCACGGACCAACTGGTGGTTAGGGGTAGAAGTGCGCTCGCAACGAACACGCGGAGACGAAGAAGAGGTCATCCTGCCTTCGACGACGGGGGCAGTCGGACGAACCCCGAGAGGAGTTCTCGTCTTGTGCCTGATCTGCATGACACTCGAGGGCTACGACATCGTCGCCTACGGGGCCGCGTTACCTGCGATCCTCGCCGATGCCAACTGGGATCTGACGGTGGCGGGCGCGGGCATCATCGGAAGCTTGACTCCCGTCGGCATGTTGCTGGGTGCAAGCCTCTCCGGAGGACTAGCCGACAACCTGGGACGACGCCGCGTCATCCTGGTCAGCGTCCTCGTATTCACCGGCGCGGCATTGGTCAGTGCAGTTGCGCCAAATGCCGTGATATTTGGTGTGTCACGCATCTTAGTTGGGGTCGGGGTAGGCGCGGTCGTGCCGACGGTGTCGGCGCTGGTCTACGAGTACTCGCCTGCTGATCGCCGCAACATCAACACGGCGGTGGCTTTCTCGGGCATTGGAATTGGGGGCGGGTTGGCAGCAGGCGCCGCGGTGTACGTGTTGCCCACCTTCGGTTTTCGGAGCGAGTTCGCCCTTGGGGGTGTTGCTGGAATCCTGCTGCTGCCGCTGGTATTCCGATACCTTCCGGAGTCGCTGATGTTCCTGGCCTCGGTAGGTCGCGTCGACGAGGCGCGACGGTTGAGTCACAGGCTCGGGTTGAGCCTCCGCCAGGCTCCTGTTGGCACCCATGAGGCGTCCGCAGATCCCCTCCGCGGGTCGGAACGTTTCCGCCTTCTTCTGTCCCGCCCTCTGCGTGTGACCACCATTCTGTTGTGCTTGTCGACCTTCAGCGCCCTGCTCTTAATCTTCGGCTTGACCACGTGGTTGCCAGTGCTCATGCGGTCGGCAGGCTATCCTCTCGGCTCGGCGTTGACATTCCTCGCCGTGCTCAGCGTGGGAATGGCGCTGGGTCCGTTGGCCGTTGGCAAGCTAGCCGACCGCGTGGGGTCCAAAGCCGCTGTGCTGCTTGCCTTCCTGCTCGCGATTGCTGGCATCGTCAGCCTGAGTTTGCCACTGCCGACCGCGCTGCTCTACACCGCCATTGCGATTGCTGGTGGCGCCACGAACGCGGCTCAAATCCTGCTGAACGTCTTGATCGGAAGCCGCTATCCGACCAAGATCCGTGGAACGGCGATCGGTACGGCGTTGAGCGTGGGCCGATTGGGCGCGATTTGCGGGCCACTGCTCGGTGGCTTCCTCATCGGCGCGAACCTGCAGCCAAGCTGGAACTTCTACGCGATCGCGGCAGCGGCGCTGCTGGGCATGTTCTGTACAGCCGCCGTTCCCCGGCCGAAGTCAACCCTCTCCTGACCGCTCACAGATCTTGGTCATCCGAGGGCCCAGCGTGAAAGTACCCGGCATCGCTCCGATATGGCTACCCGTCAGAGTGACAAACTTCCGGGTGATGCAACTCTGTTGGCAGTGTCGTCGTGCACGTCCCGTGTCATGACGGGTCATGGCCCAAATCGTAGGTGCGGCAGGGGCAATCCGAGGTAGACGCATGGGCGTCGCGCTCGGGTGAATCGAAAATGAAACCGCGGATTGCAGATAGGTACGAGGCGCGCGTGCTATTTGAACATTCCGATGGCGCAGCACGGTTCACGTGCGACGAGCAACAAGCCGGCCTCACGCCCGGGCGCCGCCCTTCTCCGTGCCTGATGGAGCCCCACGGATCTGCCCGTTGCACATTCCGCTACCCAACGGCTCGGTATCCTTGGCGCCGCATTCTGGACGTGGTAACTCCATTGCCGGATTGCGCTGACGAGCAGGTGCGTACGATGCGCCGCCTCGACGCTCTTAGGACGGACCCGGCAGTCCGCACACCACTTACCACCACGGCGCGGGCGGCTCTGCCGGAACACGTTCGATCCAGGTCCACTCCAGTTCACGGCGGCTGAACGCCCAACCTTCATCGGTCAGCTCGTACTCGTCGCGGTACAGGATGGGCGCCAGAATGACCTCCAGGCTGCCGTCGGCCTTGCGCAAGAGGTGCCGGGCTGTGCAGTACGTAACGCCCGTCGCTCGAGTTCCATCGACGTGCACGACCTGGTTGTGAACGGCGTGAAACGTCCTCTCGAATAAAGCGTTTCCGCTGGGACCCATCTTGATTTGATCGCGGCCGTGCAGCGTTACCGATTCGGTGGTGCCCGGCGTGGACAGGACGAAATCGGCATCGGAGGTGAAGAGGGAGGCGAAGCGTTCAGTGTCGGCAGTGTCAGATGCCAATGCATATTCATCGGCCAACGCCCGCAGCGCGATTCGTGCCGAGTCGACCGAGTTGAGCTCTGTCATTGTGGATTTCCTGTTCGTGGCTGGGGTTGCAACTGTGTGAATGCGATTGGCGAAGTGGGGATGGTGAGCGGGTCGAAACGCAGCAGTCTTTCGGGGGGGGGGGGGGGAGGGGGTGGGGGGGGT
>Ga0247732_10000092_pt1 | contig 61295 bp, 47 predicted proteins | sample UWRJL163409C2_FD_180940 | JGI IMG/M metagenome (GOLD analysis project Ga0247732, IMG submission 180940) | Plant litter microbial communities from Arlington Agricultural Research Station in Wisconsin, United States - UWRJ-L163-409C-2 | ecosystem: Environmental > Terrestrial > Plant litter >... | reverse complement strand
GACCGCCGAGCGCCGCCTGAGCGCCTTCCTGATGCGCCGCGGCTACGCCGGCAGCGTCATCTCCGCCGCCGTCGCGCAGGCCCTGGGTCCGGTCGGTCCCCGCTTCCGCTAGCCGGCTCTTGCCGCCGACCGGCCGGTTATCCCGCCAGCCAGCCAGCCAGACCGGCCGGCCGGACTGGACCGGTCCGGTCCGGCGTAGTCCGGTCCGGGCTTTTCACTGCAGTGTGCGCGCACGCGTGGGCCGTGTGCGCACGCCCCCTGCCTACGCGCACGCTCCCTTCGCCGCCGGGTATGCCGCGCTCACGTCGTCGGCTGCGGGGTTCGTCTTCGTGGCGAGAACCTGCAGTGTGCGCGCACGCGTGGGCCGTGCGCGCAGGCGCGCCCGGCCGCGCACGCCCCCAGCCTGCGCGCACGCTCGGTCAGCCGTCGCCGCCAGCGTCGGGCCAGCCTCGCTTCCGCGCCCCGCCAATGGCGCGCCTGAAACCCTTCGGCGAGAGTGCGCCGTCGTCGGATCGGCCGTGTGCGCGCACGCGTGGGCCGCGCGCTCGCGGGCGTCCGGCCGCGCACGCCCCCTGCCTGCGCGCACGCTCGGTCAGCCGTCGCCGCCAGCGTCGGGCCAGCCTCGCTTCTGCGCCCCGCCAATGGCGCGCCTGAATCCCTTCGGCGAGAGTGCGCCGTCGTCGGACCGGCCGTGTGCGCGCATGCGTGGGGCGTGCGCGCAGGCGCGCCAGGCCGCGCACGCCCCCAGCCTGCGCGCACGCTCGGGGAGCCGTCGCCTTCGCGCACACTCCGCACACCCCTGCCTGCGCGCACACTCCAGCCGCCGTCGCGCGGCGGCCGTGTCACTCGTGGCCGGCGTCCGCCAGGCGCGCCGCGCCCGTGGCGACTGCGCGTCCTCGGGACGCGTGCACCCCGGCGCGCAGGCGCAGTCGTCCCGAGGGGCAGCAGACACCGCCGGACGCCTCCGGCTGGTGAGCCGACCCTTCGCTGATCCGACGCCCGCCGCGATCTACACTGGACGCACTATGACCCTCGTCGCCCCCTCCCTCGCCGCGCCGGAAATCGCCGCTCCCCGCACCTACGAGGTGCGCACCTACGGCTGCCAGATGAACGTGCACGACTCCGAGCGGCTGAGCGGCTCGCTCGAGGCCGCCGGCTACGTGCGGGCGACCGACGAGCAGGCCGACATCGTCGTGATCAACACCTGCGCCGTGCGCGAGAACGCCGACAACAAGCTCTACGGCAACCTCGGCATGCTCGCCTCCATCAAGAAGCAGCACGAGGGGATGCAGATCGCCGTCGGCGGCTGCCTCGCGCAGAAGGACAAGTCGGTCATCCTCGAGAAGGCGCCGTGGGTCGACGTGGTCTTCGGCACGCACAACATGGGCGCCCTGCCCACCCTGCTCGAGCGCGCCCGCCACAACAACGAGGCGCAGATCGAGATCCTCGAGTCGCTCGACGTGTTCCCCTCCACCCTCCCGACCCGGCGCGAGTCCACCTACAGCGGCTGGGTCTCCGTCTCCGTGGGCTGCAACAACACCTGCACCTTCTGCATCGTGCCCGCCCTGCGCGGCAAGGAGAAGGACCGCCGGCCGGGCGACGTGCTCGCCGAGGTGCAGGCCCTCGTCGACGACGGCGCGATCGAGGTCACCCTGCTCGGCCAGAACGTCAACTCCTACGGCGTCGAGTTCGGCGACCGCCTCGCCTTCGGCAAGCTGCTGCGCGCGGCAGGCACCATCCAGGGACTCGAGCGCATCCGCTTCACCAGCCCGCACCCCGCGGCCTTCACCGACGACGTCATCGACGCGATGGCGGAGACCGACGCCGTGATGCCGCAGCTGCACATGCCGCTGCAGTCCGGTTCCGACCGGATCCTCAAGGCGATGAAGCGCAGCTACCGCTCCGAGAAGTTCCTCGGCATCCTCGACCGGGTACGCGCGAAGATCCCGCACGCGGCGATCAGCACCGACATCATCGTGGGCTTCCCGGGGGAGACCGAGGAGGACTTCCTCGAGACCCTGCGCGTGGTCGAAGCGGCACGCTTCGCATCCGCTTTCACCTTCCAGTACTCGATCCGCCCGGGCACCCCGGCGGCCACCATGGACGACCAGATCCCGAAGGCGGTCGTGCAGGAGCGCTTCGAGCGCCTCACCGCGCTGCAGGACCACATCTCCCGCGAGGAGAACCAGAAGCAGGTCGGCCGCACCGTGAACGTGCTGGTCTCCGCGACCGAGGGCAAGAAGGCCTCCGAGACGCACCGCCTCTCCGGCCGCGCCGAGGACTCCCGCCTCGTGCACTTCGACGTGCCCGCCGGCAGCGCGGTTCCCCGTCCCGGCGACGTGGTCACCGTGCGCATCAGCGAGGCGGCCTCCTTCCACCTCGTGGCCGACGCGGCGCCGGGGGAGCAGCTCGTGATCCGCCGCACCGCCTCCGGCGACGCCTGGGACCGCGCGGAGGCGGCCTCCTGCGGCGTGCCGGCCCCCGCGGGCGCGGCGAGCGAGCCAGGCCGCGTCTCGCTCGGCCTCCCGAGCCTCCGCATCGGAACGGGCCCGAGCATTGGAACGGGCGCGGGCATCGGAACGGGCCCCAGCATCGGCACCGGTCCCAGCATCGGCACGGGCACGGGCACGGGCACGGGCGCGGGCATCGGCACCGGCACCGCCGCCCAGCTCCCGCTGCGCGCCGTCTCCACCTCGCCGATCTACGACCTCGACGACGGCGAGCGCTAGAGAACCGTGACGCATCCGCACCCGCCGCTGATCGTCGTCGTCGGCGCCACCGGCACCGGCAAGTCGGGCCTCTCCCTCGATCTGGCCGAGTCCCTCGCCGCCCGCGGCCAGGCGGCCGAGATCGTCAACGCCGACGCCATGCAGCTCTACCGCGGCATGGACATCGGCACCGCCAAGCTCCCGCTCGACGAGCGCCGCGGCATCCGCCACCACATGCTCGACGTGCTCGACGTCTCCGAGGAGGCGAGCGTCGCCGACTTCCAAGCGGATGCGCGCGCCGCGATCGAGCAGATCGCCGCGCGCGGCGCCCAGCCGATCCTCGTCGGCGGTTCGGGGCTCTACGTCTCCAGCGTGATCTACGACTTCCAGTTCCCCGGAACCGACCAGGGCATCCGGGAGCGGCTCGAGGCCGAGCTGGTGTCCACCGGGCCGGGAATGATGCACCGCCGCCTGCTCGCGGTCGACCCGGTGGCGGCCGCGGCGATCGGGCCGAGCAACGGGCGCCGCCTGGTGCGCGCGCTCGAGGTCTTCGAGATGACCGGCGTGCCCTTCGGCGCGGGCCTGCCCAGCGCCGATGCGCTCTGGTGGCCCACCCGCATCGTCGGCCTGCGGGCGCCGCGTGAGCAGCTCGTGCCGCTGCTCGAGCACCGGGTGGAGCGGATGTGGCGCGACGGCCTCGTGGCGGAGGTGGAGTCGCTGCTGCCCCTCGGCCTCGGGGTCACCGCCGCGCGCGCCATCGGCTACGCGCAGGCGGCCGCGCAGCTGCGCGGCGAGATCGACCAGGCCGAGGCGATCGAGCTCACCTCCGTGCTGACGCGCAAGTACGCCAGGCGCCAGGTGAGCTGGTTCCGCCGCTACGACGCCATCCGCTGGATCGACTACGACGACCCGCGGCGGGTGGCCACTGCCATGGACGAGGCCGGAACCGGCGCACCCGGCGCCTAGCTAAACTTGCCCGGTGACTACTCTGCATTTCACCAAGGGCCACGGCACCGGTAACGACTTCGTCCTGTTCTCCGACCCGGAGGGCGCCGTCGACCTGAGCCCCGCGCAGGTGGCCGCGATCGCCGACCGCCACTTCGGCGTGGGCGGCGACGGCGTGCTGCGCGCCGTGCGATCCGCGCACATCCCCGAGGGCGCCGACGCCCTCGCCGAGGACGACGCGGCCGAGTGGTTCATGGACTACCGCAACTCCGACGGCAGCATCGCCGAGATGTGCGGCAACGGCATCCGCGTGTTCGCCCGCTACCTCATCGACAACGGCCTGGCCACACTCGAGCCCGGCGAGACGCTCCCCATCGGCACCCGCGCCGGCGTGCGCGACGTACAGCGCAACCTCAGCGGCTTCCAGGTCGACCTCGGGCGCTGGTCGCTCGAGGGCGGCGAGCCCCTGGTGCGCGCCAAGAACCTCTCCGTGGCCCGCCCCGGCCTCGGCATCAACGTGGGCAACCCGCACGTGGTCGTCGCGCTGGCCAGCGACGAGGAGCTCGACAGCGCCGACCTCACCTTCGTCCCGCAGCTCGACCCCGAGGCGCCCGACGGCGCGAACGTGGAGTTCGTGGTGCCCGCCGACCCGATGGTCAAGGACGGCGTCGGCTACATCCGCATGCGCGTGCACGAGCGCGGCAGCGGCGAGACGCTCTCCTGCGGCACTGGCGCCGCGGCCGCCGCCCTCGCCACCCGGCACTGGGCGGGAGCCGGCGCACCCAACCAGTGGAAGGTGCAGGTTCCCGGCGGAGTCGTCGGTGTGCGGATGTTCCCTACCGAAGACGGCGAGCACGTCTCGTTGAGCGGGCCCGCCGACCTCGTCTTCGAGGGGCAGCTGAGCATCTAGGCGGTTCACCCGCGTCCGGGCCCCGTCGCTCCCATGTGAAGCAATGTGACCGTCCGTGACCCCGGCTTACCGGCGAGTGGACAGGCCGGCGGCGGCGCGGGAGGCTCGTTCTGCGTCCCGGGAACCACCCGGCTCCACGCGCAGCAGCCGGAGGCGAACCCATGGCCAGTGACACCCGCGAACCCCGGGCGGGCGGCCCCGCGCCGCTGTTCCTGGCCGTGCAGCTTCCCGCCTCGGGGGAGCCGGCGACCCTCGTGCCCCGGTCGATAGCCGCCCTCACCGGGTTCGCGGCGAGCGGGGTCGGCCTCGCGATCATCGCGGACGACCTGCTGGCGGCACCCGCCGGACGGGCCCGCATCGACGCGAGCACCCTCGCGGCCTTCGCGGCTCCTGCCACGGGCGGGATCGGACTGGCCCCGACCGTCTCGACCACGCACAGCGAGCCCTTCCACCTTGCGAAGGCCGTGCAGACCCTCGACCACGTCTCGCTCGGGAGGGCGGCCTGGCAGGTGTCCGTCTCGACCTCCGCGGAGGAGGCGGCGCTCTTCGGACGCCGGCCCGCCCTCGACGCCGCAGAGGCCTGGGCCGAGGCGGAGGAGGCCATCGAGGTGGCCGGGCGGCTCTGGGACTCCTCGCAGGACGACGCGGAGATCCGCGACGTGGCCACCGGCCGCTTCATCGACCGCGACCGCGTGCACCACATCGACTTCGAGGGCCGCTTCTTCTCGGTGCGCGGCCCGTCGATCGTGCCACGCAGCCCGCAGGGGCGCCCGCCCGTCATCGTGTCGGCGACCCACGGGCCGTCGCTCGACGTCGCCGTGCGGCGCGCCGACATCGTCCGGGTCGCCCCGGACCTCGTCGCCGACGCGCGCTCCGGCGTGGAACGGGCCGGCCGCTCGGGGGAGGCGAGGGTCCTCGTCGACCTGGCCGTCGCATCCGCCCACTCGCTCGGCGGCACCCTCCGCACGCTGCGGCAGGACACGGGGGCGGATGGCGCCGTGCTGGTCTTCGCCGAGACCCCGGATGCGGCGGACTACGCCGACGCCCTCGCCGCAGTCGCCGGCCCCGAGCGCGGGACCACCCTGCGCGACCGCCTGGGGCTCGACCGGCCCGCCAGCCGCTACGCGCGCACCCTCGAAGGAGCACGCTCATGACCGGCCGCAAGCAGATCCACCTCGCCGCGCACTTCCCCGGGGTGAACAGCACCACGATCTGGGCGGACCCCGCGTCGGGCAGCCAGATCGACTTCGCCTCCTTCGAGCACTTCGCCGCCACGGCGGAGCGCGGCAGGTTCGACTTCCTGTTCCTCGCGGAGGGCCTGCGACTGCGCGAGCACAAGGGCGAGATCCACGATCTCGACGTCGTCGGGCGCCCGGACACCCTCACCGTGCTCGCCGCGGTCGCCGCCGTCACCCGCCGCCTCGGACTGGTGGGCACGATCAACACCACCTTCAACGAGCCCTTCGAGCTCGCCCGCCAGCTCGCCTCCCTCGAGCTGGTCTCCGGCGGACGGTCGGGCTGGAACGTGGTCACCAGCAACGACGCCTTCACCGGCGAGAACTTCCGCCGGGGCGGCTTCCTCGACAACGCCGACCGCTACACGCGGGCCGCCGAGTTCGTCGACGTGGCGGAGGCGCTCTGGCGGGGCGGCGGCACCGACCACCACGGCGAGTTCTTCGACGTCGTCGGCTCGCTGGAGGTTCCGGCCAGCCCGCAGGGCAGGCCGGTGATCGTCCAGGCCGGCGTCTCCGACGAGGGCCGCGACCTGGCGGCCCGCTACGCCGACGCGATCTTCTCCCCGTTCGCCGAGCTGGGGACGGGCCGCGAGTTCTACGCCGACATCCAGCGCCGCCTGGCCCGCTTCGGCCGCGGGGCGGACGAGCTCAAGATCCTACCGGGCGCCACCTTCGTCCTCGGCGACACCGAGGCGGATGCGGAGGAGCGCTACCGGTACGAGCGTCGCGCGCAGGTGAGCGGGGCCACGGCCGTACGCACGCTGGAAGCGGTGTGGGGCCGCGATCTCTCCGGGTACGACCCCGACGGTCCGCTTCCCTCCCTCGACCTCGTTGTGGACGACGTGGAGCTCACGGCGGGGCGCGCCGGACTGCACAAGGACCGCCGCGGCACGGCGCGGGAGTGGGCGGAGAAGGCCGAGGCGGGCGGGCTGAGCATCCGCGAGGCCGCCATCTCGAAGCTGGCCCGGGGTGTGCTCGTCGGCACGGCCGCGCAGGTCGCCGACCGCATCGACGAGTTCGTGCAGACGGACGCCAGCGACGGCTTCGTGCTCATCCCGTCGATCACCCCCGGCGGGCTGGACGAGTTCGTCGACAGGGTGATCCCGCTGCTGCAGGAGCGCGGCTCGTACCGCGGCGACTACAGCGGCGAGACCCTCAGGGAGAACCTCTTCGCGGGCTGAGGCGGCGGGCTGGGCTACCTGCGGCGCACCCGCAGCACGCGGAAGCCCTTGTTGGTGGCCGTGCGCACGAAGGTGTACTCCTCGGGGAAGGTCGACTGCATCCAGCGCTGCAGCGAGTCCGAGCCCAGGTTGCGCTGCACCACCAGCCAGCCGTCCGAATCGAGGTCGAGGCGGGGCAGCCACTTCTCCAGCAGCCCGTGCAGCTCGTTCTTGCCCACCCGGATCGGCGGGTTCGACCAGATCGTGGTGAAGATCACGTCGTCGGGCACCTGGTCGGGCGTGACCGCCCTGATGTTGGTGGCCCCGACGACGGCGGCGTTGCGGCGCACGAGGTCGAGCGCCCGCTCGTTCACGTCGACCGCCCACACGGTGGCGCGCGGCGACTCGAGCGCGAGGGTGAGGGCGATGGGGCCCCAGCCGCAGCCCAGGTCGAGCAGGTTGCCGCCGGGCGGGGGAGCGGGCACGTTCGCCAGGAGCACCTTCGTGCCGGTGTCGATGTGATCCGGGCTGAAGATCCCGTTCGCGGTCTGCAGCTCGTAGACGTTTCCGGCGATCGCGGCGTGGATCGTGCGAAGTTTGAGTTCACTCTCCGGGGTGGACGCGAAGTAGTGCTCATTAGACATGCACCGAACCTACCGAAGTAAGGGCGAGTAAGGTTAATGCTAATGAGTGAATTCGAACAGACCGGTACTGAGAACGTCGACGCCGTCGAGAGCGACGACGTGGTAGCCCGAGTCCTCGCCAACGCCGGCGCAGCATCCAACCGCACGTCCTTCGGCTCGGGCACCGCCCAGGCGCTCCAGTCGGACTCCAACTACGACGAGAACCGCGACGGCGAGCAGCTCGACCGCGAGGACCGCCAGGCGCTCCGCCGCGTCGCCGGGCTCTCCACCGAGCTCGACGACGTCACCGAGGTGGAGTACCGGCAGCTGCGCATCGAGCGCGTCGTGCTGATCGGCATCTACACCCAGGGCAGCACCGTCGACGCCGAGAACTCCATGCGCGAGCTCTACGCCCTCGCCGAGACCGCCGGGGCCGTTGTGCTCGACGGCCTCCTGCAGCGGCGCGCCAACCCCGACCCCAGCACCTACTTCGGCAAGGGCAAGGCCGAGGAGCTGCGCGGCATCGTCGCCGCCAGCGGCGCCGACACCGTGATCGCCGACACCGAGCTCGCGCCCAGCCAGCGCCGCGCGCTCGAGGACATCGTGAAGGTGAAGGTCATCGACCGCACCGCCGTGATCCTCGACATCTTCAGCCAGCACGCCAAGAGCCGCGAGGGCAAGGCGCAGGTCGAGCTCGCCCAGCTCGAGTACATGCTGCCGCGCCTGCGCGGTTGGGGCGAGGCGCTCTCCCGCCAGGGCGGTGGAGCCGGTGGTTCCGGCGACGGCATGGGCAGCCGCGGACCGGGTGAGACGAAGATCGAGCTCGACCGCCGCCGCATCCACACCCGCATGTCGCGCCTGCGCAAGCAGATCAAGGGCTTCGCCCCGGCCCGCGAGGCCAAGCGCGCCAACCGCAACCGCTTCGACGTGCCCTCCGTGGCCATCGTCGGCTACACCAACGCCGGCAAGTCGAGCCTGCTCAACCACATCACCAGCGCGGGCGTGCTGGTGGAGAACGCGCTGTTCGCCACCCTCGACGCCACCGTGCGCAAGTCGGTCACCTCCGACGGGCGCCCGTACACGCTCACCGACACCGTCGGCTTCGTGCGCAACCTGCCCCACCAGCTCGTCGAGGCCTTCCGCTCCACGCTGGAGGAGGTCGGCGAGTCCGACGTCATCGTGCACGTCGTCGACGCCTCGCACCCGGACCCGGCCAGCCAGCTGGCCACCGTGCGCGACGTGATCGCCGAGGTGGAGGCCCGCGACATCCCCGAGATCGTCGTCTTCAACAAGGTCGACCTTCTGCAGGACGACGATCAGCGCCTGCTGCTGCGCGCGCTGGAGCCCTCGGCGATCTTCGTCTCCGCCCGGTCGGGCGAGGGCGTCGCCGAGCTGCAGGCGCGCATCGCGGAGCTTGTGCCGAGCCCCGACGTGCCCGTCGAGCTGCTGGTGCCCTACGACCGCGGAGACGTCGTGGCGAGCCTGCACGACCGTGGCCGCATCCTCACCACCGAGTACGTCGACGGCGGCACCCGCATCTCCGCGATGGTCAACCAGGCGGACGCCGGCGGGCTGAAGGACTTCGTCGTCGTCAGCGCCTGATCCGGCATTTTGCAACACCTGTCTGCTATCTCCCTCGCCGCGTAACAGTACGAAACCCACCGACAGACGAGGCCGTCCCGCCCGTAGTGTGAAGCCGTTGCCGCAGCTTCGCGGTACGGAGCGACAGCCGAGCCCGGCACCCGCCCAGACCACATCCTGACTCGACGAGTCGGAACGTCCGGAGGGCCACGGTGAACCAGATCACTGCCAGTGAACGCGCGACCTTCTCCTTCGAGCTGTACCCGCCCCGCTCCCCGGCCTCGGAGGCGGCGCTGCTCGAGTCGCTGCCCCACCTCGTCGACGCGGGCCCCGAGTTCATCTCGGTGACCTACGGCGCCAACGGCTCCTCGCGCAGCTCCTCGCTGTCGGTGCTGCTCCGCCTGCTCTCCGAGACCGACGTGAAGGCCATGGCGCACCTCACCTGCGTGGGGTCGTCCTACGCCGACGCGACCCTCCTCATCCGCGAGTTCCTCGACGCCGGCATCACCAGCTTCCTCGCCCTGCGCGGCGACCCCCCGGCCGGCGCCGTGGAGGGCGACCGCTTCCTCGGCGACCTCGGCAGCGCGGGGGAGCTGGTGCAGCTCATCCACCGCGTGCAGGCCGAGCGCGAGCAGTTCAGCCTCAACGAGATCCCCGGCTTCCCCGGCGCGAAGCGGCTCAGCAGCGGCCACAAGGTGACCATCGCCGTCGCGGCCTTCCCGAACGGGCACCCGCGCTCGCGCTCGGTGCGGCAGGACCTCGACACCCTGCTCGCCAAGGAGGCGGCGGGCGCGAACCTCGCCATCACGCAGCTGTTCTTCCACGCCGACGACTACCTCGGCTTCGTGCAGCAGGCGCGGGAGGCCGGCGTCACCATGCGCATCCTGCCCGGCATCATGCCGGTGCTCAGCCCGCAGCGCCTCAGGCGCATCGTGCAGCTGACGGATGAGACGCTCCCCACCGACCTGCTGCGCGCGCTCGAGGCGCAGCCGACCGCCGAGGGTCAGGCGGCCGTCGGGATCGAGCACGCCATCGACCTGGCGACCCGGGTGATCGGCTCCGACCGTCCCGGTATCCACCTCTACACCTTCAACCAACACGAAGCCGTCATCGCCGTCCTGCGCGGTGCCGGTCTCCTCACCCCCTCCAAGGAGCTGCATGTCTGAACAATCCGCCCCCACCTCCGTGGCCTTCCCCACCGGCACGATCCTGGGCTACCCGAGGATCGGACGCCGCCGCGAGCTCAAGAAGGCCGTCGAGTCGTTCTGGGCCGGGAAGATCTCCGCGGACGAGCTCGAGGCGGCCGCCGCGGAGCTGCGCGCCGTCACGCGCGAGCGCCTGGTGTCGCTGGGGCTGGGCAAGACCGACTCCTCGATCCCCGAGGCCTTCAGCTTCTACGACCAGGTGCTCGACGCCGCGGTCACCGTCGGCGCCGTGCCCACCCGCTTCCAGCGCTTCGTCGGCGCTGACGGATCGCTCGACCTCGCCGGCTACTTCACCGTCGCCCGCGGCGAGGGCGCAGACGTGCCCGCCGAGATGACCAAGTGGTTCGACACCAACTACCACTACCTCGTGCCCGAGATCGGCCCGGAGACCGAGTTCCACCTCGCCTCCGACCGCCTGCTGCGCGAGGTCGCCGAGGCCACCACCTCCGGATACCGCACCCGCCCCGTGATCGTCGGCCCCGTCACCTTCCTGCTGCTCAGCAAGCCGAGCGAGGGCGCTCCCGAGGGCTACCAGCCCCTCGACCGCCTCGACGACCTGCTGCCCGTCTACGCGGAGCTCATCGCCGGGCTCACCGCCGTCGGCGCCGAGTGGGTGCAGCTCGACGAGCCCGCCCTGGTGAGCGAGTCGATCGAGGTCGACCGCTCCACGGTGCTCGAGGCCACCGAGCGCGCCTACGGGCTGCTCGGAGCCGTGCCGGCCCGCCCGCAGATCTTCGTCTCGGCGCCCTACGGCTCGCTCGACGACGCGCTGCCCGTGCTGCTGGCCTCGCCCGTCGAGGCCGTCGGCCTCGACCTGGTCAAGGGCTCGCTGCCAGCGGATGTCGCGACCGCGAAGACCCTCGTCGGTGGCGTGGTCGACGGCCACAACATCTGGCGCGGCGACCTCGACGCCGCCTTCGGGAAGCTCGAGGCCCTCCGCGAGCTCTCGCCGAACGTCGCGGTGTCCAGCTCGACGAGCCTGTTCCACACGCCCCACTCGATCGACGACGAGCCGAACCTCGATGCCCGGCTGAAGAGCTGGCTCGCCTTCGCCGACCAGAAGGTGGGGCAGATCGCCGCACTGGCCACCGGGCTGACCGAGGGGCGCGAGGCGATCTCCGAGACTCTCGCCGCGGCATCCGCTGCCCTCGCCGACCGCCACGACGCCCCAGGCGTGCGCGACGGCGCCGTGCGCGCGCGGGCCGCGGCCCTCACCCCGGCCGACTTCAGCCGCGGCGACTACAGCGAGCGGCTCGAGGCGCAGGAGAAGGCGCTGCACCTGCCGTTCCTGCCGACGACCACCATCGGGTCCTTCCCGCAGACCGGCGACATCCGGAAGGCGCGGGCGGCCAATGCCAAGGGCGAGATCAGCGACGCCGAGTACACCGACTTCCTCAAGGCCGAGATCAAGAGCGTCGTCGACCTCCAGGAGGAGATCGGCATCGACGTGATCGTGCACGGCGAGCCCGAGCGCAACGACATGGTGCAGTACTTCGCCGAGAACCTCGACGGCTTCGCGGTGACCCAGAACGGCTGGGTGCAGAGCTACGGCAGCCGCTGCACGCGCCCCTCGCTGCTCTGGGGCGACGTGTCGCGCCCGGCGCCGATCACCGTGGAGTGGAGCGAGTACACGCAGAGCCTCACGGCCAAGCCGGTGAAGGGCATGCTCACCGGGCCGGTGACGATCCTCGCCTGGAGCTTCGTGCGCGACGACCAGCCGCTGGCCGACACCGCAAACCAGGTGGCGCTCGCCCTGCGCGACGAGATCGGCGACCTCGAGGCCGCGGGCATCGGCGTGATCCAGGTGGACGAGCCGGCGCTGCGCGAGCTGCTGCCGCTGAAGAAGGCCGACCAGGCCGCCTACCTCGACTGGTCGGTGGGATCCTTCCGCCTCTCCACGGCGGGCGTGGCGAAGGAGACCCAGATCCACACCCACCTCTGCTACTCGGAGTTCGGCGTGGTGATCGACGCGATCAACCTGCTCGACGCCGACGTCACCTCGATCGAGGCCGCCCGTTCGAAGATGGACGTGGTGCCGGAGATCAAGTCCTCGGGCTTCGGCCGCGGCATCGGCCCGGGCGTCTACGACATCCACTCGCCGCGGGTGCCCTCGGTCGACGAGATCACCGAGCTGCTCGACATCGCCCTGGGCTCGATCTCCGACCGCCAGGTCTGGGTCAACCCGGACTGCGGCCTCAAGACCCGCGGCTACACCGAGACCGTGGACTCCCTGAAGAACCTCGTCACGGCCACGAAGGTGGTCAGGGAGCGCGCCGCCGTCTGATGGTCGGGCGCGAGCGGGCCCTGCCCGCTCGCGCCTCAGGCGCAGGCCGTGCGCACGAAGTCGTAGAGCGCCAGCTTCACGTCGTCGCTGGCGGCGACGGAGTACGTGCCTGCGGCGCCGCCCTCGACCGCGACCCGCAGGCCGAAGACCGTGCCGCGCTTGTCCTCCGCGATGGCGTGCGGATCGCAGCGGGCGGGCACGAGCGTGAGAGTGACAACGGATGCCGCGTCCCGGCCGTCGACGCGCAGGCCGAGACCGCGGGTGGTCACCCGGGCGCCGTCCGCGGGGTCGGCGAGGGAGAGCAGCACCGATCCGCCGGCCTCCTCGATCAGGAGCGCACCCGGCGCGCCCGTCGGATCGATCGACAGGTCGAGGCGCGCCACGGTCACGTCGCCGATCGACTCCACCCGGGGGAGCGTCGCGGCCGTGATGCTCGCGAGACCGGCCACGTCGCGGGCGAGGCAGTCCTCGGCGGCGAGCCGCGGCATCCGCCCGCTGGGATCGTCGGCGACGAGCCGTGCGCTGCCCGTCGAGCCGTCTGACAGCTCGAACTCGAGCAGGGCGACCGGGGCGGACGGCTCGTCGCCGCAGCGCGGCTCGGGCAGCGACACGGGGAGGTTCACCGTGCGCCCGGCGGCCACGGTGGTGGAGTCCTTCGCCCAGACGGCCGCCTCGGCGAGCTGCGCGCTCTCGAGCGCGAGGCCGGTGATGCGCAGCGGGTCGGGCGAGTCGTTGTGCACCGCGACCTGCAGGCGGCGGATGCCGACGTCGGCGCGCGACTGCTGCACGCTCACACTCACGCCGGGCGGCAGCGCGGTGCTGTCGCCCGCGGCGCAGCCCGGGAGCACCAGCAGCGCCGCGGCCAGCAGGCCGCCGAGCGCGAGCCGCCGGGCCATGATCGCCGGCTAGACCGAGCGCATCACCGCGACGACCTTGCCGAGCAGCTCGGCATAGTCGCCGAGGATCGGCGCGAAGGCGCTGTTGCGGGGCAGCAGCCAGGTGTGGCCGTCGCGCTGCTGGAAAACCTTGACCGTGGCCTCGTCGTCGAGCATCGCCGCGACGATGTCGCCGTTCTCCGCGCTCTTCTGCTGGCGCACCACGATCCAGTCGCCGTCGCAGATGGCCGCGTCGATCATCGAGTCGCCGACGACCTTGAGCATAAAGAGCTCGCCCTTGCCGACCAGCTGGCGGGGGAGGGGGAAGACCTCGTCGACCTGCTGCTCGGCGGTGATCGGGATGCCGGCGGCGATGCGCCCGACGAGCGGCACCATCGCGGCGTCGCCGATCGACGGCGAGTAGCCGGGGGAGTCGGGTGCGTCCGACTCCTGCGTGGGCATCTCGATCAGCACCTCGATGGCGCGGGGGCGCTTCGGGTCGCGGCGCACGTAGCCGCTCAGCTCGAGCTGGTTGAGCTGGTGGGTGACGCTGGAGAGGGAGGAGAGGCCGACGGCGTCGCCGATCTCGCGCATGCTCGGCGGGTAGCCCTGGCTCGACACCGAGCGCTGGATGACCTCGAGGATCGCGAGCTGCTTGTCGCTCAGGCTCTTGCGGCGGCGGGTTCCCGCACGGGTGAGTGCGGTGTCTCCTGTGGTGTCGTCGCTCATGGGTTCTCCCGTACCTGTTCCGAGGGGGCTCGGTACAACTCAATGTCGGTGGCTGCTGTTTGTCTGTTCCCAGACGATCAAAGTCTAGACATTCGAAACAGTATCCGGATAATTCGCCACGGTAGCCGTTTCACCCGCAATAGGCAAACACCTATTCGAGTGTGTCGAGTATTTGTTCGTCCACATATTCGAAGAAACTGTTGCACTCCGGTTAATTCGAATGTATGTTCGGAACAAGTCTTCGCACCCGGTACCCGGTTCTCCCGGCCGAGCGTCAGGTATCGGGTGCGAAAACTTTCACGACTTCAGCACAGCAGTTCTATTCAGCACAGCAGGCGATGGAAGAGAAGGAGCAGCACATGAGCACAGCAGTAGTTTCCACCGGAACGGTCCAGTCCCACGCGGCTCTCATCCCTTCCGCGCAGCCCCGACTGCGACTGACCCGTCGCGGCCGTGTCGTGTTCACCACGCTCGCGGCTATCCCGGTCGTCGCGGCCGCCGTGCTGATGGGCATCAACGGCGGAGGCGCCACGGCGACCTCCTCGAGCGGAGCGCCCCTCGAGCAGGTCACCCTGCAGGCCGGCCAGTCCCTCTGGCAGCTGGCCGAAGACATCGCACCCGCCGCCGACCCGCGCGACGTGGTGCGCGACATCCTCTCGGTGAACCAGCTCGAGTCGGCCAGCGTGCAGGCCGGGCAGCGTCTCGACGTCCCCGCCGAGTACTCGGAATAGCCAGCTGCTCGCACCACCCCGGGTATCCGCAAAAACCATCGGGCGTCACCCCTCACGTCGACGGCGTGCCGAGCACTAGCCTCGGCTCATGACCCGTCTCCTGCTGCGTCTGCTCGTGTTCCTGGGATCCGCCGCCCTCGGGCTGCTCGTCGCCGGGCTGCTGATCCCCGCCGTCACGCTGTCGCCCGGCGGTTTCATCCTCGCGGTGATCGTCTTCGCGGTCGTGCAGAGTGCGCTGACCGCCCTCACCGCGCAGATCGCGTCGCGCTGGGCGCCCGCGATGGGCAGCGGCGTCGGCATCATCTCGACCCTGCTCGCGCTGGCCCTGGCTTCCCTCGTTCCCGGAGGAGTGGAGATCAGCACACCGGCCGGCTGGCTGCTGGCAGCTCTCGTCGTCTGGCTCGTCACCGCCCTCGCGTCGATCGGTCTCGGCTTCCTGCTGCTGCGCGGGAGGCGCGACGGCCGCAGGCCCGCGCCCGCACGGCGCGCGCGCTGACCCTCGGGGCTTCGGGAGCGCATTAAGCGCTCCGGGAGCGCATTAAGATTGGCGGGTGGCTCACCTCTCCGATCTCCCCATCCGTGACGACCTCCGCGGGCTCACGCCCTACGGCGCACCGCAGAAGGCGGTGCGCGTCGCCCTCAATGTGAACGAGAACACGCATCCGATCCCCGAGGCCGTCGCTCGCGACATCGTCGAGTCGCTGGCCGCCGCGATCCTCTCCGTGAACCGCTACCCCGACCGCGAGTTCACCGAGCTGCGCGAGGCCCTCGCCTCCTACCTCGGCCACGGCCTGGTCGCCGACAACATCTGGGCGGCCAACGGCTCCAACGAGGTGCTGCAGCAGATCCTGCAGGCGTTCGGCGGGCCCGGCCGCAGCGTGCTCGGCTTCCCTCCCACCTACTCGATGCACTCCATCATCGCGAGCGGCACCGGCACGCGCTGGATCGCGGGGGAGCGTGACGCCGACTACGAGCTCTCGCCGGAGACCGTCACGCGCTGGATCGCCGAGACCCGGCCGGACATCGTCTTCCTCTGCTCGCCGAACAACCCGACGGGCACCCCGCTCTCGCTCGAGACCATCGAGGCGGCCTACGCGGCGACCGACGGCATCGTGGTCGTGGACGAGGCCTACGCCGAGTTCGCCCCCGACGACGTGCCGAGCGCGGTGACGCTCCTCGAGGGCCGCGAGCGGCTGCTCGTCTCCCGCACCATGAGCAAGGCCTTCGCCTTCGCCGGCGCCCGCGTCGGCTACCTCGCGGCCGACCCCGCCGTGAACGACGCGCTGCGCCTGGTGCGACTGCCGTACCACCTCTCCGCGCTCACCCAGGCGGCCGCCGTCGCCGCGCTGCGGCACGCGCCGGAGATGCTCGCGATGGTCGACGACATCCGCACCCAGCGCGACCGTCTCGTCACCGAGCTCACCGCGCTCGGCTACACGCCGCTGCGCAGCTGGGCGAACTTCGTGTTCTTCGGCGGGGTCGCCGACCCGAACGCCACCTTCGAGGCGCTGCTGGAGCGCGACATCCTGGTGCGCGACGTCGGCATTCCCCACCACCTGCGGGTCACCGCGGGAACGGAGGCGGAGACCACCGCCTTCCTCACCGCGCTCGCATCGCTGTAGCCCCGCACCGCCCTCGATAGAATCGAACCCATGAGCACCGCACCCCGCACCGCAGAGCTGAAGCGCGCAACGAGCGAGTCGAGCATCGAGCTGTCGATCAACCTCGACGGCACCGGCGTCTCCGACATCCACACCTCGGTACCGTTCTACGACCACATGCTCACCGCCTTCTCGAAGCACTCGCTGATCGACCTCACCGTGCGCGCCACCGGCGACACCGAGATCGACGTGCACCACACCGTGGAGGACATCGGCATCACCCTCGGCCTCGCCATCAAGCAGGCGCTGGGCGACAAGGCCGGCATCTCCCGCTACGGCGACGCCCTGGTCCCCCTCGACGAGGCGCTCGTGCAGGCCGTCGTCGACATCTCCGGCCGTCCCTACCTCGTGCACACCGGCGAGCCGGCGGGCTTCGAGATGCACCTCATCGGCGGCCACTTCACCGGCTCGATGGTGCGCCACGTCTTCGAGGCGATCACCTTCAACGCCGGACTGACCGTGCACATCACCGTGCTCGGGGGCCGCGACCCGCACCACATCGCCGAGGCGGAGTTCAAGGCCTTCGCGCGCGCCCTGCGCACGGCCGTCGAGCCCGACGCCCGCGTCACCGGCATCCCGTCCACGAAGGGCGCGCTGTGAGCCTCGTCTCGCCGTCCGTTGTTGTCCTCGACTACGGCTCCGGCAACGTCCACTCCGCCGCGAAGGCGCTCGAGCTGGCGGGCGCCCGTGTGGAGCTGACCGCCGACCGCTCGCGGGTGGCCAACGCCGACGGGCTCTTCGTGCCAGGCGTCGGCGCCTTCTCCGCGGTCGCCGAGGCCCTCGCGAAGGTGCACGGCGGCGCGATGATCGAGAAGCGCCTCACCGGCAGCCGTCCCGTGATGGGCATCTGCGTGGGGATGCAGATCCTGTTCGAGAACGGTGTGGAGCGCGGCAACGAGGCCCCCGGCCTCGGCGAGTGGCCGGGCAGCGTCACCGAGCTCGAGGCCCCCGTGCTGCCGCACATCGGCTGGAACACGGTCGAGACCCCGGAGGACACCGCGCTGTTCGCCGGCATCCGCGACGAGCGCTTCTACTTCGTGCACTCCTACGCGGCCCAGGACTGGACTCTCGACGTGCAGCCGCCGTTCCCCGCCCCGAAGCTCACCTGGGCGCAGCACGGTTCGCGATTCATCGCGGCGATCGAGAACGGGCCGCTGACGGCCACACAGTTCCACCCGGAGAAGTCCGGGGAACCCGGCATCCGCCTGCTCAAGAACTGGCTCGGCTCGCTCTAGGGCGTCGGCCAGCCGGTACCATCGAATGTTTGCGCGCGACGAGCCGCAGTCTCACACAGCGCAGTCTCCAACAGAAAGAACGGCAATGAGCGAGTTCAGCAAGTCCCCCGTTTTGACCCTCCTCCCCGCGGTCGACGTGGCCGGCGGCAAGGCCGTGCGCCTCACGAAGGGCGAGGCCGGCTCGGAGACGAGCTACGGCGACCCGATGGACGCCGCCGACGAGTGGATCAGCCAGGGCGCGGAGTGGATCCACCTCGTCGACCTCGACGCCGCCTTCGGCCGCGGCAACAACCGCCACGTGATCGAGAAGGTTATCCGCAACAGCCCGCGCAGCGTCAACATCGAGCTCTCCGGAGGCATCCGCGACGACGCGAGCCTCGAGGCCGCCCTGCAGACCGGTGCGAAGCGCATCAACCTCGGCACTGCGGCGCTGGAGAACCCCGAGTGGGCCGCCCACGTGATCGCCGAGTTCGGCGAGGCCATCGCCGTCGGCCTCGACGTGCGCGGCACCACGCTCGCCGCCCGCGGCTGGACCCAGGAGGGCGGCGACCTCTGGACCGTGCTGGACCGCCTCGAGCGTGCCGGCTGCAGCCGCTACGTCGTCACCGACGTCACCAAGGACGGCACGCTGCAGGGCCCCAACATCGAGCTGCTCAAGCAGGTCATGGACCGCACCCACAAGCCGGTGATCGCCTCCGGCGGCATCTCCAACCTCGACGACATCGCCGACCTGCGCCAGCTCGTTCCCCAGGGCCTCGAGGGCGCGATCGTCGGCAAGGCGCTCTACGCGAAGGCCTTCACGCTCGCGGAGGCGCTCGACGTCGCCGGAGACTGACCGTGGCAGACCACCACTCGCACGGCGATTCGCTGCCCGGTGACTCCGCCGGGACACCGTGGGCCGGTCGCCAGTTCGAACCGAATACGAGTGCGGATGACGACGGCTCGGCCCCGGAGCGGCTGATCGAGGCGTTGCGCCGGTTCGCGACGCGCGAGCTGGGCGAGGCCGAGGTCGTCGACGCGCTGCGCGAGTCGCGCCTGCTGATCCCGCTCATCGCCCACCTCGGCGAGGCCGGCATGAACGAGCACGGGCAGCTGGTCGACAAGACGCAGGAGCTGTCGATCATCACCGTGAGCGGGCCGGACGGCCGCAACGTGCTTCCGGTGTTCACCTCCGTCGACGCCATGAGCCACTGGAACGCCAAGGCGCGCCCGGTTCCCGCATCCGCCGTGCGCGTGGCCCTGGCCGCCGCGAGCGAGCAGACCGACCTCGTGGTGCTCGACCCGACCTCGACGACCGAGTTCATCATCCGCCGCCCCGCGCTGTGGGCGATCGCGCAGTCCCAGCCGTGGACGCCGAGCTACCTCGACCCCGAGGTGCTCGACGCCTTCGCGGATGCCGCGGCCGGCGAGACCGCCGTGAGGTCGGTGGCGCTCGCCCCCGGAGACCCCGGCTCGCGTCTGGCCGGACCGGAGCTCGTCGTGCAGCTCGCCCTGGTCGACGGACTGGGCAAGCCCGAGCTCGACGCCGTGATCGCGCGCATGCAGGCGCTGTGGGTGCAGAGTGAGACGATCTCGCTGCGGGTGGACTCGATGCGTGTGCAGCTGGTCAGCGCGAGCTGATTCCCGCCGGAGCGCGCGGTCTGGCTAGAGCTCGCGCTTGTCCTTCGGCGTCGGCTTCAGGGCCGCCCCGAGCAGGCGCCGCAGCGCCGAGCCCTTCGTGGTGGGGGAGTTGCGGACCGGGAACTGCGAGGCGAACTCCGCGGGCGTGCCGAAGGTCTCCGTCGGCGGCTTGCCGCTGGTCTTCGCGTAGGTGCGCAGCTCGGTGATCGACTTGGCGATCTCCGGCTCGGTCTGTCCGCGCATGCGCAGCAGGATGACGAGTTCGCGCTCGTACTTCGCGGCGTCCAGTCGGGCTGTGTTGTCGTCGCTCATCCTCCGATTCTCCCATCCGGGCGGGGCGGCGCGCGTAACGGGGCCGCAACACGGCATGCCTAGACTGATCCGATGAGAACCGGAGGCCGTGCCAGACGCGGCCTCGTGGCCGCGGTGGCCCTCTCCGCCCTCGCCCTCGTCGGCTGTGCGCCGTCGAGTGTCGACGACACCTCCGGCATGGAGTCCGTCGACCAGGCCGACCTGCACCAGATCGAGTTCGACTCGCTCGACCGCAGCTACATCGCGCACGTGCCCGACGACGCCGCGATCGGCGCACCGCTGCCGCTGCCGGTGCTCGTGGTGCTGCACGGTGCAGGCGGCAACGCGCTCAAGGCGGAGGCCGCCACCGACCTCAGCGACTACGCCAGGCAGCACGACTTCGTCGTCGTCTACCCCAACGGCACGCAGGCCGCCGACATCGAGGGCCAGCTGGCGTGGAACGCGGGCGGCTGCTGCGGCGCGCCCAAGCGCACCCAGGTCGACGACGTGGGATTTATCGAGGCCGTGCTCGACGACGTGCAGCGCTCCTACGCCGTCGACACCAGCCGCATCTACCTCGCCGGCTTCTCCAACGGCGGCATGATGTCGTACCGGCTCTCCTGCGAGCTCGGCGACCGCATCGCCGGCATCGCGGTCGTCTCCGGCGCCTACAACGTCGCCAGCTGCGAGTCCGACGCGACAACCGACGTGCTCATCGTGCACGGCACCGGCGACATGACCGTGCCCTACCGAGGCGGCCCCAGCAACGAGCGCACCGCGGCGCGTTTCGGCCAGTGGACGAACAAGTCGGTAGCGGATGCCGCGAAAGTCTGGATAGCGCGGGATGATTGTGATGACTCCCCAGACTCTGAAACCCAGGGCGTCACGACTCGCGCGGTCTACGAGGACTGCGCCGACGACTCCACACTCGAGGTGATTTCGATCAAGAACGGACAGCACGTCTGGCCACTGGGTTCGAACGGCGGCTACGACGCATCCGCTGGAATCGTCGAGTACTTCGGACTCGACACGTGAGCGGCGTGCGCCCGCCGATGCCGCCCGGCCCCCGCGACAAGGGCGATGCCTGGGTCTACGCGGCCGACGGCCAGAAGTACTGGGGGCGCTACGGCGCCGCCGGGCTGCTCGTCTGGCACCGCGAGCGGGGCGTGCTGCTGCAGCACCGGGTGGGCTGGAGCCACTTCGGCGGAACCTGGGGGCTGCCCGGGGGAGCGCTGAAGGAGGGCGAGACCGCCGAGGCCGGCGCACTGCGGGAGGCCCACGAGGAGGCCGGCGTGCCGTCTGCAGTGCTCAGGGTGATCGCCACATCCGTTCTCGATCTCGACATATGGAGCTACACCACCGTGATCGTCGAGGCGCTGGAGTTCTTCGAACCCGTCATGGGCGACGCCGAGAGCGAGGCGCTGGAGTGGATTCCGGTGGATTCTGTGGAAAATTTCCCGCTACATCCCGGGTTTGGGCTCGCTTGGGCGCAACTGCGTTCTCAGCTGCGCTAAGCTATTCGAGTTGCCTTTCGAGGTGACATGTCGCGGGCTGTAGCGCAGCTTGGTAGCGCACCTGACTGGGGGTCAGGGGGTCGCAGGTTCAAATCCTGTCAGCCCGACAGAATGTCTCGGAAACTCAAGGGTTTCCGAGATTTTTTGGTTAAGGGATTTGATTACCCCATCAAAAAACCCACGTTTAACCCTCGCCGGAACCGCTGAGGCGGCCCTCCCGTCCGGGGCGAGCACGTCGTCTCCGGTCCTCACGGGTCGTCCGGGATCGCCGTGCGCACCTTGCGCGTATGAAGATCCACGACGAGTACCCGCCCTCCTCAGGCTCCGACTTATCAGGCACCGACTCCTGGGGCTTGGAACCGCTCATGGACGTCGCCGAGCTGGCGTCGTACCTCGGCCTGCCCGTTTCCACCGTCTACGACTGGCGGGTGCACGGCAAGGGCCCGGTCGCGTACAGGTTCGGCAAGCACCTGAAGTTCGCCGTCTCCGACGTGCGGGCCTGGGTTGCGGAGCAGCGCGAAGCATCCGACCGGCGGTGATCTGATGTCGCGGCCACGGCTGACGATCGGCACCGTCGGCGACATCACCACCCGGAAGGTGCCGTCCGGCCGATTCGAGGCGCGCACCCGGTACCGCGACTGGGACGGCAGGACGCGCCAGGTGCAGAGCACCGGCGCCACCGCGGCAGCCGCCGAGCGCGCGTTGAAGGCGAGGCTCGTCGAGCGGTCCCAACTGCAGCCCGCCGACACGACCCTGACGCCGGACAGCCTGTTCTCAGACCTCGTGGCGTACTGGCTGGCGGACATTGACATGGAGGGCCGCATCTCGCGCACCACCCGCAACCTGTACGAGCGCAACATGCGCACCCTGGTGTCCCCGGCATTCGACAGCCTGACCCTGCGCGAGATCGGCGTGGCGCGCTGCGACCGGTTCATCAAGGAGCTGGGGAAACGGTCGTACAACCGCGCCAAGCAGGCCCGGGTAGTGCTGCGGCTGGCGCTCGAGCTGGCGGTGCGGCACGAGGTGCTGGCACGCAACCCGATGGACCACGTCTCCCGTCTCCGTCGGGAACCGCACATCCCCGACGCTCTCACCGCACCGGAGGTGAACGTGATCCGTGCCGCGATCGCGCGATGGGAGGGCGGCGCGGACCACGTCTCCGGCCCGCTGCCGGACGGCCAGCTCGGTGTAATCGTCGAGGTGATGCTGGGCACGTCGGCCCGGATAGGGGAGGTGTTGGCGATCCGCCGCCGGGACGTCGACATCACCAGCGCCGTGCCGTCCATCCGCCTCGCCGGGACGATCGTGAGCCGCAACGGCGAGCGGACCTTCCGGCAGGATCACCCCAAGACTGCCAAGTCCCGACGGATCGTGGCGCTGCCCACGTTCACGTCTGACGCCGTCCGGCGGCGTCTCGCCAACGCCGGCCGCCTCGAGTTGGACTCTTTGCTGTTCCAGTCGCGCGACGGCACGCCGCTGACCACCGCGAACGTGCGCCGCCAGTTGCGCCGAGTGCTCGGGGGAGTGGGGATCGCCGGTGTCACCCCGCATATGTTCCGCCGCACGGAGGCGACAGCGGTCAACGACAACGCCGGCGTCGAGCTCGCGGCAGAGCTGCTCGGCCACACCGACACGAGGATCACGGTGATGCACTACATCCAGCGCAGGGAGCTGGTGAACCCCGAGACCGCGGCGTTGCTCGACCGGGCGTTCAAGAGGGACGAGGACTGAACGCGGTGCTGCCACGGTGGCAGGACCGTGTCACCGGAGCGTTAGCCAGATCCCGTGGCCACAATTCCTCGCAGCACCGCAAACGGGCAGAGAAATGGATTCGCGTTCCGTTGTACACCGAGCTGCTAGCGATACGCAATCGCCTCTAGAGGTGGCGTGCCACGCCGTCGACGATTCGTCGGTTCCGTGAGCGCATCGATGGGAATATCGTGGCCCGTCGGCGTGTCATGGCGGCGGTGCCCGATAAGTTTGGCAGCAGGATGAAGGAGCGAGTAATGGCCGATGAGATTGAACTAGTCAGCGACGGCGACGGTCTCGTTGTGGCCGGTAACCGGTCGGCTGTGGAACGATTCCTCACCCACGCGGGTCTGTTGGTACAGGCGCAAGCCTTCGATCTCGGCAAGCTCAGCAATATTTTCAGCATTGGTGCTGACCTCGCGAGGTCCGCGTCCGGCATCGCAGAGCACTCGGCGTTGTATCTGAAGCTGACGCCCGAGTCGGCAAAGCGGCTCAAAGACGCCGGTGGTCTGATGAAAACGAAGACCAACGGCATCAGCCACGCCATGCTCGGCGAGACTGGCAAACAATCCCTCAAATGGCTCCAAGTACAAGATGGTCCTGCCGCACTGCTCACCAACCCCGCGGTGCTCTCCGGGTTGGGAGGGCTCATGAGCCAGTTCGCACAACAGACGGAGGCAAAAGAACTCAAGGCGCTCCTGGTCGGTATCGACGAGAAGCTCGACGACGTTCGCCGCACACAGCGGGACGGCCTGCTGGCCAGGATGTCGGGCGCGGCGGACGAGATTGAGGCTGCCATGACGATACGTGAGCGCGGCGGTGATCCGAAGACACTGTGGGACAAGGTGAGCGGTGTCTCTGAGACGATTTCGATCGTGCAGGATGAGGCTTTGCTTGCGCTTGGCGCCCTCGCCGACAAAGTTGACGACAAGAGTAAGACCGGGGCGCTGAAGAAGGTGACACAAGACATAGAGAGCGAAGTCGTGATCCAGCTCGCTGTCCTTGCTCGATGCTTCGAACTTCAGGACATGTTCAGCGTGGTTGAGCTTGATCACGTGCTCGCCACGGCACCGGGGAATCTCGAAGGACACCGGCTCGGAGTCGCGGATGCGCGCGAGAAGCGGCGGGACAGGGTGCTCGCAAACACGAGTCGGTTGATGGCCCAGATGGATGCCGCTGGTGGAATCGTCAACGCGAACACCCTGCTCCACGCGAGAGCGGCGCGTTCCGTGATCGCCTCTCTCAATTCCACGGCATCAAGTATTGACGACTTCCATGCACCGCTCGGCATCGAATCCACTCGCGACGTGCTCAGCGCGACCCCGTGGCGGGAGGCATTCAACGATCCTCAGCAACGCAGGACCGCGGGCAAAGAAGTCGCGCAGAAGGCAGTCGTCGGAGCCGTAGTAGTCGGAGGACTCGGGCTGTCTGTCTTCCAACTAGTTTCAAAGAACGGCTCCAAACCCACGGCTTGAGTCTCGGTCAGGCGCGAATAGTGATCCGAGTGTCGCGAAGTACCTTCGGCGACGCCGCTGTGTCGCGCGGTGATTTGATCGAAGTCAAGAACGGGCGGTCGGACGTGGCGGTCGCCGAAGTATCCGAGATGCGAGTATTGCTTCGAACAGCAATTAAGCAGGATTGCTCGTGGGGAAGAGAACATGACTGATTTCAGCGAGACCGCGCGGGCCGAGGTTCATAGTCGCTACCCGGTATGGCGCGATAGCGGAGTAGGCATTGCGCAAGCGCAGCAATACCGATCGGGGTTCGTCGCTGGCGCCGAATGGGCGGACGAGCGCTCCCGAGCCGCGCTCGATTGGGCGATGGCGGGGTGGGCGCGCACCACGAAAGAATTGGCGGCCCGCTCTTTGAGCCAAAAAGAATCGGCCGAAATGCGGCAGCCGATGACCGACGCGCTGCGCGAACGACTAATCGAGCAAGTAGCAGACATTATCGACGGCGCTCTCATTCACGCATGGCCAAACGGACAATCGATCGTGCGCGACCCAAGCGCGGCGGCAAGAGAGGTGCTCGACGCGATTTCGGCATCCGGCGGCGTCCGCGTCGCAGCCAGTGCCGATGACGACGAGGAATTCGAAGAGCCGTACATAGAGATGAGCCACACGAACCTGCACGGAGAGGCTAGGCGTTTTCAAGAGGAGCTTCCGGCGCCCGGGCGATTGCGCGAAGACCCCATTGACTGGGCACAAGCTAAGTCGGATCTGATCGCTCACGAGGGCCAGTGGGGGCTGATCGCCGAAAATGTCGCCAGTTCCACCCCTGGCCAGCTCCGTGATGGGAAGTATCGACATTTTCAGGGCGAAGTATTGGAGCATTTCGAATTCGCTGCGCGAAAGCCCGCTCTTCCTGAGGTTCAGTACGCACCCCGCCGGACGGATCTGTGGGGGCGGTACAGCGTCAAGGTTGCAGGGCATTCGTCGTAACGAGCTCGCTGCACCTCGCGGCGTGCGAACGAGGCCGTTATCGATGATCTTGACAATTGGGGGAACGCTGATTTTCATTCTGGCTGCAGGGCACGCTTGGGGTAAAGGTGAAAAGCGGCGGAATCCGTTTTCGCCGTGTGTTCACCCGCGACGGGGCTGGCGGCGGCGCTCTGGCCGCGGGTTATTGGAGAAGCCGACTGCCCGTGCCGTCTATGCTTCTGCCGTCGCTAGTGCGTTCCGTGCCCAGTTCAGCTAGATTCACCATGTGCCAAGACCTAAGGAAACGTTCAAATATATTGGCGAGCAGACGCTGTCTATTGGGATGACAAACGCGGTCATGATCGCTCCCAGCGATCTAAAGGAATCCCTAAATTCACTCCCATCCCTCGCCGACTACCAGCTCTATCTGATCGCGCGCCGGCCACGTCTTACCCTCACTGGCGTTTCCGGCGGACGAGGGGCCTGGACGTTTGACCTCGAAAACCCTGCTGGTGAAACTCTTGCTGCTGACCTTACGCCGGCTGACGGGGAGGACTTTCACGTCGCATACGAGGAAGGGGGGTACTCCGTCTCCCTATCTCGCGACGGAACCGTTTTTTTCACAGGAAAGCCGAGTTTGCTTCCGAACCTAAAAGCCACAGGCGCTCTGGATAGGGTGGACGCCGAAGAGGACCCAGCGATAGCCCATCTCGATCTCGAGGTGCTGTACATCGGCAAGAGCGATGATAATCGAGGGGTTGCCTACCAACGGCTGAATTCACACAGCACGCTCCAGCAGATCTTGGCCGATCACCTTGATCATGCGCCAGACTACGAAATCTGGGTTATCCCGATGCGGTTCGGCGCGCTGAACACGGTTACGGTCGTCCATGGCCACGATTCCGAGCGTGATTTAGCGGCAAGCATCGAGATTGCAAAGAAAGGCTACGCACCCGTTCTCGGCCAGAAATCTATCGTCGCTCTCGCCGAAGCGGCTTCAATTCGATACTTCCAGCCCGAATACAACGTCCATTACAAGAAGAGCTTTCCGAGTCGTCAGCACATCTCGTACGACGACGTATGGCCGTTCGACTTTGGCGCACTTGGGGTCGTGATTGACACGCTCGGACCCATCGGGTGTCGAATATGGGGCCCAGGAGCGGCCCCATCCTTCCACCACGAAGACCATTTCCCGGTAGATCCAATCACCGTGCGTAGGCCACTATTCACCGTTGAGCACGTCCTCGGTCTCTACGGCGATTCGAAACCCGCGACTAAGGCGTGATCGACTTCCCTTTGTGGGCGCGGCCGTCGGCAATGCAGCCAGATCCCTGTTCGTACCGCTACCTGAACGGGCTAACTCGGACGGAGAGTCTCGACGAACGACCTCGTGATCACGCTAAAGCGAAGTTGTTCATCGCAAGGAGTGACATGTCTGGCAAGCCAAAGCGGCACCATACCGTGCCGAAGTTCTACCTCGAGGGTTTCTCTGACGGAAAGATGCTCCACGCCGTCAATATCCGGGATGGAAGCGAGCACAACACCAACGTCGTGAACGCAACGGCGGAGTCACACTTCTACCGGCTTCCGGATCATCCGACGGACCCTGGTGCTTTCGAAGCTGCACTCTCGGGAGCCGAAGGTGTTGCAGCTGGAATTCTGCGGTCGATTGCCGAGGGCACTTGGCCTCTGAGCGCGAACAATCGCTTTGCGTTTGCGCAGTTCATGACGTTGCAGTTCCTCCGTGTCCAGAGTCATCGGCGACAGATGCACCACGCCATCGCCGCCGTCCTGCGCGGGCTGGCGACCGACGACCCCACTGAGTTCGAACGTATTCTCTCATTACCCGGCGCCCCGGAAGGTGTCGACTTCGCGAACGGAGAGGTGCCCGCGCTCGTCTCATCGGCTGTCCACATTCAGCAGATCTCGACGTTGATTCCCGCACTAGTGGGGCACCTGCTTGACCGTCCCTGGGAGCTGGTCAGATTCGATCAGCCATCACTCATTTCGTCCGACGAGCCGCTCACTCCGATTCCGAACCCTCGAGAGAGTCAGAACGTGGGGCTTGGACTCGAGAACTCTTGGGCGTTGCTCTTCCCATTGACGCGCGAACTCGCGCTCGTAATGTTCCGGACTCCCATCCCCTTGCAGTTGACTCCCGTGGATCAACAGATCGTCGAGGGTCACTTCGACTACAGCAGAGAGGGTGACTCAGCCTCACTCAAGACCTTCAACGCGAACACAGTGATGCACGCGTTCAGATTCGTGTTTCACCATCCGGCCGACGCTCATCTGATGCCGTCGAACGTGATTGATCTCGCGAAACTGGGTGGTCGCATCAACCTCGACGACCTCCCAAAGGATCTTCGATCGGCACCGTGAGAAGCCACTGCAGAGTGACTCTCAGGACAACGGTGCTTAGTCGGGGATGCTCTCGACGGTTAGATTGAGTCATGAAGGTACCGCCGTTCGCATCCGAGTATGCAGATTCAGTTCTGCCGACATTTGAAGGTGCCCCAGCCACACACGCTGAGGTGAGGATTGGCGCGGATGCGGAGATTCCTTGGACACAGATGTCGGTGCTTTTGGGGACCACTGTGATCCAAGCTGTGCAGAGCTTCTACCTGGCAAAGCGGTCCAGGCAGTACTTCAGCGATCTGCCCGAAAAAGGCGATCGGGTTGGTCAAGCGATCGGGGACATCGACAGCCGGCTAATGCGGATGGCGGTGCTCGACATCGCCGCGCTCAACGACGGTGGACTGGCGGACAAGGACCCCGAGAACAGTCGGACCGCGTCATTGTCCACAACCCATCAACGTATGAAGCGGCATCTGACTGACGCCAACGCGTCCGCTGCCGATCTGGTTCGCCTGGACAAGCTGCGAACTGACATAAACGTTGATCACTACGCGCCGTTGAAGTACGTCCGCCACCTTCGAAACAAATGGGCAGGGCACCCGTCTTTGGATCGTCGCTTCGTCGCTTCGACGCTTGGGCAAGCGCAGACAAGACGCTTTCGATTGCTGCGGTGGAGGCAGCCTTGGTGCGTCTAGTCAACAATGCCCATGACACTGCGCTCTTCGTGTCCTCAGTACCTTCTTTGCAAGGCTTCCGCCAGCCTCCGGAGGTAGTGAATCTTGATGGGTTTACTCCCATGGGGATTGACCTGAGCAACGTCATAGTCTTGGCAGGGATCATGCGAGAGTCCGCTGACAAGGGGATCCATGCTCTCCGTGCTCAGATCAAAGGCGAAACCAGGCTCGAGCGTTTGTCCCATACGGAGGCCCACCAAGGTGAGCGGTACTAGCGCTTCGTAATTCAGCGCCGTTACGCGAACACTCCACAGATGCGTGACGGGAATCCTTCGACCGCCGTCCAGCAAGCGACACGGCCGTCTCGGAGGTCTGCTCTGCGTAATGAACCAACCATTCGTTTTGAGCTTGGCGCAGTGCTTGCGTCTGCGCGCGCGGCCCTGTTCAGTGGGCGAAATCAGTACTTAGGACGGCCCACAGAATGTCTCGGAAACTCAAGGGTTTCCGAGATTTTTTGGTTAAAGGATTTGATGTGTCACCACTACGTCACCACTTTCACCCGTTCGGAGCTGCCGAACCGGCTCTGCCGTCCGAGGCGCCGAGGTCGGTCTCGGTCCCTCCCGATCGTCCGGGATCGTCGTGCGCACCTTCTGGATATGAGCATCCACGGCGAACACCCAACCTCTCCTCCCACCGACGGATGGGGTCTGGAGCCCCTGATGGACGTCCACGAGCTGGCGGCCTACCTCGTATCCCGATCTCCACGGTCTACGACTGGCGGGTGCACGGCAAAGGCCCCACGGCCTACCGGTTCGGCAAACACCTGAAGTTCGCGGTCTCCGACGTGCGGGCCTGGATCGCCCAGCAACGCGAACCCAGCAGCGAGTCCAGGCACACCGATCGGCGGTGAGCTGAGATGGCCCGGCAACGGTTGAGCATCGGCACCTTCGGCGACATCAGCACACGCATGTCGCCGACCGGCCGATACGTGGCGCGCACCCGCTACCGCGACTGGGACGGCCGGAGTCGCCAGGTGCAGTGCTCCGGCGCCACAGCGAAGGCAGCCGAGCGCGCATTGAAGGCGAGACTCGTCGAGCGGTCGCTGCTGCAGTCGGCGGACACGACGCTGACGCCGGACAGCCGGTTCAGGGACCTCGTGGAGTACTGGCTGGCGGACATCGACATGGAGGGCCGGATCTCCCGGACCACCCGGAACCTGTACGAACGGAACATGCGCACTCTGGTGTCCCCGGTGTTCGACAGCCTGACCCTGCGCGAGATCGGCGTCGCCCGCTGCGACCGGTTCATCAAGGAGCTGGCGAAACGGTCGTACAACCGAGCCAAGCAGGCCCGAGTCGTGCTGCGACTGGCGCTCGAACTGGCGGTTCGGCACGAGGTTCTCCCACGCAACCCGATGGATCACGTCTCCCGCCTCCGCCGGGAACCGCACATCCCAGAGGCGCTTACTGCACCGGAGGTGAATGTGATCCGAGCCGCGATCGCCCGATGGGAAGGTGGTGCGGACCACGTCTCAGGCCCGAGGCCGGACGGCCAGCTCGGCGCGATCGTCGAAGTGATGCTGGGCACTTCGGCCCGGATCGGGGAGGTGTTGGCAATCCGCCGCCGGGACGTCGACGTCACCGGCGCCGTGCCGTCCATCCGCCTCGCCGGCACAATCGTCAGCCGCAACGGCGAGCAGACATTTCGGCAGGACCACCCCAAGACCGCCAAGTCCAGGCGGATAGTGGCGCTTCCCTCCTTCACCGCCGACGCTGTCCGCCGGCGTCTCGCCAACGCCGGGAGCATGGAGTTGGACTCGCTGCTGTTCCAGTCGCGGGACGGCACACCGTTGACCACCGCGAACGTGCGCCGCCAGTTGCGGCGGGTGCTCGGGGGAGCGGGGGGTGTGACCCCGCATCTGTTCCGCGGCACGGTGGCGACAGCGGTCAACGACAACGCAAACGTCGAGCTCGCGGCAGAGCTGCTCGGCCATACGGACACGAGGATCACGGTGATGCACTACATCCAGCGCCGGGAGTTGGTGAACCCGGAGACCGCGGCGTTGCTTGACCGAGCTTTCAAGCGGGACGGGCAATGAACGCGGTGCTGCCACGGTGGCAGCACCGCAGCACCCGAGGTGTGGCCCGCAGGGCATGAAATCCTGTTTCGCGTCGCCGCAAATTACATTGAACGGCGTGGCGTGGGGCGATCACCCAGATGCGGTGCTGCCGCGGTGGCCCGACCGTCTCATCTGGACTATTCGCTTGCATCCCATACAACTGGTGTCGACGCACCGGGCGAACTCTACTCAGAACCAGCTTCCATCACGCGCCGAAATCAAGCCCACACAATCGCCCCATTCGCGAAGTGGAAGCGTCCTGTCTCGCGATTGGCGGACGGCGCTGGATTGTTGAAGGCTTGGCGGAAGTGAGCTGATGACCCACCTCCCGAATCACCGTTACAGCAGCCCAAACACTCGCCCGGAACTTGGTAGAGCCGGTAGGAGGCGCTGCACTCCGAAGCGACAAAATCAGGCCTTTGGTCCTTCGCACTCTGCGCAGCGGCCGCCCGTTCGATCCGGGGACCAGGATTACCACGCGCGAACTTTGAGCTCGTCCGTGAGTTGTGGCACGGTCGGTCGAGAACGCGGTTTGGATCGCCCCGAAGCTGGGTTATGTGTATGTACCTCTCGACATGACGGCTCTGCTGCTAATGAGAGGCACCTTCAGCCGCAGGAGCACCTCGATCACGCCCCTATAAAGCCGGCTCAAAGGGTTCCAATCCCGTATGATCGGGAAAGCTGGCCAGATCAGGCTGTGATGGGGGAGTTGTGTGACCGAGCCTTGGCTGTCCGCTGACGACATTGCCGATCATCTCGGCGTCACGAAGGACACCGCATACACCTGAATCGCCGGAAAAGGCATGCCCGCTCATAAGATCGGACGACTTTGGAAGTTCAAGGCGACCGAGAACGACGACTGGGTTCGCCACGGCGGTGCAGGGACGAGTGGGGGGGCGACCAGTGATGATCGATTGCCGGCGCGTGATGCAAGGGGATCGGTGAAGAGGCAAGCCGCGTTCCGAGGACAGCGCCTTGAATGTGTTGAAGAGTGATCTGCTATCTGTGTGCGAAGGGGTAAAGGCCGAAGGATGTCGAGTTCCAAAACTGCTGGGAACGCCTTTGCCCTCGGTACGCTCCGGACGACCGCCAGCCACACGATCGGCGTTTCCCATCTCATGGAGCTCTTGCAGGAAGTGCCGTTGGGTGCTCCCGAGGAGCGGTACCGTGAGGCCGTGGTCGATGGCAACGTCCTTGGGCGCCCGACACAAGCGGGGAGGCTCCGATCGTTCCGCCACCTGCGCGAGCTGTACTTCCTCAACCCGGGTCGCGCGGAGTTCACTGCATTGCGGCACTTCTGGGATCTCGATCGCTCGTCTCGCCCGCTCCTGGCCGGGCTCTTGGCTTTCACCCAAGATGAGGTGTTCCGCGCTTCCTTTGGTGCGATCGCTGACCTGCCGGCGGGGACGAGTGTTACCTCGGCTGATCTCACCGAAGCCATAACAGCACAGTTCGGCAGCGAGCTGTCGGAGTCAACACTCGGAAAGACCGGTCGCAACACCGGTGCCTGTTGGACACAAACCGGCCATCTTGCCGGGCGCGCCAAGAAGATTCGCACTGCCGTGAACGCCCAACCGGCAGCCATCGCCTACGCTGCTTACCTCGGGCACCTGGCGGGCGGACGCGGGCTTGGCGTCCTCGACAACCCGTGGTCTCAGATCCTTGAGATTGCTCCCGGCCGTTCCTTAGATGCGCTGCGCAAGGCGCACACCCAGGGACTCCTCGACCTGCTCGTAGCGGGCAACGTGGTTGACGTGTCGTTCCCTGCCTTGGGCGGTGTGGCATGAGCCGTGTCTCCGACCTCGTCGACGCCTACAGGGCCGAGTTGTCCTTGACGTGGAAGGACAACGTTTCGGGCGGTGAGCGCGTCTGGATGCTCGTCTACCCCCCGGACCTGGAGCGGCAAATGCGGCACTCGCTGCCGAACCTGGGGCTGGCGACGACCCAGGCGGGCCACCACTGGATCGTCCTCGACGTCACGGACGAATTCGGGCACTGGTTGTCGTCACACCGGCACGCGGAGGCGTTCTACGAGGAGCCGAGCGACCTCACGCAGTCGATCCTCGATCAGTTCGAGTCGACACTGGTCGCGCGCATCCGCCAGACACTTGAAGCGGCTCCCGCGGGCGCCGTCGTGTCGCTCGTTGGTATTGGCTCGATCTTCCCGTTCTTGCGTGCGTCGAGCGTGATCAAGTCCGTCGATTCTGCTGTCGCCGGCCGCCTCCTCGTACTCTTTCCGGGACTTCACGACCCGGAGAATCACTCATTCCGTTTGCTCGACGCGCGCGACGGGTTCAACTACCGCGCCCGCGTCATCAATCCTCAGAAGGACCTCACGTGACGATCAACAATGACCTGTTTATTCGGCACCCGCTGAGCTTCGAGATTCCGAACGACGGTGTCACCAACGTCGACCGTCCCGAGGACTCCAACCAGTGGGATGTCCTCAAGTACGAGCTCGAGAGCTTCGTCTGCGAGGGCGAGTACGAGCACGGTCTTCAGCGCATCCTCGACTCGTATGTCGGTCACCGGAACAGGACGACGCAGCCTGCCGTGTGGGTGTCGGGCTTCTACGGCAGCGGCAAGTCTCACCTCGTCCGTGTGCTTCAGCACCTGTGGGCCGACACGAACTTCCCGAACGGTGCGACCGCGCGGGGCCTGACTAACATCCCGCAAGGCATCCAGGACCAGCTGACGGAACTGACCACACTCGGCCGCCGGGATGGCGCCGCACCGTGGGCAGCCGCAGGTGCGCTCGACCGGAGCGGCGACACCCTCAATTCGGTGTTCCTCTCCATCGTCCTCGGGGCGGCCGGGCTGCCTACGCGAGTCGCGCCCGCCCAGGTGGCTCTCTGGCTCGCGGGCAACGGGTACCTCGCCGCCGTCCGCGACCACATCACAACCAACGGTGGGGATTTCATCGAGGAACTTGGCGAGTACAACCTCAGCACGAGGCTCGCGAACGCCATCCTGGCCTCCGACGCAGAGTTCGCCGCATCAGCCAAGGATGTGCGTGCCGCCCTTCGCAGCCAGTTCCCGCCGGACATGCGGTCGTTCTCCACTGACGAGACCGTCGCGCTGCTCAAGAAGATCCTTGAACACGTCGGCGGTGGTCAGATCGCGCCGTCGTTGATCGTCCTCGACGAGGTGCAGCAGTACATCAGCGGCGACGGCGGCCGCGCTATGGAGGTGCAGAACCTCGTCGAGTCGGTGTCCCGCGAACTAGATGGTCGCGTGCTGCTCGTCGCCACGGGGCAGCAGGAATTGACGGCGGACTCGACACTCCAGAAGATCCAGGACCGCTTCACCGTCAAGGTCGTGCTCAAAAACCAAGATGTCGATGCCGTCGTCCGTCGTGTACTGCTGAGTAAGGAGCCCGCGAAGAAGCCGGGTCTCGACAGCACGCTCGCGTCGGTCGCTGGGCAGATTTCCCGGCAGCTCATCGGAACCAAGATTCAGCACACCGCGGAGGACGACAATGACCTCGCCGAGGACTATCCGCTGCTTCCTGTGCGGCGTCGATTCTGGGAGAGCGTGCTCCGCCAGGCTGACGCCGGCCGCGCCGGACAGCTGCGCTCCCAGCTCCGGATCGTGCACGAGGCGAACCGTAAGGTTGCGCCCGAGTCACTGGGCACCGTGGTTGGTGCGGACTTCCTTTACTCCCAGAAGAATGAAGACTTGAACGGCGCGGGGCTGCTCCTCAAGGAGACGCAGACGCTGATCCACGAGCAGTCGCAGAAGAATGTCCTGCGTGGGCGCGTCCTCGGCCTGATCCATCTCATCGGTCTGCTCCCGACCTCCGGGCACGGGGATATTGGCGTGCGCGCCTCGGCAGACCATCTCGTCGACCTGCTCGTCGAAGACCTCGCCCACGATGGCGACAGGCTTCGGCAAGAAGTGCCTGCCGTGCTTGAAGCGCTCGCCGCGGAGGGCATCATCCAGCAGGACGGCGAGGAGTTCCGTCTTCAGACGAAGGCGGGCCGCGATTGGGACGAGGCGTTCCGCAGGCACCACGCCCAGGTCACCGACAGCGAGGTTAGCACCGAGCGTGATTCGCTGTTGCTCTCGGAAGTCGGTCGATCGCTACCCGCTTCGATCCAGCAGGGGCGCGCCAAGGAATCGCGAAAGCTAGCCCTGCACGCCGATGCGTCGCTCCCGCCCGACTCCGAGGCGATTCCAGTGTGGCTCCGCTCAGAGTGGGACGAAGGAATCACGGCAAAGCAGTTCGATGAGGCCGCCCGCAGCCTTGGCGTCGACTCGCCGATTATCCTCGTCCACGTTCCCCGACTCAAGGCCCCCGCGTTCGCAGCGGCTGTCCGCAACAAGCTCGCTGCACAGCGAGTGATCGACCAGCAGGGCATTCCGCAGGACGATGAGGGCAAGCAAGCCAGAAGTGCGATGCAGACCCGCCTCAACCGGGCGACGGACCAGGTGAACGCCCATGTCCGCGACGTCATCTCCAAGGCGAACGTTCTCCTCGGCGGCGGGACGGCGCCTAGCGGAGTCAGCCTGCGCGAACGTATTGAAGCTGGCGCGCAGGACGCCGCGACGCGGCTCTTCCCGCGGTTCGCCGAGGCAGACGACAATCGCTGGCCGCAGGTGATCGCCAGGGTCAAGAGCGGGTCGGCAGCTGATGCCCTCAAAGCTGTCCATCATGACGCCGACCCTGAGCAGCATCGTGTCATCAAAGAGGTGCTCAGCCACATCGGCTCGGCTGGCACCTCCGCCAACGACGTCGAGAAGGCCGTCACCTCGCAACCGCTTGGCTGGCCGAGGGACGCGCTCATGGCTGCCCTCGGTGTACTCCTCGACACCGGGGTGATTCGAGCGACGCTCAACGGCAGCGAAGCAACGACTACTGACGTACTCAAGCAGACCCGTCTTGGCAATGTGCAACTCCGCCGTGAAGTGACAGTTCTCAAGCCTGCCGAGAAGATTCAAGGGCGCCAGTTGTTAAGCACCCTCGGGTTCCCGACCGATAACGATGGACTCGTCTCGGCGGTCGAGCAGGCCGTGAAGTCGCTCGTTCAAAGAGCTAAGGACGTGAGCGGACCGGCGCCGCTCCCGGACATCAGCGTCCCAAGCAACATCCAGCTAATCATCAGCACTTCCGGCAACGACCGAGTGCACGCCCTACTAGGCGCGAAGGACGAGCTCACGAGCTTCAGCGACAGGCTCGGGCAGCTTGAACGCCGCAGCAAAAGCCGAACCACTGCCTTGGCGCTCGCTCGCTCGCTCGCTACCTCCTCTGCCGGATTAGAGACTGCGTCGGCCGTACGCAACCGCCTCGACGCTCTGGTCGCAAGCCGTGATCTGCTCGCCGACGCCGACCCTGTCGCCCCGATCGTCAAGGACCTGGCTGACGCGCTTCGCGATGCAATCCACTCAGCCGCGGGCACGTTGAGGGACGCCCGCAAGAAGGCTGTCGCAAGCCTCGAAGCGCACTCTGTATGGAAGCCGCTTGAACTGGCGCAACGCGCTTCGCTCCTCGCGGACCACAACCTCACTGCAGAGTCGGAGCCTAACCTGGCCGATCCAATGGCTGTACTGGCGGCGGCGCAGGCGCGCCCTCTCCAAGGGTGGACTGCCGAATTGGACGCGGTCCCGCAGCGTGCCTCTCGCGCTCTGGAAGTGGCTTTGCGGCTCGCGACCCCTGCGGCGACGACCGTCACGGTCACCGTCTCGACTGCGAGCCTGAGCAGTTCGGACGAGGTCGAGCGGTACATCGACGAACTTCGATCGCAGCTTCTCGAAGCACTGAGCAGCAACGACACCGTCGTTGTGAAGGGCTGATCATGACCGAAGCCACGATTACCGTCCTGAATTCCGACCAACGGCGATTCCTTGATGCCCAGACGCAACGCGCCCGCGAGGCGGCACAGCGCGCAGCCGAGGACGCTCTGCGCGCACTCGCGGTCGGTGAGCTGAGCCGGCCTGCCTACCTGAGCGAGGAGCAGAACAGGCTTCGTCTGGCGCTTCGGGACAAGGGCCGGCAACTCGGCGACGACACATCGCGAGCGGGCGCCCCCCTCACAAGCCTTGTTCATGACGTCGCCTATGAGCAATGGCACCGCTTGTTGTTTGCGCGCTTTCTGGAGGTCAACGAACTCCTGCGGCACCCCGAGTACCGCGACATCCCATTGTCGTTGGAGGACTGCGGTGATTTCGCGCCCGACCTCGGTGAACCCGACGCATGGGCCGTTGCCGCTCGCTTCGCCTCGGAGATCCTCCCCGGTGTCTTTCGCCTGACCGACCCTGCGGTACAGGTGCGATTCGCGGCTGAGCATCGGAACGCGCTGGAGCGTTTGCTGCTGGCGATCCCCGCTGAGGTGTTCACGACCGAAGACGCGCTCGGCTGGGTGTATCAGTTCTGGCAGACGGCCGAGAAGAAGCGGGTGAACGACTCCGGGGTCAAGATCGGTGGCGCCGATCTGTCTCCCGTCACGCAATTGTTCACCGAGAACTACATGGTCCGCTTCCTGCTGGAGAACTCGCTCGGCGCATGGTGGGCAGCGCGGCGCCCCGAGTCGCCGCTCGTCGGCGCGTGGGACTACCTCCGTCGCGACGAGGATGGCACGCCGGCCGCGGGTACATTCAGCGACTGGCCTGAGCGCGCCGCCGACGTGACGGTAATGGACCCTTGCTGTGGGTCCGGTCATTTCCTCGTCGCAATGTTCGGGATGCTTTGGCGAATGCGCGCAGAGGAGGAGGGCCTCACGCCGGCTGAGGCGCAGGATGCGGTTCTCCGCGACAACCTTCATGGCCTCGAACTCGACCCGCGTTGCACCCAAATTGCAACCTTCAACGTTGCGCTTGAAGCGTGGAAGCAGGGTGGGTTCCGAGCTCTGCCAACGCCAAACGTCGCCTGCTCAGGCGTACCCGCACGAGGACCGCGAGCCGACTGGGAGTCGCTCGCGGGAAGCGATGAAGAACTGCGAAAGGTCATGACCCGGCTGCACTCCGCGTTCCGCGACGCCGATTCGCTCGGTTCTCTCATCGATCCTCGTTCGACCATGCAGCAAGACGGAGAATTGTTCGGCAAGGACTTAAGTATCGGTGTGGCGACGGAGGACGTTCGCGATGTCTTAAGTAAAGCGCTTGAAGCTGACGGCATAACGACTTCAGTCCTCGGAGACCGCGCCAACGATGTGGTCCATGCCGCAACCCTCTTGGGGCGCGACTACGTTCTCGTCGCAACGAATCCTCCTTTTCTCTCTAGCAGCCGACAGGCCGAGACGCTCAAGAAGTACGTGGCGGAAGTGGACCCTGTTTCGAGTGGGAACCTTGCTTATGCGATGTGGCGTCGTTGGGGCGGGTTGGGGCGAGCATTCGTGGTTCCTCAAAACTGGCGTTTCCAGGTTTCATACTCCGCACTTCGAGAGGAGATACTCGGCGAGAATGAACGCCACCTGGTCGCAGCGTTGGGCGTTCACGGATTCAGCTCGCCAATGTGGGACTTCCACACAGACCTTGTTGTTTCGGGTGCGAGCAAGTCGCGGATGATTGCGGCAGTCGATGCCGGGCCGGGACTTGGTCCTGATGAGGTTTCAGTGAGCCTTCGCACCGAACGAATGGTCGAGGTGACGGCGGACAGCCAGATCGCCAACCCAGATCATCGGATAGCTATGAGATCGATTGACCGGTCCTCGCTGCTCGCCGCAATCGCAAAGTCAGTGCAGGGGATTGCGACAGGGGACAATCCCCGGTACATCCGCCAAATGTGGGAGGTGCCACTACCTCATCCGGATTTTCGGCGGCTTCAGAGTTCCGTCAGTCAAACTTTGCCATTTAGCGGTCGTGACCAGATCATATGGTGGGAATCCGGCGGTGGCTGGGTTCCGAGCGAACGTGCTGGAATTAAGGGGACTGCAGCGTGGGGCAAGCCTGGCGTTGCGGTGTCACAAATGGGCGCACTTTCCGTCACTCGCTACACGGGCGAGATCTTCGATATGAACACGGCCGTCGTTTTTCCCTACAACGTAGAAGATTTACCTGCATTGTGGGAGTACCTGTCGAGCGACGAATATCGAGGCGACGTTCGTGCTATCGATTCGAAGCTCAATGTTACGAATGCGACTCTCGTGAAAGTTCCCTTCGACCGCGACCGTTGGGCTGAGGCAGCCCGCGAGGCCGGCCCACTACTGGCTCCGTCATCAGAGGATCTAACTCAGTGGCTCTTTAACGGAGACGTTCGGTCCTCGGATGAGCCGCTTCAAGTCGCGGTCGGCCGCCTGCTCGGTTTTCGCTGGCCGGAACAGGCATCAACCGAATTGGACAAGTATGCCGACCGGGACGGCATCGCGGCACTGGTGTCCCTGCCGGGAGAACCAGATCTTGTAACACGACTTCGCGAACTGCTCGCGGTCGCGTACGGCACCGACTGGTCAAGCGCCCTTGAGCGGAAGTTGGTCACGGATGCAGGAGGAAATAACGGGAGGCTCGAAGACTGGCTTCGAGACTCGTTCTTCGCGCAGCACGTCAAGGTTTTCGACAACCGTCCGTTCCTTTGGCATATCTGGGATGGTCGGAAAGACGGGTTCTCGGCGATCGTCAATTATCACAAGCTCGACCGACGGATGCTGGAGAAGTTGACCTTCACATCCCTCGGCGCGTGGATCGACCGACAGAAGCATGAGGCTCTTGCGGGAAGGGCGGGTGCCGATGCGCGCCTGTGCTCCGCTGAGGAACTCCAGCGCAGGCTCAAGCTCATCCTCGAAGGAGCGCCGCCTTACGACGTGTATGTCCGATGGAAGGCGATGGCCGAGCAGGCCGTCGGCTGGGAGCCTGACGTCGATGACGGCGTCCGCCTGAATATCCGTCCGTTTGTGACCGCTGATGTGCTTCGCGCGAGGGTCAACGTTCACTGGCGGAAGGACCGAGGAACGAACCCGGATGGATCAGAGCGTCACAATGACTTGCACGCGACGCTCGATGAGCGTCGCGTAGCTGGGCGACTCGCGGAGGTTGCCGAGTGACGCTCGTTCGTGCTGTGGTGGCCAAAGCCCTGCGTGATGCCGCAGCCTTCAACGCGGGGGCGAACTCCGCTCCTGCGGCCGTGCTGTGGGCCGACCCCGAGCGCACATGGGAGCCGGTGATCCGCCGCCTTCAGGAGGCGGTGCCCATCCTCGTTCTCGGCGAATACGACCCCGCAACTGCGCAGGGCCCGGCGCTCTGGCTTCGAGCTGTTCTTGCCTCACCCGAGTCAGCGGGACGACCGTCTCATCTTGCCGTACGCGATGAGCGGAATCCGTGGGTGATCTATCTGCCTGGTGTCAGCCGAAGTTCCGTAGTTGAGGCATCGGCTCACTATGACTCCCTCGCGCCGCTCGCCGAGATCGCGATCCGCTCCAACTGGTGGCCCTCGGCTCACGGTCAGGCGCCGTGGACGCCGCACTCGTTTCTCACGTCAAAGCAGGGCGCAGGGCTCGACATCGCGGGCGACGCCGCGACGAGGTCCGCCCTCGGGCAGGTACTCGACAAGATTCTCTTCGAGAACATCGATGACCTCAAGCGCATGGGCCGACTCGACGCGTCCCGCCTGCACCGCTTAGTTCTCGATGACTCGGTCCGCGCCCTCCTTGAATGGATGAATGAGCCTGACTCGGTGCAGACCTCGCTCGAAGGTGCGCGATGGCAGGCACTGATTGCTTCCTGCAAGTCCCTCTACGGGTTCAGCCCTGAGAAGGACGGCGCGCTCACGGCGGCCAGCCAGCTCGGAGGCCGGGCGGGTGAGTGGAGTACTGTCTGGCAGCGGTTCGCGGAGAACCCCGCGCGCTATCCAAACATCCCCATCCTGCTCGACCAAGCACGCCCCTCCGTCGTGCCGCTATTTGGAGACACCGACCCGCATCCTGACTCGTGGCCCTCATGGAATCGCGACCAGGAAGAGGCGTTGCGCAATGCGCTTGGAGTGCTCGCGATTCACCAAGACCCCCGTGGCCGGATCGTCGAACTCACTGCCGCACACTCGTCGCGGGAAGACAACGTCTGGGCATCCCTCGGGCAGGCACCGCTCGCTCAGGCTGTTGGACACCTCGCCGAGATTGCTGATCGTGTAGCGACCGCGTCGTCGTCGTCGGAATTCAAGGCTCAGGTTGCATGGTATGGCGATGAAGGGCACGTTATTGATGACCTGGCTCTGCGAGCGATCGCGGCGGCGAAGACCGCACAAGATCGGACCGCGGTGGCCACTGCGCTTGGCGCGCTCTACGACCCCTGGGTCGACGAGTCGGCGCGAGTCTTCCAGAAGGCGGCAGTGACCAATTATCACGGGCGAACCGGCCTCGACATCGAAGCGGGAGCTGCCGTTGTCTACGTCGACGCGCTTCGCTTCGACTTGGCTACACGCGTGGTTCGGCGGCTGTCCCCGCTCGACGCCGCCGTAGAGACTCGGTTGGCCGCATTCCCAAGCGTGACCCCTACCGGGCAGCCGGCGGTCGCCCCGATCACGATCACCGTGCGTGGTGGAACCGGCTTCGACGCCGCCGGCGACCAGGGCCGATCCCTCAAGGGCGCGGTCCTGCGCTCAGCACTCGCGAGTGCGGGTGTTCAGTTCCTTGAGTGGGACCCCGTCGAGGTCGGAGATTCGAGCGGGAAGGCATGGACGCAGACGAACTCGATCGACTCGCTCGGTCATTCGCACGGACACGCGCTCGCGGACCTCGTCGACCAGCAGCTCGACCTCATTGCAGAGCGCGTTCGCGGGCTGCTCAACGCGGGGTGGCGGAAGGTCGTCATAGTCACCGATCACGGGTTCCTCTTGCCAGGCCAGCCAGCGCAGAAAGTCACCCTGCCGTTGCAGGTCACGGAAGGGGACGCGGCGCGAAAGCCACGTGTGGCTCGCTTGAAGGCCGCAGTGGCGCGCCCGGACTTCCCGATCCTGCCTTGGACCTGGGACACGTCCGTCGACATGGTGAGCGCGCCCGGAGCCGCTGCGTTCGAGGCGGGCCGCCTCTACGAGCACGGTGGTTTGAGCCTCCAAGAGTGTGTCATTCCGGTCATCACGGTGACGCGCGGCCATGCGGCCGTTGCACCCCTCCAGGTTGAGGCCGTCCGGTGGACCGGACAGCGATGCCGCCTCGACTACAGCCCCGCGGAGGCCGACATCGTCGCCGAGATCCGGCTCCGCCCCGCCGACGCGTCAAGCGTCATTGGTGGTCCGAAACCGTCCACCGAGCCGGGCGAGGTCAAAGTGCTCGTCGATGAGGAACGTGCCCCCGGAGGGACTGCCGCGTGGGTCGTACTTCTCGACCCGGACGGCCGAGTTCGAGCCCAAGTACAAACCACGGTGGGAGGTGCCGAATGACCGAGAAGACCGCGCTAGACGAGATCGATGAGATCGCAGCTTCGGCGTTCGAGGGGTACGTCGTCCGCAAGGATCTTGCGCAACAGTTCAAGGGGGCGTATCCCGTCCCAACGTACGTGGGCGAGTTTCTCATCGGGCGCTACTGTGCCACGACTGATCCCGAGGAGATCGAAGAGGGACTCCAGGTGGTCCGACGGTTGCTCGCCGACCGCACCGTGCGCGCAGGCGAGGAGGAACTCTTCAAGTCACGTGCTCGGGAACGCACGACGATCAAGCTCATCGACCTGGTCAAAGCGCGGCTTGACGCTAAGTCGAACGCCTATGTCGCCGAACTGCCGAGCCTTGGGCTGCGCGACGTGCGCATCGACGACGCCGTCGTGCGCGACAACGAGCGCATGCTCACTGGTGGCTTTTACGCCGAGATTGACCTGTTCTACGATGCTGCAATCGCGGAGGAGAATAACGGCAAGCCTTTCGCCATCGGCTCGCTGCGCCCGATCCAGCTCTCGACTCGTGACACGCTCTCGCGCATGGCCGAAGGTAGTTCACGGTTCTCTACCCAGCAGTGGAAGCACCTCCTGCTTCGATCGGTGGGATTTGAGCCCGCGCAGCTCAGCGACCGTGCGCAGGACGTGCTCCTGCTTCGGATGGTTCCGTTCGTGCAGCGAAACTTCAACATGGTGGAACTGGGACCGCGCGGCACGGGCAAGTCGCACCTATTCCAGCAGGTATCGCCGTACGCGCATCTGATTTCAGGCGGCAAGGCGACCGTCGCCCGCATGTTCGTGAACAACGCGACTGGGCAGCGCGGCCTCGTCGCGCAGTACGACGTGGTCTGCTTCGACGAAGTCTCCGGCGTCTCCTTCGATCAGAAGGACGGCGTCAACATCATGAAGGGCTACATGGAGTCGGGCGAGTTCTCCCGAGGCCGTGAGTCCATCCGCGCTGACGGCTCGATCGTGTTGGTCGGCAACTTTGAAGTTGATGTGGCGCATCAGCAGCGCATCGGCCACCTCCTCTCGCCCCTGCCGCCGGAGATGCGCGACGACACCGCGTTCATGGACCGCATCCACGCCTACCTGCCCGGCTGGGATGTCCCGAAGCTCAATCCCACGTACTTCACGCACCACTTCGGACTCGTGAGCGACTTCCTTTCCGAGTGCTGGTCGGGACTCCGGGACCAGTCGCGGCTTGCGTCGATCCAAGGTCGCGTGAACTACTCCGACGCATTGTCTGGCCGTGACCTATCGGCGGTGAACAAGACTGTCGACGGGCTGCTCAAGTTGATTTACCCCGACGCGGAGTCCGCCATCTCCGACGAGGACCTCGAATGGGCGGTGCGCATCGCGTTGGAGTCCCGCCGTCGAGTCAAGGAGCAGCAGCGGCGGATCGGTGCCGCCGAATTCCGGAATACGCAGTTCGGTTACCGCCTCGGTGAGGGCGTCGAACAGTTCGTCTCGACCCCCGAGCTGGCGAGTCCCGACTCGATCGGCATTGACCCGCTGCCGCCAGGTCAGGTCTGGGCTATCTCCGAAGGCAGCGGCGATGCCGGCCCTGGGCTTTACCGGATCGAGGCGGCTGACACGCCCGGCTCGGGCGCACGCGGGCTGCTCAACCAGGCCGCGCCAGCCACGCTCCGCGAGAGCTTTAAAGTCGCCGAGCAGAACCTTCTCGCCCAGGCGAGGCAACTCGTGGGCGACCGCGACCCCCGTGAGCACAACCTCACTGCGCAGGTCCGAGCCCTCGATGCTGCCAAGTCCGGAGCCGGCCTCGGGCTCCCGATCCTCCTCGCACTTGCGTCCGCGATGCTTCAGCGGTCGGTGCGTGGAGGGCTAATTGCAGTCGGCAATTTGTCACTCGGCGGCGGTGTCGAGACGATAGTGAACGCCGCGGCGCTCGCGGAGCACGCGATGGAGAAGGGCGCCTCCGCTCTGCTTCTTCCGGTGTCCGCGCGCCGTCAACTCCTGGACGTCAGTGACGAAGTCGCCACCAAGGTCTCCTTCATCTTCTATAAAGACGGACAGGACGCGCTTCTCAAGGCGCTCGACGAGTGATCTGCAAACCCTGATCTTGAGTTGCCACGCCTCTTGCAGATCGAGGGCCCGCCAGTTTCGTCGGTGACGAAACGGGGCAGCTTGGCGCACCTTCCGGGCATGAGCGACGTGCAGAAGACCACCACCCGACGAATCCCTTCGACCTTGTGCATCCGGTGCGGCGCGACGCTGCCGCCAGCCGCGATCACCGGGCGACCGCGTGTCTTCTGTGGACCTCGCTGCCGCAAAGCAGCGCATGACGACAGACGAGCTCGTAAGCCGGAGGCATTTCAGGTACGAGTTCTCGATCGCGGTGTCGTAGAGACGGTCGAGATCGTCCGGACCGTCAATGAAGGTCACGACATCGCAGAGTGCGTCCGGCGGGTCTGCGGATCACCCCGGGCGGTTACCAACGTCCTCACCGCCTTGAGCGGCATGGTCCGATCGCGCGCATTGCTGATAGACGGCAAGTGGGCGCTTGTCGTGCGTTCGATGGTCGATCTCAACCGCGCCATCCGGGACGCCGCTGAACGCGAGAGCGGGCGTCGGTGGCGCTGAGACGCTCGCAGCACACATTCCTTTTATGAGAAAACGCGTTAGTAGTCATAGCGAGAATCCTCAACGCTCGAATTCTTTGCCCTCATCGCGGCGTCCCCGGTCGTTGTGAGAGCTACTCGATGAAGCGGGGCAGGGGCAGTGCCAATGACAGCTACCGCTCGTCGCGCGCGGCCGAGCAACGGTCATCTGCGGCTTAGACCGGCGGATTCTGCGGATCGGTGTCTGGTGAGAAAGCCCTCAACGAACTTCTGGTCGCCGCCAATCTGGATTGCGGTCCCACGCAGGGGTTTTACGCCCCGGTTTCTTAGACGTCAGGTGCCAGCCGGTGCAGGTATCGCACGGATAAACTCTGACAGGTGCGTTCTGCGGCTTTTTCTTCTGGATGGAAGTTAAGCTGATGCGAGCGCTCGCTTGGTCAGCGTAAACCGCCTTGGTGCATCCAACCGCGACAGACGCAGCGGCCGCCTCACGGCGCGCACTGCGCGCGTCGGCGAGCCGTTCCGAGGACGCCACTACCGACTCCAGCTTGGTCTGGCCGGCCGACCGCCAGCGCCATCTGGGCGCTCAGGCCGGGTCTCGTAGGACCGCATGTTAGACGCCAATCCGCGCATTCCTGCCTTCGATAAACCGGAGAGTAAGGGCTCGATATGACTCGTACTCGACGAGTGTCTGTGGTATCGCTCCGGTTGTGAAGTCGTCGAAGGGGGTGAAGAAGCGGACGGTGTCATAGTCCTCATTGACGAGGTCTTGGAGGAGGAAGTAGTCGACGTATCCGCGGAAGTCGGCGAAGAGAGCGAAGAAGGCGCTGTATCTCGTGAGCGTCTCGTCGAGGGGGCTGGGTTCGCCGAGGTAGTGGCGCCGTATGCATTCGAGGGTCAGATCGAGGCGGTCCGAGATCTTGGGGTGCATCCCACGGCGTTGATTGATGGTCTGCTTGCCCCCAACGCGTCTACCTGGAAAAAGCATCATTCCGCCGATTGTGTAGCCCTGGCGGCTGAACGCTTCCCGATCTTCTTCGGGAATCTGGTCGATGACGGCTGATGCCTTGCGAACGCTACGAAAGGTGCGAATGGAGGCGTCGCTGGTCAGGATGAAGTCACCCAAGTCGGACGTATGGCGAAGGTACGAACCGGGGGAGTCAGCGCGCAGATCGAATCGCTCGCCACCGGGCAGGGTCTTGCTCCACAGGAGCTGGTGGTACCTCCTGAGCGTGGGGCTGTGGGTGTCGGGATCCTTGCCCGCCGGGGTATCCGAGCGGAGATCGAAAGTGACATCGATGTCGGAAGGGTTGCTCACATCTATGACCTTAGCGCTGGGTAGCATGGCAGGTGGGGGAACAATGATTCTGGATCTGAACTGCCCGGCCTGCGGGACCGACGAGCATGTGAAGCTCGTGGCGAATATGCCCGATGCCCGGAAGAAGCTGGGATGCACTTCCTGCGGACGAGAATGGGTACGTGGGACGGCGTCCGAGAAAGTACCAACGCTTCCCACACTCGCCGAGATCAGAGCACGCTTCCCTAAGCCGGGGGACGTCGACCCGGAACGGCTCGCTCACGCGCAGGAGCTGAAGCTGTCGTTCCTATCCAAGGTCCCTGAGCCCGATCCGGATGTCATTCAGTACTGGCATCGCTACCAACACGTATTTAGCGCCGTGGGGTTGCCGACTGCGGCTCCGAACAACTTCAAGGACTTCGCGAACTCCAATGTCGGGGCAAATCCCGGGAACATGTCGGTCTTCAACGACGCCTGGAATGAGATGGGGTCAGACAAAGGCGCCGCACACGTACGGGACATAGTCGACTATCTCCTCCGCGGTCCAGACAGCATCGCCCTTGAAGATCGTCTGACTGCCCTAATCAACGGTACAAAGTCGTACAGCATCAAAGGCTTCAAAGAAGCGTTGCTGACAAAGGTGCTATGCGTCGTGTACCCCGAGCGCTACCTCACGATCCTCAAGTACACCGGGGAGGCAGGAAAGCGGGAGATCGCCCGGGCGGTATGGGGACTTGAGCTGCCTGACCCGCAACAAGTCACGTGGACAATCGGCCGCCTAGTCATCTGGAGCAACGATCTGCTGCTCGCGCTCATCGGTGACGGATTCCGGACACAGCAACACGCCGCCCAATTCTTGTGGTGGGCAAAGGACCAGCCTGCGCCTCAACGAACTCATTGAGCGCGTGGCGTTCGATGAACGCGACCGGACCTTTCCGGCCGCGTGAGGACCGCACACCGAGATTGCGCTGAGTCGGTGGTGCGTGCGCTCACCACTTCAGCTGCATTCCATTTGATTCCGCCCGGGCTTAGCTCATCGGCACTGACATGGCCTGATGGTTACCCCCCCCGGCACCCGTACACAAGATCGTCACTGTGCGACTAGCTGCCGGAAGCCTCTCTTGCTCAATGACAGGCGACAGGTGTCGAGCGAAATGTCACCACCACCTGGGGTGCAAATCGACCCGATCTCCGTCTGCGTTGGTATACCAGTGTGCGACGGGCGTTCCCGTGCGGTCACTATCGAGCAGGATTTCCCGGTCGCCAGCGCTGTCGTGCCTCCAATCGCGATCAGCGCGAGCGAGCGCGGCGACGAGATGATCCCGTTTACCCATCTGGTTCATCGCCAGTTGCGACGGGTGCCACGTCTCGATCGTACGTACTCCGACGCCGATATTTAGGCGACCGAACCTCACCCACCCCCTTCGCGGGAAAATGCCGTGGGTGACGACCGTGTGCAAGTCCGGAAGCAGCGAGATGAGCTCGCGCAACTGATCCGCGCCATAGCGCAAGTCGGCAACGGCTGGCTTCTTATTGGCTCGGCCGAGATACCACGGGACGACGTTCCAAAGGAGTGTGCCGTCCACGAGGCCGGCGGCTTGTCTCGCCTGCCATAGGTTTTCTGCAGTGGCGTCGTTATTGTCTGACGATATGAAACCTGATCCCGGACGAGCGTTGAGCGCGTTCGTCATCGGGCCCGGCGCCTCCATCAGCAGTAGCATCCGTGCTTCGATGCCTGCATCTGCCGGGTCGAACGTCGGGATCTCAGCATTCAGGCCGGCGCTCGCACGATTGGCGATGAGCTGTTCGACCCAGGTTGCCAGTGGTGCGGCCGTCCGTGAGGAGTGACGCATTTCGAGCCGTTGCTGCAGCACCGTGGGAACCCCGAGAGAGCGTGGCGCGGTAGAAATCACAGACCTGGATGCTAGTCAGCGAACTCAAAGTCGATGCGGATCTCGGGATCGACGCTTGCGATAATTGCGGAGTAGAAGACTTTGGCTTGCTCTTTCAATGCGACTTCGCTCTGGGCGATGTACTCGTGCTTGTTTTCGTCGCTGAGAATGTTGTTGATCATTCGGGTTTGAACCGCAGGCGGTGCCAACCAGCTAAGTGTGTCGTTGCTCTCGATGGCGTCTTCGAATACCGGATTGTCGAAGCCGATACCGATGAATTCTGGGATCATCACACGTAATGACCCGGTGCCGTTGGGTTTGATCTCTACACGGGACCCATCAATGCCAAGCTTGGCGTCGAACCTATATTGGATCAGGGTTGTTCTCTCGCTCGCTGGAACGGCTACGCCGAGGATTTGCCCGCTACTGTCGTGCCTCGCGACACCCTGGATGTGAAGACTAAGCAGGGAGACTTCCTGTTCAGGCGTGGCGTATCGGATCACCTGCGAATCGTGCTCATTCGAGGTGCCGGTGAACAGCGAACCGAGAGCGGGGGCGTTGAGCCCACCGAAGGCGAACGCTGTGCCAGTTCCGGCGACGAACATCACGATCACCAGCAGGAACGGCCAGAGCAGGACCCTTGCTTTGAAGAAAGCCATGAAAATTTACTTTCTGGTGTAGCCCGACGTTGACAGTGCTCGGATTCCCGCTGGGAGGAACAGCCTCAGGATGGCAGCTCAGGTCCCCTGAAACCCTAGACCTAAGAAGAACTCTAATGTCTCGCTCGCCCGGCGAGACTGAGACGGCCGCGGGCGCGCTCCGCAAATCTCTTGGGTTCGGTCTCGGATTGCGTTCACGAATACCGCGTCATCATGTCCGCTTTCCCTTGCGATCTGTACCCCGGTGGCAGCGATATCGCTTGTCGACTTGGACATAGCCGTCCGCATGGCCCTGTCTATTCAGTGAGACGGTAGGCATCGAGCGCGCTGTTCCAGCCGCCGAGCGGGCGCTCGCCATAGCGGACTAATCGATCTCTTGTCTCCGGCGTCCACAGGCAAATCAAGCACCTGCAATCCGCTCTCGCTTCGGCGGGACTATGAGGCATCCCCGGAATCGTGATGCTGTCTGTTTCGTCGAGGGCGGCCGGCCTGTCATCAGGGTAGATCTCAGCATTGATGTACTCCACGTGATCTGGCCCAGGAAAACGATTGAACGTATCACCCGAATCGGCCCTGTCGATTCGTCGACGATCCACAGCGTTCATAGAATTCTCGCGTCAGCGGTCCCCCATAGCCGCGAGCCGCGAGCCGCGAATCACAACCCCGAACACCTATCGAGGGATTGGTTCGTGAATACGCAGCCACCATAGTGTCGATCAGCACTCCGCCTTGAGCGCCAGGGTGGCGCCGTTTAGCTAGGCTCCGTCGGCGGAACTTTCATGTCGATTCGCCGATAGGGCTCACGCGAAGAAGTCCTCATCGATCTCCACGACTCTGTAAGTCTCGCGAACTTGAACACCCACGCCGTAACGAATCATCAGGCTTGTGAGGCGCTTACCGTCGATCAGAATGACGCGCGTGGGAACACCTTCTGCGTAAACACGGGCACCGTCCGAGAACCGACTGGTAGTGATAAATACTCCACTGTCTGCTTTTCCGCTGAGGGCTCCCACGAAGGCCTGTATGTCTGGTCGCCCGACGACGTTACTGTCGGCATACCGTTTCGCCTGAATATATACGCGGCTGAGGCCAAGCACGTCCTGGTCGATAACGCCGTCGATGCCGCCGTCATTGCTGAGCTGCGTGACGCTACCACTACCCGTCGTACCGCCATAGCCCATGGCGAGCAACAATTGCACAACCGCCTGCTCGAAGAAGCCGGGCTCTTTACCTTGAAGTCGTTCGAGCAACTCCACGGCCACTTCATCATGAATGCGTTCGACCCCGCTCTGCACCTGTTCAGTCGGGGTCATCATGTCGGCGTCGGGCACGGCGACTGGATCGAGAGTACTGGTCGAGCGCTCACTCTTCTGATAAACGCGGATCGGAGAGTGCGGATCGTTCCCGAGCGTGCGGATGTCGCTCTCCTTCACGCCATTCGGAAACATCGTGAGGAGCTGCCTGCCGGCGTCGGTGATAGCGTAATGCCCACGCTTGGGGCGGGTGAGTGCGCCGACATTGGTCAGGAACGAGACACCCCAGCCGACGCGATTCTCATACTTGAGTTGATTCCCAGACGGCAACATTTCTTGTCTCTGTTCATCTGTCAGCTTCGCCTCATCTGCAACTAGAGGCTGAAACTCACGCCAATGGCGGACGACCCCGTCGCTTAAGACCTGAAGCGTTGGCGCCATGAAGCCTTCCCAGTTGGGCATCTGATCGATCACTTGACATCCCCGTCGTTAACTGCGCGAAGGCTTGGCACCGCACTTAGTCTGTGTCTCGACCCCGAGCATAATGTTTGAAAGAGGAAGAACCGTTCTGGTATGGAGGAAAGGGTGTCGGCGGAGCAGTAAGTGGTCAGCATTTGACTGGGGATCCGAGTTGTTAGGACGGCCCACAGATTAAAAAGTCCTGACGAATTTCGATTTATCAGGACTTTTTTGTTGCTTCGTGTCGTGTCTGTGTTCACGATTCGCCAGTGTAGGTGAATGTCGATGGTCGCAAACGAACGCCTTCAGATCGTTGAATTCTCGCGGATCCTTCTGTGTTGAGAGGCCGAATCGACGCGTCTTCAGCAGCTTGATTTGATCGAGAGTCGACAGGTCGCGTGTTCAAAGCTATCGATCGAGTCACCGAGCAGCGCTTTCGCCAAGCTGCACCCAGGACCAGTCGATGTCCGCCGCAACTGCTAGACATAGACGGTGACAACGGCCATTGACGAATCCGCAGTTCTGTACGGAGCGTTCAGTCACGCAACTGCGCCCAGCTCCGGTGCCTACAGGGCCGTCCTCGGGGCGTTCGTCGCGGCGAAAGACCGCTTCCAAGTCCATCTTCGTCCCGACGATGTCCAGCGTGACCTTCGGCGAATCGGCACTGTGTCGGTGAGCGATGAATCGCTCGCGCAGATATTGGATTCCCTTGTCGGCTGGGGCAATCTTTCGGCTACACCCGACACCGGGCGGGTGACGGCCGTCGAAGACTTCTACCGCCGGCGACTCCTCTTCCAACTGAGTCCGGCCGGCGTGGCCGCCGAACGAGCATTCGCGGCTTTCGACACCGCGCTCGGCCGCCGCGGCGCGTTGCAGTCGGTCGCTCTCGCCGACATTGCTCTCGGACTCGGAGAAGTACTCGCGCTTGTCAATGCGACAGATCTCGACCTCGGGAAAACGCATCAGTCGCTCTCCGCGTTGTTCGCGCGCTTCACCGATCTGGCGGAGAACGCGAGCGCGTTTATGGGGTCGTTGCAGAGAACGATCGACCTGACCGACACGGACGAAGACGCGTTCGCCGCCTATAAGACTCGGCTTATCGAATATCTCGAGCGATTTATCCACGATCTGACTGTGCGTGGCCCGCAGATAGGTGCGCTACTGCGCTCGGTCGAATCGGCCACCATAGAAGCGGCGCTGCGGGCGCTCGCTGATCGGGATGCGGCGGAGGCGGCACCGGACGCGCTAGACGAACAGGAAGCGCACGCAGAGCCGGCGTCTGAAAGCGATGTTCAGTACGCGCTGTGGGCGAACCGTTGGTCCGGGTTGAGCTCGTGGTTCGTCGACTCCGAGAATCGTCAGAGCCAGGCGAAGCTGCTTCGGATGAGCGCCCTTTCGGCCATCCCGTCGTTGCTCGACGTCGTTCGGGCCGTGAACGCGCGCCGTTCCGGTCGGTCCGACCGTTCCACCGATTATTTGCGCCTCGCCGAGTGGTTCAACGACGCCGACAACGACGCCGACCGACACCGGCTGTGGCGTTCGACGTTTGGCCTGTACTCGGCCCGTCATCTCTCGGCAGACGTCGAGACGTGGCAGGTGTGGTCGGATTCCTCGGCAATCGACGGCACGCCTTGGGCCGAGGCGCCCCCGCTGCGGGTGTCCGCTCAGCTCAGGCGCACGGCGAGGTACGAACGTAAGGGACGACCGAACCAGGTGGCCGACCGCTCCGCCGAGAAGGCGATGCTTGCCGTGCGGGCCGAAGCGGAAGCGGCGCAGATTGCCGCGGCCCGCCGTGCCATCGCGACGCACGGCACGATCGAGCTGTCAGACCTGAACGGCTATGACGGCACGGCTTTCGGGCTCTTCCTCACCCTGCTCGGCGACGCCCTGGTCGCACGCCGCGACGGGCCGACGGGGGTGAGCACTTTGTCCAGCGACGGCACGATGCGCATCGACCTCACCCCGATTCCGGGTGCGGCGATAGTGGCGATCGCGACCGAGCGCGGCACCCTCTACGGCCCCAACCACACGCTGAACATCGTCGATCTGGATGACGCCGGATGAGCAACGTCGACGACACACAGCGTGCCGCACGCATCCTTCTTGCGAGTCCGATCGTGCGCGCCAGCGACGGCGACGACTTCCGGCTTGTCAAGCGCCACGTGGCCGCGCTGCGCGAGTGGTTCGAAATCAACACGGGGTGGGCCATCCACGCCGATTCGGATGTTGTGCGGCTCGCGAAGGAGCCGGCCTCGATCGCGAACCCCGCGCATCCTTTGCGCAGTACGACGACCGGGCAGGCATTCTCGCGCCGTCGATACGTCATGCTGATGCTCGCCCTCGCGGCGCTCGAACGCAGCGACCTGCAGGTAGCTCTCGGTCGACTCGCCGAGCAGGTGGTGGTCTACGGCAGAACCCCCAGCCTCGCGTCATCCGGCTTTGATTTCGATCTCGGCACCCGCGAAGAGCGCAGCGACATGGTCGCCGTCATCCAGGTGCTTCTCGACTGGGGCGTGCTCGCACGGGTCTCCGGCAACGAGCAAGACTTCGTGCAGTCGAGCGGCGATGTGCTTTACGACGTCTCGAGGCGGGTGCTGTCGCAGCTGCTCGTGACGCGTCGGGGCCCCTCGGTCGTCGCTGATCAGGGAACCCTGTCGCAGCGTCTGGAAGCGGTGCGCGACCGCGGCATCGCGCCGTCCGACGACCTGCGCAACCTGAGACTGCGCCACGGGCTCACGCGTCGGTTGCTCGATGACCCGGTGGTCTACTTCTCCGAGCTGACAGACGAGGAAACCGCCTATCTGCGCAGCCAGCGAGCGGCAATCTGCCGCAGGATCACCGAGGCGACCGGTCTGGTGACCGAGTTCCGTCGAGAGGGGATTGCGATGATTGATCTCGACGACCAGCTGACCGACCTGCGGATGCCCGAGAAGGGAACCGACGGCCACGTCACCCTTCTCGTTGCTGAATACCTCGCCGCGCGGGTCGGCGACGACATTCCCCTCGTCGAACTGCACGCCCACATCGGCGAGCTCACCCCGCAGCTCGCCAAGCACTGGCGTAGCGGCGCGGACGCCCCAGGAGCGGAGATCGGCCTCGTCGATCAAGCGGTTTCCCGCCTCGTCGATCTCAATCTCGCCGAGCGGTCCTTCAGCGTTGTGTGCGCGCACCCCGCCCTTGCCCGATTCGCCGTGACCGCCCCTATTATCACCGGAGCCCCCCGAGAATGACATTGCTTCCCTCCGCACCCGTGGATCAGATCGTCAACGATGTGCGACCGACAACCCTGCGCTGGCAGCCGCTACGGCTCGGGTTGTGCAATCTATTCCACTACGACAGCGAGGTCTTTCCCTTCCGCGACGGACGACTCTTGTTGCGGGGCAACAACGGCGCGGGAAAGTCCAAGGTGCTCGCCTTGACCCTCCCATTCCTGCTCGACGGCGACACCTCGGCGCGGCGTATCGAACCCGATGCCGATCCCGGCAAACGAATGGAGTGGAACCTGCTCATGGGCGGGGAGTACACGGCCTCCGAACGCGTCGGATACTCGTGGCTTGAGTTCGGGCGGCTCGACGAGGTGGGTGACGAGCACTTCGTGACGATCGGCGCGGGCCTGAAGGCGGCGAAGGGGCAGACCGGAACTAAGTCCTGGTTCTTCATCACTGGCCAGCGCGTCGGCGACGGTTTTGGGCTCGTGGATGCAAACCGCACACCGCTCGGAATAGACAGGCTTGCCGGGGAAATCGGCGCCAACGGTCACGTATACAAGTCCAAACGCGACTACCGCCACGCCGTCGACGAAAAACTTTTCGAGCTGGGCGAGCGACGCTACGACGCCCTGATGGACCTCCTCATCCAGATTCGCGCGCCACAACTCTCGAAGCGCCCGAGTGAAAAGCTGCTTTCCGACGCGTTGACCGAATCGCTCACCCCTATTCCCCAAAACCTCGTGCAGTCGGTCGCCGACGGAATGCGCGGGCTCGACGAGTACCGGGAGGAACTTCAGCAGTTCGTCGAGACCCGCAAGTCCGTCGACGCTTTCCTCTCGCACTACGCGACGTATGCGAGGGTGCTTGTCAAGCGGCAGGCGGAGGGACCGCGGCGCCACCAGGCCGACTACGACACCGTCGGACGTTTGATAATCGAGCTGACGGCGACAGCCGCGGAGGCCGAGCGCGCTCTCGCCGACACGCACGGCACTCTCGCGAGGCTCCAGCGGCAACAGGCAGAGCACGCGGCAGAGAACGAGGCGCTGCGCGACAGCGAATTCGCCGGGCTCGACGCCCAGTTAAAGACAGCGGATGCCACGGCCCGCCGTTCGCAGGAACGTCGCGAGCGTGCGCGCAAGAGCCTCGACCTCGCCGAGAGCTCGCAGTCTACGGAACAGGCCACGGCGGCACGCGAAGCGGAACTGGCTCGCGTCGCAGACACCGCGCGAGACGCGGCAATGGTGTCCGTGCTGGAGAGCGCGAGGGATGCCGGCCTATCGGATGATGGTGGCCTGTCGGATAATCCGGCGCACGTCGCTGGCGAGCACGGCGGTATCGCTCATGACAACAGCGCGGCAACCGCAATGCGAATTGCCGAGGCGCGCGAAGCGCTGCACCGGGTGCGCGAGCTGCTCGGGGCGGTCGAGAAGGTGACCGAGGCTCTCCGCTCTGCGCGGCAGCGCGCCGACTCGACAGAGGTCGCCGTCGGCGAAGTGCTCGTCGGGCGGCAGCGTGCGGACGAGTCGCTCGAACAGGCCGCCGACGACCACATCACCGTCGTCGAGTCGTATGTGGCGGGACTCACCGAACTGACCGTGTCCGACGAGGAGTTCGAACGATTTGCCGAATGGACGAGGGACGGGGCGGGGGAGAACCCGGTACGCGCGGCGCTCGCTGACTCCGCAGCGGTGGTGGTCGACCGACTCTCGGCCGAACGAACGGAAGCGAACGGGAGGCTCTCCACCGCGAGGGCGGAGATCACGGCGGTCGACGCCCGGATCGCTGCGCTCGAACGAGGTGAGACTCCGGAGCCACCGGCGTCCCACACCCGCGATCCCGCGCTGTCGGGCCTTGCGTTCTGGCGGGCCGTGAGTTTTCACGAATCGGTGGGGGAAACCGATCGGGCAGGCGTGGAGTCCGCACTCGAGGCATCCGGTCTGCTGACGGCCGTCTTCGGCGGTTCCACGGTGCTTCGCGAGCCTGCCTTTGGCGAAGTCGTACTGCGCGCCAAGCCGATCGCGGATTCGGTGCCGACACTCGCCGACCTGATGCGGGTCGAATTGCCCGCTGACTCGACTCAGGACCCCGCGGAGGTCCGCGCCGTGCTCGCAAGTATCGCGGTCGGAAGCGACGCCGACAACGACACCGATACCTGGGTGTCGGCGACGGGGCGTTTCCGAATGGGCGTTGCACGCGGAGCATGGTCGAAGCCCGCGGCGATGTACGTGGGGGAGAGCGCGCGTGCCGATGCCCGGGCGCGATCGCTCGCCGACGCGGTAGCGGAACGGGCCGGGCTGCATGCGGTCGTCGAAACGGAGACGGCGACGATAGCCGCCCTGGCTTCCAGACTCGCGATGGTGCGCTCGGAACAGCAGAGAGTGCCCGAATCGGCCGGGCTCGACGCGGCGCGACGCGGGGTCGTCGCCGCAGGAGCACGCGTCGCCGCCGCCGAAGAGGCGTACGAGCGGGCGACGGCCGATCTTAACTTCGCCCAGGCGGCGCACGCTGCCGCGCGCGATGAACTCGAGGCCGATGCCCAGGCACTAGGCCTTCCTACCGATCCCCGCGCGATTTCCGCGCGATTGTCGGCCGTCGACGTGTACGCCAACAACCTCCGCCACCTGTGGGATGCGCGGGAGCGGAGCGCGACAGCACACCGCGTGCGTGCCGAGGCGGAGCAACGGCTCGACCGGAGCAACCAAGCGCTCGTGGGCGCCGGTGCCGAACTCGAAGCGGCGCAGACGGAGCTTGCTGCGGCAACCGCAGCAGCGGTCGCCCTTAGGAGCCGGGTGGGTGAGGACGTGCTCCACTATCGCGCCCGCGTCGACGCGATCGCTACAGAAATGGCCACGCTCGCCACGCGCGAGACCGAGACCTATAGCGAGATCACAGCTGCCGTCGCCGCCGAGGCGATTGCCTCCGAAAAGCTGCGGCAGGCGCAGGAGCGACAGCTCTCCGTCGCCACAGAGCGAGTTGCTGCCGTAGACGCCCTCCGCCGCACGGCCGCCCTTGGACTCGTCGAGGTGGCGATCGGCGAGACAGCGGTCGAACTGCGCAAAGACGATACCGAGTGGACAGTCACCCACGGAGTGCAGATCGCGCGTGCCATCGAGACGGCGCTCGCCGACGTCGACGCGAGCGTCGCGCGATTCGAGCGGGTCCAAAGCCGACTCGTCACCGAGTACACGGTTCTGCAACCGGCACTCGGACGGCAGGGCAACCAGTCCGCGCTGCACCAGCACGAAGATGGCTACCAGGTGCTTGTCGTCTTCTCGGGGCAGCCGGTGACGCTGCCCGAATTGGCGGCTCGCCTCGCGATCGTCGTCGCCGACCGCGAACGCCTGCTCAACGCCAGCGAACGGGAAGTGATCGAGAACCACCTCGTCGCCGAGGTGGGCACCCAGCTCTCCGAGCTGGTCGGCGAGGCTGATGCGCAGATCGCAAACCTGAACACCGAGCTCAGCCGGCGGCCGACAAGCACGGGCATGAAACTTCGGGTGCGGTGGAAGCAGCGCGCCGACGGCCCGGCCGGGCTCTCGGACGCCAGAGCGCGGTTGTCCAAGATCGCGGCAGCCTGGGACGGCGACGATCGACGTGCTCTCGGCGAGTTTCTACAAGCCCGGATCGCTGAGGTTCGCGAGAGCGACGAATCGGGCAACTGGTACGACAGCCTTGGAGACGCATTGGACTACCGCCGCTGGCACCAGTTCGTGGTGGAGCGCTATCAGGGCGGGATCTGGAAGCCAGCGACCGGACCGGCGTCTGGCGGCGAACGGGTTCTCGCGGCAAGCATCCCGCTCTTCGCTGCGGCGTCTTCCCACTACCGGACCGCCGGCAATCCCTATGCACCCCGGATGGTGATGCTCGACGAGGCGTTCGCCGGCGTCGACGACAACGCTCGGGCGAGCTGCCTCGGCCTGCTAGCCGCATTCGACCTCGACGTAGTGATGACGAGCGAACGCGAGTGGGGCTGCTACGCCGAGGTACCCGGCCTCTCGATCGCCCAGTTGTCCCGCTTCGAAGACACCCCCGCAATCCTCGTGCAACTCTGGAGCTGGGACGGCCGCGTGAAGATGCGGCTGCGGCCCGCGCAGCCGGACGCGGCCGAGGGAACGATGTGGTGACCGGGGATCTCGCCCGGCTCACCAGTCTGCTGGGTACGCCGCAGACCGGCCGGTTGCTGGCCCGAATGCGGTCGCGGCTCGAGTCGACGGGCGAGCTCGTCGGGTCGGTAGTGCTGCAGAACGCGAGCATCGAGGAACGCACGGCGGCGGCGAGACTGCTCGGAAAGACCGTGCGAGCGGGCAAGGCGGCATCCGTATCGCTCGCCGACCTCGACGCACTTCTGATTCGTGCTGGAATCTGGCCGGAGGGGCTTGCCGACGCCGTGGTCGTGCTTACCGGAAGCGTCACGCTTCCCGAAAGTCGGCTCGCAGAGCGGGAGGAGTGGCAACGCGCGGGCGATGCCCTGCGTGCGGTCGCCGCTGAGCGCCCGCAGCTCCTCGAATGGGCCAAAACCCTCGGCCGGTCCGGGGCACTGCGGAGAGCGGCCGTCGACTCCGCGGATGCGCTGCGGGTGGCCGGACTGCTCGGAGCGGTTGCCGATGCACTGCCGGCTACGGGGGAGTCGCTCGGTGTCTTCGCCGCCCGGACCGTCGGCGACGCGCACGGTCTCGATAGCGGCACGGCGCTCGGCACGCTCGCCGCCGGTCTCGCTGCGGCCCTCGGCGAAGCCGGGTCATCAGCCGACGGGCGCTCGGCCCGGTGGCGACGCGATGCGTGGCAGTCGGTCGGGGTTGTCGTCGACGAGCTGTCGTCCAGTGTGCTCGCACTGGGACTGCCGGGCGGTGCGGGTTCACCGACGGCCCGGGCCCTGGAACTCTACGCAGAGACGGGTCAGCCGGTACTTCTCACCCTGCGTCAGTTGTCGCAGGATGACATCGGCGCCGTTCCAAAGAGAGTATTCGTCTGCGAGAACCCCGCGGTGGTCGCGGCTGCCGCCGACCGGTGGGGTGCCCAATGTGCCCCGCTGGTGTGCGCCAACGGTCAGCCTGGCGGGGCCGTGATTCGGCTGCTCGAGCAGCTTGTGGCCGGAGGGGCGATCCTTCAATATCACGGTGATTTCGACGCGGGCGGGCTGTCGATCGCACGCACGCTCGGGCGACGTGTCGCCTGGCAAGCGTGGCGGTTCGACTCTGCTTCCTACATCGCCGCGGCGATGCCCGGCCTGCCGCCGCTCCGAGGAGTCCTCGGCGAGACGGTGTGGGACCCGTCGCTAGCGGTGACAATGGCAGAGGTCGGACTCAAGGTCGAGGAGGAGCAGGTGCTTAGTTCGTTGCTCGCCGACCTCGCACCGATGGAATGACCGCGTCGCCAGCACGGCGGGATTTACGTAGCACCGTTGGTCACCCGTTCCGGAGAAGAGGCAGCTCCAGGTGATCCCGTGTACCTACCCGTTGGCTGACACGGCAGCGCAACAATCCGCGCACGTGTATAACTAAAGGTAGAAATTACCGCATTAAGTTATACAATAGGGTCATGGCACCTCACTTGACAGCAGACGCCGGTATCGACCTGCTCACGTCATCCGGCCTGACTGTGGCCATCGACAGCGCGAACGACCTCGTCGTCGACGGCGTCCCCGTCGAGTTGAGGATGTGCGCTCGCAACCCTTCACCGTCCGACGTGATCAGGATGCTCGATCGGGCTCGCCAGCGCGGGGTTCGGGATGAGATCTCGAACAGGCGACTACTGATCGTGATGCCGAGCGTGCCGTCGTCGATTCGCAAGCTCGCCGAGGACCAGCCGGACCTCGCCGTCGTCGGTGTCATCGACAAGATTCTGATCTGGGGTCGGCAGACGCGTATCGTCGACCTCGTTGACGGCGTTGAAGACGTGCGCCGGCCGAGGGGTCGACCCTCATGGGGGCGTCATGCGCTGATGCGTGCGCTTCTGTTCACTGATGAGCCACGCACGCAGGTGGAGCTCGCGGCGCAGATCGGCACCTCCCAAGCGGCGGTCTCCAAGGCGCTCAACGACTGGACGGGCACCGTCGAAAAGATCCACAATCGTTGGCGCGCCGTCGAGCCGCAGAAGCTCTGGGACCGCTTTTTGGGGACCTACCCGGGGCCCGGTGGTATCACTGAGTCCTGGTACAGCCTCGACCCGATCATCAAGCAGGCCGAGGACGCCCGGGCCACCGCTCCACACGTGCTGCTCTCAGGGGATGCGGCCGCCGACGCGATCGCGCCATGGCGGGTCCCCAAGAAGGGGCTCGTCTACGCGAAGACGGGGCTGCAGCTGGCACCGGCCAAGTTCGCCGAGGCGGAGCGAGATGAAGCCAGCCTCGAAGTCGTCATCCCTGCCGATCCGACGATTTGGGCGACCGCTGCCGCTTGGTCGGAGCATCCACGAACCGTGGATCCGGTGTTGGCCGCGTGGGACGTCCGGCGAACCGGTGGCCCGGACGCAGGCGACGCGGTCGAACGGCTGTTCATGCGAGTGCTCCAGGGGACCCTGGGTTGACAACGATCCAGGTGGTTGCAGAGACGGTGTCGACCTCCGACGCTGACGATGCTGCATTCCAGGCGCTCGAGGACGTGGCCGCGATAGCCGGCGAGCTCGATGACATTCTCGTCGTCGGCGGGCAGATGGTGTCCCTCCTCCTGGCCGCCTTCCCGGCGACCGGGTCGATCGCCCGGCGTACCGGTGATGCGGATGCTGCGATGACGACTGCCATCGCGGCATCCGGAACCGTGCACGACAGACTCATTGCCGTGGGGTACAAGGCGGTGAGCGGTAACCACTACGAACGAGGAGTAGGCGGAGAGGTCGCGGTGGACTTGCTCGTACCGGCCGTCGGCGGCGCCTTCGCGCGTGCTGAACATGGCGGCCGCGCGTTCGACGCCGTCCCGGGCCTTCGGCTCGCGCTCAGCGGTCAGCGGATCCTCGTCGACGTAGGAGTGACGTTCCGCGACGGATCGAGACGGCGGTTCGCTGTTCGTCTTCCATGCGTGGAGACTGCGGTCATCTTGAAGGCCTACGCGGTGCGATCGCGCTTGGAGTCGAAGGACATCACCGATCTCTACAACCTGTTCCTCATCGTCAACCAGCACGACCCAGACGCCATCGGCGGATGGAATCTCAGCGAAACATCCCTATCTGGTTCCCGCTCTGACGCCGCTCGCATCCTCCACCGGCTCACAGAAACCATGAAACGAAGCGATGAGATCCGTGGCGCGGGCGTGCCCGTGACTACTTTCGTTGCGCTTATCCGCCGGCACGTCACATATCCTCGATGAAGGAGGCGATAGTGTGCTCGAAGCACAAATGCCCATCATTTACCCATCAAAAACGACCGTGACGGACTCGACGCGACCGCGTACAATCGATGTCAGCGAACCGCCCGGTTCCCTGTAAACACAAGGGAATCCGAGGGTTTTCGGACACATTCGGCAACGACGAAAATTGGGCCTAAACCCTCCAAGGGGTCGCAGGTTCGAATCCTGTCAGCCCGACGAACGACAAACACGAGACCCTCTCCTTCGGGAGGGCGTCTCGTCGTCAAGTCGATGCCTGTGGCGTGGCACGGTGACCTGTCCCGGAGCGGAGGAGCTGTCAGGTGAAGGCGTTGCTCTCCGCGCTGGCCGACGCCGCGATCCTTCTTCTAGAACGGTGGCTCTTCGTCCGGGTTGGCGGCGGTGTTCCAAGCGTCGGTAGTCGGCGGGGTCGGGTCGGCTTTGTCGGGTTGGTCTTTGAGTGCTTCGACGAAGGCGGGGGAGAGTCGGTTGTGGGGTGGGACGCGGTGGATGCGTCCGCTGGGCGAGATCCACTGTTTGTCTCCGTTGGGGAGTCGGGTCATGGCCCAGCGGGTGTTGTGGATGATCTTGTGGTCAAGAGGGCAGAGGAGGGCGGAGTTGTCGAGGGAGGTGTTGTGGCTGTGTGCCCATTCGTCGGGGTGGTGTCCGTCGGTTTCGGTGGCGGGGGCGGCGCACCAGGGTCCGGTGCAGGTGGTGTCGATGTGTT
>Ga0247732_10000091_pt1 | contig 61903 bp, 55 predicted proteins | sample UWRJL163409C2_FD_180940 | JGI IMG/M metagenome (GOLD analysis project Ga0247732, IMG submission 180940) | Plant litter microbial communities from Arlington Agricultural Research Station in Wisconsin, United States - UWRJ-L163-409C-2 | ecosystem: Environmental > Terrestrial > Plant litter >... | reverse complement strand
TTCACCGTCACCATCGGGGCCCGCAGTTCCTGATCGACACGACGAACACGGGGTGGGGACTTTTATCTGGCCACCAGCGGGGACTTCGACTTGGCCACCAGTGGGTACTTTTTCATGGCCACGGACAGCTCGTCGGTGCCCGGAGTTAACCTTCCTGCAAGCATCCGGCGGAGGAGCCACACCAATGATCGCTGGTCGACGATGACCATCACCGTCACCGAAACACCCCGCCTCGCGAACAGCGCCGAGCGCAAGGTCTGGCAGGCGCTCGTCGAGCAACTCGAGCCCAACGACCTCCTCGTACCTGGCCAGCGCGTGACCGACCACCTCAAGGACCACGAGGTCGACTTCGTCGTCGCCATCGAGGGCGCCGGCATCGTGTGTCTCGAAGTCAAGGGCGGTGAGGTCTGGCATGACGGCGAGGGTTGGTGGCAGAAGCGCGGCGGGCGGGAGTTCCAGATCGAACCCGTCCGCCAGGCCAGGGAAGCCTGCTACGCCCTGCGGGACTTCGTCGAGAAGGACCCGCGCTGGACGCAGGGGCGACTGCGGTGGGATCACGTCGTCGTCCTTCCCAACACCGAACTGCCCGCCGACTTCGACCTCCCGGAGTGCCCGCGCTGGAAAGTTGTCGACCGCAACGACCTTCCCAAGCTCGCCGACAAGCTGCGCGAGATCCTCGTTCGCCAGGAACTCGACCGGCCACTGCTAAGTGATCACGGGATCGCCCAACTCACAACGGCTTTGAGCGGCAGGGGATTACCCCAGCGCGACGTCGTCGCGAGAGCTCTTGCCAACGCGGATGCCGCCGACGCGCTGACCGAGCACCAGGCGGTCATCCTCGACGCCATCCGCCTGCTCCACCGTGTCGAGGTACGCGGCGGCGCCGGCAGCGGCAAGACGTTCCTCGCCATGGAGCAGGCCCGCCGACTGGCGCAGCAGGGCCAACGGGTGGCGCTGGTCTGCTACTCCCACGGCCTCGCCTCCTATCTCGAGCGCATCGCCGCCACCTGGCCCCGTCGCCAGCAGCCCGCCTACGTCGGTGAATTCCACGACCTCGGCAAGCAGTGGGGCGCACCCGCAGGACCCGACGAGGCGCTGCGCAACGACGAGACCGTCCAATTCTGGGAACACACTCTTCCGCTGCAAATGGCAGAGCTGGCAGCACAACTCGACCCCGGGCACCGCTTCGACGCCGTCGTGGTCGACGAGGCGCAGGACTTCGCCGACGCGTGGTGGGACCCACTCCTAGCTGCGCTGAAGGACCCCGTCGAGGGCGGCATCTACGTCTTCAGCGACGAAGGTCAACGCGTCTTCAACCGGCACGGCTCACCCCCGGTGCCTCTGGTGCCGCTGATCCTCGACCACAACCTGCGCAACACCCGTCAGATCGCGAATGCGTTTCAGCCTCTGGTCGACAGCCCGATGAAGTTCCTTGGCGGCGAGGGGCCTGCAGTCAAGTTCGTGCCCTGTCGTCGTGAAGACGCCATGAGTGTCGGCGACGACGAGATCGACCTGCTGCTCGACGAGGGTTGGCGGCCGGAGGACATCGCGCTGCTGACGACTGGTAGCCGTCACCCCGAGCAGGCCGAGCGGCAGAGGGACGGACACAAGGCCTACTGGGACACCTTCTGGGACACCGACCAGGTCTTCTACGGACACGTCTTGGGTTTCAAGGGACTCGAGCGCAGTGCCGTCGTCGTCGTGGTCAACGAGGAGGGCAAGTTCGAGCGCTCGCGGGAGCGGCTCTACGTCGGATTGTCCCGAGCGCGTGAGCAACTGGTCGTTTGCGGCGATCCCGACTTCGTCCGCGAGGTCGGCGGCCCGGATCTCGCCCGCCGACTGAACATCGTCTGACTAGTCAGGCTGCCGCGCCATGGCCGGGACTGTCCCATCCGTTCGCCGACCATGCGACATTCGTCGACTACAAGTTCTCGCTCAACCCGTCCTGCCCCCAATGCCGAGGGCGCCGTGCGAGCGAGATCTTCTACGGCATGCCGTCGGATTACCCCAATATTCCACCGTGGGAGCACGCCGGCGGGTGCTGTGAGACGTCGGAGAACTGGTGGTGTGGGATCTGCTTTACCCGGTGGTGAGCCGAGACACCAGTTGGCGCTGCTTGGGGCTGTGGAGGATCCGCTCACCCCCGGATGCGGGTCACGCAGCTGCATCCGGGGGCGACGGATAGGGAACATGACCCCTAGGCCCGCCGCTCGTACCCACCCACGCCGAGGGGTTGCACGACCAGCCGGGTCAACACGTAGTGCACCAGTCCCGCGACGAGGAACGCGGGGATCGACGCCGTGGTGTAGCGGAACAGTTCGCTCGGTTCGTATGAAACCGGGTTCAGCAGAAGCGAATACGTGACCGCACCGGCCGCGACCGCGACGAAGGCCGCCACGTTCACGCCCTTCCAGTAGCCGTACCGCGACTCGCTGGGCGGCAGGAACAGATCGCGGACGTGCAGCTGGCGCCGACGCAGAATGTAGTAGTCGACCAGCTGGACCCCGCACAGCGGTGCCAATACGACTGCGCCCCAGGACAGGAAGCGGCCGTAGTTGTCGTACACCGCGGCCGGGAAGAACACCAGGATCGCGGCCGGCCCGAGGATGACCGCGATCAGCCACGGCCACGCCGCGGTGCGGAACACCCGGCCGCCACCGCCCTTGAGCGCCACCATCGACGCGTAGCCCTGCGACAGGATGGCGGTGACGTTGGCCAGGCAGACGATGACCAGCGCCACCACGCCCAGGACGACGCCCGCGAGCGGGATCATCCACTGGGTCGGGTCGTCGATCTGCAGGGAGAGCGCGGCGAGCGCGCCGACGGCCGCGGCGACCACCGACGCGCCGAAGATGCCCATCCAGTTCGGCCAGAAGCCCGCGCGGGACGTCCGGCTCAGGCGGGCCAGGTTGCCCATGTTGGGCCACCAGGCGAACCCGCCGGCGATGTTCAGCTCGATCGCCAGCAGGAAGCTGAGGTGGTTGTCGTCGCTGACGCCGCCGAGCGGTTCCAGCGCGGCGAGCTCGGGCCAGGTGTTGTGGGTGAACACGATGACGATGATGCCGACGAGGATGACCACCAGCATCGGCGCGATGATCCGGCAGACCGCTTCCACGGACACCGGCCCGCGGGCCAGGATGAGGGCCGAGACGATGATCGCGACGAGCGCGAGAAGACTTGCAGCCGTGCCGGCTTGGGACAACTCGACCCCGAAGAGCTGGTTGACGACGATCACCAGTCCGTGGCCGAACATGATCGCCAGCACGGCCGACCACGCCGCGGCCAGCACCGTGGACGCGGCGACCATCACCAGTCGGGCGCCGTTCTCGCCGAACGCGCTGCGCAACCCGACGAACTGCTCGATGCCGTACTTCACCGACGGCATGCACGGCGCCAGCGAGATCAGCAGGACGCTGATCCCGTAGCCGATCACGATCGACGCGATGGCCTGCACGACGCCGACGTAGTAGGCGACCGCCGCGCCTTGCAGGAAGGCCCAGGTGGCCACCGCAAGGCCAATGTTGACCCAGGAGTGCTGCCAGAATCCCCAGATCCGTTCCTGGGGGAGCAGGGGCAGTTCGGTGAGCGTGGCGTCGAAGTCGTCGGTGGCGACGGCGCCCTTCGAGGCCTTGCCGCCGCGGAGGAGGTGGGTCATCAGTACTCCCACCACATCAGTGCGGCGATGACGACGACGAGCGAGATGGCCGCTACCAGAAAGTCTTTCAGCGGCAGGTCGGGCACGATGATCGTCGACCCGTCCGGGTTGTCGACCAGCTGTAACCGTTCGCGGAGTTCCCGGTCGAACGTGACGTCGTCCATGCAAACCTCATTCTTGATTGGCGGACCAGTTTATTTACCTTGTGTGCGCTGTCACGTTCTGTCAAGCGGGAGAGTTAACCCACTGGAAATATTTGACTGGCGGGCCAGTTATGAATACGGTCAGCTGCATGTCGAACGTCGCGCCACCGCCGACGGCCACCGTCGTGGTCGTCGGAGCCGGGTATGCCGGTCTGTCAACAGCATTGGCGCTGCACGACGAGGGCGTCGACGTGCTGGTGCTCGAGGGCTCGGACCGCGTCGGCGGTCGCGTGCTGTCCGAGCGCGTCGACGGTGACCTCGTCGTCGACCACGGAGGGCAGTGGGTCGGCCCGACGCAGACGCGGCTTCTGGCCGCCGCCGAGCGTTTCGGCTGCACCACGTTCCCGACATACAACACCGGCGACCACCTCGAACTGTGGTCCGACGGTGTCTGCCGCCCCTTCCACGGCGCCGGGCCCGACGGTGCGCCCGGCGTCGACGCCTATGTGGCCGCCGCCGAGGTCATCGACGAATTGGCCGCGACGATCGACCTGAACGACCCGACGGCGCACCCGCGCCTGGTCGAGTGGGACTCCGAAACCGTGCAGTCCTACCTCGACCGCACCGTCTCCGACGAGGACGCGCGCCTGCGCCTCGCGCTCGCCGTGCAGGGTGTGTGGACCGTCGAACCCCGCGACATCTCGTTGTTCCACTTGCTGTTCTACGTCGCGTCGGCCGGCGGCTTCGACCAGCTGATGGAGACCGAGGGCTGCGCGCAGGAGCGCCGTTTCACCGGTGGCGCTCAAGCGGTGGCGCTGGCGATCGCCGAGCACCTGGGTGACCGGGTCGTCCTCGAGACCCCCGTGTGGCACGTCGAGACCCTCGACGACGGCCGCGTCCGCGTCGACACCGAGCGCGGGAAGGTGCTCGCCGACCGCGTCGTCGTCGCGGCGTCTCCCGGTGCGGCCGTACGCATTCGGTTCAGTCCGCCACTCCCGCAGGCCCGCAACCGGTGGATGGAGCGCACCCCGATGGGTGACGTCGCGAAGATCCACACCGTCTACGACACCCCGTTCTGGCGCGCCGACGGCTACTCCGGCGAGGCCACCGCCTACGGCGACAATTCGGTCGGCGTTGTGTTCGACAACTCGCCCGACGACGGCAGCGTCGGGGTCCTGGTGTCGTTCGTCTACGCCGACCGGCAGCACCGGTGGTCGGCGCTCGCCCCGGAGGAGCGGCGCGCCGACGTGTTGGCGACGCTGACCGCCCTCTTCGGTGAGCGCGCGGGAAACCCGTTGCAGTACCTCGAGAAGACGTGGCCCGACGACCCATGGGCGCACGGCGGCTACGCGGCCAACCCGGCACCGGGAGTCTGGACCGAGCACGGCGCCACCGGCTGGCGCACCGCGTGCGGACCCGTGCACTGGGCCGGCACGGAGACGTCGAGCGTGTGGAACGGCTACATCGACGGTGCCATCAACTCCGGCCATCGCGCCGCAGCCGAGGTGACGGCGGCACTCCGGTCATGACCACCGATCTCGCCGTCTTCAGCGACCCGATGTCGGTGGCCGTCGTCGGGGCCTCCGACGATCCCGCCAAGTGGGGTTACTGGCTGGCCTCCGGGGCGCTCCAGGCTGAACATCGCCGCCGAATCTCGTTGGTCAACAGTCGATCCACGTCCGTTCTCGGACACCCCTGCGCGACGAGCGTCGCCGCGCTCGACCACACCCCGGACCTCGTCGCACTGTGCGTGCCCGCAGGCCACGTCGACGCCGTGGTCGACGAGGCCCTGGACCGCGGCGTGCGCGGCTTCCTCGGGATCACCGCCGGAGTCGCCGACGACGCCGCGCTTGCCCGCCGCATCACCTCCCGCGGCGCCCGACTGATCGGCACCAACAGCCTGGGGATCTACGACTCCACCACCGAGCTGCAGCTGATGTGGGGCAGGCCGACGCCCGGTCCGCTGGCCGTGGTCTCCCAGAGCGGACAGCTCGGCTCGGAACTCGTGGCCGTCGGGCGCAGGCACGGCCTCGGGGTCTCCCGGTTCGTGTCGATCGGCAACCAATCCGATGTCACCGCAACCGAATTACTCGACGACCTCGCCGCCCACGACGCGACCCGCGTCATCGCGCTGTACCTGGAGAGCTTCGCCGACGGCGAGGCGCTGTTCGGCACCCTTGGCAGGCTGCGCGCGGCGGGCAAGCCGACGATTCTCCTGACGGTCGGCGCGAGTGCCGCGAGTTCGCGGCTGGCCCGCACGCACACCGGGTCGCTGACGTCGTCGCTCGATGTGGTGGACGCCGCCTGCCGCGCCGCCGGCGTGATCCGCGTCGACACCCCCACCGAGGTCGTCGACGTCGCGCGGACCCTGCTCGCGGCGCCGTGGCCCCGCGGCCGCCGAGTCGCCGTCGTCGGAGACAGCGGTGGGCAGAGTGGCATCGCAGCCGACGTGGCCGTCGCTGCGGGACTTGAGGTTCCGACGTTCTCGCCCGCGCTCACCGACGCCTTGACGGCCGAGTTGCCCGCCGGCGCCGCCTATGACAACCCGGTCGACCTGGCCGGTGCAGGCGAGCGGGATCTCCAGAACTACGCCGCCTTCGTCGAGCGCGTCATCGCCGACGGAGACGTGGACGCGGTCGTGATGACGGGGTACTTCGGCTGCTACGGCGACGACACCGCGTCACTGGCCGACGCCGAACACGCGGTGGCCAAACGACTCGGCGCCGCGGTGAGCGCCACGGGAGTGCCCGTCCTCGTCCACACCATGGCGCCGCAGTCCGCGACCGCCATGGTGCTGGAGCAGTGCGGTGTTCCCGTCTTCGACCGGATCGAGTCGGCGATGCGCTCACTGGCCGTGATCGGCTGTGCGGCAACGACTGTCCGCCCCGACTCGGTGCGCACAACGACGTCGAACGCGCCCGTCGCGCCCGGCTACTGGGCGGCCCGCGCCCTCCTGGGCGACGCGGGGGTCCCGTTCCCGCCGGGTGTGTTGGTGCGTACGGCCGCCGACCTGGCCGAGGCGACGCGCCACCTGCAGTCGCCCTACGTGCTCAAGGCCGGCTGGCTGGAGCACAAGAGCGAAGTCGATGGCGTCATCGTGAATATCGCTGGACCCGAACAGTTGTCGGCCGCCTTCGACGACATGCGGCACCGGCTCGGCGAGGGCGATTACGTCGTCGAGGAACACGACACCCGCGCCCACGCCGTCGAAATCCTGGTCGCCGGACGCCGGGATCCCCAGCTGGGTGCCGTCGTCGTCGTCGGGGCGGGTGGCACCGACACCGAGATTCACCGCGACGTCCGGATGGAGTGCGCACCCGTCACCCACGCCACGGCGACGTCCATGCTCGAGGGTCTGCGCTGCGCGCCGTTGCTTCACGGGTGGCGCGGGCGACCGCCCGTCGACGTGGCTGCGCTCGCGGAGCTGGTCGTGTCGGTGTCCCACCTCGTCGCGCACCGCCGCGACATCGCCGAGATCGAACTCAACCCGGTGCGGGTGACCGCCGGCGGCGTCCTCGCCGTGGACGGACTCATCATGGGAGACAAAGCATGACGACGCAGTACAGCCTGGATCTGTCGGCCGAGTTCGCCGGTCGCGTGGCTCTGGTCACCGGCGGCGGGTCGGGCATCGGACGGGCCATCGCCGAGCGGTGGGCCCGGGCGGGCGGCACCGTCGCGGTGCTCGGCCGCCGACGGGAGGCCCTCGACGAGACGGTGCGACGCATCGTCGACGCCGGCGGACGGGCCGAGGCGGTGGTGTGCGATGTTCGCGACCACGCCGGTGTCGCAGCCGCCGTCGATGCCCTGGTCGACACCCACGGCCGGATCGACGCGCTGGTGAACAACGCGGCGGGCAACTTCGTCGTCCCGTCCGAGGACCTGTCACCGGGCGGCTGGAAGGCGGTCACCGACATCGTGCTCAACGGCACGTACTACTGCACGCATGCCGTCGCGCGGCACATGTTGGCGCAGGGCAGCGGTTCGATCGTCAACGTCATCGCGAGCTACGCCTGGCACGGCCATCCCGGCACGGTGCACAGCGCGGCGGCCAAGGGCGGCGTCGTCGCGATGGCCCGCACGTTGGCCGTCGAATGGGGTGGCCGGGGAGTCCGCGTGAACTGCTTGGCTCCCGGTCCCACCGAGACCGAGGGCGCCGGGGCGGCGCTGTGGGGCGACCCGCAAGCCCGCCGCGAGGTCCTGGCCAGCGTTCCTGCCAACCGATTCGCCGCGCCGGAGGAGATCGCCGAGTCGGCGGCGTTCCTACTCGGCGACCGCGCGGGTTACGTCACCGGAGAGGTGCTGGTCGTCGACGGCGGTCAGTGGCTCGGCAAGTCCGTCTACACCGATTCATCCAAGCGCACCCAGCACTTTCAGCACACCGAGGAGAACGAACATGGCCATCGCCACCAACCCCACCACCAACGTCCCGGCCTGGCCGCTCACCGACGAGCAGCGCCAAATCGTGGAACTGTGCCACGACTTCGCGGCCAAGGAGATCCGGCCTCGGGGCCGTGAGGTCGACGAGGCCGACGTCGTGACCCCGGTCGACATCTTCGCCAAGGCCGCCGCCGTCGGGATCACCGACTTCATGATCCCCGAGGAGTTCGGCGGGGGCGGTTTCACCGACGTCTTCACCCAGTGCCTGGTGCAGGAGGAGCTGTGCTGGGGCGACCCCGGCATCGGAAACCTGGTGTGCTCCAACGGCTTCTTCTCCGACCCCATCATGGTGTTGGGCACCGAGGAGCAGAAGAAGCGGTGGCTGACACCGCTGACCGGACCGAAGGCCGTGATGACCTCGCTGGCCACCACCGAGCCCGAATCCGGTTCCGACGCTGCGTCGATCGTCACGACCGCCACCCGTGTCGACGGCGGGTACCGCATCAACGGGCAGAAGGCGTGGATCTCCAACGCCGGCGCCGCGGAGTTCTACGTGGTGTTCGCCAAGACCGACACCACCAAGCGTTCGGGGGGCATCTCGGCGTTCCTGCTCGACAAGGACACCGAGGGCCTGAGCTTCGGCGAGCCGATGAAGAAGATGGGCCAGCGCGCGATCGTGTGCCGCGAGATCTTCCTCGACGACGTCTTCGTGCCAGAGGAGGACCGCCTCGGTGAGGAGGGGCAGGGCTTCTACGGGCTGATGGGGACGTTCGACATCTCCCGGGTGGTGCTGGGGGCGGCCGCGGTCGGCGCGGCGCGAGCGGCGTACGAATACGCCCTGGAGTACGCGAAGACGCGCAAGCAGTTCGGCGTGGCGATCATCGAGCACCAGGCCGTCGCGTTCCGGCTCGCCGAGATGGCCACCCGGATCGAGGCGGCGCGCCTGTTGGTGTTGCACGCCGCGCGGATCATCGACAGCGGTGCCCCGGCCCGCGGGATTGCCGCGATGGCGAAGCTGACCGCGTCGGAGACGGCGATGTTCGTCACCCACGCCGCGGTGCAAACCCTTGGCGGATGGGGATATTCACGGGAATACCCGGTGGAGCAGTGGATGCGTGACGCCAAGCTGGAGGAGATCGAGGAGGGCACCAGCGACATCATGAAGCTGGTGATCTCCCGCAACCTGGGCTGAAGTTGACCGGCCCGCCAGTCAACGGACTTGTACGATCGGAGCGCCAGTAGCACCAGCCGACCGGAGGGCCCCGATGCCGCGTCCCAGCGTGGAAGCCGAGCGGCGACCGCAAATCCTCGCCGCGGCGTGTGCGGCGATCGCGTCGATGGGCGTGCCGGCCCTGCGGTTGTCCGACGTGTCGAAGCAGGCCGGTGTGAGTTCGGGGACGATCCATTACTACTTCGAGACGAAGAAGGACGTCATCACCGCGGCGTTCGAGTTCAACCTGACGGACTCCCTGGCCCGGCGACACGAGCTGCTGGCGTCGGGCAAGGACAGCCTGGCGATCCTGCACGACCTCGTCGACTCGTACCTGCCCAGCGACGAACTCTCGGTGCGCGCGTGGAAGGTGTGGCTCGCGCTCTGGGCGGAGGGCAGCCGGGACCCCGTTCTGCAGGAGATCAACGACCGGCTGTATGGCCAGTGGCGCGACGTCGTCGCCGGAGTGATTGGTGCGGCGCAGGACGAGGGCACGGCTCGGGCCGGAGATCCAGTGTTGTTGGCCAACATGCTGATTGGCATGCTCGACGGGTTGGCGGTGCAGGTGCTGCTGGAGTCGTCGAGCATGACCCTCGCGACGATGCGCGAGACGTGTCAGGCGTTCGTAAGCGGTGTCATCGAGGGGTAGAACCACCAGGGTGGGCGGGCTCCCGACGAAGCGATCGCGCCCGTGGTGGGTGCCAGGTCGGCAGCGCGACGTGTAACGAGAATCGCCCTACCGCCGATGCTCATTTATGTGGTGCGTGCCCTCCCAGGGACGCTCCGGCGCCTCAAGTCGACCCACAGCCGACACAGGAATAAATCATAGATTGACTATGTAGTGTCTATTTGGGTCGGGGTGACTCGGAGCAACTACTCCGGACTAAGGAGCGAATGACGATGAACCTCAAGAAAGCCGTCGCAGGGGTGACCTTTGCGGGCGGGATCGGGCTGGCCCTCATCTCGGGCAGTTCAGGGGTCGCATTCGCGGCTCCTGGCGGTGGTGGCGGAGGTTGCCAGCCGCCGTTCTGTGCGGGAGGACCTGGCCCGGGTGGAGGTGGTCCGGGTGGCCCCGGTGGCCCGCAGGGACCCCGGGGCCCAGGTGGGCCTGGCGGACCTGGTGGACCGGCTGATTTCCGCGGGCCCGGTGGTCCCGGAAACGACCGTGGGCCTGGCGGTCCCGGTGGAGCCGGCGGACCTGGTGACTTCCGCGGGCCGGGCGGACCTGGAGACTTCCGTGGTCCAGGAGGACCTGGGGGGCCCGGTGGCCCTGGCGGACCCGGTGACTTCCGCGGCCCAGGTGGCCCCGGCGACAACCGTGGACCGGACGGTCACGACTGGGGTCCGCGGCCCCCGGACGCGTTCGGTGGCTGGCGCGACGCCCCTTGGGGTGGCGGACCGGCGCCATGGGGCTGGGGAGCGCCGCCACGGGCCGGCTGGGACCGGCCGTTGCCGCCTCCCGGTGGGTTCTGGAACTACGGACCCGTCAACTACTGGGGTTTCAACGAGACTCCGATCTGGGAGCCGAATTTCAACGCGTGGGGTTTCTACTTCTTTGGAATCTGGATCCCGCTGTAAACCGACCTGATTGAAGGAACGGCCGCCTCGCGATCACGCGAGGCGGCCGTTTCGCTTTCGGTGCTATTTGCCATCGGGGTTGGCCCAATTCGGTCGAGTCCCGTTAGACTCCTAGGTCGCGCGCTTCAGAGTAGGCGTAGTCCACCCAGAAGTGTTGTGCCGCAACACTAGATGCACGGCTTACGAAGTCGTGCCCGGGCAGGCACGCTCTACCGAGGCGACTTACAGGTCATACCGCCATCTGCAGGTCGACTACGTCAGTTTCGGCCCCACCCTTCGCCACGATGACGTCGTCGTAGACGCAATCGCCACAACGAATGGGCACGGAGCAGGCCCTGGTGTCCGAGAGCCGAGTGTCGGGTCAGTCTCGACGAAGCTCATCGTCGCAGTAGACCGTGTCTCACGGTCCGCGTTTCGAACGGACGCACTGAATACTGCCGCATCCAGTTACCTCGGCGTGCCGGACAATGAGAAAGCAGTCGAGCATGACGAGGGGTGGAAATGCAGGTTGATCCGCAGGTGTTGCGTGCGCTGGCGGGGCAGGCCGACAGTGTGGCTGGTGTAATCAGAACCGCGGACGTAGGAACGAAGGCCGTCGCAGCGGCTGATGGCCTGCCGGGGTCGACGACGCAATGGGCGGCGCACACGGTGGGCGATCACTTCACCCAGATGGCCAAGAAACTGTCCGATGACGTCACCAAAATGGGTCAGGCCGTACGCGGCTCGGGAGACACCTTTGAAGTCGCCGACGATGTGCTTGCGAAGTCCTTCGACGGGTTGTTCTGAGCGATGCTCCCATCGCGATCTACCCTCCGTGGCTGGAACCCGGACTCGCTTACGACGTCGGCTGATGCAATATCCGCGGGAGCTACCAAGGTCGCCGACGCAGTGAAGGGCCTCGACGACTCCTGCCGTCGCATGCCCGAGACGAAGGCATGGTCGGGTCGATCGCACGAGGCGGCGACGGTGATGTTCGGGCGGGCCGAGCGCAACGCCACGGCGTTCGCCGCTTATGCGCACGACCTGGCGGAGGCGCTTCGGCACGGCAGCGACACGATCGGCCCCGCCCGGGCCGCGCTCTTGGCTAAGGCCGACCAGGTCGATGCCGGCCCGTTGGAGGTGACCGATCAGTGGGTCGTGCTCATCGACCCGGTCAAGATGTCGGCTGAGGAGATGGCGAAGCTCGAAGAGTTGGCGCGCTCGGAGCAGGAAGCCGTCAACCGCATGCTGACGGCGGTGGGGGACGCCGATGACGCCACCGCGAACGCTGTTGTGGCCGCGGGTAAATCGCGTGGCTTCGTTGAAGCGGGCCCGCCCACGGACTTGGGTTCGATGATGGCACCGGTCGCCCAGCGCCCAGGTGACCAGGTGCCCGACCCGCGCAATCCGATCGGCGTCGTGGCGCAGGAGGCGATCCGCAATGGAGACATGTCGGTGAAGATCCGGGATGTCAGCGAGCCGGTGAAGAACAAATACGGTGACGAGGTAACCACGGTGACGATGCAGGACGGCAGCAAACAGGTGCTGACGAAGTACGATCCGTTCGATTGGCCGAGCAAGGGGAATTTCAACTCGATCACGCAATACGACAAGGACGGCAACGAGGTGTCGGAAACCAGTTCCTGGCACGACTACGGCACGGACTGCGATCAAACCACCATCACGTGGCCCAACGGCGCCTCCTTCATGATGTCGATGGACCCGTCGGGCACCCGGAGCGCGGGATTCACCACGCCCTTGGGGAAGCACTCCGCTGTGCCGGTCGAGTTGATCGACGACATGTCGAACCATGCCGGAGGTCTGATGTCTGGCTTGGAGAAGCACATAAAGGGCGGCGGTTCCTTGCCCATGGTGACCGCCGAGTCGCTCGAAAACGTCGGCAAGACAGCCAAGTTCGGCGGGCCAGCCTTGAGCTTTGCGACGACGGTCTTCGACATGGCAATGGCCGACTCGGGTCGTGACAAGTGCATTGCCGCGGTGGCCGGCGCGGGCGGTTTCGGCGGGGGCTGGGGAGGAGCAGAGGCGGGCGCCGCTGCCGGCGCGTTCTTCCCTCCTGCCGCGCCCGTCTTGGTGCCGACCCTCGCGGCCGGTGGTGCCATCTTGGGAGGGCTCTACGGCGCCGACTTGGGCAAATTCGTCGGAGAGATCGTATGTCCCTACTGACACTGCCCGAGCCCGCCAACTGGCCCGACGGCCGGAGTCGATCGACACGTGCGTCGCTGGCAATGACAGTGCTCATCCTCGCGGGTGTCCTGGGCGGTGCGCACAGTGTGGTGCGCGGCGACTACTTCACCGCGACGGTGTTGTTCGGCCTGGCAGTGCCCTTCGTCCTGACATTCGCCATGTTGCACTTCGTGTCTCGAGGCAAGACGGCGTTACGCGCGAGCCATGATTCCTCGGGGACCGTCTTGCGAACCGACCGAACGTTCAGCGCGACGATTCTGGTCGTGCTCGGGTTGTTCGTGCCGCTGGGAGCCTTCGTCGTGGTCTTCACGCTGACCGGCGATCTACGCATGTTCTCCGGCGAGCGCGCCCGACTGGCAGCGATGGTCGTCATGGGCCTAGCTGCGGTGACAGCCCTCACCGGACTGCTTATGGCTTGGCGCCGTGGCGGTGTCGGCTATGTGAAGCTCACGCCCACGGGCATCGAGGTCGCCGACATCAAGACCACGGAGATCGTGGCGTGGGATGACATCGTCGGCGTCGATGATCATTCGGAGGTCAACAAGAAGACTCGCAAGGCCGTCGTGCTCCGCCGTCGGGACGGTAGCGAAAAGACGATCGACGGTTGCGACTTCTACGTGCCGAATGGTGTCGGTCTGTACTGGATGGTGCGGCACTACTGGCGCCACGCCGATGACCGTCCCGAGCTCGTAGATGGCCGGGCGATGGAGCGACTTGGTGAGGGGCGATTCGACACCAGTGAGGACGGTTAGCTGTGCGGCGTCAGCTTGATGGCGGCGCGGTCGAGGGATCCTTGATTGACTGCCCTGCCTCGCCGTCCCGTCACCGGTGTGCATGACTCGGCTGGCGCGCCGTCGGCGAGCGGACGGTTATGCGGTTCAGCGGTCGGCGCGACGGCTGCGATCTAGTGATCGATCTGACCGGCGAGGACGCCCGCAATCAACTGTTCGTCGATACGGTCGACCCGCAGCTGGCACTCATTGCCGGCAGTTCAGGGGTCGCACTCGCCGCAGGGACCTCATGGGCCAGCTGGTCCCGGTGGCTCAGGTGACCTCCGTGGACCAGGCGGCCCCGCGTCAGAGCCCGCCCAACAGCGCGTCGCAGTGCACGGGCAGGTCGCGCACCCGGATGCCGGTGGCGTGATGGATTGCGTTGACCACCGCCGCGGCCGAGCCGACGATGCCGATCTCGCCGGCGCCGCGCGAACCCATCGGGCTGGCGTGCTCGTCGGCGTCATCGTCGAGCCAGATCGCTTCCAGTGCGGGGACGTCGGCGTGGCTGGCGAAGTGATAGCTCGCCAGGTCCTGGGTGACGATGTGCCCGAACCGGTGGTCGCGCACGCTCTCCTCGTGCAGCGCCATCGACAGGCCCATGGTCATGCCACCGATCAACTGCGAGTGCAGCGTCGTAGGGTTGATCGCCTGGCCGACGGAGAACACGCCAAGCATGCGGTCGACGTGGACCTCGCCGGTGTAGCGGTTGACTCGGACCTCGACGAAGTGCGCGCCGAACGAGTACATGCCGTAGTTCTCGGCGTCCTCGTTCTCCGGCGGCTCGGCGGTGGTGGCGGCGCCGACGGCCGGGTCGTCGCCGTGCTCCCTCCGAAACGCCTGCACCGCAGCGTGAATGGTGGCACCCCAGGAGCTGATGCCCGACGAGCCGCCCGACACCGACGCCGGCGGCAGGTCGGTGTCGCCGATTTGCACGTCGACCGCGGACGTCTCGACACCGAGCATGTCGGCGGCGATCTGGGTGAGCGTCGTCCACGTGCCGGTGCCGATGTCGGTCGCACCGATCTGTACCGAGTAGCGGCCGGCGGCGACGTGCTCGATGCGACAGGCGTTGCCTGGCATGACCATTGCGGGGTACACCGCCGACGCGACGCCGCTGCCGACCAGCCATTCGCCGTCGCGGGTGCTGCGCGGCTCGGGGTTGCGCTGGTTCCAGCCGAACCGGGAGGCACCGGTGCGCAGGCACTCGAGCAGGCGGCGGTTCGACCACGGGTTGCCGGTCTCGGGGTCGACGTCGGGCTCGTTGCGGACACGCAGCTCGATCGGGTCGAGGTTGCAGGCGACGGCCACTTCGTCCATCGCGACCTCGAGGGCGAACATGCCGGGGCACTCGCCGGGGGCGCGCATCCAGAACGGCACGGGCACATCGAGTTTCGCGAGACGGTGACTGGTCTTGCGGGCGTCGGCGGCGTACATCATGCGCGACGGCGTCGCGGTCTGCTCGGCGTACTCCTTGACGGTGGCGGTCTGTTCGACGACGTCGTGGCTGATGGCCGTGAGCCTCCCGTCGCGGTCGGCGCCGAGCCGCACGTGCTGAATGGTCGGCGTGCGGTAGCCGACGAAGGCGAACATCTGCTGACGGGTCACCGCCAGCTTCACCGGTCGGCCGGGGACCTGCTGGGCGGCCATGGCGACGAGGACGTTGTGCGAGTGTGGCGAGCCCTTGGAGCCGAAGCCGCCGCCGACGTTCTTGGCGACGACGCGGATCTGTTCCGGCTCGAGCCCGAACGTCTGCGCGAGCGTCGTGCGGACGACGTGCACGCCCTGAGTCGAGTCGTACAGCGTGAGCAGGGGGCCGTCGGGGTCCCAGGTGGCGATGGTGGCGTGCGGCTCCATGGGGTTGTTGTGCTCGTGCGGGGTGGTGTAGGTCTGGTCGACGGTGACCGCAGCCTGTCGAAGTGCGGTCTCGACGTCGCCGTCGGCGGTGTCGGTCTCGTGTCCGGAGTTGACCTCCTCGGGGGCGTACAGCCCGGGATGGTCGGCGCGGATCTCGGTATCGTGGTCGGCCCGATCGTAGGTGACGCGGACGAGATCGGCTGCCTGCCGGGCGTTTTCGGCGGTGTCGGCGACAACGGCACCGATCAGCTGGCCGCGGTAGTGCACCTGGTCGTCCTGCAGGATCACCAGGTCGCCGTCGTCGGTGTCGGCGAGGGTAGGTGCATTAGAGACGGTGAGGACGGCCTCGACGCCGTCGAGCGCCTCGGCGGCGGAGGTGTCCATCGCGGTGACGGTGCCCTTGGCGATGGTGGCCTGCACGGGGTGCAGGTAGAGCGGGGCGTCGACAGGATATTCATAGGCGTAGGTCGCGGTGCCGGTGACCTTGGCGGGCCCGTCGAGGCGGGTGAGCCGGCTGCCGATGGCGTGGGGTTCGACGAGGGTCATCGCTGCCGTCCTTCCGCGAGGGTGTTCAGGGTGGCGACGATGGTGCGGGCGGTGAGTTCGACCTTGAACTCGTTGCCCTGCTGTGGTTCTGCCTGCGCGAGTTCGGCGTCGGCGGCCTTGCGGAAGGATTCCTCAGTCGCGGGTTGGCCGACGAGGACCTGCTCGGCGCGGGTGGCACGCCACGGCTTGTGGGCGACGCCGCCAAGAGCGATACGGGCGGAGGTGACCGTGCCGTCGTCGATCACCAGTTCGGCGGCGACGGAGGTGAGCGCGAAGGCATAGGACGCGCGGTCGCGGACCTTGCGGTAGGTGGAGCGGGCGTTATCCGGAGCCGGCGGAATCTCGACGGCGGTGATCAGCGCGCCCCTGGGAAGGGTGCTGTCTTGCTCGGGCCTATCGCCCGGGAGTCGATGAAAGTCGCTCAGCGCCAAGCGATGTTCGCCGTCGGCGTCGACGTACACCACGGTGGCGTCGAGGGCGGCCATCGCCACCGCCATGTCCGACGGATGGGTGGCGATGCAGTGTTCGGAGGCGCCGAAGATGGCGTGGTAGCGGGTGTACCCGCCGATGGCAGAGCAGCCGCTGCCGGGTGTGCGCTTGTTGCACGGTGTGGTGACGTCTTGGAAGTAGACGCAGCGCGTGCGTTGCAGGAGGTTGCCGGCGGTGGTGGCCAGGTTGCGCAGCTGACCGGACGCCGCGGAGAGCAGCGCGCGGGCGAGGACGGGGTAGTGGCTGCGGACGATCGCGTGGGCGGCGAGGTCACTGTTGCGGACCTCGGCCCCGATGCGCAGGGTGCCGTCGGGCAGGCGCTCGACGTCGGTGAGAGGCAGGTGTCCGACGTCGACGACCAGGCCGGGGGCGACGACACCGAGCTTCATGTGGTCGACGAGGTTGGTGCCGCCGGCGAGGAAGACGGCGTCGGGACGGTCGGCCACGGCGGTGACGGCATCCTGGACGCTGCTGGCGCGGTGGTACTCGAAGGGGATCATCGGGCGGCCTTCTGGATCGCGTCGACGATGTTTGGGTAGGCTGCGCAGCGACAAAGGTTGCCGCTCATGCGTTCCCGGATCTCGGCGTCGGTGAGTTCTGGCGTGCTTTCGAGGTCGTCGCTGACGTGGCTGGGGGAGCCGGACTTGACCTCGTCGAGCATGCCGACCGCCGAGCAGATTTGGCCGGGAGTGCAGTAGCCGCACTGGAAGCCGTCGTGGTCGAGGAAGGCCTGGGCGACGGGGTGCAGCTGGTCGGCGTCGCCGAGGCCGGCCGCGGTCTGCACCTCGGCGCCGTCGTGCGCGACCGCGAAGGCCAAACAGGTGGTGGCGCGTCGGCCGTCGAGCAGCACGGTGCACGACCCGCACTGGCCGTGGTCGCACCCCTTCTTCGGCGCGGTGACGCCGAGGTGCTCACGGAGCAGGTCGAGCAGAGTGATGCGGTTGTCGACGTGCACGGTGTGGTCCGTGCCGTCCACGCGCAGGGATACGTCGGTGAAGTGGGCTGACTTCATGGGCGGTGCGTACCCGGGTAGGGGTTGGTGAAACGGGCGGGCGTTCAGGACGAGTGATAAGCCTGTCGACTACGGACGTGCCCCCTCAAGTCGACTACGCCGCGCCGGGTCTGGATGAGGACATTGCCCCCGCCTCCGCCTGCGCCACCAGCTTCGCCAGCTCGGCCATTCGGGCCGTCACGAATTGGGCGACCTCCGCAAGGAAAACTTCACCTCGATCGCGCAATACGACAAGGACGGCAACAAGGTGTCCTGGCCCGATTACGGCGGGGTCAAGGCCCACTCCCCGTACTTCGTGTTCACAAATGGTTGCTGCGCTACCTGGCGTGATGAGCCGCGACCGGGCGGATTCAGCGATCTCGGCCTACCGGATTACCGGGCGGCGCCTGAGTCCGGCAAATCCGCCGTCGACGTCACACTCACGAATTGGCGCACTGGACCCCTCGCGCCCCGTCGTACTCTTGACTTAACTCTGTACGAATGCTGTGGACGACGTGCGAGGGGCCGTCAGCCGGAAGGGGAGCAAGATGCCGCAAAAACTGTCAGTGGACGTCGAAGCGCTGCGCATGGCGTCGTCGCATATCGACGTCGCCGCCGATGACCTGCGGAAGGCGCACAGCGAGTCGCATGATCGCATTGCTGCCGCGCAAGCGGGCTGGATCGGCTCCAGCGGGGCCGCCCTGACCGCCGCTACGACGAAGTGGGAGCAAGAGTCCACGGCGTGGTACGCGCACCTCGCCGAGCACGCCTCCGACTTCCGATCGGCTGGCGTGCGCTACACCACCACCGACCAGGAGGCGGAGGCCGCAATCACCAAGAACGCGGATGCCCTGGGGCTTTAAGCATGACATTGACGCTGGCCGATGTGCAGGAATGGCAACCCGAGCAAATCGACGAAGTCGCCAGCGCTCTGGGCCAGCGCGCCCGCACCAGCGGTGAGACTGCCGAAACGCTCCGCAACCTTCCAGTGTTCGAGAGCTGGGACGGCGAGGCCGGAGAAGCCGCCAAGGCTGCCGTCGAACACTCGGCCACCACGCTCGAGGTGTCGGCGAAGGACGCTTTCCTCACCTCGATCGCGGCGCAAAAGGCCGCGCAGGACGCCCGCAGCGTAAAGAACGACTTGAACAGCATCCTTGCCGATGCCGCCGCCGCTCCTGCTGTCCAGGTCGACCTCGCCAGCGGTAGCGTCACTCCCCCAGATACAACGGGCTGGGAAGATGCCGATGTCCAGGCCGTGCGGGACAAGATCGCGAACCTGGAAAACCGCATGGTGGCGGTCCTGGCGGCAGCGGAAGAAACCGACGCTGATCTCGCGCGGGTACTTACCGCCGCAACCGGTGGCGAGCCCGAGCTTCCCGGCGAGCAGGGCACCAACGACGGCCAGTCACTCCAGGACGGCCAACTGACGCCCGAGGAGATGGCGCGGCTGGAGGAGAACACCAACCTCACCCCCGAACAGCAAGAGGCGTTGGTGCGTGGCGACCTGGTGCTGCCTGCCAGTCAGATGGAGTACCTCAACAACCTGTCGCGGTCCCTGGATGGCAAGAGTCCCACGGAGATTCGCTCCATGATCGACCAGATGAACACGAACGGGCAGAACGGCGGTGCCGTCACCGACGCACTGCAGCTGCTGGGCAATGAACACGTCACCACCGCGGGAGACGCGCCGGAAGGCGTGCCCACACAGGGCGGCATGCAGAACCTCCCGGCGGGTATCCGCGAAACGTTCGAGCGTCCGACGCGCGGGCCAGCCGTGCCTACGCAAGGCACCAACGAACAGGGCAATCCGACGATCAACATGCCCAACATGGAGAAACCGTTCCCCGAGATCGACAAGTACCGCGACGTCGCGGCGATCGTGGCGGCGGGCGACCCCGCCCTTCAGCAGGGCACGGCAATGGATGCCGCGCTGCTCGACAAGTCGGAGGAGATTCTGCACGGCATGCACAGCCCTCCCCACATCCCGTGGGAAGACAACCCGGAAATGTCACAGCGGTTGATCGACCCGGCGGTGCAGGACATGCTGTCCGCAGCGGGACGCGACCAGGTTGCCGTGCACGACCAACTCGCCGGCACCGACGGGCGCTCACCCAACAACGAGTTCATCGGCGACCTGTTCAAACACCAATGGGCTGACGACGGCGCCGCGGCAGGCACCTTGCTCAACGGCACCGGTGCAGTGCCGACCGATCTGGTGGACCCGACGCAGCTGGCACAGGCCACTCGTTCCGGGGAAATCATGCATGCCGTCGACCAATACGTGGGCAACAGCGCGAACTCGCCACAGTTGCTCGACATCCCCGGCACCGACGGCCAGTCGCTCGGCCAGGTCAACCCCGAGCTAACCCAGGCCCTCGCCAACGCCAACAAGCCCTACATTGACGACATGCTCGGCAATTCTCTGGACAACAGCCAGGGATTCAACCCCCTGGACGACCTAAAGAACCCAGAAATGCCGGTCATGCGGGACCTGTTCGCGGTGATCGACACCGACCCAGACGCTGCCACCACTCTCAACAGCCAGGCCTACCTCAACGGCCTCCAGTACCAAGCCAACTTCGAGCAATCCATCATCGACGGCGGAACGGTCAACACCGGCGATCTGCAGTCCGCGGGCACATTGCGCGGCGTCATCGACACAGGTGCCAACATCGCCGACAACGACGCCATCAAGTACGGCAACCTGCAAGACGTGAAAGCCTACGAAAGCCGCGGGCAGTGGTTCGACTTCGCCAAGACGCTCGGCGGAGAGGTCCCCGGCGTTTCGGCGCTCCTGGACTGGAACGGCAAGATGCCTGGCGATCCACTTCAGCAGATCTTCGTCGGCGATGCGCCCGCGGGCACAGATCCCACACACATCGCCCAGCAGAGCTCCGACATGATGCAGTACGCCGTGGCCCAGCGACTCATGGACGCCAACCTCGGCAATCCGGACGTCTTCAACGAATTGAAACTGATCGATCCCGAAACCGGCGACCTCAAGCCGCTGAAGCAGACCGACTTCGCCGACTTCCGGTCCGCGTTCACGCAGTACTTCATGGGAATCGACCCAACGGTGAAGGCGGGCATCGAGGACTACGAGGACGCCTACCGGGATGCGCTGCCGACGCCCACCGGCCACACGGGAGGATGAGGGCCGTGATGTCGGTGATTCGGAGGTGCGCGGCGACGCTGCTCCTGGTGGCATTGGCAGGCTGCGGAGCCGAAAAGGCACCGCCGGAGCCGAAGTTCGCGAACTGGCCGGCAACGCTGGACGACTTTCGCTTTCAGTGGGCCGCCGAACAGGGCATCGACCTCGCGTCAGGCCCCGCCGTCCCGTTGCGGGCGTACCTGGAGTCCTACCGGATCTGGAACATGACCCAAGACGCCGGGACCGCCTACCCAGGTTTCGATCGCGCTGTCTCAGAGGCAATGCCCGCGAAATCCAATTCGACCACCCGCAACGAACTGGTGGACATCCGGCCGCAACCCGAGGCCGAGCCGTTCGGCCCCCCAGGACCGTTCTACGGCAACGAGTACTTCCACATTCTCGAACTCACCGCGATCGAGAGTGGCTACCGCGCATACGTGTGCGACGGCATGTACAACGTCTTCCGCGAAGCGGACGAAGAGGGTAAGTACGTATCGGTCATCAAATACCAGTCCCGCACCGGACTGAACGACGTAAACGGCATGAAGGTGTGGCGGGTGGAATTCACCGACACCCCACCCGTGACCGACGCGCCCCCGACGATGACCGCTGCGCAACGTGGACCCAATCCCGCACCTGCCGGGGACGTCTTCGGTCCGTGGCGCATCACCGGCGCCAGCGACGACAAGTGGGGAACACAGATCAATTCGCAGGACACCGCCGATGAACGGATTGACGGTGCTCGACGAATATCGCAGTGCTCCGATCTGATGCCGCAGTGGCGGACAGAGCGCAACGACATCATCGGCCGCGTTCTCGACACACCACCGACCGCCGAGCCCGCGTCGCCGGGCTGGCCCGACGGCACCGGCTAGCGCGGTAGCGCCGTGGCCACGTTCACGTAGTGGTCCACACGGACCTCCCTCTCGCCGCTCCACCGGTAGGCGACCAACGCTCCGGACTTGACCGCGCTGAAGTCCACGCAGGCCGTGCGCTCGGTGAAGTCGAGTCCGCGCTGCGGCCGCCCCTCGCGCCAGTAGTGGCCGTAGAACACCGGCACGTCGCCACGATAGGAGTAAAGCTGCTTTCCGGCCTCCACCTCGGCGTCGGGAAGTAGCGGATACGGTTCGCCCTCAACGGTTTTGAAGTTCGATCCCATGACGGCCAGCCGGCGAAGTGTCGTGGCGCCGTCGTCCCACCATGCCACCCGCGCGCGGCTGCGCCCGTTGCCGTCCTTGTCGAAGTACGGCTGCTGGCCGTGTCCGACGAGGTCGATCTCGGGGCCCTTCAGCAGCACTTCGACGGCTTCGTAGAGGGGATCGCCCTCCGTCGTCGCGCGGACGAACTGCTCACGCGACGTGAAGCGACTCGACCCCAGCACCTCCTCGACCACGCGCATCGACGGTTCGTGCCAACAGGCGTGCACCACCCGCAGACCGCCGAGATCCAGCCACAGCGGCAGCGTCGTGAACCAGTCGAGGTACTCGGTGCGGGTGTTGCCGTCCACCTGGTCGAGGAACGCCTGGTGTTGGCTCGTGTTCTTCTCGGTGTGCGGCCGGAGGAAGTCGCCTTCGGCGGAAGCGGTGGCGTAGGCGATGGCGTTGAATTCGTGGTTGCCCATGACGATCTGGGCGCTCCCGGCGTCGACCATGCCCTTGACGATCCGCAGGACCTCCAGTTGGGCTGTCCCTCTGTCGACCAGGTCGCCGACGAAGATCGCCTGCCGGGTCGGATGCTCGTACGCGCCGCTCGACGAGTTCACCCGATAGCCCAAACGGTCCAGAAGTACCGTCAGCTCGGTCGCGCAGCCGTGGACGTCGCCGACGACGTCGTAACCCTTCTCGTCGAAGCTGGCGGTTGACTCCGTGGACGCGGGCATGGGCGTCTCCTTCTGTTGAGGTCAACGGCTCCGTGTCGTGGAGCAAGTCGATCAGCAGCTCACCGCAATCGCCTGGCTGCGAACGGGATTGGCGATCGGTCGCGTGCCGCTGCCGTGAACCAGGTGGCCAACCCCTCAACCCGAATCTAGCGCAGGGGTGTGACAGTGCTCAGCCGTGGGTCCCACCCGCGTCGCACCGCTGCTGTTGCGGGCGTTTGCGGTAGCGATGATAGGCGTTGCCGCTGGCGATTCCGAGCGTGTCGCCGATCTTCGTCCACCCGATGCCCACGTCGCGGGCAGCGTCGACCGCCGATCTGAGCTGCTCCTGGGAGACGGGGGAGTCGGCGTGCTTGACCTCCCGTGCCGCGTCTGCCAGTCGGCGCACTGCTTCTTCGTGTTCGTCGGTCCATCCGCTGTGGGACTTGGTCTTTCGACGTTGTGTGTTCATCGTTTCTCCTGCGATTCCCTGGCGCGTGGCCGGGGCGAGTGGGGCACCAAGTGGCGGTGCGCGACATGGTGAGTGAGCGCGGCTCAGGACGAGGTCGACTGAGCGTGGGCGAATGGCCGACGACGGCGTTCGCGTGCGAGGTCTTAAGCGGCCGACCGGATGACGGCCGGAGGGTCCTGGATGTAGGGCCAGAAGCGGCGGCCGATGCGGTGCATTTGCGTCTCGAACGCCACCGGGGAACCGGTGGTGCGTGGGTCGGGACCGAGTGCGTTCATGGCCTTCCCTGGGTCAACCCTGCGGTGCCGCAGGAGTTCTACCTCAAGGATGGCCGGTGGGGTACTGGCGCGTCTTGACGATCTGCGACACACTTTTACCATTTCCCGACAAGGAGCGACGGGTATGAGCAGTCTCATCCGCGCGACCGCGCTCTGGGGATATCGCGAGCTGGTTCACCAGCTCGGCGGCGACGCGAACGAGTTCCTGTCGCGATTTGGCATTCCGCGGGGCGCCGACGCGCAGGAGGGCGCGTTCATCAGCTTCGATGCCTACGTTCACATGCTGGCGGCCAGCGCCGACGAATTGAACTGCCCTGACTTCGGTTTGCGCCTGTCGAAGTGGCGGGGGTTGGACGTTCTTGGTCCCATTGCAGTCGTCGCGCGCAACGCGCGCACCGTGCTCGACGCCACGGATGCGATCGCACGCTACCTCTACGTGCACTCACCGGCGCTCCGGTTGGCGAGGGCGCCATGGTCCACGGGGTCCGACGTCGCATTTGTCTTCGAGGCCACCGAATGCGCGCTCCCGGAGTTGGCCCAAGGCTATGAGGTTGGCATGGCAGTCGCCGTCCGCATCATCGAGACGTTGGCCGGCCCGGGCGCCGTCCCCGCCTCGGTGTCCTTCCAGCACGCGCAGATGGGTGCCGACGCGGCGTATCAGGAGGCGCTGGGGTGTCCGGTGCGATTTGGTCAAACGTGGTGTGGCGTCGAGCTTTCCGCCGAGCTTGCCGCGACGGCCATCGAGGGTGCGGACACGGCCACCAGGCGGATCGCCAGGAAGTACCTCGACTCTCGCTATCTGCCGCCGACGGCGCGGCTGTCGCAGCGAGTGGCGGACCTCGCCGGGAACCTGCTGCCCACGGGGCAGTGCAGCGTCGAGGTGATCGCAAGCGAGCTCGCGATGCACCCCAGGACGATGCAGCGCCGCCTGGCGGAGGAGGGCACGTCGTGCCAGCAGGTCATCGAGCAGGAACGGCGTGCGCACGCCGGCCGGTATCTCGCCGAGCCCGATCTGACTCTGGGACACGTCGCCGGCCTCCTCGGCTACTCCGAGCAGAGTGCGCTGAACCGTTCCTGCCGACGATGGTTCGGGATGACGCCGCGGCAGTATCGGGCCGAGCTGCGGACACAGCGGTTGCGGAGCGTTGGCGGCGCTTAGGCGAACCGCTCTTCGATCGCACGGAACGAATCGTGCACGCGACCGTGGCTGACCAGCCGAATGTCCAACCCGGCGCCCTTCACGATCTCGATCGCCCGCACGATCGCGTCGTCGATCCACGCGTCGGCATTGCCGAACACCCCGCCACCCAGCCGCGTCAACAGCACGACGTTCGACTCTTCGTCGACGGCCGCCAGCAGCGTCGCCTCGTAGGCCGCCTCGAGGACGAGCCGCGCGAACGCTTCCCACTCCGCGGGCCGTCCCTCCCCGTACGCCACGGGCAGCGCGGAGCAGAACGCCTGCGACACCCGACGGGGCTCGGGCACGTCCGTCACCTGGACATGGCGGTGGAGGCCGATGGCGAGCCGACCGCGGAGATCGTCGCGGTCCTCGTCGGCACAGTGCTCGAGTAGTTCCGTGATCGCGCGAAGCCCCTCGCGCGTGCACAACGCGTACCCGTTGCGCATCGTCCACAGCTCCGCCACGGGCCGGTTCAGCTTCGCCGACAACGCCTCACCCACCCGGGCCAGGGCGTCGATCTGGCGGTCGCTCGTCTGGCCGCTCTCGTCGCCGACGGGAGCGAAGTAGTTGCGGTAGATCGTGGCTGCGCCCGCGGCGACCGCACAGGCCGGGCCCTGCGTGCGATCGGTGACGTAGCGCGTCACACCGTCTTCGGGAGTGACGTCAGGTCCGGTCATCTCCAGCAGGTTGAACTGCGACGCCACCTGGAACAGTGCGCCTTCAAGCTCGGGGTCGGCGTGCATCGCGCGGGCCTCACCGGTCACGCATCGCACCGTGGATCGTTGGGGGGCAGAGAAGTTCGTTGCACCGCGCAACCGGGCCAGCGTCGGCACCGACAGCGAGCCGATGCCGTGGCGCGCCCCGGTGACCGTCGACACCAGCTCGTCGCCCTCTACCCTCAGCAGGCCGCGGGTGACGTCGTAGTCGTCCTCGCGGAACCCCGTGAGCGACGTGAACCAATCCTCGGACATGGCGACGATGATGGCATGTACGTCTGACAGATGAGTTTCCCCGACCCCACCGGTCTGTTCTAACGTCACCTTGACCCTCGCGAACGGAGAATCCATGCCGCGCACCAATCTCTCGATGTCGATCTCCACCGACGGGTACGTCGCCGGACCCGACCAGAGCGAAGAGCATCCGCTCGGTGTCGGCGGCCAGCTGCTGCACGGCTGGCACATGGGGCCGGAGCAGGATCACCCCGTCAACCGGCAGGTGGTGTCGGAGATGCTCGACGACATGGGCGCGACCATCATGGGCCGCAACATGTTCGGGCCGGTGCGCGGTGAGTGGGGCGACTCTGACTGGACCGGCTGGTGGGGCGAGGAACCGCCGTACCACTGCCCGGTGTTCGTGCTGACCCACTACGCCCACGATCCGATCGCGCTGAAGGGGACGACGTTCCACTTCGTCACCGACGGCGTCGAGTCCGCGTACGCGCAGGCGCTCGAGGCGGCGGGGGACCGGCCGATCAGCATCGCGGGCGGCGCGTCGTGTGCGCGGCAGGCGATCCGCGCGGGCATCGTCACCGAGATCGACCTTCAGGTCAGCCCCGTGATCCTGGGAGCGGGGGAGCGGCTGTTCGACGGCTTCGACGCGGGCTTCCCACGGTTGGAGCTGGAGCGTGTCCTCGAGGCGCCGGGTGTGGCGCACCTGCGCTACCGCGTCCTGCAGTAGTAGGCGTCCTCACCCCAGCGCCGCGGTGATCTCCGGTATCGGGCGCAGGTGCTCGTCGAGTAGCAACGCCACGCCGTCCACGTCGTTGCGGGCCAGGGCATCGACGATCGCGCGGTGCTGGCGGTCGATCTCGGGCACCCGTTGCGGCCGGATCTGCAACGCGCGCACCGCCACCCGCTGCTGGCGCGACCGGAGCGCGTCGTACAGCTCGGTCAGTACGGAGTTGTGGTGGGCGTCGACGATCGCGCGGTGAAACGCCCGGTCCAGCCGCGCCACGGTGAACCAATCCTGTTCCTGTCCAGCATCTTCCATCCGCTGCGCCAGCCCGTCCAAGGGCTCGGGAGCGCCGGACTCGGCCAGGCACAGCTCGCGCGCGGCGTGCCCCTCGATCAGCCGTCGTGAGGCGTACACCTCCTCGAGCTCGCGCGAGGTCACGCTGCGCACCTGCGCGCCCCGCCGCGGCAGCAGGTCGATGAACTTCTCGGAGTTGAGTCGGTGGAAGGCCTCGCGCACCGGGGTCCGGGACGTGCCGACGAGTTCGGACACCCAGACCTCGTCCAGGAACCGGCCGGGCGGCAGCGTGCCCTTGATGATCTCGTCGCGCACCCACTGGTAGACCCGGTCGCGCGCCGACGGGGTCGCCCCCGACTCAGAGACCTCGACGGCCATGTCGACTCCTTCCGATGTTCGAAGAGTACTGGACACTTGGCGCACACCCTGTGTATACAAGAGATGTACAAGCGCTGAACCCGTCGCCCGACCACTTCAGGGAGAGACCGTGGAACCGAACCGTCGCTACGCCGTCTGGCTGTCCGGCCCCAACGTGGCCGCCGCCGAAATCGCCCGCCAGATCGGCTACGGCGCGGCCGTGCTCGACATCGAGCACGGCACCTTCGACCTCGCCGACCTCGAACGCTTCATCCCGTTCCTCAAGGCCATCGGCATGGAAGTCGTCGCGAAAGTGCTTGGACCCGAACGCGGCCCGATCCAGCAGGCGTTGGACTTCGGCGCCGACGTCGTCGCCATCCCGCACGTCGAGAACGCCGCCCACGCCGCCGTCGTCACCGGGTACGCCAAGTTCCCGCCGCTGGGTGACCGCAGCTTCGCCGGCGGCCGCACCTCCTCCTACGGCGGGTTCACCGACGAGTGGGTATCCACCCAGGATGCCAAGACGCGGTGCTATCCGATGATCGAAGACGCGGGCGCGATTGAGGAGATCGACGCCATCCTGGCCCTCGACACCGTCGACGGCGTCTTCATCGGCCCGTCGGACCTCTCCCTGCGACGCGAACGCGGTGCCTACGCCCGCACCGACGGCGACTTCGCCGACCTGGCTCGCATCGCCGCGGCCGCCCGCGCCGCAGGCAAGCCCTGGCTGCTGCCCGCCTGGAGCCCCGAGGAGAAGCGGTTCGCCGTCGAGAACGGCGCCGACCAGATGGCCCTGACCATGGAGCACGGGGCACTGCTGGCCGGGCTGTCCGCCGCCCACGACGTGATGACCGGGATCGACCGCAGCCCCGCCCTGAACGGCAGCAACTGATGAGTGACGTTGAGGCGCAACGGCTCACCGATGCGCCGACGACCAAGAGCCCAGGCCGCTTCCGCTGGCAGATCGGCGGGCTGCTCGGCGCCGGCATGTTCGTCAACTACATCGACCGCGTGAACCTGTCGGTGGCCACCCCGGCCATCATGGACGACTTCGACATCAGCGCCGCTCAGATGGGCGTCCTCGCGTCGGCCTTCCTGTGGACCTACGCCCTGTTGCAGATGCCGATCGGGAGCATCATCGACAAGATCGGCGTGCCGTGGGTCAACCGCGTCGGGGTCTTCCTGTGGGCGCTCGCGTCGTTCCTCGCGGCAGCCGCGGGCGGTCTCGGCCTGATGATCGCCGCCCGCCTGATGCTCGGCGTCGGCGAGGCGCCGACCGTGCCCGCTGGCTGGAAGGCCATCGGCCAGTGGTTCCCCAAGCAGGAACGCGGCACGGCCACAGCCATTTTCGACGGCTGCGCCAAGCTCTCCAACGTCATCGGCATTCCCATCATGGCGTTCCTGGTGTCGACGTTCAGCTGGCACGCGGCATTCCTGTTCACCGGGGTGCTGAGCCTGGCGTACCTGATCGCCTGGTGGCTGCTGTACCGCAGCCCGGCGCAGGCCGTCGCCGACGGCAAGATGTCGGCCGAGGAGCTGGCCTACCTCAAGGCCGGCGACGCCGAGAACGAAGAGAACATCACCGAGGGGTCGCTCCGCGGCATCGGCTACCTGTTGCGCCGTCGCAAGACCTGGGGGCTGGCGCTGGGGTACGCGTCCTACACCTACGCCTACTACGTGTTGCTGACCTGGCTGCCCGGCTACCTCAAGCAGGAATTCGGCGTCAATCTCCTTCAGGGCGGGCTGTATTCGATGATCCCGTGGCTGGTCGCGGTGATCGCCCAGTTCCTGATCGCCGGGCTGCTGATGGACTGGTGGATCAAGCGGACGGGCCAGGTCACCAAGGTGCGGCGCATCGTGCTGGTGGTCAGCATGCTCGCCGCGCTGGCCGTCACCGGCGCCGCCTACGTCGACACCATCGGCATGGCCATCCTGTTCATCTCCATCGGCGCAGCCGGGCTCGCCGTGTCGGTGCCAGCCGGCTCGAGCATCGTCTCGTTGATCGCTCCCGAGGGTCTCACCGGATCACTCGGTGGCATCGTCAACTTCATCGCCAACCTGATCGGCATCGCCGCCCCGATCGTCACCGGCATGGTCGTCGACGCCACCGGATCGTTCGCGGGAGCCTTCATGGTCACCGGCGTGGTGCTGCTTCTCGGAATCGTCTGCTATACCGTCGTTCTCGGACGGATGGACCGCATGGCCCCGCCGCCCGTCCCCGCCTGACCCAACCCAGGAGGTCCCCATGGTCACATGTTCGGTCGCCCAGTTCGCCCCCGGCGACGACAAGGCCGCCAACCTGACGTCGATCCGCCGCCTGGTGTCCGAGGCGCGGGCGCAGGGCAGCGAGCTCGTCGTGTTCCCCGAGTACTCGATGTTCACCGTCCCGGCGATGGACGAGCGGTTCGTCGCCTCGGCCGAGCGCCTCGACGGCCCCTTCGTCGCCGAGCTCGCCGCGTTGGCCGCCGAGCAGGGGATCGCGATCGTGTGCGGCCTCAACGAGGCCACCGACGAGGGCGACCGCATCCACAACACGCTCTTGGCGGTCGACGGCTCCGGTGACGTCGTGGCCACCTACCGCAAGCTCCACCTCTACGACGCGTTCGGCTACACCGAGTCCAGCCTGGTGCGGCCCGGCGAGATCGAGCCGCCGCAGACCTTCACCGTCGGCGGCCTGCGCTTCGGCCTGCAAACCTGCTACGACCTGCGCTTCCCCGAGGTAACCCGGCGGCTGGTCGACGCCGAAGCCGACGTGGTGCTGGTGCCGGCCGAGTGGGTGCCCGGCCCGCTCAAGGAAGACCACTGGACGACGCTGGTGCGGGCCCGTGCCATCGAGAACACCGTCTACCTGGCCGCCGCCGACCAGTGCGGCAAGAACGGTGCAGGCAACAGCATGATCGTCGACCCGATGGGCGTCGTGCTGGCGTCGGTGGGGGAGGAGGAGGGGCTCGGCACCGCCGCCCTCGACCCCGAGCGCATCGAACGGGTGCGGGCGAAGAACCCGGCAATTCGGTTGCGGCGCTTCGGCGTCGTGGAGGCGACGCAGCGGGTCTGACGTGCGGCCGGGGGGACCGCTTGACCGGAATGTCACTTAGTGACACAGTGGTCCTGTCGCTAAGTGACAGGAGGTTCCCACATCGACACCGCAGAGGCATCGAGTACCGCCGACGACAAACAGTCGCAGGCACGTCTTCGAGTGTCTCGTCATGCCTGCGAGCTGTTCTGGGAGCGGGGCGTCGCCGGGACCACTGGTGACGACATCGCCGCTGCCGCTGAACTTTCCACCAGAACGATCTGGCGCTACTTCCGCAGCAAGGAAAGCTGCGTGGAACCGGTGCTGGCGCAGTCGGCGAAGCGCTTCATCGCGTTGGCCAGTCGCTGGCCCGACGAGCTGTCGCTCGCCGACCACATGGCGGCCGACATGATCGAAAACCCCCTCACCGAGCGGGAACTCGCCGACGAGATCGCCTCGCTTCGGATCGCCACCATGTCGGCGACGGAACCGGCCCTACGCACCGCCTACCTGATGGTGCACGACGAGATGGAACGCGGTTTCGTCCCCGTCGTCGCCAGGCGGCTGCGGCTTCCCGAGGACGACCTCACGGCGCGCCTGTGTGCGGCGGCGGTCACCGCGGCGTTCCGCGTCGTCGATGAGGACGTCGGGCGCCGCGCCATCATCGAGAAGGAAAAGGTCAGTCAGCAGGAGGCTCTGGCGTTGATCGACCGGGCCATCCGGGATGCCACCAACGGCCGTCTCGGCGGGCCCGTGGAGACCTGACCTAACTCAAATGGCAATCGCCCCAACCACATAAACCACCATCGCCATCGCGAGGAGACACATTCCTGGCGGCGCGCTCAACCATGCCCTCATGCCCCTGTGAAAGGACTGTCATGGCACTGCCCGACCTGATTTCCGTCGAGGACTTCTTCCGCCCGCCGACCCGCGCGGCCGCGTTGATCTCGCCGGACGGCACCAAGATCGCCTTCCTCGCACCATGGAAGGAACGCCTCAACGTCTGGGTCCAGAGCCTGGAACCCGGGGCAGACGAGGCCCGATGCGTGACCGCCGACGCCAATCGCAGCGTCCTGCACTTCGAGTGGACCGACGACCCCCGATGGCTGATCTACCTCCAGGACACCAACGGCGACGAGAACTGGCACGTCCACCGCGTCGACCTCGACGACCCCGACGCCGCCGCCGTCGACCTCACGCCGTTCCCGGGCGCGATGGGCTTGCCTCTGCGCGAGGTGAAGAACGGGAGAGCAATGGTCATGCTCAACAACCGGGAGGCGACCCTGCTCGACGTGCACGAACTCGACGTCGCCACAGGCGATCTCACCCTGCGAGCCACCAATCCCGGACACGTCAACGGCTGGTTGTGCAGCGACGGCGGCGACCTCTTCGCCACCTCGCTGACTTCCGACGGCGACTTGGAGCTGTCTGCATGGGACGACGCCTCCGGGGCGCTGCGGTCCATCGTGACGTTCGACGGCGGCGACTACCCCGTCGGCATTCACCCGCTGGTCGTAACCCCCGACGGCAAGGGCGTGTGGATGGGGTCCAACCGCGGCACCGACCGCACCCGCCTGGTGCGCGTCGACTTGGCGACCGGCGAGGAGACCGTCGTCGACGAGCATCCGGAATTCGACGTCGACCCGCGGGCGGTCGTCAGCCCCACGATCCCGGCTCCGCTCATCCAGGACCGCCGCACCGGGGAGTTGCTCGGCGTGCGCTATTTCGGTGAGCGTCAAGTGATCCAGGCCGTCGACCCCCGGTTCGGCGACGTACTGACGAACTTGGAGAAGCTGTCCGACGGAGACCTCGGTCGTCTCTCGTCCGACGAGTCCGGCCAGCGCTGGGTCGTCGGGTTCAACCACGACCGCAACCCCGGCAACACCTACCTGTACGACCATCGCACCGGGGAGAGCCGGATGCTGTTTCGGCCGTTGCCGCACCTCGACCCCGAACAATTGGCGCCCATGCGTCCGGTCGCCATCACCTCGCGCGACGGCTTGGCGTTGCACTCGTATCTGACGCTGCCGATCGGGGTGGAACCGACGGGCCTGCCGCTGGTGCTCGTCGTCCACGGGGGACCGTGGTACCGCGACAGCTGGGGTTTCGACGCCGGCGTGCAGTTGCTGGCCAACCGCGGATATGCGGTGCTGCAGGTGAACTTTCGCGGTTCTCTGGGATACGGCAAGGCCTTCCTCAAGGCGGCGATCGGCGAGTTCGCCGGCAAGATGCATGACGACCTGGTTGACGGGGTGAACTGGGCGGTCGAGCAGGGCTACGCCGACCCCGACCGCGTGGCCATCTTCGGAGGCTCCTACGGCGGGTACGCCTCCCTGGTCGGCGTGACGTTCACCCCGGACACCTTCGCCGCCGCAATCGACTACGTCGGAATCTCCGACCTGGCGAACTTCATGCGGACGCTGCCGCCGATCGCGCGCCCGCACCTGGCCAACAACTGGCACAAGTACGTCGGTGATCCCGAGAACCCGCAGCAGTTGGCGGACATGATGTCTCGCTCGCCGATCACCAAGGTGGACCGGATCCGTACCCCGCTTCTGGTGATCCAGGGCGCCAACGACGTGCGGGTGGTGCAGGCGGAGTCCGACAACCTCGTCACCGCGCTGCGCGCTCGCGGGGTCGAGGTCGACTACCTCGTCCAGGCCGACGAGGGCCACGGAGCGGTGAACTCGGAGAACGTGTTCCGCATGTGGCATGCCATCTCGGGGTTCCTCTCTCGGCATCTCGGCGGCCGGGCATGAAACAGGTTGTGAAAGAGGGGAAGCCCTCCGTACTGCAGCAGGTGGGAGGCGTGCCGGGGCTGATCTACGCCAGCGTGCCCAGCGTGGTGTTCGTGGTGGCAGAGGCCGTCACCGGACTGCACGCCGCGACGGCGTTGGCCGTGGGCGCCGGTGCGGGTATCGCGCTGCTGCGGCTGCTGCGCAAGGAGCCGTTGCAACCGGCCGTGTCCGGTTTGGTGGGCGTGGCGATCTCGGCGTTCATCGCGTACCAGAGCGGGGACGCGAAAGACTATTTCCTGGTGGGCATTTGGGGGAGTCTGGCGTTTGCAGTGGTGTTCTTCGCCTCGGTGCTGGTGCGGTGGCCACTCGTCGGTGTCATGTGGGGTGCGATGAGCGGAGGCGGTCAGGCGTGGCGCACGGACAGGTCCGCGCGGACGGGCTACGACGTTGCAACGCTCGCGCTGGTGGCCACGTTCGCGGCACGATTCGTCGTGCAGAACTGGCTCTACGACCTGGACGCCACGGGATGGCTCGCGTTCGCCCGAATTGCCATGGGGTATCCGCTCAGTGGCTTGGCGCTGGTGGTCGTCGTCTGGGCGGTCCGACGGGCGGATCGGCGGATGGCGACAGGGGCGAGCGACGACGGTCCGTACGTTCTACGAGAGTGACTCGACCAAGGCGGCCAGGTCGTCGGCGTGGAGGTCGAACCGATCGTCTGCCGACGGGCGTTGTGCGCCAGGGCGGGCGACGTACGCGGTGCGAAACCCGTGCTCGGCAGCGGCGCGGAGATCCCAGGGATGCGCAGCCACGAAGAGCGTCCGTGCCGGGTCGAGGCGGAGTGCGTCGATCGCGTACTGGTACGCGGCGGGGGCGGGTTTGAAGGTGCGCACCGATCCGGTCGACAGCGCGGCGTCCCAGCTGATCGTGTTGGTGTTCGCCAGTCGCGCAAGCGAATCGAGATCGCCATTGCTGACCCCGGCGACGAGGAACTTCTTGCGGAGCGCCGCCGTCGCTGTGGCCACGTCCGGCCACGCCGGGTATTTGGAGTCCAGGTGCTGCACCAGGGCTAAGGCGGCGGGCGAGGGGTTTCCGCCGGCTTGCGTGACGGCCTCCCGCGCGGAGTCGGTGACCAGCTGTCGATGCGGGCGCCATGGTGCTGTGCCGTCGACAGCGGCGTTCATCAGCCGTTCGAGGGTGTCCGCCCACGCCGTGTAGAGCGCGTCGCCGTCGTCCACACCAGCTTCGGCGGCGAGGCGCTTGGCGACCGTCGCCCATGTCCCGTCCTCGTCGACCAGGGTCCCGATGACGTCGAAGACGATGGCGTCCACTTGGTCGGCGTCCATGACGTCCACTGAAGCAGATTCGTCCGCCGGTTGCCGAGTGACGATCACTCTTCTGAGTCACGCGCAGTTAATCGGTTGGTACCATGGCTGGGGTGGAAAGGTACCAACATGGCACTCAACATCAAGGATGCTTCGGTTCACGAGACGGTCAAGCGCATTGCCGGGATCACCGGTGAATCCCAAGCCGAGGTCGTCGCGAAGGCGGTGGACGAACGTTTGGCCAGGCTGCAACGGGACGATCTCGCGGCCCGGCTGCTGGCAATCGGCCATGAAACCGCGACTCGAATGACCCCGGAAGCCAAGCATCTGGACCACGGCACGATGTTGTACGACGAGCAGGGCCTCCCGTCATGATCGTCGACACGTCGGCCATCATCGCGATCCTCAGGGGAGAGGACGACGCTGAGGTCTACGCACGCGCCCTTGCAGCCGGCGACGTGCGACGACTGTCCGCCGCGAGCTACCTCGAGTGCGGAATAGTCCTTGACACGCAACGGGATCCGATCGTCAGCCGGGGTCTGGACAATCTGCTCGAAGAGGCAGAGTTCGTCATCGAGCCGGTTACCGAGCGCCAGGCCCGCCTGGCCCGGGTGGCCTACGCCGACTTCGGCAAGGGAAGCGGTCACCCCGCCGGTTTGAACTTCGGCGACTGTTTGTCCTACGCGTTGGCGCAGGATCTTCGCGAGCCGCTTCTGTGGAAGGGCGATGACTTCGGGCATACCGGGGTCCGGTCGGCACTCGACGTGCAGTGACTTCGGGTTTGCTCACCTAGCGCTGTCTGAGCGGTAGGTGCTCCCTGCCGGCGAGTAGGTACTCGAATGCGTCCTCGGCATCAGTCACCCCAGCGTCGGCAAGTCGGCGAATGACGTCGTGGTGGGTCAAGGGCCCGTTGCCAATCAGGATGTCTGAGAGCAAGTGGGTCGGATCGGTCACGGGCATTGGGGCACGCCATGCGTCGAGTAGTACCAACGTGTCAGACGCCCGTCGTAGCGTCCGCGCCATGAACGAAGCACGTAGGCGGCGAGCCGCCAAGCAAGACCGGCGGGACGCCCGCCGTGCGCTCAATCGCCGGCGGGTCACCGTCGACGACAACGTCTTGATCACGGCGATCCGCAGCGCTTTGGCGGGTCATCCACTGGACCTGCTTCATTCGGCCAGCTCCCTTCTAAGCACGTTCCCGGGGGAAGAACTTTCCCTGGCGGACGCGATCGCTGTTCTCGGCAGCTGGCAATGTCGCGAGTCGACCGCAGTGCTCGCCGTTTGGGGTGAAATGCTCGTCGATGACGAGGCGCTTCGGGAGCGGTGCCGCCAGGAGGTCGCCAAGCGGCGTGACCACCTTCCGAAGTGGCTGGTCGGTCTACGGCGGGTGCAGGTGAATCGGGCGGTGCGTCGAGCGGATGCCCTCGGTGATGGTGACGAGTTGTTCGTTGGGCTGGTGATGGCTGATTCGACGGAGCTGACGCTTGGAGTCATTCTCGACCACAACGTGCTGTCGTCGGTCACGGATATCGCGATCCTTGCCGAGCCGTTCGAACAGGCAGTCGGGCGTCAGATCGAAATATACGACCCGACAGTCTCTTTCGTCCCGATGGACCTAGCCGACGCCCGAACGTGGGTCGACGACGGCCTGAGATGGAGCGCTCTTCTGCAGAGGTCGACGTCGGCCGAGTGGCGCGAAGCCCTGCCGATGGTGAAGTGGGTGCTCGCTCAGCTCCCCGACGGTGGGTGTGGCTACCAGCGGCCGGAGTGGGAGGAGGACGACGCCGACGACTTGCTCGACGGGTTCCTGTCGTCACCGGCGGGCGCGCCGTTCGCCCACGTTGACTATCGAGTCTTGCTGCGTGAGCTGTGGGACACCGGCTGTGGTGATCCCGTGAGGTGGAGTTCGTCCCGGATATCAGACGTCCTCCGATCGCGGCTCCACGACTACGACCTCCCACTGGAGATCGTCTTGGACGCCCCTGCGTTGCTGCGTGCCTTCATTCCATTCGCCCACGGGCAGAGCGGAATTGCGCAACATCTGACTGACGAAGCGATCGCAACGATCGACAGGTTGAGCCTCGGGTATCGGCGACAGCTGCTTGCGAACACCATCGATCACGACGACGACGATGTGTGGCTCAGCTACCCCGATCGGGCGTCGTGAGGGCGTACATGGTGCTGGCCAACTGCATGCGCGTCGATCGCATCGTGCCTACGCTGAGACCATGCGAACCTTGCACCTGCGGAACGTCCCGGACGAGGTAATGGATCGCCTCGAACGACTGGCCCGCGCCGCCGGCACTTCGGTGGAGGCGGTGGCCATTCGGGAGTTGAATGCGGCAACGCGCCGAGTGGACAATGCGTCGTTGGTGGCAACCCTTCCTCACCGGGGCCTCTCGACCGACGCCATCGTGGGGGCCGTCGACGCTGATCGAAGATGACCGCTCGTGAACAGTCGGGCGGCTACCCGCCCTCCGACGACGTCTTACGCACGGCGGGCAACTCGTAGGTCTTGTCCAACACCGACGCCAGCGGCGTGTAGTAGCGCATGGTGAGGTTGAAGGGGCCGACGGGTGCGGGCAACCAGTTGCTCAGGTGGTCGTCGGACGGGGCGGTGTGTTGGAGGTAGATGGTCAGCGATCCGTCCTCGTTCGCGACGAGTCCGTCGGTGGTGCTGCCGATCGAGAACCGGTTGATGTCGTTGGCGGTGAACAGCATTGAGTCGTCGTACATCGCGATGTTCCACATACCAGCCACGGGCGGCGTGCGTCCGGGTTCGAAGTGCAACACGTAGGCGTTCGCCCCGTCGAGCTTTTCATCCTCGGAGTCGACGGCGGTGTTGACGTAGACGACTTGGTCGGCGACTTCGGTGCCGACCTGGTTCTTCGTGTTGGCCGCGTTGAGTGCCCAGTCGTGGCTGCAGCGCCCCGACGCCAACGACCCCCGCCATCCGTTGACCGTGTCGCTCATCGTGCGCCACCGATCGTCGGTGATCTCCTCGATCATCGGTACGGCGCGACGCAGGCCGGCCAGCGTCGGCTTGTCCAGCCCCTGCCAGTCGAAGCCCTTGCGGACGCTGAGCCCGATGGTGCCAAGCGTCCTGATGAAGGTGTCGTTGACGTCGGCACGGGTCGGCAGCATGTAGCGCATCGCCCATCCGAGGCGATCGAAGTGGACGAGGTCGTCGGGTGCGGTGAGGCGGGGGAACGGAATTGGGCTGTAGTCAACGCCGGCGCCGGCGATGCCGTCGCGCAGATAGTCGGGCAGCGGCCGGATCGCGAAGCCCTTCTGCGCCTCCTTGGCACCGGCCAGGTCGTGGGCGCCTCGCACCGCGATACGGAGGCCGACGAATCCGACCTTCGTCGGCATGCTGACCGGCATCATGTCCCCGGGTGTGGGGCCCGAGTGCTCCGGGCCGGTGATCAGATATGCGCCGGGGACGTGCGGGCGCGAACCCCCGACGTTGAGGACGACGTCGTCGAACGCGTCGCCGATCTGCGCGATGAACCATCGGTCGTCGACGAGGCTGGGAACGTGGAGCACGACGGGACCGTCGGCGAGATCAAGCAGCGCGTACGCGTCGATCGTCAGGTTGTTCGGGGTAACGACGAAGCGGTCGTCGGCAGTCTTGAGGCCGTCGAACTTACGTAAACTGTTACGCCCCGCGCCCTTTGCGGCAAGGGTGGGAATAAACGCCGCCACCCGGTGGGCCAGCGGATAGCCCCACAGTCCTGCCTGTACGCCGAGCGTGTACGCGTTCTCCTCACGAGCGCTGCTCGTCATGGTCGCCTCCGGGATGTCGCCGTATGGGAAATTGTCCTCCAGTGTGCGCGTCGTCTGATGCGATTGGTCCACGAACTTCGGGGGGCGAGGGCACAATCGACGAAGGGGGGCGCATGACATTAACTCTCGAGCAGCTCGCAGCGCGCAGCATGTATCGCCGGGCCGTCGAAGCTGCCATCTGGGGCATCCCGGCGGTGAACTTCGACGCCATGTATCAAGCTCTGGTCCGGGACGCCGGGGGAGCGGCGAACCAGATCGTCTACTGGTCGCGGTTGCTGGATTCGCGGAATCAGACACTGACTCCCAACCCCGACGCCGTCTATGTGATGCCGTTCTACGACACCACCGGCGGACCCGTGGTGCTCGAAGTGCCACCGGCGCAGGGTGGTTCGATCACCGGATCGATCGACGACGCCTGGCAGTGTGCGATCGGCGACGTCGGTCTCGCGGGCAGCGACGCCGGCAAGGGCGGTCGATACCTCATCCTTCCGCCGGACTTCGACGGCGTGGTGCCCGAGGGCTACCTGCCAATGCCCTCGCCGACCTACAGCGGTTTCGCATTGCTGCGCTCGAATCTCGCCGGCGGCAGCGATGCCGACGTCGCTGCGGCCGTCGACTACGGCAAGCGGGTTCGGTTCTACCCCCTCGGCGACGGGGACGAGGCGCCGACCACCTTCGTCGACGCCTCCGATGGGCCGTTCGACGCCACCATCGCCTACGACGCCAGCTTCTTCGAAGCCCTCGACCGTCGGGTCCAGGCCGAGCCGTGGCTCACCCGGGACAAGGCCATGATCGACACCCTCGATACCGTCGGCATCCAGAAGGGCGCACCCTTTGCCCCTGACGACGCGACCCGAGCAGTCCTCGCCGACGCCATGTCCGAGGTCCGCGCGTGGCTCGACGCAGCATACGAACGCCTCTTCGCGACCACTTTCTACGACGACGGGCGGTGGGCGTTTCCCGGTTCTCTGGACTTGGTGCATGCATCCGAGGCCGGCTTCGCCACCCCCGACAGCTATCCCGTCGACGACCGCGGCGTCGCCTATTCCTGGGCGTTCTTCAGCGCCAAGACGATGGGTGCCGGCCAGTACTACCTGATGGCCATCCACGACGACGACGGCGGCGCGTTCGACGGATCGTCGAGCTACCGGCTTACCGTGCCCCCGAACGTTCCCGTGACGCTGTACTGGTCGGTCACCGCCTACGACCGCCGCACGCACACCTTGATCGCGGACGTGCCGTGGGCCAGCCGGTCGTCCAACACACCTAAACTGCATGTCGAACCAAACGGATCGGTGACGCTGTTCTTCGGGCCGGAACCGCCGGATGGTCACCGCTGCAACTGGATACCGACACACCGAGGTCGCCCGTTCGAGGTGCTCTGCAGGTTCTACGGCCCGCAAGCGGCGTTCTTCGACAAGAGCTGGCGACTACCCGACGTCGAACGGACACCCTGACCGGAACCTCCGTGCCACCATGGAACGCATGGCCGACGAGATGACGTCCGAACGCGCGTTCAATGAGCGCAACATCGCAGAGTTCCGCAGCAACGGTGGAAAGGTGGGCGGGCAGTTCGAGGGCTTCCCGCTGCTGATCGTGACCTCGACGGGCGCCAAGAGTGGTGAGCGGCGCGAGAACCTCATCGGCTACTTCGACGTCGACGACAAGATCTACGTCGTCGGCTCGGCGGCCGGCCGTGACGCCAGCCCAGGTTGGGTGTTCAACTTCCGCGCCGACCCGACCGTCACCGTCGAGATTGGCGCAGATCCGCCCAAGCAGATGCTCGCCCACGAACTTCCTAAGGCCGAGCGCGACCGCGTCTACGACCTCATCGTCGAGCGGGCGCCCGGCTTCGGTGAGTACCAAAAGAAGACCGACCGGGTCATCCCCGTCTTCGAACTCGCCGCCAGCTGACGCCGACTACGACGATTCGAGGGTGACCTGGTCGCCGGCCCGAATGGTGCCAGAGGCCACGACCTCCAGATAGGCCCCCGCGCACGGCAAGACGCCCATGTCCAGTGCGGCGACACGGTTTTCGGCTGCGGGAGTGCGCAGCGCCCCGGGATCCCTCGGCAGCGAGCCGTGCTCCAGCGTGGGGATGACGCATCGCGGCGTCGGGCCGATGGCGCGTAGCCGTACGTCGCCGACGACGAGGGTGCGACCCGTCCACTCGTTCTCGGCGTAGGCCGGGTAGCCCGGCGGCGTCGCGATCACCAGATTGGGGCGATAGCGCTCGGCCTCCGTGCCGATCTGCTCGAGCGTCGCGGTGGTGATGACGTGCACCGGCGCGTAGTCGGTGAACGAGGTGCCCGGGGTGGCCTCCGCCAATTCCAGGATCGGGGCGTCGACCTCGGCGTCCAAACCGAATTCGAGCACCTGCTCGGGGTCGGCCCGCTCCACCGACGCGCCGGTAGGTCGACTGCGCGACAGGCGAACCGGACGGGCGACCAGTGCGGACAGTCGTGCGTCCACCTCGTCGGCGTCGGCTGACACGACGGCTCCGTCCGGCATCTGGATGCTCACCCGCCCGGAATCCACTGTGGCGCTGCAGGTTAGGAGGCTGCGCCACAGCCGTGCCTGCTTGGCGCTGGCCACCCGGCCGGTCTCCTCGTCGATCAGTGCCAGGCGACGGTCGTTCTCGACACCCTGCTCGTCGACGAACATGACGTCCACGGCTTCACCGAGCATCGACTTCACCGGATAGCGGTACAGGGTGCCAACGTGCATGTGCCCGCCCGCAGCGGCAGTGCTCACGACGACACTTTGGTGTCGACGAACAGCTCGCGCCACTCGTCGGCCACGGCAGCCGCCGCGGCGGAGTCGGGGACGGGGTGGCCACTGGCCGCCGCCACCAAGGCCCGGCCGAGGGCGAACGGCGACAGCCCGCGTCGGTTGCCCACGTCCAACAGTTCCGAGAATGCATCCTTGGCGTCGTAGCGTCGCAAGCCGACCAGCACCCCAAGGGCCAGGTCGAGAGTCCGGGTTCCAGAATGCTCGTCTGCCCACGGATCGGCGACGCGGCTGCTGCCATTCACTAGCGGTTCTCCTCTTCGACGACGGCCCGGAGCCTCACGCGAATGGGGCCGTTCTCCCAAACGATAGACCCGGTCGCCTTCCCTTAGACGACTTTTGACCTTGGAGATCGCTGTCCGATCAGACCTGTCCGGTGGACATATGCGGCACACCCCGTCAACGAACGATGACGATCGTCAACACATGATGACGCCCCCGCCCGGGACATGCCCAACCTTCGCGCCGGGCGGTAATTGCAGACCAAACCACACCCCTTGGTCACGCCAGAAACAATGCCGGGCCGACGTACGGCCGACGGTCAGCGAGGTGTGGCTGCGCCTGTTGGAGGCGTACCGGTACGGCGCTCCAGCAGGTCAGCGAGCTCGGTGACGTTGGCGGTCAACAGATTTGGCTGCGGAACGCCGTCGGCGATCAGCGGCGCGTTGCCGGGCCGGGTGATCAAGGCGCTTCGCATGCCGGCGCCTTGGGCTCCGATCGTGTCCCAGGTGTGCGCCGCCACCATCATGCAGTCCGAGGCATCGACGCCGAGCTGCGCGGCCACCCGCCGGTAGAGGTGAATCGACGGCTTGAACACCCCGAGGGTGTCCACGGTGAACTGCTGCTCGAAGAAGTCTCCGAGCCCGGCGTTGTCCAACGGCGAGGCCACGTCGGGGCGATGGGGGGAGTTGGTCAGGGTGACCAGGCGGTAGCCGTCGGCCCGCAAGCGTGCCAAACCCGGGGCGACGTCGGGATGCGCGGGCATCGTGCGCATGCCCTCGGCCAGCGATTGCAGGTCGACGTCGGTGGGGGTCACGTCGCGGATCGTCGCGACCATCTGCAGGACCGCGCGGCCGAGGGTGAAGAAGTCGACGTAGTACCCGGACAGCGTCAGTGTCATCGAATAGGTGACGAGCTCCCCGAACCACGTGCGAAGCACCTTGGCGTCACCAAAGATTCGCTCGAAGTGCGGTCCGAGGGATTCGATGTCGAGCAACGTCTCGTTGACGTCGAAAACCAGCACCGACGGTGTGTCGAAGACGAGGGCGGCCATGAAAACCAGTATGGGAGATGTCGCCCAGTCTTGTCACCGCCTCGGGGCGCACCAACGATCACCACGAGTCAAACCATCGTCTGACCACCGGTCTCTCCCTTACCGTCCTCCCACGTGACCACCGCCAACCTCAACCGCCGCCGCGCGCTCCAACTACTCGGACTCGCCGGCGGAGCACTGGCCTTCGCGCCTGCTCTCGCTGCGTGCGGCTCCGAGGGCAGCACCGCGGCACTGTCCACGACCGCCCCGACGGGCGGACGCTTCGACGGCGTCACCCTCAAGCTGCTGGTCAACCAGCCGCACGTGACGTCCTTCCGCGACGTCCTCGCGCCCAAGTGGAAGGCGGCCACCGGCGGCACCCTCGAGGTCACCGCCGCGCCGTATGACCAGCTGACCAGCAAGCAGATCCTCGACGTGCAAAGCGGCACCGGCGAATTCGACGTCTTCGACTACTTCTACTTCGGCCTCGGCGATCTGGTCGACGCCGGCGCGCTCACCGACCTCACCGGGTGGATCGACGCCAACGGCGACAAGATCGGCACCAGCGGCTACCTGAAGTCGATATACGACCCGTACACCCTGCTCGACGGCAAGCGCTACGGCCTGCCCTACGACGGCGACGTCCACATCCTCTTCTACAACACCGAACTCTTCGACCGGTACAAGGTGACCCCGCCGACCACCTGGGACGAATACGACGACGCCGCCGCCAAGATCACCACCGACGCCAAGGGTGCCGCCTACGGCGCCATCGTTTCCGGCCAGCAGGTCCCGATGATCCTCGGCTGCTCCTACATCAACCGCCTCACCGGATACGGCGGAAACCTGTTGGACGCCAACGGAAAGCCGGAGCTCACCTCCGACGCCTCGGTCGCCGCGCTGACCCACCTCGTCAAGGTCAACCCCGTCGCGTTGCCGACCCCGCTGCAGATCGGCTTCGACCAGGCCAACACCGCCTTCCTCACCGGGCAGGGCGCGATGCTGGACACCTGGACCGACATGGCCCTGCGCGCGGAGGATCCGACGGCGTCCAAGATCGCAGGCAAGTGGGGCGCGCTCTCACTGCCGGTCGGTGGAAGCAACAAGACCCCGCGTACCGCGCTCGACGCAGGCTTCGGGCTCGGCATCTCCACGGCCACCAAGAATCAGGACGCCGCGTCGGCGTTCATCGCCTGGGCCACCGCCGCACCGCAGAACCTCGCGGTGTCCTCGACCCCCGGCGCCGGCATCGACCCCGCGCGTGGCGAGGTGCTCGACTCCGACGGCTACGCCAAGGTGGTGACCAAGGCCATCGGCCCCATCCGCGAGGGTCTCAACGGCAACCCCCTGGTGTGGCCCAAGGAGGCCGGCGCGCCACAGTTGTTGCAGGGCTTGGTCGACCAGCTGGCGTTGGCCGTCAACGGCACCCAGACGGTTCAGCAGTCGCTGGAGAACTCCCAGAATCAGTGGGACAAGGCCCTGGCCTGACCCCTCGTGTTCGAGTTGGGCGGCCTCATCCGCGGTTCGCAGTGCTGAAATGCGTCGGAAGGGGGTACTCCCGCCTGCACACGACGGCAGCGAGAGACGGGGTCCGCCATGGTCCAGTGGCTGGACGGGTTGCAGCGGCGCAGCCGGGCAGCGGGGTTCGTCATCGCCGTCGTCTACAAGTACGTCGACGACCAGGGTGGGTACCTCGCCGCGCTGATCACCTACTACGCCTTCGTGTCGCTGTTCCCCCTGCTGCTGTTGCTCACCACCACGCTCGGGGTGGTCCTGGCGGGCCACCCCGACCTGCAGCAGCAGGTGCTCGAGACGGCCGTCAGTCAGTTCCCGGTGATCGGTGAGCAACTCGGGCAGCCGCAGCAGCTGTCCGGTGGCACGGTCGCGGTGGTCGTCGGCATCGCGGGTGCCCTCTACGGCGGGCTCGGCGTCGGGGTGGCCGTGCAGAACGCGATGGACACCGTGTGGGCCGTGCCGAAGCACCGCCGTCCCGACCCAATCCGCGGCCGTGTCCGCAGTCTCGCGCTGCTGCTAGTCCTCGGTTCGGCGGCGATCGCCACGACGGCGCTCGCGGCGATCGGACGGTCGGCGGAGTTCCTCGGATGGTGGGGCAAGGCGGGGTGCGTGGTGGCGGCGGTGGTCATCAACGCCGCGATCTGCCTCATCGCGTTCCGGGTCACCACCACGCGCAAACTGACTGTCCGACAACTACTTCCGGGCGCCGCCGTGGCCGCCGTGGTGTGGCAGCTGCTGCAGTGGTTCGGAGCGGCCTACGTCACCCGCACGGTGACGACCGCCAGTGCGATCAACGCCGTGTTCGCCGTCGTGTTGGGACTGTTGGCGTTCCTGTTCCTCATCTCGGTGACGCTGGTCATGTGCGCGCAGATCAACGTCGTCCGAGTGGAACGCCTGTACCCACGCGCATTGTTGACGGTGTTCACCGACGACGTCGAGCTGACCCCGGCGGACCGCAGGACCTACGCGCGAAAGGCGAGAGCCGAGCAGGCCAAGGGCTTCGAAACGATCCGTGTCAGCTACGAGGAGGACGCGGACGAGGAACGGTAATCAGTACACGTCGCGCACGTAACGCTTCTCCCGCTTCAGCGAGTTGACGTAGTCCGTGGCCGCGTCGTCGTCCATCCCGCCGTGCGCCGAGACGACGGCGTGCAGCGCGTGGTCGACGTCCTTGGCCATTCGCGTCGCGTCACCGCACACGTAGAAGTGCCCGCCCTCTTCGAGCCAGGCGAACAACTCGCGACCGTGCTCCAGCATCCGAGTCTGCACGTAGATCTTCTCCGCTTGATCGCGAGAGAACGCCAGCTCCAACCGATTCAGCAGTCCAGACTCCTGCCAGCCCGTGATCTCGTCCTCGTACGCGAAGTCGTGCGCGCGGTGCTGGTCGCCGAAGAACAACCAGTTCCGCCCCTTGGCGCCTCGCAGGGAGCGCTCCTGCAGGAACGCCCGGAACGGTGCCACGCCCGTGCCGGGGCCGACCATGACCATCGGCACGTCGTCGTCGGCGGGCACTCGGAAGGACTTGTTGGGTTGGAGGAAGATCTTTGCCGTGCTTCCGCGATCGGCCAGGAACGTCGAGCAGACGCCGCCTCGCTCGCGGCCGTTGGACTGATACCGCACGGCCGCGACCGTGAGGTGGATCCGATCCGGATGCGCCAGCGCGCTGGAAGAGATCGAATACGCCCGGTGCTGAAGCGGTTTCAGCAGCCCGAGGAACTCCTCGACGCTGAGGTCGTCGCCTGCGATCCGCAGGATGTCGAGCACGTCCTTGCCATACAGCCAGCGGTCCAGCGTCTCCTTCACGCCGCCGCGCAGCACGTACGACAGCTCCTCGTTGTCGGCGCGGTTCTCGACCTCGCCAAGCAGATCCTTCGACGGCGCACTGATTTCGTACTTCTGGCCAAGCAGCTTCCCGAGCGGCTCCCCGTCGACGAGCGTGCCGACCGACATCCGGAAGTGTTCGACGATCGCGTCCACCAGCTCCGGGTCGTTCTCCGGGATGACGGCCAACGCGTCGCCGGTCTCGTACTCGATACCGCTGTCCGCCAACGCAAATTCGACGTGCCGGATCTCCTTGTCCGACCCCGGACCCGACAGCACTCGGTTGGTGGCGACCTCCGCGGTGAACGGGTTCTTGCGCGTCCATCCCGACCGGGCGACCGCACTCGGCGCGGGCGTGCTCGGCATCCCCGTCGCACCCGAGGTCGGCACCAACGCGGTCAGCGCATGCTGAATCCACGCCGCGGCATCGGTCTCGTAGTCGACGTCGCAGTCCACCCGCTGCAACACTCGCGTGGCCCCGAGCTGCTCGAGGCGCATGTCGAACAGCTTGCCCGCCTGACAGAATCCGTCGTATCCGGTGTCACCGAGGGCCAGCACTCCGAACGAGACGCCCTCCAGCCGCGGCGCGACGTCGGCTGCCAGTGCTTCCCAGAACAGCTCGGCGTTGTCGGGCATCTCGCCCTCGCCGTAGGTCGACGTCACGATCAGCACGTACTTCAGGCCCGCGAACTCCTCGAGCTCGATCTCGTCGAGCCCGCTGACCGTCACGTCGAAGCCCTGCGACTTCGCCGCCGCGGCAGCGTCGTTGGCGACGCCCTCGGCGTTGCCGGTCTGCGTCCCGTACAGGATTCGCAGCGACGGCCCCGGCTCGACCTGGTCGGCGACGGCAGGAGGCGGCGCGTTGACGCTCATCGCCAGCCGCGAGTGCAACCCGGCCAGGAAGCCCGAGATCCACGCGCGCTGATCCTCGTTGAACGGCGCGTCCTGCGGGATGTAGGCGATCTTCGTCATGCGCTCTCCAACGACTCGAACGACGCCGCGACGTCTGGGATCGACTGTGCCGCAAACAACTCCTCGAACGACGGCAACCTGCCGATCCGTTCGACGTTCTTGCTGTCCTGATGCAGGATCCACCCGTACGTGCCCGGGCTGTCCGTCGACAGCACGTTGCGCTGTGTCAGGGCCGCCTTGTAGTCGGTGATCCGCTTGTTGGCGACGAACACCGCCAGGTTCTCGTCGGTGAAACCGTCAACGGCTTCGCGGGCGTACTTCTGCAGCTTCTGGATGAGGTAGAAGTCCTCGGTGAGCACCAGGTTGCGCACCGCCTTGCCAACTCTCGGGTCGGTGACGTCCGTGACGCCCGGCAGGCGTGAAAGCGCCAGCTGCTGAGCCATGTTCAGCACCGTGTAGGTGTTGAGCAGCGCGTACATGTCCTCGGTGTCGGTCACGCCGTAACCGGGCACCGCGCCACCGAGCACGTACTCGTCGTCGCGGTAGGACCGCTTGAACTTCGCGACCTGATGGCCCGCCAGTGCAACGGCCAACTCGTCGAGCAGTTCCTTGCGGGTCTTGGACGACAGGATTGCGTCGGCGTCCTGGTACTGCAGCAGCGCCCTCGGCATCGCGTACACAACGTGCGTGCGCGTGGTCTCCCAATCCGCCAGCAGGTCGGTCGCCTTCACCGAACCGGTGGCCGCAACGTGCCACTCCAACAGCGTGCGGGCCGCCACCTCGTGGAACGGCGCATCGGTGATCGACGCCAGCTTCACCGAATCGGCGCTCACCTTCGACGGCAGGTCGCCGGCCGGGTCGTACTGGTAGAGGAAGCCGCCGCTCATCCCGTTGGCGACACCCTTACCGAAGCCGCCGATGTTGAACACCGCGCCGTTGGTCATGTACTCGCAAAGGAACTCGCCGACGCCCTCGACCACCGCGGTCGCACCCGAGTTGCGCACCGCGAAGCGGTCGCCCGCCTCACCCTCGACGAACAACCGCCCGCCCGACGCGCCGAACAAAGCGAAGTTGCCGATCAGCACGTTGCCGCCCGGCTGCGCGGAGCCGCCGCCGGGGGAGCGCACCGCGATGGTGCCGCCGCACTGGCTCTTGCCGACGCCGTCGTTGCAGGTTCCCTTGTGCGTCAACGTCATTCCGTCGTTGCAGAACACGCCGTAGCTTTGGCCCGCCGACCCCGTCGTCGTGATGACGACGCTGTCCGGCAGCAGGTAGCGCCGTCCGCGGTCGTCGGTCGCCACGGCCAGACCGTCCGCAACCCCGTCCGGTCCAGGGTGATTCAGCATCCGCTCGATGTCGATCGCCAACTGGCCGCCGACGCTCTTGTTCATGTTGCCAAGTGCCACCGGATCGGTGACGACGCCGTCCAGGTTCAGCTGAGCCAGCAGCGAGTCGTCGACCGCGTAGTCCTTCTCCAAGTAGATCGGGTCCTCGGGCACGAAGCCGTGCGCGGGCGCGAGCATGGCCCGCAGGTCGAGCTGACCGATGCTGGAGGGGTGATCCAGCAGGTGCAGCAGATCGCTGCGCCCACGGGCATGTCGGAGCGACGGCAGCCCGAGCGTGGCCAGGATCTCCCGCACCTCGTGGGAGATGTTCAGCAGGTACTGGGCCAGCGCGCGCGGGTCGCCCTCGAACGCCTCGGCGTTGGTGGTCAACCCGGCCGGGCACTTGATGTTGCAGTTCTTGGCCATCACGCACTTGAGCATCATCAGCGCGGTGGTGCCGAACTCGTAGCTGTCGGCACCCAGCAGCGCGGACTTGACGACGTCGCTGGCCGTCTGATGCGCGCCCGACGCCCGCAGCACCACCTTCTGCCGAATCCCGTTGGCCACCAACGCCTGATGCACCTCGGCGACGCCGATCTCGGCGGAGCGGCCCGCGTACTTCAACGACGTCACCGCCGCGGCACCGGTGCCGCCGGTGTTGCCCGCGACGTTGATGACGTCGGCGCCGGCCTTGGCGACGCCAGCGGCGATGATGCCGATGCCTTCACTGGAGACCAGCTTGACGATGACGCGGACTCTCGCGGCCTTGCAGTCGTGGATGAGCTGCGCCAGGTCCTCGATCGAGTAGGTGTCGTGGTGCGGGGGTGGCGAGACGAGCTCGACGCCGGGGGTGCCACCGCGGGCCGCCGCGATCTGCACCGTCACCTTGGGTGCCGGAAGCTGGCCGCCTTCACCGGGTTTGGCGCCCTGGCCGATCTTGATCTCCAATTCGCGGAGCATCGGATCGGCGAGGTAGCCGGGCCACACCCCGAATCGGCCGGAGGCGAACTGCTTGATGCGGGAGCCGCGGATGGTGCCGTAGCGGGTGAGGTGCTCGCCCCCCTCGCCGCAGTTGGACAGGCCACCGACCATGTTGGTGCCGTGCGCGACGGCCTCGTGGGCCGGCGCTACCAGCGCGCCGTGGCTCATCGCACCCGAGGTCAGGGTGGCCGCGATCTCGTCGGCAGGCTGCACTGACGGAAGCGGGATCGAGTCCGGCGCAGACCGCAGCTGCCCCAGATACTTCCGCGCCCGGCCGCGCGCGGTCAGCCACAGCCGGTCGCCGATCACCTCGTGGTCGACGATCTCGTCGCCGAACCGGTGCACCAGCGAGTCCGCCAGCGCAGTCAGCCGTCCTGGCGAGTGAGTCAGCCGCAGCGTGAACTCGTCGCCGACCCGGACCAGCGTCAACCCCCGCACCAGGTAGGAGTTGTTGCCGAACTGCGCGAACTGGCCCATCTCGGAACGGAATTCCTCGGCCGTGTGGACGAAGTTGACGTCGGCGGGGAACGCCAGCACGTCGCGAAGGGCGGCCGGACGGCGGGCCCGCTCGGCGTTGACCGCGAACACGAAGCTGCGGTAACCGGGGGTGATGTCGAAGCTGTTGATCGCCCGCGGCGTCATTTCGTCGAAGCTGTTGTTGCGGTAGGCCTCGTCGTCCAGACCGAACGCACCCTCGAGTTGGTGCAGGGGCAGCGTCCTGAGGAACAGCGGGTCGGCCATCTGCGCGTTCTTGGGCCGAGCCTCGTCGCCGAAGGAAATGGCTTCCTCCGTCATGTCGATGAAGCCGCGCACCGCGGTCGTCCCGTAGGAGTGGCCGGCGCCCTCGGCCCGCTCCTTGAAGAGGCCTAGCAGCGGCACGTCCTTCTCGTCGCCGACTTCGACTGCGCGGGCGTGCCATTCGGCGGAGGTGTCCGACAGCGTGCGGAATCCGACGCCGCCGACGACCGAGATGACGTTCGGGAAGTACTTGTTCAGCACCGGTCCGTTGGTGTCGAGGTAACTGGGTTCGAAGAACTCGCCACCGATGTAGCTCTCCACCGTGCACAGCCCGACACGGCCCATGGTCTTCATCAGCGACTTCTCGGCGGCCTTCTTGAACCGCTTGAACGCCGTCGTGATGGCGGTCTCATCCGAACCGAACTTCTCCTCCGCGCGCATCTGCACGCTGAGCGAGTACACCGCCGACGCACCGAATCCGAGGATCGTCGCGACGTGGTGCGACGAGCAGACCTGACCGCTCTCCACGATCACAGACACCCGGCGGCGGAGACCCTCTTCGATGAGTCGCTGGTTGACGGCCGAGACCACGATGGTCATCGGCATCGCGGCGAGCTCGCTGGTGACGTGGCGGTCCGAGATGACCGCGATACCACCGGATTCGCGGGCAAACGCCTCGACCTCGTCGCACAGGTCGTCGATTCCGGCGATCAACGCGGCGGCGTTGGCCGCGCCGTCGTCGAGCACCACGCGGTACCGACTGCCGAACCGCCGCACGGGCGTCTGCTTCTGGTCGCGGATCTTCAGCATGTCGAGATGGGTGAGGATCGGCGAGTTGATCACGATCTGCGGTGCTGGCGTCGCACCGCTGTTGGGCTTCGCGCCGAGCGCCACCCGCAGCGTCATCCCGTCGGCCTCGCGGATGCTGTCGAGCGGCGGGTTGGTCACCTGGGCGAACCGCTGCGAGAAGTACCGCGCAATGCCGCCTTCGTGATTGGACAGCGCGTTGATCGCCGCGCCGTACCCCATCGCGGAGATCTTCTCCTGCCCGGTGGCGAGCATCGGGTCCATCAGGAACTTGAAGCTCTCCTGGTTCAGGGAGTACGCCACGTACCGCTGATAGCGGTTCAGGTCGCCGTTGTAGCGGGCGGGTGACAGCTGCCCTTCCGGCGGGACGGTGGGCAGCTCGTCGAGGTTGACGCGGGACTCGGCGACCATAGCCGGGTAGTCGTGTTGGGCGGCAAGCATTTCCAGCGCCTCGACGGTGGTGAAGGAACGCCGCCGGGAGTGGTCGTAGTACAGCATGCCGCCAGCTTCGATCCGGCCGCGTTTGGTCACCTCGTCGGGCTCGAAGTAGAGCTGGCCTGCCTCCGACATGACGCCCAGGTACTCGGCGGTTTCGACGGTTCGCAACGGGCGCAACCCAAGTCGGTCGAGCCGGGCTCCGATGTAGCGGCCGTCGCCGAAGATCAGTGCCGCGGGTCCGTCGTTCTTCTCCTCGTAGAGGCTGAAGAACTCCAGCATCGCGCGCACTTCGGGGGACAGCGTCGGGTCGTTCTCCCACGCCGGCGGCATCATCGCGACGACGGCGGTGACGAGGTCGAGGTCGTCCTCGAGCACGCGGTTCTGCAGGGTTTGGTCGAGCCGGCAGCTGTCGGACTGGCCGTGCGGCCGGATGATCGCGCGGTTGCGGGCCAGCGCGATGGCGTTGTCGGAGAGCCGGTTCTTCTTGTCGGTGTTGAGCTCGCCGTTATGGGCCATCAACCGAAAGGGTTGGGCCATGGTCGCATTCGGCGCGGTGTTGGTGGAGAACCGCGTGTGGAAGAACATCGAGTGCACTTCCATCGACGGGTCCGACAGATCGCTGAAGTAGGGGACCACTTCGTTGGAGTTCAGCCGACCCTTGAGCACCTGCGTGCGGGCGCTCAGCGACAGCGGGTACATGCCCTGAAGTTCGGGGCGCGTGTAGGCGACTTCTTCGATGGCCATCAGGGCTTCGTGAATGCTGCGGTCCGACAGCGGGCCGCCGTTCGACGTGGTGAAGACCCACTGGCGGATGGGCAGCTGATACTTCACAGCGGCGGGCCTGATGGCCGTGTCGTCCACGGGCACCTCGCGTTCGACGAGGATGTCGAAACCGCGGTCGGCGAGTGCTTGGCGCACGACCTGCTCGGCCTCGGCGTGGAAGGCCGGGTCGTTGGGCAGGAAGAAGTTGCCGACGCCGAAGACGCCGAGATCGAGGTCGAGTCGGCCGGTCACCCTGCGGAAGAAACGCAGCGAGAGGTCGAGGTTGACGCCCGCGCCGTCGCCGACGCCCTCCGACGACATCCCGCCGCGGTGCGGGACCGCGCAGAGCGCCTCGTGCAGCTTGCGGATGACCTCGTGGGTTTGGCGCCCGTCCTTGCGTGTCAGGAAGCCGACGCCGCAGCTGCTCTTCTCCTGATCCGGGTCATACAGTCCGACCACCGAGGCTCACCCCTTTGCACGTACGTGGCATGTAGCAACACCCGGGGCCTCGTCGTTGAGCATGGGCGAGCACAAACACCTTAGGGTACCCTGATCAGGCGTTTAGCGCAGTGGTCGCCGTCTGTGACGGCCGGTCCTCGACTCGTGACGAGTTAATCCATCGCCGCGGGTCCGGTGCTGCGCATAGCGTGCCCCCACGTGACTCGACGCGTTCCTGCCTGGTTGGCAGCCCCTGCCGTCGCCGGACTGGCGTTGCTGTTGGTCTATCCGACGATCTGCCTGGTCGCGCTGGCTGTGACCAAGTCCTCACTCGCCAAGCCGCTCAACCGCTTCACCGGGCTCGCCAATTTCACCGGTGCGTTCGCCTCGCCGGCGTTCACCCCGTCGCTGTGGAAGTCGACGATCTTCGCGGTGCTCGTCGCCGTCGTGACCACTCTGCTGGGGCTCGGCATCGCGCTGCTCCTTCGCCATCGCGGTGGCGGGTTCGGTGTCGTCGGCGCGCTGTTCCTGCTGCCACTGGTGACCGCGCCGGTGCTCGTCGGCGTCGCATGGAAGCTGCTGCTGGCTCCGGTCGGCGGCGGGCTCGCCACTGTGTTCAAGGCCGTCGGGCTGGCTGGCTTCAACCCGCTGGGGTCCGACGTGGGGGCGTTCGTCGTGCTGGTGGTCATCCACGTCTGGCAATGGACGCCGTTTGCGACGCTGATCGCCTTCGCCGCGCTTGGCGTCGTCCGCCCCGAGCTTCTCGAATCCGCCCTCATCGACGGCGCCACGGCGTGGCGGTCCTTCACCACCGTCACCTGGCCCGCGATCGCCCCCAGCATCTGGGCCGTCGCCGTGCTGGAGCTGGTCATCGGTTTCAAGGTGTTCGACCTCCTTGTCGTCATCACCGCCGGGGGGCCGGGCTTCTCGACGAGCCTGTCACCGTTCGTGATCTACCAGACCGGACTGCGGGGCAGCTTCGACATGGGCACCGCTGCCGCGCAGACGCTGGTGTTCGGCCTTGTCGTCGGGGCCGTCGCGACCGTCGTCACGACGCTGCGGGCCCGCGCGCTCAAGGCCGACGCGTGAAGGCTCGCGTCGTTCTCGTCGGCGCGGTTGCCGTTGCGCTGCTGCCGATTGCGTACCTGCTGTCGCTGGCGCTGCGCCCCGCAGGCGAGGTTCTCAACTCCAGCCTGCTGCCCGACACGGTGTCCTTCGACAACTTCGTCAAGGTGTTCGACACCATCGAGCTGGGCACCATGCTGACCAACTCCTGGGTCTCGGCTGTTGGCGCCGCGGTGCTTGCGGTCGTGATCGCAACGCCCGCCGCCTATTTCACGGCGAGGCACGTGCGAGGAGAAAGGCTGCTGACGGTCTTGCTGGCCAGCTACTGCGCGCCGCCGATCGTTGCGATCATCCCGTTGTTCTTCCTGTTGCGCTACGCCGGGCTGACCAACGGCGTGGCCGGGCTCATCCTCGTCAACGGCATCGCGGGTGTCCCTGTCGCCGCCTGGTTGCTCGACGGCTTCGTGCGGCGCATCCCCGTCGAGATCGACGAGGCCGCCGCGATCGACGGGCTCTCCGTGGTCGCGACGCTGCGCAAGGTCGTCATCCCGCTGCTGTGGCCCGGCATCGTCGCCGCGTTGCTGGTCACGTTCTTCCTGTCCTACAACGACTTCCTCTTCGCCGTGTACCTCGCCGTGACGAAGGAAAGCCAAACCCTCACTGTCGGACTGTCCCTCTTCCAAGGCGATCGCAACGTGCAGTTCGGCCAGCAGGCCGCCGCCGGGCTGCTCGGCGTCGCCCCCGTCTACGTGCTCGCGCTGGCCGCCCAGCGCTACCTCGTCGGCGGACTGACCACCGGAGCCACCAAATGAGCAGTCCCACAGGTGCGGTCGAGATCGCCGGCCTCACCAAGACCTACGACGACCACGCGGTCGTCGACGATCTAACCCTCACCCTGCCCGACGGATCGTTGACGGTGCTCGTCGGCCCGTCCGGCTGCGGCAAGTCCACGACCCTGCGGATCGTCGCCGGACTGGAGAGGGCCGACGGTGGCACCGTGTCGATCGGTGGACGTGACGTCACCGCGGAGTCCCCGCGGACGCGCGACGTCGCGATGGTGTTCCAGAATTACGCGCTGTATCCGCACCTGTCGGTGGCGGCCAACATCGCGTTTCCGTTGCGCAACAACGGAGTCGCGAAGGACGAGGCGACGCGGCGGGCGCGCGAGGCCGCCGACCGGGTGGGCATCACCGCGCTGCTCGACCGCAAGCCGCGTCAACTGTCAGGTGGCCAGCAGCAGCGGGTCGCCATCGCCAGGGCGTTGGTCCGCACGCCGAAGGTGTTCCTGTTCGACGAGCCGCTGAGCAACCTCGACGCCAAGCTGCGCGTCGAGCTGCGTTCCGAGATCCGGCGGCTGCAACAGGATTCGGGCATCACCGCGCTGTACGTCACGCACGACCAAGAGGAAGCGATGACGATCGCCGACCAACTCGTCGTCCTCGACGCAGGGACCATCGCGCAGGTGGGCACGCCCGAGGAGCTCTATCGCCGGCCTGCCAACACCTTCGTCGCGGCATTCATCGGCTCGCCGAGCATGAATCTGCTCGACGGCACCGTGCGCGACGGGACGTTCGAGGGTGACGGGGTGCGGTTCGCCGCCCCCGGTGCCGACGCGGCCGCGGTCACGTTGGGGGTGCGGCCCGAGGACATGCTGGTCGCACCGTCCGAGCACGGCAACGGCACCGTCGAGATCGTCGAATTGCTTGGGCCGCGTTACGTGTTGATCGTGACGGCGGGGGCACACCGGCTGACCGCGGTGGTCGAGGCGGCCACCGTCGCGGGCTGGGGCAGGACCCCCGCGCCGGGCGACGCCGTGACGGTCGACGTCCGGCCGGATCGAGTGCACCTGTTCGACGGGACCTCCGGCCGCCGGCTCACGTAGCCCCCGTCACCCCCCACTCCCTCGCCCCGCCGCCTTCCCGCGAGCCCCCACTCCTTCCCGCGAACAGTCGCAAAAGTGTCGCGACACGCCGCGATTGCAGCAGTTTTGCGCCTGCTCGCGGGAAAGGGGGAGGGGGTGTCGCGGGGGAGGGGGCGGCACCATCAACGGAACCCGCTATCACTCGTGATATCAAGTTCTGAGGGGTGTCATGGCCCCCGGACCGGCACCGGAGTGACCGATGTGACCGCGTCAGCGTTGCGTGCGGCCGATACCCCACGCGTACGGCGGGGGAGTGCCGTTCACCTGGTGTGCCCCAAGCACCTTCGCCTTGAGGATGCGCGGGTTGTGCGACGCCACCGTGCGCGCGTTGCGCCAGTGCCGGTCCAGCCCGCGAGCCGTCGACGTGCCCGACGCGCCAAGGGTGTCGAAGAGATTCGACGCCGCGTCGATCGCCAGCTGCGAGGCCGTCACCTGCGCGGCCGAGGACTCCAATTCGGCTCGCTCACTGGCCTTCTGCAGGCCTTCGGCATCCGTGGGGTCCACCAACGCGGCGGCGTCGATCGCCTCGGCCACCTTCAACGCCAACGCCTCCGTCGTGTAGGCCGCTGCCCAAATCTCGCCGACGGCGGCCAGCACCTGCGGGTCGTCGCGGACCCGCGAGCTGTTGGCGTGGCTGAAGTTTCGTTCGCGCTGCTGCACCTCACGCGTGACGTCGACCAGTACCGCGCGGGTGATGCCAGCCAGCGACGCCAGGTGGTTCAGCTGGTAGAGCGCGGTCTGGTACGGGTGCCGCTGACCGAACGGCACCAGGTCGTCGACGCGGGCGTCATGGAACTCCGTGGTGCCGGTGCCGGTACCCCGCTGGCCGAACCCGTCCCAGTCGTCGTGCACCACGACCCCTGGCTGGCGGGTGTCGACGATCGCGATCGCCGGGTCGTCGCCGACCCGCGCGTACACGTCGGCCCACTCGGCGAAGATCGTGCCGGTCGAGTAGAACTTGCGGCCGTTGACCACCGGCTGACCGTCGACGTGCGTCACCTCGGTCTGCACCCGGTCGATCGACGTGGAGCCCGTCTCGGTCCAGGCGTTGCCTGCGATCTCCCCGTCGACGAATCGCTCGAACCACCGCCGCACGTCCTCACCGCGACGGTGCCGGAACAGCACGTCCTCGGCGAAGACGAAGTGCCCGCGCAGGGCTTGCGCCAGGTTGGCGTCGGCGGTGGCGACGTCGATCCACAGCGCCGTCACTTCGCGCCAGTCCAAGCCCCAGCCGCCGAACTCGGTCGGTACGCGCAGAGCACCGAAACCGGCCCGCTTCAAGGCGTTCACCGCGTCGACCGGCAGCTCGCGGTCGAGGTCGCGCTGACGTGCCCCGGCCGCGATCTCCTCGAATACCGGTGCGAAATGAGCGCGAGCGTCCTGAACACGTTCTTCGGCGATGATGGTCACAACGCTGGATTGAACTGCGAAAACGCCGAAAGTGCGCGGCTTTGATTCTGCCAGAGTGCAACCCGACGGCGTCGAGGGTTGGGGTCATAGGGTGGCGCGGTGACACGTACGCCCTGGACCACGCTGCCCACCGACGACGAGACCGACCGATGGGATGCCGTCGCCGACGAGACGGGCCGACTGCTCGCCAACGACGCGCTCGCCCGCGACCGGGCCAATGCCGAGCCAGCGGCCGAGCTGAAACTCCTCAAGGACTCCGGGCTGGCCAACCTGCTCATCCCGCGCCAGTTCGGTGGGCACGGCGGGCACTGGTCTGTCGCGCTGCGTGCGGTGCGGATCCTCGCCAGGCACGACGCGTCGATCGCGCAGATCCTGAGCTACCACTACTGCAACCAGGCGGCCATCGTCTTCTTCGCCGAGCCGTCGAGGTGGGAGCACTGGTACGGGGAGTCGGCCCGCGGCAGCTGGTTGTGGGGCGACGCCGTCAACCCCGTCGACCCCGATCTGGTGCTCACCCGCGACGGGGCGGGCTACCGGCTCAACGGCCGCAAGCGGTTCGCCACCGGCGCCTCGACCGGTGACGTCACCCTCGCCATGGCCGCCGACGGTGAGCCCGGCGCCCGGATCCTGGCCACGGTCGTCGAGCATGATCGTGATGGAGTCGAGTTCAACGGCGACTGGGATGCGTTGGGGCAGAGACTGTCCGCCAGCGGCAGCGTCGACTTTCACGACGTGGCCGTCGCCCCCGAGGACGTTCTCGGCGAGGTCGGCGAGGAGCCCTACTCGACTCTCGTCACACCGGGTGTGCAGCTGGGCTTCGCCAACCTCTACCTGGGGATCGCCGAGGGTGCGCTGGAGCGGGCGCGTGAGTTGACGCTGCAGCGGCGCGGGGCCTGGCTGCTCGGGACCGCCGAACACTATTCGCGAGATCCGTTCGTGCAGCGCGTGTTCGGTGAACTGCTGTCGCGCACCGCGGCGGTGGAGGCGCTGGCCGACCGCTGGAACTCCCGCTTCGACCGGGTGATCGCCCGAGGCGCCGACGTCACCGCCGACGACCGCGCTGAGGCCGAGATCGGCATCGCCAAGCTGAAGGTCGTCGCCACCGAGACGGCGTTGGACGTCGCACATCGCGTCTTCGAGGTCACCGGCTCGAGCTCGGCGCGCAGCGACGTCGGACTCGACATCTACTGGCGCAACATTCGCACGCACTCGCTGCACGACCCCGTCGACTACAAGAAGCTCGAGGTCGGCGCCAACTACCTGACCGGCGACGTGCAGCCGATCACGCTGTACACCTAGGGAACCGGCCAAGCCGCCATCGCCAGGTCGGCGACGGCATGTAGCTCGTCCCGGCTAGCCCCGCTGCGAGCTTGAATCGCAATGCCCTGGCACACGGCGACGACCCAGCGTGCCGTCAAAAGCGCGTCGGCTCCGGGTAATTCGGCCGCATTGTCGAATCGGTCGGCGAGCCGGTGGACCACCTCTTCACGCACCTCGGCCAAACCGGGCGCCGTTCCGACGGTTAGGCAACCACGGATGTCGCCGCTGACCGTGTTGGCCGCACCGTGCATCATCGCCGCGGCGACGTCACGGGCAGACGGCCGGGTCAGAGCGTCGACCAGGTAGTCGCCGGGGCCCGCGAGATAGCGCTGGGTGGCGCGCGCGAACAGGTTCTCCTTCGATTGGAACTCCGCATAGATGCTGCGGCGGTTCACTCCGGTTGCGTCGCTCACGTCGGAGATGGACACGCCGTCGAAACCGCGGGCCCAGAACAAGTTCATCGCGGCGTCCTCGACCCGATCGGGGTCGAACTCCCTTGGCCGACCAACCGCCACGGACACCTCCTTCGTGTGATGCCGATCACACGCGGAATGTCTGCGTCGCCACCGGGCTTGACCACATCGTACTTAGTAACACGACGGTTCGTAATTACCTGGAGGTCATGAAATGAGCGCAGCACCCCTTACCGGACGACGGGCACTGGTGACCGGAGGGTCCCGCGGCATCGGTGCCGAGATCGTCCGGCGACTGGCCTCGGACGGTGCCGCAGTGGCATTCACCTACTCGTCATCCAAGACCGAGGCCGACGCCGTCGTCGCGGATGTCACCGCGACCGGCGGCTCGGCGGTCGCCATCCAGGCCGACGCCTCGGACCCGACCCAGACCGGAGCCGCAGTCGACCGAGCCGTCGCCGAACTCGGCGGGTTGGACATCGTGGTGAACAACGCCGCCACGGCGACTCTCCTCCCGGTCGACGAGTTCACGAGGGAGCAGTACGACCGGCTCCTCGCCATCAACGTCGGTGGGGTGTTCTGGACGGTTCACGCTGCGCTCGCGCACCTCGGTGACGGCGCCCGCATCATCAACATCGGCAGCGTCAACGCCGACCGCGTACCGACCCCCGCGACCGCGGTGTACGCGCTGACCAAGGGCGCGGTCTCGTCGTTCACCCGTGGACTGGCCCGCGAGCTCGGCCCGCGCAGCATCACCGTCAACAACGTGCAGCCCGGTCCGATCAACACCGAGATGAACCCGGACGAAGGCGAATTCGCCGACTTCCTGCGACCGCTCACCGCGCTTGGGCGCTACGGAAAGACGAGCGAGGTCGCTGCGGTGGTGAGCTTCCTTGCCGGCCCGGAGTCCGCCTACGTAACCGGTGCGAATTTCAACGTCGACGGTGGTTTCACGGTCTAGCGCTAGGGTTCGCGCACCGCGAGGTAGTGCTCGGAGATCGGCACCCCGTCGGTGTAGCGCTCGACGGCCTGCTCGATCAAGAGGTCCTGGCCGGTGAGCCGCGTGTAGTGCTGGTGCATGTGCTCACCCCAGGAGCGCACGATGAACGTCTCCTTGAACGTCGACTCGTGTTCGACGCTGCGGAACAGTCGCCACTGCGAGGCGCCGGTGCGTTGCCGCGACCGGCCAAGCACCCTCATCGCCGCCAGGAAGTTCTCTTCGTCGGCCGGGTCGACGCGGTAGGAGGTCAGCACCAGCACCGGACCGTCGAGCGGTTCCGGCTCGAAGATCAGCGTTGGCTCGGGCCAGTGCGAGGAGGGCGTCAGGTCGAGGCTGCTGGTCTTCGCGTGCAGCGGCCACCACAACGACGACAGTGAGCACACCACCAACAGGCCCGAGCTGACCAAGAGGCTGATCGAACTCGTCGTGGCCCCTGCGACCAGACCCCACACCACCGAGCCCAGCGCTTGCCCGCCCATGAAGATCAACTGGTACACCGACAGCCCGCGGGCCCGCACCCACGCGGGCAGGCTCAACTGCATCGAGGCGTTGAGCGTCGACAGCGACAGCAGCCAAGAGGCGCCACCAATGATCAAGGCCAGCAACACGACCCAGAACACGGTCACCAATGCCAGCACCACCGTGGCGACCGCGAACCCCGCCGCGCCAGCGGTCAGCAGCAGGTTCTGGCCGAAGCGTGATCGCAGGCGCCCCAACAGGAATGCGCCCATCACGGCACCGACGCCGAGCGCTCCGAGCAGCAGACCGTAACCCGACGACGACAACCCGAGGCGGTTCGCTGCGATCACCGGCAGCAGTCCCCACAGCGCGCTCGCCGGGGCGATGAACAACGCCGCCCGCAGCAGGATTCGCCGCACGATCGGCGAACTGCGGATGAACCGTCCGCCCGCGCTGAGGGCGGCAAGCGCGCGCTCGGGTGGATAGTCCCGTTCGACCGCAGGCCGGCGCCACCACACCAGCACGACGACGATCCCGACGAAGGACACGGCGTTGAGTGCGAAGACCGAGGTCGGGCCTGCCACCGATACCAGCACGCCGGCGATGGCCGGGCCGATCGCCCGTGCCCCGTTCAGACTCATGCTGCCCAACGCGGCCGCCGCCGGAATCTGCTGGGCGGGAACGAGATCCGGCTGAATCGCCTGCCACGCCGGGGCGGTCAGCGCCTGCCCGCACCCGATGACGAACAACAGCATCAGCAGCACCGCGGGCGTCGTCAGCCCGAACCCGGTCAACGTGGCGAGCAGCCCAACCCCCGCGGCCATTGCCCCCTGCGTCGCGATGAGCAGCCGGCGGCGGTCCACCAGGTCGGCCAGGACTCCCGACGGCAATGCCAGCAGCAGCACCGGGAGCGTGGTCGCGGTCTGCACCAGCGGCACCAGGATGGCCGCGCGTGGGTCGCCAACCAACATCCACTGCGCCCCGACGGTCTGCATCCAGGTGCCGAGATTGGAGACAAGCTGCGCGATCCACAGTGCGCGGTAGACCGGTGAGCGCAGCGGCGCCCACGTCGAGATGGGCGCCGTCACTTAACCCTTGACCAGAGTGAACTGCCCCAACTCGCTGATGCCACGCTTGAAGAAGTCGCTGCAGCCCACCAGATACTTCATGTAGCGCTGGTAGACCTCCTCGGAGGTGGCCACGACCGCGGCGTCGTGATGCTCCTCGAGCGCCGTGGCCCACAGGTCCAGCGTGCGGACGTAGTGCTCGTCGAGCAGCTGCTTGTCCGCGACGGTGAACCCGGCGGCCTGCGACAGGTTGACGATGTCCTCGTCGCACGGCACCGAACCGCCGGGGAAGATCTCCTTGGCGATGAAGCGCATGAACCGCAGATCGGTCATCACGATCGGAATGCCCATCTCGGGCCAGCGCTTCAACGGGTGTCCGAGGATCGCCTGCAACACCATTCGACCGTCGGCGGGCAGGATCTTGCTGCAGGTTTCGAAGAACGGCGCGTAGCGCTCCGGCGGGAACGCCTCGATGGCCTCGAGGCTGATGATGCGGTCGACGGGCTCGTCGAACTGCTCCCACCCGCGCAGCAGTACGCGCCGGGTGCGTTCGGTCGGCAGTCCGTCGAGGAGCTGCTGGCCGAAGGCCTGCTGGTTCTTGCTCAACGTCAAGCCGACGACGTTGACGTCGAACTTCTCGATCGCACGCTGCATGACCGAGCCCCAGCCGCACCCGACGTCGAGCAACGTCATACCGGGCTTCAGCTCGAGCTTGCCGAGGGCAAGGTCGATCTTGGCCATCTGCGCCTCTTCGAGCGTCATGTCGTCACGCCCGAAGTACGCGCAGCTGTAGGTCCGCGACGGATCCTGGAACAGCCCGAAGAAGTCGTCGGACAGGTCGTAGTGCGCCTGTACCTCTTCGAAGTGTGGCTCCATTGCCGTCGACGTCTTCGTCGTTTCGGCCTTCGTCTCAACCATGTGCGACATTCCTTCACCCGATGGAGCGGACCAGGTCGCTACGGCCCTCGTTTATCGAAAACTCAGTGTTCAAAAACTACTACACCGGCGTCAATTACGCCTTCACGCAAGTGAATTGGACGACGTCGGTGTAGCCCTCGCGGAACAGGTCGGCGCAACCGGTGAGGTACTTGAGGAAGCGTTCGTAGATGACCTCGTTGGTGATCTCGATCGCCTCGTCCTTGTTGGCCTCGAGATTGGCCGCCCAGGTGTCGAGCGTCTTCACGTAGTGCGGCTGAAGGTGCTGTTCTTGGGTGACCTTGTAACCGGCCTTGATCGCGTGGTTGGTCACCATCGACGCCAGCGGCAGACGGCCGCCGGGGTAGATCTCGTCCATGATGAACTTGATGAAGCGCACCCGCGACATGGTCAGCGGCAGCTTCTTGGCCTTGATCTCCTCATCCTCGGGGATGGTGATCGTGTGCAGCATCTGCACACCGTCGTCGGGAAGCCAGTCGTAGGTCTTCTTGAAGTAGTCGTCGTACTTGTTGAAGCCGAAGTGCTCGAAGGCGCCGATCGAGACGATGCGGTCCACCTTGCCGCTGAAGTCCTCCCACGGCTGCAGGCGGACGTCCATCGTCCGGTTGCCCTTGTA
>Ga0247732_10000090_pt1 | contig 62154 bp, 55 predicted proteins | sample UWRJL163409C2_FD_180940 | JGI IMG/M metagenome (GOLD analysis project Ga0247732, IMG submission 180940) | Plant litter microbial communities from Arlington Agricultural Research Station in Wisconsin, United States - UWRJ-L163-409C-2 | ecosystem: Environmental > Terrestrial > Plant litter >... | reverse complement strand
ACCGCCTCAAGGACACCGGAATCGACACCTTGCCCTCCGCCAGAGCCGACAACACGGCACAATAACCACGACCACGTGGCCTACTTTTCACCGTCGCTTCTGGCCTACTTTTCGACCGTCGTCAACAGAAACAGCGGGGACAGAGATCAGTTGGACTCATTCAGCGGGAACGCGCCAGTAACTCCATGAGTGCATGCCGGTGATGACGGTCTAGTGCGCAAGATTATTGCTTTGCAACATCACTCAGCAGAGTGGCTGCGACTCTCCACAGGTGACGGCGAGCCATCTTCGGGCCGAGGTCGCGACTTTGTGTACTTTGAGTCGCTTGCGTCCCCGTAAGTGCCGTAATAGCCGTAGTTGTACGAAGAGCTTCCACGCGGTGGCGTCATGGTGAAGATTGCACCGAGCACGACCGCACCGACGTCGCGGAGATTGCTGACCGCTGCAGATAACTGATCCCGTCTGGACTGGCCATATCTGACCATGATCAGAACGCCGTCAGACTGAGTTGCGAGTATTGCGGCGTCCGTGACCGCGAGCAGTGGTGAAGAATCAATGATTACATAGTCAAACTGTGTACGAAGCTCCGCAATTACTTTTTCGGCGGCGTGGGTCCCCAGAAGTTCGCTCGGATTCGGAGGCGTGACCCCAGAAGTAAGAACTGTCAGTCGCGGAAAGGCAGTAACTTGAAGGACGTCGGCGAGAGATGCTTGTCCGATTAGTACCGTGCTGAGTCCGACCGAGCCAATCATATTCAGATACTTGTCCAACATCGGTCGTCGCATGTCACCATCGACGATTACTACGTTGTTGCCCGCTTCCGCGAGCGCCAATGCGACGTTGATTGACGTCGTGCTTTTGCCTTCGCCGGGCACCGAGCTTGTAACAACTATGACGCGTGGCGGATTATCCACCGCAAGGAACTGGAGGTTGGTCCTAAGCTTTCGGAACGCTTCAGCAATCGAAGAGTTATTACCGTCGAATGTCACCGCAGGTTCGTTCCGGCGCTCTTTGTCGAGCGGGATGCTTCCAACCAGGCCAACACCCGTGACGCTTTCGACCTGCTTCTGATCCTTGACCGTGGTGTCAAGCTGATGCCGGAGCACCGCTAATCCAATTCCAAGAAGGACGCCGAATGCCAGTCCAGTCAGAACGTTGCGGGTGGTCTTTGGAATTACCGGGTGGTCGGGCACTGATGCGCGTTGCTCGACCACTACTCGCGCGTCGGGCCTTGCCCCACTTTCGGGCGTTTCTAGTTCACGAACCATGACGACGAATTCATCTGCGAGTGCGTTGGCTATGTCGCGAGCCTGCACCGGTGACCGATCAAGGATCGCTACGTCTATGAGCACGGTGTCCGGCTTCGCAGTCGCGCTTACATTGCTTTGCAAAGTCTGAGCGCTCATGTCTAGGCCGAGCTTGTCGACTGTCCGCTGTGCCAAGGTCTGGCCCATAAGAAGTTCGGTGTACGAGATCACTCGCTCCTGGGACAAACGATTTCCCTGATAATTTTCCGCCACAGAGACGCTGTTGGTTGTCGAGACGAACAATCTGGTCGACGCTTGATAAAGCGGGGTGGTTAGCAGACTGATTGCGAGAGCGACAAGAACTGCTGCAACTGTCGTCGCACATACGGTGACCCAGCGCGAACGTAGGAGCTTTGCGAATTCTTGTAAAGTCATGTCGTTGTTATCCCCCGTACTCAGTCTTCGGATGATCGCGGTCCGACGCCAGCAGCTTCCAGTTTGCTACCTGCATCTAGCCAGTTGCAGTGGCGAACTAATTAGGCCCCCTGGTGGGTCTAAAGTAGAAGCGCATCTGCACTCCGGTAGACCCGGGAGAGATACTACGGGAGTGGTCGACTTGAGGAACGTCGGACACAGAACCGGTTGTACGGCAGGTCTGCACCAACAAATCCGCACGCGGCGACTCTGCGGAGCTCCAGGTGCTCTACCGCCGGACAGGGTGCTGGCTGCGTTGTTTGAAGGGAGATTGCCACTCACTGCGAGGTGGCCGTTCGGACCTACGTGCGGACTCGACACCGCGGCTTATGCCATCTGATCCGGCTCCGGCACCTGTCTACCTGTGACGTGAGTCCGGAGGCAGCTTTGTTAGCTGCTCGGCAATTACTGGAGCAAGCTTTTCTGCCATAAGAACATGGCCAGCGTCGTTCGGATACTGCCCGCTGGTTCCGATCAAGTGAGGTCGATCAGCGAACCACTTGTCAGCTAAGGGATCGACGAAATCGGCACCGGCTACCTCGGCTTGCGCTCTTGTGACGTCGCGTGCTCGGAGTAATTCAGCTGAGGGATCGGGCCTCACCCACGCGGGACCGATCATCAAAATCCGTGCTTTTGGGGCAGCTTGCCGAACCTTCGCTACCGTACGTTGGATGGCGCTCGTCAGGTTATCGACCGAGGTCGTCTGGTCCTTCGATGAACCGAAAAGAACCACTAGTTTGTTGTTCTTTCCGACAACCCGTCGAACTTGGTCGATAAACCGAGTGTTTCCTGCCGCGCCGTGTTTGCCGTATCCCGAGCCTTCCTTGGCGCCAACGATTGGTTCGATGAGCACCCCCTGCTTCTGCAGACTTGCCTTCACCAGGAGAGGCCACCCCTGCGGGCCCTTGCCGCCGGCAGAGGAACCGCTCGTGTACGCGTCGCCAACGATTGATACGTAAGACAGGTTAGCTTCGGGTGTAGCCCTGAGATAGGGCCGCTCCGATTTGTTGCCAGTAGTTGGATTGATCCCGCAAGCGGAAAGAACGGTCACCGTCAATAGCAGGTATGCCAGTAGACGCATCTTGTCTCCTCGGGGCATTTCAGAGCAGCTTGACCAGCATAATCACCATCTACTTCGTAGCAGGAAGCGGCTCAGTCGGTGCGCAGGTGCACCGTTACGACTCGGCTGACAAATCTACCAAAGACTGACGGGGAACTGCGTGGTGGAATAGGCGAAGTTGGCGTCGTCAAGCGGAAGCGAGTTCGCCACATCGCCCGGAGGAATGGCAACCTGGGATTGAAAATTTAGGTGGTGGTGGCGAGTCCTCGTTTCTGAGTCCACCCGGTTTTAGAGTCGGGTTTGTGCGATCCAGATTCAGTTGATGCTGCAGGCCATCGGGGTGGGGGTGGACCTGCAGCGGGAGCGTACTCGGCCGGTATTCGGTAGCTCAGAGCCGCTTAACACGGAAACGCATTTACTACCGGCGAGCGAACACCTTTATTAGCGCGATTCAACGAGCCCAACCAAAAAAGGATTCAACGAATCCAAGAGAGAATAGAAGGTAGCCCCTGCACTCGCCGAGCGTGCCGGGCCGTTTCGCGGTCGTGATCGTCGCCCGAGAATGGCGAGGCGCGCTCGCCTACGGCTTCGCCGCGGTGGCCGGCTTCGTGAGGTAGGCCGTGAGTGCGTTGACCCCGTCGGCAGGCGAGAAGCCGAGCGACTCGATCTTCGTGAGGTCCAGGACGCTGTTGTTGGGGCGTGGCGCAACCGGATTGGATGCCGTCGCGAAGTATTGGGCAGTGCTCACTTCGTTTACCCGATTCGGGTCGTGGCCCGCGAGTGTGAACACGTGTCTTGCGACGTCGGCCCATGACATGACCGGCCCGGCACCGGTCACGTTGTACGTGCCGTAGGGCGGTTGGTGGTGGATGAGGTGGCGGATGGCTCGGGCGAGGTCGGTGGTGAAGGTGAGGCGTCCGATTTGGTCGTCGACCACCGAGGGGTCGATCCCACGGTTGGCCAGCGATGCCATCGTCTTCACGAAGTTCGCACCGTCGCCGATGACCCAGGAGGTGCGCAGGATGTAGTGCCGTGGCACTGTGCCGACGACGAGGTCGCCGGCGGCTTTGGTTTGGCCGTAGATCCCGAGCGGAGACACCGGGTCGTCTTCGCGGTACGGGCGTGTCGCGGTGCCGTCGAAGACGTAGTCGCTGGAGACGTGGACCAGCGTGATGCCGTTGGCGGACGCGATCCGCGCCAGTGCGGCCACTCCTGTGACGTTGGCCGCCCACGCCGCGGCACGTCCCGCAGGTGTCTCGGCGGCATCCACGGCAGTGAAGGCTGCCGCGTTGACCATGGTCTCGTAATCCCGCCAGCGCCGGACGCTTTCGAGGTCGGGTGCCGCGAGATCGACGTCGGTTCGGTCGGCAAATTCGACGTTCGACATACCCGCGTAGGCGTGGTGTAGGGCCCGGCCCAACTGCCCGCCTGCACCGAGAATCAACGTCTTGCGCGGCGGGACGGGCATGACATCAGCCAACCGCGGATGGTTCCGGTCCTTCGCCGACAACTCCGCGCGCTCCAAAGGGATTGGCCAATCGATCGCCACCGTCTCGTCGGCCAGGTTCAGGAACGTGTAGGAGGCATCGGGGGAGTAGTGGTCATTGACCAGGTAGGCATACGCCGTGTTGGGTTCCAGCGTCTGGAAGGCGTTGCCGACGCCGCGGGGTACGAACACCGCCCGTGACGGGTCGAGTTCGGTGGTGGCCACCGCGCCGAAGGTGGGGCCGTCGCGAAGGTCGACCCACGCACCGAAGATGCGGCCGGAGGCGACGGAGACGAATTTGTCCCACGGTTCGGCGTGGATGCCGCGGGTGGTGCCCTCTGCGTCGTTGAACGAGATGTTGTTTTGGACAGGACCGAAGTCGGGGAGTCCGGCGGCGGTCATCTTCTCGCGTTGCCAGTTCTCCTTGAACCAGCCGCGGTTGTCGCCGTGGACGGGCAGATCCCACACTGTCAGTCCAGGGATGGCAGTCGTGTTGGCCTGCAATGACTTCCCGTACTCGGTCACGGGCTCGACTTCGTCACTGCCCGAGTTCGGCGTAGAACGCCTCGGTCGCGTCCTTGGCGGGGGCCCACCAGTGCTCGTGGTCGCGATACCAGTCGACGGTGGCTGCCAAGCCGCGTTCGAAGTCTGCATACCGTGGTCGCCAGCCGAGCTCCTCGCGAAGCTTCGTCGAATCGATCGCGTACCGGAGGTCGTGGCCGGCCCGGTCGGTGACGTGGTCGTAGGCGTCGGCGGGACGGCCCATGAGATGGAGGATCAGTTCGACGACGGTCTTGTTGTCCTTCTCGCCGTCGGCGCCGATGAGGTAGGTCTCGCCGATGCGGCCCTTCTCCAGGATCGTCAGCACCGCTGACGAGTGGTCGTCCGCGTGGATCCAGTCGCGCACGTTGCGGCCTTCGCCGTACAACTTCGGGCGAACTCCTCGAAGGACATTCGTGATCTGGCGCGGAATGAACTTCTCCACGTGTTGGTATGGGCCGTAGTTGTTGGAGCAGTTGGAAATGGTTGCGGCGATACCGAAGGATCGCACCCACGCCCGCACCAAGAGATCGCTACCGGCCTTCGTCGAGGAGTAGGGCGAGGAGGGGTTATAGGGAGTGTCTTCGGTGAACCGGGCCGGATCGTCGAGTTCGAGGTCTCCGTAGACCTCGTCGGTGGAAATGTGGTGGAGCCGGGTGCCGTGCTTGCGCACCGCCTCCAGCAACGTGAATGTCCCCACGATGTTGTTCTGCAGGAACGGGTTTGGGTCGTGCAACGAGTTGTCGTTGTGCGACTCGGCGGCATAGTGGACGATTGCGTCGACGGACCCCACCAGCTCGTCGACCAGAGTCGCGTCGGCGACATCGCCCCGAACGAATTCCACGCGGTCGTCCGGAAGACCTTCCAGTGAGGCAAGATTGCCGGCATAGGTCAATTTGTCCAACACGGTGACGTGATGGTCGGTGTGGTCCACGACGTAGTGCACGAAATTCGAACCAATGAAGCCGGCGCCGCCGGTGACCAGCAACCGCATCATCGCCCCCGCTCGAGCAGATCGAGCAAGTACGCGCCGTACCCGGACTTGACCGACTCGGCAGCTCGAACTCGCACCTCATCGTCGGTGAGAAACCCCTGCCGCCAAGCGATTTCCTCGGGCACGCCAATCTTCAGGCCAGTGCGTCGCTCCATCGTGCGTACGTAGTCGGCGGCGTCGGTCATCTGGTCGAACGTCCCCGTGTCCAGCCACGCCGTGCCCCGGGGCAGCACCTGCACCTGGAGGCGGCCTTGTTGCAGATACTCACGATTGACGTCGGTGATCTCGTACTCTCCGCGAGCGCTCGGACGCAGGTCGTGGGCAATTGCGACGACGTCGTTGTCATAGAAGTACAACCCGGGTATTGCGTAGTTGCTCTTAGGTTGCGCGGGCTTCTCGTCCAGAGATACCGCTCGTCCGTCGCCGTCGAACTCGATGACGCCGTAAGCCGTTGGCTCGCTTACCCAATAGGCAAAGATGGCGCCGCCATCGACGTCGGTGAAACGACTGAGTTGCCCGCCAAGGCCTGGGCCATACAGCAGGTTGTCGCCCAGGACCAGTGCCACCTTGTTGGAGCCGATGAACGAGGCGCCTAGAGTGAATGCCTGAGCCAGGCCGTCCGGTGAGGGTTGGCGGGCATAGGAGATCGACACCCCGAACTGAGACCCGTCTCCGAGAAGCCGCTCGAAACCGCTCGCGTCGTGAGGGGTGGTAATCACCAGAATGTCGCGGATACCGGCAAGCATCAGCGTCGACAACGGGTAGTACACCATCGGCTTGTCGTACACCGGGATCAGCTGTTTCGACACTCCCAGCGTGATCGGATGCAACCGCGTACCTGACCCCCCGGCCAAAATTATCCCCCGCATGCGTACATCGTGGCACAGCCGGGGGAACCCGGCTAAGCCACGTGGCGCCGCTGCAAACCGGTGCCGACGTTTGCGTTGGACTCGAACAGCTTGCCGAAAAACCACTTTCAGGCAACCTACCTGCAGCAGAAACTCGACATGCTCGACGATGGTGCGGTCTTGAGCTCTACCCCGCGCACGTTGGGACCAAAACCGTGGGAGTGACATCGCCGATCAACGGCTGCACCGGCACCCGTGCTTCACCCGGAGCCGTGGGCTCGGAGAGCCGGAAAGTCAGAACGGCAGTCTTACCTGGCGATATTGCGACCTGGGCCTCATAGCTCGGGTGCCCGCGCTCTAAAGCTCCGAAGACACGGATATCTGTGTCGTTGGCACGGATGCTAAGCAGTTGTGCACCCTGGGTTGCGAGAAGGCGGACCGACGTGAGCATGGCGCCCTTTGGAACATTGTCCGCGAGCCCGGTGAAGAATCCCCCGTGCCCTGCGACGTACTCCGACAGTGAGGCCGCGTCTGAGAGCGTATTGGTCAAGCGTACCGTGACGGTCGACAGTCGTGTATCGCCATCGCATCCGTCGGCGACGTACTCGATCTGCCGCTCCAAGTAGTAGTCCATCTTGTTACCGCCGAGGTTGTTGATGACGACCCCCGCGTATGGCGCCGGGTCGTCGGGTACCTCGTGCGCCAGCGGAGTTTCCTCTAGCAGTTTCTGGTCGGCGGGCGACGAGCTCCAGACCGCGATTCGGCGCTCGCTCACCGCTCGACCCAAGGCGTCGAACAACTTGCGAGGAGACTTCACCGGGCCGCTGATCTTCTTGACCACTTCGCTGGCCACATCCTGCAGATACTGCTTCCGCGCGGGTTGGTCCGTAGGGAACCGGTCATACACTGCCGACTCGGTGAGTTCGACGACATTGCTTTCCATCACGGTTTCGCCACCTGGCATCATCACCGGTCCGGTAGCGCCGAGGATATAGCTCAAGGCGACCGGGTCTATGGCGACTACGCCGTCAACGTTCATCCCCGACTGTTGGGCCCACATCGACTTCCAGATTTGTGCGGCATACGGGAAGTGTGAGCTTTGATTACTGTTCCTGATATCAGTGGTCGGTTTGGTGAACCCGTACTGCTGGTCGAAATCCTGGCCGAGGCTAAATGGCTTGAATGGCATGTCGAATTCGGTGTTCTTGCCTAGCGTGTCCACACTCGGCTTGCCGTCGTCGAACCGCAGGATTCCGAAACCCCCGAGCAAGCCCCCAGTACCCCGTGCTTCGGCGTTGGTCTGAAAACCCATGAAGTAGCTGCGTGGACCGTCGGCGCCCATCATCGACGGTGCTAGCTTGGCGGCGATGGCCGTGCCGCCCAGCAGGCGGGAGATGTCCAATGTCTGGGCTTGTAGTTGTGATCGGGCTTCGCCGATCACTGAGAGATACAGCGGATTCGAAATCGCCTTGGCGTCGGCGTCGAGCCGAGCAGCGGCTGCAGCGATCTTGCCCAGCACAGGCTCTTCTCGGCGCAGTGCTTCCACATCCAGCCGACCGTCGGCCAGCAGCTGATTCGGCGCGATAGTCGTGCCGACGTCCGCAGCGGGCTTCAACACCTCGGCGGTCAGGCCAAGCACGACGTCGGATATTTGCTGGCCGGTCTGGAAGGGGCTGCCCAACCACGGCACGACGGAAACGATGTTCCACGGCAGGCTGTGCGTCGCGTCCCGTGCTGCCTGCGCGTGCGTTTGTGCGTCACCTGCGAAGCGCGCTGCATCCCCAGTGTTTCCCTGCAGCAACGCATCTTTGGTCTGCTGCGCACTAGCACGCGCTTGCTCGAGGTTGGTCTTCGCTGTTTGAGCTCGGAACCCGAGCCACACGCCGACCGCGATGACAGCGACCAGCACCGCAAGCCCTGCCCAAGTAACAGGTCGTCGCCTGAACCAGTGCTGCTCTTCGTCGTTGTCTTCCGTGATCCGAGCAGTGTCGCCGGCGATCGAATCGTCGTTAGACCGACGTCGTGAAAAGAGGCCCACTCAGTACATTCCCCGTGTTCCGGTTGCAGTCTGCACCTGTAGAACAGCTACAAAAAGTTGGCCAATGAAAACAACTCGCCAGATGCCGATTGGCATTGACTGGCGAGTTGCTTCAAACCTCGTTCTACTGAGCGGTCTGGTAGGGCCCGACCTGGAACGTGACGGCGATCGCGTTGGCGAAGGCGCTTACCCCGTCGCCCACGTTCGTGAAGAAGGTGCCGATCGGCCCCGGGATAAAGCTGCCAATTGCCTTGAAAAGCTGACCGGTGCCCGCGGCCACCACATAAGCAGCAGTTCCGATGTAGAGGACTGCCCCCCGGACAATCGCCTGAGTTCCGGCAGCGAATCCCTGCACCGCGTAGCAACCCAACGAGAAGTCAACGGCCGCGCAATTCACCGGTGCGGCGAGTGTGACCACTGGACTACCGAGCGCCGAAATGGAAGGCCCGGCATCCTGGCTGATTGTTGTGAAGCTCGGAGACGCATATGCCATCGTCGGCGCTAGTGCAGCCGGCGTAAGCACGGTGGCGGCGGTCAGGGCCGCTGCGGCGGCGCCCACCTGGAACTTCGTAAAACGAGTGGCAACGGTCGACATTTCTCCCCCAGCTGTTTTGACCAAGCTAATTGCGATAAAGATCCCAGACTGTGAGCCTGTTGTCAACAGGAAACGCTAGCTGAGGTGGGACGATGGTGGACACAATGCCCCGGGAGGCGCGAGATTTAGGTGAATAACCTGGGCCCTCTGCAAACCAGGATGGACGATGGGTCGAGAAGGTCTTTAATGGCAGTTGGCATTGTTGTTAGCTGTCGATATCGGTGTGGTCGGACATCGCCAGTTGGCTCGATTTTTCGTCAGTCGGTTGTGTAGCCAGGATGCTTGGGTGGCATTCATTGCGTTCGCGAAGTACGCCCACATGAATGGGCGTCGGCAACAGTGCGATTGTCGATCGCCGCCGGCCTGCTGCGGCCTCCACGGCCCGGAGTCAGCTTCCTCTCCCAGGCGCGTTCATCAACCACACAGGTTCCTGACGCGACGGTCAATCGGCCCGCCTTGCGTCTGTCGCTGTGCGAGCATTCCCGAGGGTCAGCGCTCGCGAGGCCCATGGGCGCGGTAGGTGGAGGTCGGTACATGCGTCGCACGGTTCGTTCAATTGGGGTTCTCTTCGTCGCGATGCTCGGGGCCGTCGGACTGGTCATCGGCTCGGCCTTCGCGGCCGCGTTCGCCTTTGGTGCGACCGCACTGATCGTGCCTGGGACCGGAACCCACAACATCAACCCGCCGAATGCGGTCATCGGGTACAAGGAGAACGCGAACGACCGCTTCATCAACGCCCTAGGCCCGCAATGCATCACGTCCGCTGGTTGCAACCTCGTCGGCGTCGACTACCCCGCCAGCTTCTTCCCTGTCGGGTTCATCCCAAACTGGTGCCCCGGCTACTCCTGCGATACCTGGAACCAGTCGGTCGGCGAGGGCGTCACCAACTTGAACACGGCGTTGAACACCGCCTTGGCTGCCGACACTGGCCCGATCATCATCTTCGGGTATTCCCAAGGAGGAGCGGTCGTTTCGCAGGAGATGTACAACATCGCCGACAAGGACAAGGGCCGCATTTCCGTCGTCACCATCGGCAACATCAACAACCCGTTGGGGCTGTGGTCGCGGCTGAGTTTCCTCCCGACGATCCCCGGGTTGAACATTTCGTTCAACCCGCAACTGCCCATCAACAACGGTGTGAAGAGCACGAACTACAGCTTCGAGTACGACCCCGTCGGGGATGCGCCGCAGTACTGGGGCAACCCCTTGGCTGTGGCGAATGCGCTGGCCGGATTCGTCTACGTGCACGGGTACTACCTGGATCCGACCAGCAACAGCCCGAACGACGGGCTGCCCTACGGGTATGACGACGGGACGTTGGCGACCGCCATCGACAACGCGCCGAAACGGGGAACCGACATCGCAAAGTTCGTCCTCATCCCTCAGCAGGGCGCACTGCCGCTGTACCTACCCATCCTCGACATCGGCAAGCAGCTGGGCCTCAGTGGTCTGGTCAATCCGCTTGTCGCACTTGTCAACCCGGTGACCAAGTTGCTCGTCGACCTCGGCTACGACCGCGTCACCGACCCCAGCATCGCCCGTACGCTGTCGATCCTGCCGTTCAACCCGTTCGCCTTGAACCCGGTCGACTTCGCGGTGAAGTTCGTGGCCGCCATCGCGCAGGGCATCCAAGACGCTCTCGCCGGTGGCGCCTCGTTGACCCCAGCCAAGACACCGGTGACGACGCAGACCACGCTCGCCGCCCGCGGCACCGCCCCGCAGACCGTCGAACCCGTCGAGACCAAGAAGGTCACCCCGGTCGGCCTGGACTCGAGCACGCCCGGGACCGACCTGCCGCAGGTGTCGGGGGAGAAGGGCTCTGCGGATCAGGACGCCGAAGCGACGGCAAAGGCTGCGGCGGAGAAAGAGGCTGCGGACAAGGCTGCTGCCGAAGCGAAGGCGGCGGCTGACAAAGATGCTGCAGACAAGGCTGCGGCGGAGAAGGAAGCCACGGAGAAGGCTGCCGCCGACGCCAAAGAGAAGGCCGCTCAAGAGAAGACCGCTGCCGACAAGCTGCAGGCCGACAAGGAAGCTGACGAAAAGGAGCAGGACGCCGCGGCGAAGGCTGCCGCGGACAAGGCGAAGGAAGCGGCCGACAACGCGAAAGCCGCCGGTGCCGCCGGTGACGGCCAGACCAAGGTCACTGGAACCGACACAGACACCGGCACCACCTCCGCCCCGGCCAAGGATGACGGCGCCGGCGACGCGGAGAAGCAAGCCGCCTGACCCGAGCAGATACGAAGGAAGCCCGGCACTCCGTGAAGGAGTGCCGGGCTTCGTTTTCGTCCGTGACCGTCAGGCGACGGTGGCGGCGCCAGGCTTGAGGTAGGTGACCAGGCTGACGTCGATCGACTCGTCGACGAAGTAGTACTGGCACCCCTTGAGGTACTTCATGTACCGGTTGTAGTTCTCCTCGTCGGTCGCGGCGATCGCCTCGTCCTTGTGGTTCTCCAACGCGGCGGCCCAGATGCCGAGGGTCTTGATGTAGTGGTTGCGCAGCGACATCGCCTCCGGCACCACGAAGCCGGCCTTCTCGCCGTGTTCGACCATCATCTTGGTGCTCGGGATGCGGCCGCCGGGGAAGATCTCGGTGATCATGAACTTGATGAAGCGGGCCATCTCGAAGGTCAGCTTCCGACCGCGCGCCAGCAAGTCGTCGGGGTGGTAACCGACGCTGCTCTGCAGCGTCATCCGACCGTCGTCGGGCATGACGTCGAAGCACATCTTGAAGAAGTCGTCGTAGCGCTCGAAGCCGAAGTGCTCGAAGGCCTCGATCGACACGATGCGGTCCACGGAGCTGCCGAACTGCTCCCAGCCCTCCAGCCGGACGTCGAACTTGCGGTCGCTGTCGAGCTTGCCCAGCAACTGTTCGCAGTAGGCCTGCTGGTTCTTGCTCAGGGTCAAACCGATGACGTTTACGTCATACTTCTCCATCGCGCGCTGCAGCGTCAGACCCCAGCCGCAGCCGACCTCGAGCAGCGTCATGCCCGGCTTCAGGTCGAGGCGGTCGAGGTGCTGGTCGACGTTGGCGATCTGCGCCTCGGACAGTGTCGCGTCCGGGCCGGTGAAGAAAGCGCAGCTGTACTTGCGCGTCGGATCCTGGAACACCCCGAAGAAGTCGTCTGACAAGTCGTAGTGAGCTTGAATGTCCTCGAAGTGCGGCGTCATGTCCTTGATGCCGGTGTTGTCAGCCATAGTTCCTGCTGGGCCTTTCTTCATCGCTGCAGCGGGTGCGCAGATGTGTCGTCGTCGTGGTCCCGTTGGTTCGGACCCTACCCGCGGATAGGAGCCGCAACGCGCAAACTCGCCCCTGAGGCGCTACAGAGTATCGGTTAGTGAGAGGTCGACTCCAGGTCGACCGGAGCCTTCGTGAACGTGAATTGGTTGACGTCGGCCTGCCCCAGCTTGAACAGCCGGGCGCATCCCGTCAGGTAGTGCATGTAGCGGTCGTAGACCTCTTGGGACTGCAGTGCGACGGCCTCGTCGCGGTGCGCCTCAAGCGCCTCGGCCCAGAGATCCAGCGTCCGCGCGTAGTGCGGCTGCAGCGACTGGGTTCTGGTGAGCGTGAAGCCGGCCGAGGCGGCGAGCTCGCCGACCATCTCGGTCTTGCACAGCTGCCCACCGGGGAAGATCTCGGTCATGATGAATTTGATGAAGCGGACGAGCTCCATCGTCAGCGGCACGCCGTTGGCCCTGGCGTACTCCATCGACACCCCGCAAATGGTGTGCAGCATCATCACGCCGTCGTCGGGCAGCACCCGGTAGGCCATCTTGAAGAACTCGCCGTAGCGGTCGAAGCCGAAGTGCTCGAAGGCCCCGACGGACACGATGCGGTCGACGGGCTCGTCGAACTGCTCCCAGCCGTTGAGCAGCACCCGCTTGGACCGCGGGCTCGAAGAGTCGGCGAACAGCTTCTCGACGTGGGCGTGTTGGTTCTCGCTCAACGTCAGGCCGACGACGTTTACGTCGTACTTCTCGATGGCGCGCATCATCGTCGCGCCCCAGCCGCAGCCGATGTCGAGCAACGTCATCCCGGGTTGGAGGCCCAACTTGCCCAACGACAGGTCGATCTTCGCGAGCTGCGCCTCTTCGAGCGTCATGTCGTCACGCTCGAAGTAGGCACAGCTGTAGGTGTGCGTGTCGTCGAGGAACAACCGGTAGAAGTCGTCGGACAGGTCGTAGTGCGACTGCACGTCGTCGAAGTGTGGAACTAGGTCGGCCATGAGATGGATCCGCCTTCCGGGTGATGGGACGCGAAACCAGGTGGTCGAGGCGAGTCGAACTTCCGCGATTGGGGGAGTTACTTTTCGAGCGTGAACTGACAGACGTCGATGTAGCCCTCGTGGAAGCCCTTGGCGCAGCCGGTGAGGTAGTGCATGTACCGGTCGTACACCTCTTCGGACTGGATGGCGATGGCCTCGTCCTTGTGCGCTTCCAGCGCCGCGGACCAGGTGTCCAGCGTCCTGGCGTAGTGCTTCTGCAGGGACTGCGTCCTGGTCAGGTTGAAGCCGCCACGGGTCGCGTACTCCTGAGCCATCTCGGTGGTCGGCAGGTAGCCGCCCGGGAAGATCTCGGTGAGGATGAACTTCACGAACTTCGCGATGCCGATCGTCAGCGGCAGTCCGGCGGCCGTCATCTGCGGCAGCGTGAGCGCGGTGATGGTGTGCAGCAGCATCACGCCGTCGTCGGGAAGCGCCTTGTGGGCCATCGTGAAGAAGTCGTCCCAGCGATCCTTGCCGAAGTGCTCGAAGGCGCCGATCGACACGATGCGGTCGACGGGCTCGTCGAACTGCTCCCAGCCTTGCAGCAGCACGCGCTTGGTCCGCGGGCTGTCATGCTTGGCGAACAGGTTCTCGACGTGGGCCTTCTGGTTCTCGCTGAGGGTGAGGCCGACGACGTTGACGTCGTACTTCTCCAAGGCCCGAAGCATCGTCGAACCCCAGCCGCAACCGACGTCGAGCAGGGTCATGCCCGGCTCGAGGCCCAACTTGCCCAACGCCAAGTCGACCTTGGCAAGCTGAGCTTCCTCCAGCGACATGTCGTCGCGCTCGAAGTAGGCACAGCTGTAGGTCTGAGTGGGGTCGAGGAAAAGACTGAAGAATTCGTCCGACAGGTCGTAATGGGCCTGGACGTCCTCGAAGTGCGGCTTGAGGCCACCCTTCTTGCGGGTAGTCGACATGGTGAAAAATGCCTCTCTTGGCTGATCAGTGGCTCGGGAATGTCGCCGATGACGTACCGAGCCGGCCGATGCGCTCCAAAGGCACTCTACGCCGCCCTCCCGTGGGCAGCCGAATCGATCGAGTGTCCGATCGCGGCGGTGTCGGCCCGGAATCAGGGAACTTCAGCAAACGTGGTCTTGAGTTCGCCGACGATGTCGTCCCACAGTGGTTCTGGCAGATCGTGGGCCATTCCGTCGAACAGCACCAACCGGGACCGGCGAATCGCCTTGGCGATCGCGCGGCCACCCGCCGGGCGCATCAACTTGTCGGCCCGCCCGTGGATCACCACGGTCGGCGCGGTGATCTGCTTGTCGTAGCGCAGCAGGCTGCCGCTGCCGAGGATGGCACTGAACTGCCGAGCCACCCCCGCCGGGTAGTAGGAGCGGTCGTAGCTCTCCACGGCGTCGGCCGTCGCCCGATCCTCGGGAACGGGGTAGCCCGGGCTGCCGATGATCTTGCCGACCCGTACGGAGTTGGCGATCACGCCGTCGCGGGAGGTGTCCTTGGGGCGCGTCGTCACCGCACGGAGTTGCTTGGGACCGGGCGGGGGGAGCATCGCCTGGTTGTTGCTCGAGAAGATGACGGCCAGCGTCTTGGTGCGTTGTTGATACCGCGCGGCGAAGATCTGCGCGATCATCCCGCCCATCGACGCGCCGACGATGTGCGCCTTCTCGATCTGCAGGTGGTCCAGCAGTGCCGCGGCGTCGTCGGCCATGTGCTCCAACGTGTAGACCGCGGGGTTGCGCAGGCCGAGCTGAGACCGCGCCATCCTGGGCAGCAGCTTCGCCCCGGTGTGGCCGCCCTCGACCTTGCTGGACAGCCCGACGTCGCGGTTGTCGTAGCGGATGACGCGCAGCCCCTGGTTGACGAGCCGTTCGCAGAAACCCTTGCGCCAGAAGATCAATTGCGCGCCCAGCCCCATGATGAGCAGGACGGCGGGGTCGTTCACGTCGCCCATGTCCTCGTAGGCGATGTGGAGCTCACCCGACTTGGCGGTGCCCGAGCGGACCGGGATCGGTTGCTCTTCGCTCAAATGCTGGTCGGCCACTAGGCGTCCAATTCGTCGGAATGCTCGCGGGAGACCTCGACCATGAAGTTGGCGAAGTACCCCGTCAGCTGCGGGTCGGTCATCATCTGCCACTTCGGCGCCAGCAGCTTCATGTACCGCTCGACGTAGAGGAATTGCTTCCCGATCAGGACGAGCTCGCGCGGCAGCTTCACGTCGTAGGCCTCGGCCAACGTCGAGAGCTGCTTGCCGATCTCGGCGTAGGACAGGTCGCCGAGTGACGTCATGGTCAGCGGAGTGGCAAATGCCTCAAGGTCTTTCGCGGCTGCGTCCCCTGGCGTCACGTTTCCGACGGCGCCCATCAGCACGACGATCTTGCCCGCCGCGGCGTGGTCCTTCTTGACCAGCAGCGCGTACACCAACTCCCGCAGCAGCCAACGGGTGCGGGGATCGATGCGGCCCATGATCCCGAAGTCGAAGAACACGATCTTGCCGTCGGGGTCGACGTAGAGGTTGCCCGCGTGCAGGTCGCCGTGGAACAGGCCGTGCCGAAGCCCGCCCTCGAACACGCTGAACAACAACGCCTTCACCAAATCGGTGCCGTCGAACCCGGCCTTGCGGATGGCGGCAACGTCGTCGATGCGGACGCCCTGAATGCGCTCCATCGTCAGCACGCGCTCACTGGTGAGATCCCAATAGACTTGCGGCACACGGATGTTCTTGCCCAGGGGCGAGGCGTGCATGTGCGCAACCCAGGCGTCCATCGACTGTGCTTCGAGCCGGAAGTCGAGCTCCTCGGCGAGATTGTCGGCGAAGTCGGCGACGACGTCCTGGGCCGAGAGTCGTCGACCCAGCTTGGCCATCTCGACCAATTGCGCGCCCCGCTTGAGGATTTGGAGATCGGCCGCCACGCGCCTGCGGATGCCGGGCCGTTGAATCTTGACCACGACCTCCTCGCCGGAGTGCAGCGTGGCGTAGTGCACCTGGGCGATCGACGCCGAGGCGAAAGGCAGTTCGTCGAAGCTCTTGAACAGGTTGGCGGGGTCGTCGCCAAGCTCTTCCTTGAACAATTTGTGGACTTGCTCGGTGTTGGCCGGCGGCACCCGGTCGAGAAGGGTGCGGAACTCGCGGCTCATCGGCTCGCCGAACGCGCCGGGGCTCGAGGCGATGATCTGGCCGAACTTCACGTAGGTGGGGCCGAGGTCGGCGAACGTCTGCGGGATCTGCTTGACGATCTTCTGCTGGAGGGAGCCGCGGCTGGCGAGGTTCTTGACGACCCGCGCTCCGGTGCGGGCAATCTGCCATCCCGTCACTCCGACGCGGGCGGCCTCGACCGGTAACGGCACCCGATCCAGCCGGGCTACCTCGCGGTGCTTGGTGGTTGTCATACCTGCAGTGTCTCAAAGGTGCCGAGTGGGCGGAAATTTCATGTGGTACGCGTCACAGCCGGCTCAGGCTTGCTGCGCCTCGGAATCCTCGGGGTCCTCCTCGGGATGCACGATCACCAGGCGTCCCAGGTGCGGCGCCCGGGGTGGCGGCGTCGCCCGGTTGATCCCCAGGACGTCGCCAATCTCGGTCCAGGTGGCGCCGGCGTCATGAGCGGCCTCGGCCGCGATCTGCACGGCGCGGCTGGCGGCCTCGAACTCCACGTCGGCCCGTTTGCGGTGCCGCTTGGACTGCTTCTCAGTTGGTCGCCTTGCCCGCTCCAGCTCGGCCTGCGCCTCGGCCAGACGCCTCATGTGATCGCTGTGAACGGCTACGGGCGGATCGACCGCGTCGTCCGCCTGACTGTGCCTGCCCATTGAAATTGCCGCCCCCCGACGAGTGAAGATCATGATGTCAGGAGGGGCCGTCTCAATCAAGCCGAAGGGCGAGGTCAAGGCGTGCCATTGCTGAAGAAGTCGACGGACGGTTGCATTTTTGGCAACGTTTCCGACCTGCGTTCGCGTGGTACCGGACCCGTCGCGTTTATTCCCAGATTCGCTGGCAATGACCTGCCGACTTGCGCCGGGGTCCTTGAGAACCCTGTCGCACGCCTGGCGGGCGCTACAGACTCCCAGCAACCACTCAACGGAGTGCATCCAACCGGCGAGGTTGGACGACGAAGTACGCCAAGGGAGTTCGATCTACATGTCTCTGAACCAGGTACACGGAATGCGCGTCAAGACCGCGGCCGCAGCGGCGGGCGGGTTCGCCGTCGTGGCGATGGGCCTCATCGGCGTGATGACCAGCGGCGCACCCGACGCGAGTGCATCCTCGGGAACGCCGGCGATGGACGTCGGCGTGACGACGACGATCACGACTCCCGCCAAGGACATGCCCGCGAAGGCGGTGCCCGTGGTCAAGGCTGCGCGCTACGGGAAGAGCTAGCGGCGTTCTCGACCACCGCGTCGACCACGGGGCGCCACACGGGCGAGGGCAGATCGTGGCCCATGCCGTCGACGACGATGAACCGTGCGCCCTCGATGGCGCGAGCGAGGTTGCGGCCGTTGCGGATTCGCATCATCGGATCGTGGGACCCGTGCACCACGACGGTCGGCGCGGTGATGCGACGGGTGAAGCGCAGCAGGCTTCCGGTGCCGAGGATCGCGTCGAACTGCCGCAGGCCGCCTTGCTTGTAGTCGCTGCGCGCGGTCAGGGTCTCGACGCGATGCCGCAGCTGGTCCTCGGTCGGCAGGAAGTTGGGGCCGTTGATCACCGCGATGTTGCGCATCTCCACGGCGACCTTCGCGGCCCGTGGCGCGTCCTTGCCCGGCGCGTTGAGCGCCAGCCTCATCACCCGCCACGACGGCAGCGCCGACAACGGCTTGCCGGAACTGGTCATCAGCAGCGCCAGGGATCTGACCCGCTCGGGATGCATGCCGGCCAGAATTTGGGCGATCATGCCGCCCATCGACGCACCGACGACGTGGGCGGCGTCGACCCCGAGGTGGTCCAGCAGACCCTTGGCGTCCTGCGCCATGTCGACCAACGTGTACGGCACCGGACTGGGGCGGCCCAGCAGATAGCGCCCGATCCGCGGCACCACCGATCCCTCGGCGCGCTGACCGCTCATCTTGGTCGACAGCCCGACGTCGCGGTGATCGAATCTGATGACGCGGTATCCCCGCTTGACCAGCAGCTTGCAGAAGCCGTCCGGCCACATCGGCAACTGGGCGCCGACGCCCATGATCAACAGGACCGCAGGCGCCGTCCGAGGGCCGATGTCCTCGTAGTACAGCTCGACGGGAGCGGAGGGATCCCCGCAGACCGCCCGTCCTCTCCGTGCGCGCATCGTTCATTTCTACCGGGAACGCACAACGGGACTCGACGCCGCTGACGACGTCGAGTCCCGCTGGGTGGTGACTAGCGCTTATCCGGTGCCGGGGATCGGCGGGGTGCACACGCCGCCGGCGCAGGCCTGCGTGCCGTTGGGGCCGGCACCCGCACTTGCGCCGGGAACGGCCGCCGTCGCTCCGCCCGGGCCGGCACCCGCGCCGCCGCCGGGAACGGTTGCCGACGCGCCACCGGGTCCCGCACCTGCGCCGGTGTCAGCGCCGGGAACGCCGGCCGTCGCGCCGCCTTCACCCGCACCCGCGGTGGGAGCGCCGGATTCCGTGCCCGACGGCGCAGGCGCCATCGTGGACTCCGACGGTGCCGTGGTCATGGTCGTGGTGGTCGTCGTCTCCGTGCTGGTGCTGGTGGACTCGGAGGTGCTGCTCGAATCGGAACCGCTGCCGCTGTCACCGCAGGCCACGGTGAGCGTGCCCACCGCGAACGCCGCGGCGATGCCTGTCGCGACTCGGAAACGAACGGATCTGCGATCGGAGATCATGTGCGGTCTCGATTCTGTGTAGATGACTTCTCCTCGATGAGGACCTGAGGGGCTGTTACCCGCCCAGGCCGCAAATCAATCGAGATCGTTCGAGTTTGCCGGTGTGAAGGGCTTGAGCCAGTCGGTCTCCGGCCACCCTTCGAGGCCTGCCAACAGCTCGTACATCGTGGCGCCGTCGATGCTCTCCCTGATGACGTCGCCCTGACCGGCGTGCCTGGCCAACTCCTCGATCATGTGGAACACGACCCACCGCACCGACCACGCGTCGACGTCCTTGGGGAACCACGGCGCATCGCGGGGGACGGGCACCGCGGCGTCCAAGTCGGCCGTCTCGACGATGCGCAACGTCTCGGCGCTCTGCGCCGTGAACGCCTCGAGCAGCGACGCCAGCGTCTCGTCGGGCCGCATCGTGAATTCGTCGGCGTACTCCGCCTGACGCTCCTCCATCGGGCGCTCGTCGGCCGGTGGAGGTTCGGGGGCCGCGGTGACGCGCGCCATCCAACTGCGCTGACAGCCGGTGGCGTGTTTGACGAGCGCGCCGACCGACAGGGCGCTGACCGACGGCGTCGACCGCGCCTGTTCGTCGGTCAAGCCGAACGCCATGGCGTGAAACGCGTACTGCTGTTGAAACAGGTAGTCGCGCAACGCTTGACGTTCGTCGGCAACGGGACCGGGCATTGCGGGCATGGTCAGTTCTCCTTCGTGGGGGTATGGGCGTACAGGTCTCGGAGTAGCGCAATCTCGGCGCCGTGGTGGATGACTTCGCGGTTGATGTGCAGGATCAGGTCGAGCATGGGGCGGTCGGCCCAGGGGCCCTCGGCGGGGCCGATCGGCTTCTCGAGGTCGGCGGTCGTCACGGTGCGCACACCGGCCATCCAGTTGGCGTACGCGTCGTCGAGTTGGCTCAGTGCGTCCGCCGCGGTGGTCGCGTAGCTCCACGTCTCGTAGTCGGCGGGCGGCCCGTTGAAGTGGGAGTGAGCTCGCACCGCGAGGACGCCGACGATGACGTGGGCCAGCCGCCACGCGATGGTGGTGACGGGCTCGGGTTGCGGCGGCGGGTAGGCGAAGTCGACGCTGCCGTCCGGGTGGACGGTCCAGCAGTCGGGCACCGGCTGCCAGAAGTACTCGTCGTCGGTGAGGCCGTCGAACCGGGGGCGGAGCTGGTGTTCCCAGTGCCAGTCGAGTTGCTCGGAGAGCTGGGCTGTGAGGTTCATGCGTTTACTCTCGCAGCCCCATAGGACTGTTTCGGTCCTAAGACGTTCGGCTAATCATGACGACATGACCAACCCGGAGGACGCACCTACCGCCGTCGCCCAACCCGTACTCGACGATCTGCGCGCCAGGCTCCTGGCCTATCGGCGGGTCGATCTGCCCTCCGGGTTCGGCTGGGAACGAGGCGTCGACGGCGACTACCTTGCCAGCCTGCTCGACTACTGGGCCTCGTCGTACGACTGGCGCGAACACGAACACCGGATCCGCTCTCTGCCGTGGACGCTGAGCAGACGGGCCACCGACGTTCCGATTCGGGCGATCCACCAGCGCTCCGACAACCCCGAAGCCACCGCGGTGCTCCTCCTGCACGGATGGCCGGACTCGGTGCTGCGGTTTCAGAAGGTGCTGCCACTGCTGTCCGAAAACCACGTCGTGGTGCCGGCGCTTCCGGGCTATCCGTTCGCCGCGCCGACGGCGCGGCGCGGACAAAACGCAGCGGCGTCGGCCGAGGGAATCGCGGACGCGATGGCCGAGCTCGGCTACGACCGCTACGTCGTCAGCGCCGGAGACGTGGGCAGTGGCGTCGCCGAAATCCTGACCGCTCGGCATGGAGATCGGGTCGCCGCGCTGCACTTCACCGACGTATCCCAATCCCGATACCTAGTGAACCCACCCACCGACGTGTCCGAGGCCGAGCGGGCCTACATGGAACACGGACACCAGTGGCAGGACGCCGAGGGCGCCTACATGCACCTTCAGAGAACGAAGCCGCACACCGTCGCCGTGGCCCTCGGCGATTCGCCGGCGGGTCTGGCCGCCTGGATTCTGGAGAAGCTCCGCAGCTGGACGGACTGCGACGGCGACGTCGAATCCGTGTTCACCCGGGACGAACTGCTGACCTGGATTACGTCCTATTGGGTCAGCGGCGCCATCGGCACGTCCTTCACGCCTTACGTCGAAGGTGGTCTCAACCCGCGCGAATTCATCGTCACCCCTACGGCATTCACGATCTTTCCGAAGGATCTCGTCAACGCCCCGGAGGAGTTCGCGACACGCTTCTTCAACGTGCGTTCCTATGTTGAAATGGCCAGCGGCGGACACTTCGCGGCGTGGGAATGCCCCGACGATTACGTCGCAGGCGTTCGCACCGCGCTCGACCTCGCGGATAGGCCGTAGTAGCTCGGATCTAGAACTCGAGTCGACCGGTCACGGCGACCACTTCGCGGACGACGTCCATGGCGATGGCCCCGAACGAGCGCTGTTCGCCCTCGGCGATCCAGTGCGCGAACGCGATGCCGAACGCCATGACGGCGATCTGGGCCGCCACCTCGGCCGTCATGTCTGCGACGCCGCGGTCCCGTAGGGCATTGCCGAGGGCTTGACCGAGCCCGACGAGCTTGAGTGCCTCCCGTTCCTGGAGCGCGGGATTGGCGTCGATGACGGACTGGCGCAGGCGAGAGTGCGGCCGGCGCTCGTCGTCGAAGAAACTCGCGGACGACCGTAATGCGCTGACCGCCAACTCGATTGGCGATGCATCGGGGGACGCGTCGTCCAGTCCGGCCAGGAAGGCGTCGGTCAGGGTCTGCTGGCCGTGGAAGAGCACCTCACGCTTGTCGGCGAAGTGGCGGAAGAACGTGCGCTCGGTGAGACCGACGGCCTGGGCGATCTCGGTGGCCGTCGTCTGTTCGTAGCCGCGGGCGGCGAACAGCGCGAGGGCGGCGTCCTGGAGCCGCTCGCGAGTTCCCGGCTCCCACCTGACCATGGGAGCAGTGTAGGTGATGACAGGAACTGACTTCACGTGTACGGTCGGCTATGTCAGCAACTGACATCAATTGAGGAGAATTCATCGTGCACGTCTTCATCACCGGAGCTTCGGGTTGGATCGGCAGCGCCGTCGTCGACGAACTGCTCGCCTCTGGCCATGCCGTCAGCGGTCTGGCTCGCTCCGACGCGTCCGCCGCCGCTCTCGAGGCCAAGGGGGCCGGGGTTCGCCGCGGCGACCTCGACGATATGGACGCCATTCGAGCCGGGGCGCAGGAGGCCGACGCCGTCATCCACCTCGCCAACAAGCACGACTGGTCGGACATGGCGGGAACCAACGCCGCCGAACGAGCCACCACGCAGACCATCGGCGACGCACTCGTCGACACCGGAAAGCCGTTCCTCCTGGCGTCGGGACTCGCCGGTCTGACCGACGGGCGACCGGCGACCGAGGACGACGCGTCGCCGTTCCACGGCCCCGAGGCGCCGCGCGGGGGGAGCGAGAACCTGTTGCTCGACTTCGCCGACCGCGGAGTGCGATCGGTCGCGCTGCGTTTCTCTCCCACCACGCATGGCACCGGCGACCACGGTTTCATCGCCACCCTGTGCCAGGTCGCCCGCGACAAGGGCGTGTCCGGGTATCCGGGCGAGGGGCTCAACCGCTGGGCCGCAGTGCACGTCGCCGACGCCGCGCGCATGGTGGTACTCGGCCTCGAGAAGGCGCCCGCCGGCTCACGTCTGCACGCCATCGCCGAAGAGGGGATCCCCACCCGGGTGATCGCCGAATCGATCGGCCGGGCGTTCAACGTGCCCGTCGCGGCCATCCCTGCCGATCGCGTCCAGGAGCACTTTGGCTGGATCGGCGGATTCTTCGGCGGCCACCTGGCCGGCAGTAGTGCTGCGACGCAACGACTCCTGGGCTGGACGCCCACTGGACCCACCCTGGTCGACGACATCGACGGCGGCGCGTACGGGCGGGCGTCGTGACCACCGCCAGCGTCGCCCGCTTCGAACATCTGCACCTGGAGACGCAGCGCCATCGCCGTTCGCACGGTTGCGACGCCTACACCTTCACCGACGGTCCGGGGCTCCTGAAACTGGCGGAAGCCGAACTGCCCCTGCGCATTCTGGAGTTGGGAACCGCCGTGGGGTACACCGCCTGCATCCTGGCGTCGGCCACTCCGTCGACGAGAGTCGACTCGGTCGAGCGCGACCCACTCCATGTGTCTCTCGCACGCGAAAACTTGCGATCGGCCAGACTGCAGGACCGCGTGACGGTGCACCAAGGCGAGTTCTCGGCGGTCATCGCTGGGCTGGACGGTGACTACGACCTCGCGTTCTTCGACGGGCTAAGCCCGACCCCCGGACTGGTCGGAGACCTTCGCGCACTGCTGAAGCCGGGCGGTGTCCTCGTCTGCGCCAACCTCGCTCTCATTCGGGGTGCTGAAAAGCGCACGGTTGGAACTGAATTCGCGCGTGACGACCGATGGACGTACATCGGAAGCATCGAGGACGGTGGTACGCGGGCATACCGCAAGATTGACTAGCCGGGCGTCTGTGACGAACCACCCGGAAGCAGCATGCGGCTGAGCAGCTGGCGGGCGACACCTGTCACCAGAGTGCGGTCGTTACTGGAGGCCACGTCGAAGAGTCGGCCGTCGGTCGTGTCGTGATGGTCCGCGACCTCTCGGCAGACGAGGGCAGCGGCGGTGTTGGCTCCCAGGGCGAGCACGATCCACTGATTGCGAAGTGAGTCCTCGCGCCCCAAGCGCACCCCCCAGATTCCGCAACCAAGGTCCTCGGCCACGTCGCACCCGAAAACGGCCACCAGCGGAGAGCGTTCGGCGAGAAGCTCTAGGTGGGCGCGGGTTTCACCGGTGAAGAAGTCGGCACTCTGCAACGCTGCGAGCACCATCGGGGGATCCCTGGCGTCGAGCGCCTGGCGTTCGACGTACCGGGACAACGCGATGACAGTGTCCCAGCGATGCCGACGAACCGTCGATGGTTTCGAGACGTGCGTGGCCGCCGCCTCGTGGCCTGCCACCGCATCGAAGGGGGACCCGAAATCAACGCACGGGTGTTGCGTTCGGATCGGTGGCCAAGGCGCGCTGGTAGTCGCGTCGCGGCGCAACGGGCCGGGGCGCCCGAACCGAAAGCCTTGTCCGAGAGTCGCACCCAACGCGAGCGCCCGTTGTAGGTGCTCGGCTGTCTCGATGCCCTCGGCCAGCACGCGCGTGCCGGCGAGCTCGTGGTGAGCCAGCACCGCTGCCCAGGTACGTGCCTGCTGGAAGTGGGTTCGAGACTGGACGAGGCTCAGGTCGAGCTTGATGACATCGGGTGCCAGGACATCGAGTAACGCCAACGCGTTCACGTCGGTGCCGACGTCGTCGAGTGCGATGGCGAAACCCTCCTCACGCAGCGCGACGACCTTCCGCAGCAGGTCGGGTGGGTGGGCGAGCAGCCCCCGCTCGGTGACTTCGAAGACCACCTGGAACTGATCAGCGCCGCTAGCCAGAATCGGGCTGTCCGATCGGCTGAGAAAGGGTGCGGTCGCCTCACAATTGATGAAGAGCGTGCTGCCAGGAGCCAGACCGGCTTCCTGCGCACCGGTGATGGCTGCCTCGATGCACAGCCGTTCAAGCTGAGTCGCCCGATCGGTCCGCACGGCGTAGGTGAATATGTCTTCGCGTGGGACACCGTCGAGGTGATCCCAGCGTGCCAAGGCCTCGAACCCGACGGTGCCGCCGTCGGTGAGGGAGATGATCGGTTGAAAGGCCGCCGTGAGTCCATCGCCAGCCACCGCACGGTCGAGGTCTTCGCTGAACGCCTGGGTTTGGGCCTTCATCGCGAAAATCCTGCGGCACGACTCATGAATCTGCGCACTTCGCCCCCCGAGTGCTCCATGAAGTGACAATCGTTGTCGCTCAGCTCTAGCTTTGCCGGCTCGGCGGGAACTAAACCAAAACCATCCGGCCTACGCCTTAATCTGCATTCTGGTCAAGATGTCGCGGACCACGTCGCGGAGTTTGACGTTGAGTCGCTGGGATTCGCCGACCAGTTTGGCGAATGCCTCATCCGGGCTGCAGCCGTACAAGGCGATGAGAGCGCCCTTGGCCATGTCGATGTCGGAACGAGAGACCAGTGCTGTCTCCAGCTGGGCGACCGATTCTCGGGCCTTCTGCCAACGGATGTTGTTGCTGATCGCTTGACCCGCAGCGACGCTGTAGAGGCGCATGAGTTCGGTGTCGAACTGGTCGAAGGCGGCTGCGACATGGCTGTAGATGTTGAGTGAGCCGACGAGTTCTTGCTCGTCGCTCGCAGTTGAGATCAGCAGCGGAACCGACAAACTCGCCTGGACCCCTGCCTTGAACGCCGCCTCCACGAATTCTGGCCAACGGCCACGCGCTTCGCTCATCACCGCACGTAGGGGCGTGCGCTGCATCGCGGCCTCCAGGCACGGCCCTCGGCCGGAGGCATATTGCTGGTGATCGAGTTCGAGCGCCTTGTCATTGGTGAAGGCCGCCGTGCCCGCCTCGGGCCACGACAACACGGTGATGCTGACGAAGTCCGCGTGCGGCACCGCGGCGACGGCCGTCTGGGCGACTCGCGTCGCGATGGCCGCCAGCGGTTCTTCGGCGGCGAAGACGTCTCGTAGATCTTCGACCGCTTCAGCCGTCGTCACCAGCTTGGCCAAAGGCACGTCAAAGTCGGCAAATTCAGCGCTCATGGTCGATGCTCATTCAAAGCATGCGATAACCGCTGCGACGGACACACTCTGTAATCACAGTATCCGAAATCGCCTCGTAGCATGGCATATCCCGGTAGTCCCGCCCAGCGTCTGCGCGCCGGGGCGCCGGCCGACCGCCGGCATCGCTAGGCCCGAAGCGGTGTCGGCGCAACATTATTCGCTGACCGCACCGCCGTCGGCAAGGGGCTGTCCCGTCGTGGACTGGATGTGCGCGGGCAGTTGGCCTTCCCGGTCACCCGTGTTGACCGTGCCGGACGGCTCGAAGAGCAGCATCGACGCACCGTGCGTTGACTGAGGTTTGTGCTCAACCCCTCGGGGGACGGTGAACACCGACCCTTGCTGGAGGTGGACGACGTGTTCACGGCCGTCGGCTTCCCGCATCGCGATGTCAACCTCACCGTGCAAGACGTGAAAGAACTCGTCGGTGTCGAGATGGCGGTGCCACACGAACTCGCCTCTGATCTTGACGACACGCACGTCGTAGTCGTTGACGCGGGTGACGATGCGCGGACTCCATTCGTCGTCAAAGGAATTCAGGGCATGCTCGAGGCTGATGGCGGATGCGGTCATGGCTATAACTCTGCGGCCGATCGGCAACGTGGCGTGAGTGCTATAAATTGCACATGTCGAAAGAAATCTCGCACGACGACCGGCAGGAGGCCGCCCACAAGGTCGTGGTGATAGTGGATGACAACTCGAACCCCTTCGAGTTGGGTTGCGCCACTGAGGTATTCGGTCTCGACCGGCCCGAGTTGGGCGGGAAGCTGTACGACTTTCGGCTCTGTGCGCCACATTCGTCCACGCGGATGCGGGACGGATTCTTCACACTGACCGGCATCGACAATCTCGACGCCGCAGAGGACGCCGACACCTTGATCGTCCCGAACCGGCCAGACGTCGAGGTGCCTCGACGCCGCGAAGTGCTGGCCGCCGTGCGACGCGCACACGACCGCGGTGCGCGGTTGATCGGCTTCTGCAGTGGTGCTTTCACCCTCGCCGAGGCGGGCGTTCTCGACGGCCGCCGAGCCACTGCGCATTGGCAGTGGGCGGACACCTTCCGCACCAGGTTCCCGGCCGTGGCGTTCGAGGAAGCCGTTCTCTACGTCGACGACGGAGACATCCTCACCGCGGCGGGCAGTGCCGCTGCTCTCGACCTCGGGCTGCACGTGGTCCGTCGCGACCATGGTGCGGAAGTCGCCAATTCCGTCAGTCGTCGTCTGGTCTTCAGTGCGAATCGAGACGGCGGGCAGAAGCAATTCATCGCCCAACCGGTCCCCGCCACCGTCGACGAGTCGCTCGGCCCGGTGATCGGCTGGGCCGTAGAGCACCTGAGCGAGCCAATCACCGTCGCCGACATCGCGCGCCATGCGCACATCAGCGTGGCGACCTTGCATCGCCGGTTCTTGGCCCAGCTCAACACCACGCCGTACGCGTGGCTGAGCCGCGAGCGGGTGCGGATGGCCTGTCGACTACTCGAACGCGGCGATCTGAACATGGATGCGGTGGCCGCCGCGGCGGGCCTGGGGACGACGGCCACCCTGCGAACCCTCGTGCGGCAGGAGACCGGCCTGACCCCGACCGCCTACCGGCAGAGATTCGCACTCGCCGCTGCCGGAGGCTGACGTGCGCACCGGCGGTGCGGCGGGGACCCACTCTCGAAGTCTCTATCACCGGCGATATCACTGCTCGGGTGATATCGCCGGTGATGACAAGTTCCAGACTGGGTGGTGCCCGACTCCGGGGGAAGAGCCGTCGACGAAATTGGCTTGCGCATCACTGGCGCATGGGCGAGCGTGTCACGCACGGTGAACCGATGTGCGCACTAGGAGTGAGATTCTTTGTCAGGCCGGTCGGTGGTTGTCGTAGGCGCCGGAGTCACCGGGGCATCAATTGCGTATCACGCTGCCTGCAGGGGTCTCGCCGTCACCGTGGTCGACCGCGAGCTGCCAGGGATGGGCGCTACCCGGCACTCGTTCGGCTGGATTGGGCGGTCGACCGATTCTGGGCCGGCTGCAGAACTGCGGCAACTAGCCCGGGATGACTTTCTGCGGTTGCAACGCGAGATACCCACTCTGCCAATGGATTGGTGTGGCGCGTTGACGTGGGGTGACTACTTTGCCGGCCCCGGAGATGCGACAGTCGACGATGCGTCAATCCTTGAACCGCAGCTGATTTCGAAGCCGGACCGGGTTCGGTTCAGTGGTGACGACGGCTCAGTGGACCCAGTGGTGCTGGCCGAGAGCCTCGTCGAAGCGGCGCAACGGCGCGGTGCGACAGTCGTCGTCGGACAACCGGCAGTCAGCCTCGTGTGCACGGACGGCGTGGTGGTGGGAGTTCGAACACCCACCCGGACCTTCGAGGCAACCCACACGGTCGTTGCGGCCGGAACCGACTCGGCACTCCTGTGCGCCACAGTGGGCGCGCAGCTGCCGGTCCACGGGAGCCCGGCTGTCATGGTGCGCCTGCGAACCCAACCAGGCCTCGTGCGCCACATCGTCGCCAACGACAGCATCGAAGTTCGCCAGCTGCCCGACGGCACCCTGCTGATGCCGCTGGACTACTGCGGCCAGACGACTCAGCGAGACCTGGACGACACCGCCGAGGAGGCGCGGACCGAACTTCTTCGAACCTTTGACGCCCCGGCGAGTGTCCACGTCCACAGCGCCACGATCGGCTGGCGTCCGATGTCCGACGACGGCGAACCGATCATCGGTCCAATGCCGGGGAAGCCCGGACTGTACGTGGCAGTGGTGCATCCGGGCATAACCCTCGCTGCAACCGTCGGCCGCCTCGTCGCGCAAGAACTCGCCGACAGCGCATCAGACGTACGGCAACTGGCACGGTGTCGAATCACCCGATTCGGGTGAGGAACGCGCACGACGCATTACGCGTCGGCGGCCGACGATCCCAACTGCAAGCTCGCGGTACGCCTCGCCCCCGCTTGCGCACATGATTAGCGATTTCGACCGTCGTGCTGGCACATTGGCAGCGCCGCCAATCCCGCCGAGGCTCTGCTGCTGTTCTACGCCGAGTAGCGGTACGGCCGCCGTTACGGGCGGGGACCCACTCTCGAAGTCCATATCACCGGCGATATCACTGCTCGAGTGATATCGCCGGTGATAACGACTTTCAGACTGGGTGGCCAAGGCCCCTGGGGATGAGGCGCCGACGGCGACGTCCATCGTGGCGGATCGTGTCGGACCGTCCCGCCACGATCGGTGCCATGAAGAACTACACCTACCGAGCACACTGGTCGATGGAGTCAGGCGACTACGTCGGCATCTGCCTCGAGTTTCCACTGGAGGAAACCCACGCCCCGACCGCACTCGAGGCAATGGCAAGGATCACGGAGAGAGTCACCGTCATCCTCGAGGAGTACGAGAGGGACGACGCCGATCCTCCGGCGTCGCTCACCGACCGGCACTACAGCGGCAACTTCATCGTCCGCACCTCGTCGATGCTGCATGCGCGGCTGATGGTGGAATCCGCCGAACAGGGTGTCTCCCTGAATCATTGGGTGGTCCAGAAGCTGGCCGACCGTGGACCCGTCGCCACCACCGACCCATTCTTCTGAGCGTGGTCAGCCGCGGACCTCGTTGAGGTAGTTGTAGATCGTGTAGCGGGTGACGTCGAGCTGACCTGCGACATGGTCGACCGAATCCCGGATCAGGAAGAAGCCGGCTTCGTCGAGTTCGCGGACGACCGCGGCCTTGTGGTGCTTCTTCATCTCGGGGGTTTGAACGCCGACCTTCGCGATGGCGCGGTCCACCAGGAACCGCTGCAGACTGTCGACGTCAGGCGGGAAGGTCTCCTCGCGTTGCGGCGCCTCGACCGAAACCGCCTCGGGTTCAACGCTGTTCACGCACAGGCAGCCGATCGCGAGACCGTCGGCGTCCCGCAGGAACAGGGTGGACGACCGGATCGGACGACCATCGGGGCTGTTGGTGCGGTAGTTGATGAGATCCTGGGTGGTCCCTCGGCGTATCAGCCCGAGCAGCAGGTCCGTCATCGGGCCGCCGACCGTGCGGTGGGTCAGATCGCCGGCGATTGCGGCGATCGAATCCGGCAACCGGGACAGGTCGTGCAGCAGCACCTCGTTGCCGGGGCCGAGCATCGCCGCCAGGCCGTGGACCGCAGGCACCAGCGACGCCAGCAGGTCGTGGGTGGCGCCACTCGCGGTGACCGGGGCCGGCGCGGGGTCCGGTCGCCTCGGCTGGGTCAGCGTGAGCAGCGCGGCCCCAAGGCGTTCGACGGTCTCCGACGAGGTGGTCACGTGGGGCGAGAGCCGAATGTGTTCGGGCCGAACGGTTGTCGCGATGCCCGCCGCGGTCAACGCGGCACCGATCTGCTCGGGGGGATGCTCCGCCATGGTGAACGCCAGAATGCCCGCGCGCCGTTCACGGGCGGACACGATCTCTGCGCCTCGCGACAGAAGCACCTCTTCGAGCTCCGCCACCCGGGCGGCGACGTGCGCGGCGATGACGTCGACGCCGGTCTCCTCGACCAGCTCCAGCGCCGCAGCGAAGGCACCCGACGTCACCGGGCTCAGGTTGGAGATCGACCATGCCGCCGCGGTGGTGTCGGCGGGGTGGATCTCGTCGTCGAACAGACCGGGATCGCGCGCACCGGTCCAGCCCGACAACACCGGGTCCATCCGCTCCAGCGCGCGGTCCGAGAGTACGGCGAATCCCGTTCCCCACCCGGCTCGCAACCACTTCTGGCCGCCGACGACCAAGATGTCGGCCACTTCCCACGGCGCCTCGATCACGCCGAAGCCCTGGATGCCGTCGACGACGAGAACGCGGTCACCGACGACCTCGCGCAGCGCGGCGAGGTCGGCCCGGTAGCCGGTGCGGTAGTCGACGGCGCTGACCGACACGATGGTGATCTCGTCGGTGAGGGCCTCGGCGATCCTGTCGGCGGTGACGTAGCCGCCGGGCAGCCGCCGGACCGTCAACCGTCCGGCCTGTTCGGCGCGGGCCCACGGATAGGTGTTGGCGGGGAACTCGGCGGCCGAGACCAGCACGGTGCCACCCGCTGCGTTGAACGCCGCCTGCAGCAGGCCGAGACTGGTGTGCGGCTGAAGCACGACGTGGTCGACGTCGCTGCGGCACAACCGCGCCGCCGCCGCCTTCGCGCGGGTCTCCTCACGCATCAACTCGTCGACGGTGGCCGGCCCGGCGTGTGTCGCCTTCTCCAACAGCCGGGCGGTGGTGTCCAGAACGGCATGCGACGGCGGTCCGAAGCGCGCGAAGTCAAGGTAGCCCGCCGGCTCGGAAAACTGCATGCGGTAGCGCGGCGAGATCGGCGTCATGCGAGCACCCGCGCCAAGAACTGGCGTGTGCGTTCATGTTCGGGTGACTTGAGGATGCGCTCTGGCGGTCCGGTTTCCACGACCGCGCCGTCGGCCATGAAGACGACTTCGTCGGCCGCCTCCGCGGCGAAGGCGATCTCGTGGGTGACGACGACCATCGTCATCCCGTCCGCGGCCAGCCCGTTCATCACGGCGAGCACCTCGCCGACCAGCTCGGGATCCAGGGCCGAGGTCGGCTCGTCGAACAGCATGAGCTTCGGCTTCATCGCCAGGGAGCGGGCGATGGCCACGCGCTGCTGCTGACCGCCGGACAGCTGCGCCGGGTAGGCGTCACCCCGTTGGCCGAGGCCGACCCGGTCGAGCAATTCGAGGCCCTCCTTGCGGGCGACGTCGGGTGCGGTGCCCAGCACCCGGATCGGGCCCTCGATCACGTTCTCCAACGCGGTGCGGTGGCCAAACAGGTTGAACCGCTGGAACACCATGCCGATATCGCGGCGCTGCTTGGCGACGTCACGCTCCCGGAGTTCGTGGAGCTTGCCGTTGCGCAGCTGGAACCCGATCGGTTCGCCGTCTACCCACACCTCGCCCTCGTCGACGGCCTCCAGGTGGTTGAGGCAGCGCAGGAAGGTGCTCTTGCCGGCGCCAGACGGACCGAGCAGGCAGACCACCTGCCCGCGGTGCACTTCCATGTCGACGCCGCGCAGGACTTCGGTGTGGCCGTAGCTCTTTCGGACGCCGACGGCACGCAGCAGTGGCTCAGACACGGGCGCCTCTCGTCAACGGGATGGCTCGCAGCGCCTTCGCGGCCTGCGCGGCGACGCTACGCTCGGCGGAACCGAACGTGCGCTCCAGGTAGTGCTGCCCGACGCCGGCGATCGTCACCACCGCCATGTACCAGATCGCCGCGGCGAACAGTGTTTCCATGACCAGCAGGTTGTGCGAGGAGATGTTGTTGGACGCGTGCAGCAGCTCGGTCACGCCGATCACCGACGCGATCGAGGTGCCCTTCAGCATGTCGATGAAGTCGTTGCCCGTCGGCGGGATGATCACCCGCATGGCCTGCGGGAGCACCACTCGTCGCAGCGTCAGTCCCGGCGACATGCCAATCGACTTGGCGGCCTCGGTTTGTCCGCCGTCGACGCTGTTCAACCCGGCCCGCACGATCTCGGCCATGTAGGCGCTCTCGTTGAGCGCCAAGCCGAGCAGCGCGGCCGTGAACGCGCTGACGAGGACGTTGGTGGGTTCGTTGAGCAGATATCCGCCGAAGGGCAGCGGAATGGAGATGGTCGGAATGACCAGCGCCAAGTTGTACCAAATGAGGATCTGCAGCAGCACGGGCAGACCGCGGAACAGCCAGATGTAGCCCGTCGCAAACCATTTCGCAACCGGATTGGCGCTGCGACGCATCAGGGCGATGACGATCCCGATCACGATGGCGACCGTCTGCGCGATGACCGCGAGCAAGACGGTGTTCAACAACCCGACGAGCATCACGCGATAGATCACGAAGTCGGGCACCGACGCCCACTTGATCTGCGCCTGCGACAGGACGACGAATGCCGCGACGAGCAGCGCCAGGATGACGACCGCGCTCACCCATCGTCCCCAATGCCGGAGTCGGACGATCTCGAGCGGCTCCCGGCGAGCCGCGGCGACCTCAGGCGCCATTGATCGCGGATTCCTTCAGCGCGCCTTGCTCGACACCCCAGCTCTGCAGGATCTTGAGATACGTCCCGTCGGTGATCAGCTCGCCGAGCGCCTTGTTCACCGAGTCACGGAGGGCGACATCGTCCTTGGCGAATCCGATGCCGTAGGGGCCGCCGTCGATCGGCTCACCGGGTACCACCTCGAAGATGCTGCCGTCACCGGCCGTACGAGAGATGTACGCGGCGCTGGGGAGGTCGTTGAGGATGGCGGCGACCCGGCCGGTGCGAAGCTGATTCTGGTTCTGGGTGTCGCTGTCGGTGGCGGTCACGTTGACGGCGGGCTTGCCCTCCTTGACGCACTTGTCACTCTGGGCGGCCGCGAACGTCTGGTGGCTGGTGCCCTGGACGACGGCAACGTTCTTGCCGCACAACGTGTCTGCTCCGGTGATGCCCTCTGGATTGCCCTTCTGCACCATGATGGTGATGCCGGAGGAGAAGTAGTCGACGAAGTCGATCTGCTGCTGGCGTTCCTTGGTGTCGTTCATCCCGGCCATCGTCATGTCGATGCGCCCGGACTGCAGGCTGGTGATCAGCGAGCCGAAGGCCATGTCCTGATACGCCGTCTGCACGCCGATCTTCTTGGCGATGGCCTTGGCCAGATCGACCTCGAAGCCGATCGGCGTCTTGCCGTCCTCGGCGTAGAAGTTGTTGGGCGCCGACTGGATGTTGGAGCCGACGTTGATGGTCTTGGACTGGGCGACCGCGGGAGGCAGTCCGGCGGCGAGGGCCTCGTCCGGCGTGATGGCCGCGATGAGGTCGGCATTGTTGGGGATCGCCGACTGCTTGTCGCTGGCGGCGGGCGACTCCGCGGTGTCGCCACCGACACCGTTGCCGCAGGCGGTGACGCCCGCCGCGAGGGCTCCGACGAGTAGCAGGGAGAACCGGGTACGGACCGGCAGCGGTGAACGCATCATGACCTCCAAGGTGTGATTCGGGCGACGTTACAACAATTTGTTGAAGTCGTCTCTACAAACTGTTGAAGTGGTGGGGGCAGCTCATGGGACGGTTTCGGTCCTATGAGTGGGGCAGACTCGGGTCATGTCCGAAACGACGAGCCGCGTGCTGCAGCTTCTCGGCCTGTTGCAGTCGCGCCGGGTGTGGGGCGGTGAAGAACTCGCGGAACGCCTCGGGGTGACGGGACGAAGCGTGCGCCGCGACGTCGAACGCCTACGCGATCTCGGCTATCCCGTGCACGCCAGCAAGGGCCACGGCGGTGGCTACCAGCTGGGCGCGGGCGCGGCGCTGCCGCCGCTGCTGCTCGACCCCGAGGAGGCCGTCGCGATGGCCGTCTGCCTGCGGGTGGCCGCGGGTGGCAGTGTGGCCGGCGTCGGGGAGTCCGCGCTGCGCGCCCTGTCCAAACTCGACCAGGTGATGCCGTCACGGCTGCGGTCACAGGTCGCGGCAATCCACGACGCGACGACCACGCTGACCCCCGGGCAGACCGACGAACTCGTCGACCCCGACGTCCTGATGACCTTGGCGCGCGCCTGCCGCGACCACGAACACGTCGCCGCCGGATACGTCGACCGCGGCGGGACGACGACCGACCGCCGCCTCGAGCCGTATCAACTGGTCACGACCGGCAGGCGCTGGTACCTGCTGTGCTTTGACCGCGACCGCGACGACTGGCGCAGCTTGCGGCTGGACCGGATGTCCGACGTCACGGCGCGCGGCACCACGTTCCTGCCGCGGGAGGCGCCCGACGCGGCTCAATACGTGCGGCGCGCGATCACGGCGTCCCCGTACCGCTACGTCGCGAGGGTGCGGTACTTCGCGTCGAAGGAATCGGTGGCGCAGTGCTTTTCGGATGCCTCCGCCGAGATCGAGGCGGACGGTCCGCACGCGTGCATCATGACCGCGGGCGCCGACGACCCGGAGCGGATGGTGCCATGGCTGGCGATGCCCGGCGTCGACTTCGAGGTGCTGGAGCCACCCGAGGTCGTCGCCGCGGTGCGCGCGGTGGCCGAACGCCTCTCGCGGGCCATCTCCCTCTAGCCGAATGTGGACTTCTGCCACGCCTGCGGCGCTCCCGCCGTGACAGAAGTCCACACTCGCGGCGGTGGTGAACCGTAGGGTGGCGACATGCACGTCACCTCGGCGGAGTCGACGGAGCTGTTCACGGGCCCGGCCGACCACCCACTGCAAGTGGTGCGGGTGTCCTACCGTTTCTGTTCCCACCCGACGCAGGTACGCGTCGAGGGCCCCGGTTTGCAGACGGTGGGCGACGCAACCGCACAACCCCGCGGACGCACGGTCGACGTGTCGGTCCGGGTGGCCAACCCCGTCGTCGGCGAGCGGCGGCGGGCGGAACTCGTCGTCGGCCGGCACGTCACGGAATTCGACTTCGTCGTCGCCGAACCCGGGTGGACCATGTACATGGTCAGCCACTTCCATTACGACCCGGTGTGGTGGAACACCCAGGCCGCCTACACCAGCGTCTGGACCGAAGACCCGCAGGGCCGCTGTCGGCAAACCAACGGATTCGAGCTCGTCACCGCACACCTCGAAATGGCCAGGCGGGAACCCGAATACAAGTTCGTCCTCGCCGAGGTCGACTATCTCAAGCCCTACTGGGACACCAACCCCGAGGACCGCGACGACCTGCGCCGGATGATCGCCCTCGGCCGGGTGGAGGTGATGGGCGGCACCTACAACGAGCCCAACACCAACCTCACCAGCCCCGAGACGGCGATCCGAAACTTCGTCCACGGCATCGGCTTTCAACGCGACGTGATGGGAGCCGATCCGGCGACCGCGTGGCAGCTCGACGTCTTCGGCCACGATCCACAGTTCCCGGGGATGGCCGCCGACGCGGGGCTGACGTCCAGCTCGTGGGCGCGCGGACCGTATCACCAGTGGGGTCCGATGGCCGACGGCGGCGATCCCGAACGGATGCAGTTCGCCAGCGAATTCGAGTGGATGGCGCCCTCGGGCCGTGGCCTGCTGACCCACTACATGCCCGCCCACTACGCCGCCGGATGGTGGATGGACTCGTCGGCCTCGCTCGAGGACGCCGAACTGCAGACGTACGAACTGTTCTCGAAGATGCGGAAGGTCGCGCTGACCCGCAACGTGCTGCTGCCCGTCGGCACCGACTACACCCCGCCCAACAAGTGGGTCACCGACATCCACCGCGACTGGAACGCGCGCTACACGTGGCCGCGTTTCGTGTGCGCCCTGCCCAGTGAGTTCTTCGCCGCGGTACGGGCCGAACTCGACGAACGCGGGGTGTCGCCCTCGCCCCAGACCCGCGACATGAACCCGATCTACACCGGCAAGGACGTGTCGTACGTCGACACCAAGCAGGCCAACCGCGCCGCCGAGAACGCCGTGCTGGAGGCCGAGCGGTTCTCCGTCTTCGCCGGGTTGCTGTCCGGCGCACAGTATCCGGAGGCCGCGCTGGCCAAGGCCTGGGTGCAGCTGGCCTACGGTGCGCACCACGACGCCATTACCGGGTCTGAGTCCGACCAGGTGTACCTCGACCTGCTCACCAGCTGGCGGGACGCCTGGCAGCTGGGGACCGACGCGCGCGACGCCGCCCTCGGATTGCTGTCCACCGCGGTCGACGGCTCGGTCGTGGTGTGGAACCCGTTGGCACACAACCGGACCGACGTCGTCACCATGCACTTCGACGAACCCTTCGAGGGCGCCGTCGTCGACGCCGACGGGGCACCGGTGGACGTGCTCACCGAACACGACGGGCACTCGGTCAGCTGGCTCGCCCGCGACGTCCCGTCGCTCGGCTGGCGGTCGTACCGATTCGTCGACGGCAACGGACCGTCGGGCTGGGAACCGTTGGCGGGGGATCACATTGGCAACGAGTTCTACCGGCTGCGGGTCGACGCGGAACGCGGCGGGGGAGTGTCGTCGCTGACCGTCGGCGGCCGAGAACGGATCGCAGCGGGACGCGTCGGCAACGAGCTGGCCGTCTACGACGAGTACTCGGCGCACCCCAAGGTGGGGGAGGGGCCGTGGCACCTCCTGCCCAAGGGGCCCGTCACCACGTCCGCCGGCGCCCGCGCCACCTCGACGCAGCGTTACCGCTGCGCACTCGGCGAGCGGATCGTCGTCACCGGCCGGATCAAGAACCTGCTGCGGTACACCCAGACCATCACGCTGTGGAACGGCGTCGACCGAGTCGACTGCCGCACGACGGTCGACGAATTCACCGGCGAGGACCGCATGCTGCGGTTGCGCTGGCCGTGTCCGGTCCCCGGCGCGATGCCGGTCAGCGAGGTGGGTGACGCGGTGATCGGCCGCGGATTCGGGCTGACCCACGACCGCGGTGCCACCAAAGCCGTTGACACGGCAAAGTTTCCGTCCACCCTGGACAACCCGGCATACGGGTGGTTCGGGTTGTCATCGGCGGTGCGGGTGCGGTTCCGCGGCGAGCGGTTCCGTACCCGGGCGATCTCGGTGGCCGAAGTGGTGTCCCCCGGCGGGGACGCCGACGCCGTGGTCCGCGAGCTGATGGTGGCGCTGGCGCGGGCCGGCGTCACGGCCACGTGCACCGCCGCGGCGTCACCCCGCTACGGCGACCTATCCGTCGACTCGAACCTGCCCGACGTGCGGATCGCCGTCGGCGGACCCGACGACAACGCCTTCACCGCCGCGGTCCTCGGTGGCAGCGTGACTGTCGTCGAGCGCATCTGGGTTCCCGCGGCACGGCCACTCAAGGACGTCTGGGTGCCAGGGGCGGACCTCCGCCGCGTCGACGCATTGCCCGTACTGATCGTCGACCTGGCCGCGGTGGCCGCGCTGATCACCGACCTCGAGGATGGGGAGATCGTCGTCGACCAGGACGCGCCCGACGACCTCGAACGGTTCGAGCACCGGACCGTCGCCGTGTTCAACCGTGGCGTACCGAGTTTCGCGGTCGACGCCGACGGAACACTGCACACGTCGCTGATGCGGTCGTGCACCGGGTGGCCGTCCGGCACGTGGATCGACCCGCCGCGGCGCACCGCACCCGACGGATCCAACTTTCAGCTTCAGCACTGGTCGCACACCTTCGACTACGCCGTCGCCTGCGGCGACGGGGATTGGCGGGACTCCGCAATTCCCTCGCGCAGTGCGGAGTTCGGTCAGCCCCTGCTGTGCGTCGCCGCCGAACACGACCCCTCGTCCGGCGGCCTGCCGTCGTGGGGGTCGCTTCTCGAAGTCGAACCGGAGCGCGACGTGGCGCTGGGCGCGCTCAAGGTGATGGGCAACCCGATCGCCGGCGGCAGCGGCCGACGGGTGCACCCCGCCGACGGCATCGCGCTGCGTCTGGTCGAGACGCGTGGCAGGACCACCAACGTCGTCATCCGCTCGGGCCTGCGCAATGTCTCGGCGCCGCAGCGGCTCGACCTGTTGGAGCAGCCGCTGGCCGACCAGCAGGCGGGCCTGACACTGCACGGTTACGAGATCGCCACCTTCGGGGCTCAGCTGAACCTGCCCCGGGTACTCGACGCCGACGACGTCGCTCTGGGGCCCAATGCCGAACCGGCGCAACCGCTGTACGCCCGTTACTGGCTACACAATCGCGGGCCCGCCCCGCTCGGAGGCTTACCCGCGGTGGCACACCTGCACCCGCATCAACTCGCCGTCGACCCAGGCGATCAGGTACGCCTGCAGCTCACCGCCGTCAGCGACGCCACCGACGTGGCGCTGCACGGCAAGGTGCGGCTCCTCGCCGCCCCGGGGTGGACCATGGAGATGGACGAGCTGCCGTTCGTGCTGCCGCCGGGGGACTTCCTGGAATCCATCGTCGACCTGACGATGCCCCCTGACACACAGCCCGGGCTCTACCCTGTGCGCGCCGAGCTCGGGGTGACCGGAAGTGCCATCCCGGAGTCGTGGCGCCAGGTCGTCGAGGACGTGTGCGTCATCGCCGTCGGCGCCACCGACGACCGCGTGCTGCGGTTCGTCACCGACCCGGAGCCCGTCGTGCTGGCGGCGGGGGACACCGCCACGCTGAGCGTCACCGTCGGCACCGACGCCTACGCCGACCTCGTGGTCGAGGCACACCTCATCAGCCCATGGGGTACGTGGGAGTGGATGGGCCCCAACATCATCGGAGCCGATCTGGCTGCCCGCGGGACGGTCGACCTGAAATTCGAGATCGCCCCGCCTGCGTGGCAGATGCCGGGCGAATGGTGGGCGCTGATCCGCGTGTCCTGTGCGGGAGAGCTGCTATATTCGCCTGCGGTCAAGGTCGTGGTGTCGTGAGCGTCGTGGCCACCGTCGGGGACGACGCGGTCCTCGTCGGCGAGCTGGACGCCAGCGAAGACCGACTACGCGCGACTCGACTGGCCACCGCCCTGCCCCAACCGGGCACCAGCGAAGGTCGGCAGCTGCGTCGCTGGCTCGTGCAGGTGCTCGTCACCGCGCGCGTAGTGGCCGCCGAGGCGGCGTCCGCCGGCCTGACCGCCCACGGGGCACCGACCGAGGAGGAGCTCTTGCCCGACGTGCCAGCACGACTCGAGATCGGCAGCGTCGCCGCGGCCGCCCTGGAGGAGGAGCTGGCGCGTGCTGTGTTCGTCCACGCCACCTCGGGCGTCGCGGTGACCGACCACGATATTCGGGACTACCACGCCCGCAACCCCTTTAGATTCGGAGGCCGCGCCGTCGGTACCGGCGGTTGGCGGGGCCGCCCCGTCGAGGCGGCCTTCGGCGACGCGCAAGCGGAGATCGCCCAGCACCTCCTCGGCGTGGCCCGGCGCCGGGAGTTCCGCCGCTGGCTCGACGTCCGCCGCGCGGAGCTGGTGCACCTGTCGCCTGGCTACGAGCATCCCGGCGACCCACGCCAACCCGACAACACCCACAAGCACTGATGGGCGACGTCACCCTTGCCGTGGACGTCGGCGGCACCAAGATCGCCGTCGGCCTCGTCGACTCCGACGGGAAACTGCTGCACCACGCCCAGCTGCCGACGCCCCGCACCGATGCCGAGGCCATCTGGTCGGTCACCGAGGCGCTCATCGCAGAAGCCATGACGACGGCCACCGACGACGTGCGGGGCGTCGGCATCTCGTCGGCGGGGCCGGTCGACCTGCCGAGCGGCACCGTGAGTCCCATCAACATCACCGCGTGGCAACGGTTTCCGATCGTCGAGCGCGTGGTCGCGGCCACGGGGCTGCCGGTGCGTCTCGGCGGCGACGGGCTGTGCATGGCGATGGGGGAGGGCTGGCGTGGCGCGGGCCGCGACGCCCAATTCCTGCTTGGCATGGTGGTGTCGACGGGTATTGGCGGCGGACTGGTGCTCGACGGCGCGCCCTACGACGGGCGGACCGGCAACGCCGGACACGTGGGCCACGTCGTCGTCGAACCGGACGGTGACCTCTGCACGTGCGGTGGCCACGGGTGCGCGGAGACGGTGGCGGCCGGACCACATCTGGCGCGCTGGGCCCGCGCCAACGGCTGGGACGCCCCGCCCGAGGCCAACGCGAAGGAGCTCGCCGACGCGGCGAATGTCGGTGACCCCGTGGCCTTACGGGCCTTCGATCGCGGTGCGAACGCCGTCGCCCGGATGATTGCCTCGGTGGCGGCAGTGTGCGACCTTGACCTGGTGGTGATCGGCGGCGGCGTGGCGAAATCGGGTGCGCTGCTTTTCGATCCATTGCGCGAGGCGCTGGGCCACTATGCGGGCCTGAGCTTCATCAGGGACCTGCGCGTATTGCCCGCCGAGCTCGGCGGGGACGCGGGTTTGGTTGGCGCGGCGGCACTCTTCAACGCCACCCCCTCAGCGGTTTCGGCGCGCTAACGTTCGGTGGGCGAACGTTTACGCGCCGAAACCGCAAGGGGGTGTGTGGGCGAGCAGGTCTGCGGGCCTGGTCGCCGTGGCCATCACGGTGCGGTCAGGTCTGACCAGGACGGCGGTCGTGCGACCCCGACGAAGCCACCGGGCCAACTCCGAACCCGGCGCGGCGAAGAACACCGTCGCGCAGCGCTGGTCGGCCGACTCTTGCTGCGCGGCCGTGAACGGCACCGCGGTGACGATCGCGAACCCCATCCCCAGGACGTCGTCGAGCCGGCGACCGTCCGGCAGCGTGGGGTTGGGGCACAGCGTTCCGGTCAGCGACCGGAGGCCCAGCCGGCGCTGGACGAACGACGACCGGTGCAGCGCCGGGGTCGACGAGTCCACGATCCGACTGCGCACGCCGGGAATCAGGCCCAGCCGCGGTACCACGACCCGACGCAGCACACTGCCCAGCTCACCGCCGGCGGTCATGGCTCGACCGACCGCGAGGGCGAGCTGAATCATGGCGCGCGCGTGGGGCTTTCGCTCCTGCTGATAGCTGTCGAGAACCTGGGGCGACAGCTGCCCCCAGAGCACGCCGGCCAGCTTCCACGCGAGATTGTGTGCGTCACGAAGGCCGGCGCCCATGCCCTGGCCGATGAAGGGCGGTGTCAAATGGGCGGCGTCACCGAGAATGAAGACGTTTCCTGCCCGCCACCGGTCGGCGATCTGGGCGCGGAAGGTGTACTCGGCGACGCGAATCAACCGCAGCTGGTCGGTGCGAATCCCGCGCGTCCACGGCGCGATCAACGGTTCGACTGCGGACAGCTCGGCGTACTGCTCGGCGGACTCACCGGGCAGCAGCTGAAACTCCCAGCGGTACCGGGTGGCCCCGACGCGCATGTACGTGGCGGCCCGAACCGGGTCGCACACCTGATGGACGCCCTCCCACTGCCGAAGATCCTCGTCGGTGTCGACGTCGACGACCAACCACCGTTGGTCGAAGTGCAGGTCTTCCATCCGGGCGCCGATGGTCGAGCGCACGAAGCTATTCGCGCCGTCACACCCCAGGACGAAGTCCGCGTCGACGCTTGTCGTGGTGTCACCGGCGTGGTCGCGGTAGGTGACGCGGACGCCGCCGTCGACCTGCTCGACGCCGGTCACCTCGGCGTTGCCGCGCAATTCGACGCACCGCTGACGCATCAGCTCGTCGCGCAGCACGGCCTCGAGGTCGGGCTGGTCGAACATGTTCGCCTGCGGGTAACCCTGTGCGCTGGGTGCCGTGTCACGGCGGAACTCGGCCAGCACGCGGTGGTGCTGGTCGCGGAGCTGCAGTCCGTGCGCCGGCCGTGAGATGGCTGCGAACCGGTCGGCGAGCCCAAGTCTCGCTACGACCCGACACACCTCGTCGTCCATGTGCACGGCACGGGGTTGCGGATACACGCCGTCCCAGCGGTCGAGGACAAGACTTCTGATGCCTTGCTGCGCCAACAGTATTGCTGCGGTGGCGCCGGTGGGTCCGGCTCCGACGATGACGACGGGCGCACCGTCGTGCTGCGTCACGATGCCCTGCTTCAGCCGGTGGTGGCGACGCGGCCGGTCACGCGTAGACGACCTTCATCCGCTGCGCACCGAGATCGATCGCGCCGTCGTCGGTGGCGACCGTCGCCTCTACGACGTCACCGTGCTGGAGGTACTTCTGATTTCCAGCCTGGCGCTTGAAGAACACCTTCCACTTCACCGCGGGCGGCAGGAGCGCGCCGATCATCTCGATGGGCTTGGGCGGCGCCTTCAACGCCGTGCCGGCCGGGGTGCCGGTCAGCACGAGGTCGCCTGCGGCGAGGTCCTGGAATCGAGTCAGCGACTGCAACGCGGCCAGCGGACGGAAGATCATGTCGCCCTCGACGACTGAGTTCTGCCGTTCGTCGCCACTGACGCTGAGCGTCAGCCGCAGATCGCCGAAGCGGCCCAGTTCGGTGCCGTCGAGCAGTACCAGTTCGGGGCCGACCGGGGTGAACGTCGGGTAGGACTTGGCCTCGTAGAACTGGGTCTGGGGCAGCTGAATGTCGCGTGCCGAGACGTCGTTGGTGATGACGAGAGCGGCGACGTAGTCGCCGAGGTTTGCGTCGGTGAGGACGGTGCCCACCGGCATGTCGCGTCCGATGACCAGACCGATCTCCACTTCGTAGTCCAGCAACTGAACGTGTTTGGGCTTGACGATGTCGTCGAACGGGCCGCTGATCGAAGCTGAGGACTTCCGGAAGAACGTCAGCGGAATCGTCTTGGGATCCATGCCCGAATCCCTTACGTGGGACTCGAAGTTGGTCATCTGGGCGACGACGCGACAGGGCCGCGTCACCGGGGAGACGAGGTCCAGTCCGTCCACCACCACGGAGTCACCCGAGGCGGCGGCGGCGGTGATCGCCGCGCGGTCGGCGAGGAGCTCCCCGGTGGTGACGGCGGTGGTCTCGATCTTGGTGGCGCGGTCGGCGTTCTTGACCCACCAGGCGTCGGAGGTGCGGATGACGGAAGTGCTCATGAGCGGGCAACTTTCAGTAGGCCGATGAGGCGGTGGACGTCGAATTCGTTGCGCCGTGGCAGCGCGCGGAGAATGGACAGGGCTTCTTCGCGTGCTCCACGCGGGCTGGTGCCGAGGAAGTCGCCACTGACCGGCGGACCCCACTGGGCGAGGCCGCTGGCGGTGAACGGCGCCCAGCCCGGCTCGAGCGAGTCGTCGAACATGTCGCCGTCGGCGAAGTGCTCGACGAGGAACCCGTCGGGGTCACGCCAGTAGTCGAACAATTGGCTGCCCTGAATGTGGCGGCCGATGCCCCACGACCTGAAGTAGCCACGGTCGCGCAGGTATTCGCCGCCGGCGGCCAGCGCGTCCAGGTCGCTGACTTGGAACGCCGAGTGCACGTAGCGGTTGGCCGGGCCGAGCGCCATCGCGAGGGTGTGGTGGTCGGCGAACTCCGAGCCGCGGTCGCAGCGGATGAAGCTCATGGCCGGACCGCGCTCACGCTGGCCGGGGAAGAAGAGGAAGTCGCTGACGATCATCCCGAGATTCTCGAGATACCAGTTCAGCGCCGCGACGTACTTCGTGGACTGCAGCACCACGTGCCCGAGCCGCTGGACCCGGGCCGGCGCCCGCGGGGGGCGCTGGGTGGCGTTCGCACGGATGACGTCGTGTCCGACGTTGACGAGAAGCGGCTTCTGCGTTGGCAATTGGGGTAGGTCGTGAAGGCCCGCGACGACGCGTACCGGGATGCCGCTCGGGTCGGCCAGCCGAACTTCGGATCCGCCGACGTCCTCGGGCAGGGGTTGCACCGTCGACCCGGTCTTGGCGGCGAGGCGACGGAGGTCGGCCTCGTCGGCGGCGCGGAAGGCGATCCCGGTGAAGCGCGACCTGTCGCCGCGCCGCAGCAGCACACACGGTGCGCCGGAATCGGTTCCCCTCAGGTGCAATTCGTCGGGTCCGCGTGACGACGTCTGGAATCCGAATGCGCGGGCGAAGGCTTCGGCGCGAACCAGGTCGGGCTTGTCGAACTCGAGCCAGGCGATGTCGCGGATCTTGATGACGGGATTCACCGCGCGGCCGGGGTGGTCGCCGCGGACGGCACCTTGCTCGCTGTGTAAATCGGTGTGGCTACCAGCCATGGGCGGGTCGCTCCTCTCACTTACTGATGAAATCGTCACATACGACGCCATACTCAGTCAAGGTGATTGACGAAATCCTCAATAATGAGGCGACTGGTATATTTGCCGAGTCCCCCAGAGACGGTGAGGTAGTGATGCAGGAGTCGGCCGAGCCGGGCGTCAGTCGAGTGGAGCGACGCAAGCAACGCACCAGGGCCGCGCTGATCACCGCGGCGCAGGGATTCATCGCTCAAGGCAGGCTCAGCGTGCCGGTGCTGGACATCACCCAGGCCGCCGACGTCGGGATGGGCTCGTTCTACAACTACTTCGACAGCAAGGAAGAGCTCTTCGCCGTCGCCGTGGGGGAGGCGCTCGACGCCCACGGCGCACTCCTGGACGCGTTGACCGCCGACATCGACGATCCCGCAGAGACCTTCGGTTGCCGGTTTCGGCTCACCGGACGGCTGTTTCGCCGCCGTCCCCAGGAGAGTCAGATCCTGCTGGCCAACGGCGTCGCCCTGTTGACCTCGGACCGGGGACTGGCACCCCGCGCGTTGCGCGACATCGAAGCCGGCGTCGCCGCGGGCCGCTTCACCGTCGAGGATCCGCAGTTGGCTCTCGCCGTGGCGGGTGGAGCGATCATGGGCCTGGGCGCTCTGTTGAGCAACGACCCGGATCGCGACGACGCCGTCGCAGCCGATTCGGTCACCGCGGACGTGCTGCGGCTGTTCGGCATGTCCGCCGCCGACGCGGCCGACGTCTGCTCCCGGCCGCTGCCCGACCTGGACGCGATCGCCCCGGCTACTCCTCGTTGAGCAGGGCTGCAACGGGACAGACATCGGCGGCCTCGCGGGCCGCCGACACCAAGTCGTCGGGCACGGCGGCGTCGGCGAAGGCGTTGGCCAGTTCCCCGTCGTCGTCGAAGGAGAAGATGCTCGGTGCGGCCTGCGTGCACAAGCCGTGGCCTTCACAGCGGTCGTGGTCGACGGTGACGCGCATGGGTGGGTCCCTTCTAGGCCGGGACCAGCTCGATGGGCAGCTGGTCGTAGCGGTGGATGATGTTGTTGATCGCCCAGGTCGGGGTGCCGGTGAGTTCTATGCGCTCCACTCGGGCGGCGAGCTCACGCAGAATTGCCTGCGACTCCAACCGGGCCAGGCCCTGGCCGGCGCAGCCGTGGGTGCCGTAGCCAAACCCCAAGTGACGGTTGACGTCTCGAGTGATGTCGAACGTGTCGGGATCGTCCCACTCGCGCTCGTCGCGGTTGGCGGAGGCGTAGACCACCAGAACCCGTGAACCCTTCGGAATTCGGACGCCGCCAACGTCGCTGTCGGTGACGGACTTTCGGGTGAAGGCCCGAAGTGGGGACTCGAGGCGCACCACCTCGTTGAGGGCGTTGGCCACCAACGACGGGTCCTCGCGCAGGGCCTGCCACTGGTCGGGGTGGGTCGCGAAGAGATGCAGCGCCGAACTGATGGCACTGATCGTCGTGTCGAGAGACGGCGCCAGGTAGTCGATCATCAACGCCGAACACTCCGAGCGGGGGAGTGCACCGTCGTCGGCCGCGCGCAGCACGTCGTCGCCCATGCTGCCTGCCAGCACGCTGCGGTCGCGGACCACGCGTCGCGAGAAACGCAGCATCGACAGGGCGGCCGGCGTCGTCCGCAGCCACTGCCGGTTCAACGGGCCCAGCGAGTCGAACGTCGCCCCCGCCCACGTCAACAGATTCTCTCGGCCGTCTTCGGGCCACCCGACGAGGTCCGGCACCACCGCCAGTGGCAGCGCCATCGCCACGTCGCGCACCCCGTCGACGTGGCGCCGGGCGACCGCGGCCTCGACGACCGACGCGGCCTTGGCGTCGACGGCGTCGCTCATCGCGCGCAGCGCCTTCGGGGTGAGGCGGTGGGCGAGCAACTTGCGACGGCGCTGATGGTCGGCGCCGTCGCTGTTGAGGGTGGTGCCGCGGGACAGCCTGTTGGTCAGCCGATTGAGTGCCACGCCTTCACCGGAGATGAAGTTGGCGTCGTCGCGCAGCACCGCCTTGCATTCGGTGTAGCGGGGCAGCGCGTAGACCCGCTGGCGGCTCAACCACACGACCGGGCCGAGCTCTCGGAGTGCGGCGTAGTGAGGGTAGGGGTTGCGGATTCCGCTACGGGAGAACATGTCCCGGCGGTACACCGGAGCGTGGGCGGCGTTGCCCATGGCAGGTCCTTCCCTCGAGCGTGCGGCGCTGACGAGGTCAACCAAACCAAAGAATGACGATATCGTCAAGTATGACTGAATCTGGCACCAGGTGATGTGCAGCCGGTCAGTCCGGGGCGTCGAGCATCGAGAACGGCTCGGTCGGCGTCTCCACCACCAACAACCGCGCCGCCGAATCGCTCGGCACGACCTCGTTCGCCAGGGCGACCAACGCGCGCTCGGTGCCCACGTCCCGACCGGCCTGCTCCGACAGCAGCCACCGCACCTCGAGCAGATCGCAGTAGGCCTGAATGGCCGTGCCCCTGCGCCCCACCGCCGCATGCGCGCGGTCCATCGTCGGCCTGACGAGCTCCATCAACCACAGCTGGGCGGCAGTCGGCAGGTCGACGTCATGGCCGGCCTCGCTGCACAGCTGCGCCTGATAGGCGTGCAGATCACCGAGCAGGTGCGTCGCCTGACCCTCGCCGACGTCGACGCCGGCCAGCTCCCGCAACTGGGTGGCGTGGTAATTGCGATCTCCCACCGCGACTTTCAGCCGCAACTGGTCGCTGCCCGCCTCGGTGTGCCGCAGCGACACCTCGTCCACCGCGAAGCCCAGCTCGTTGAGCTTGCGGATACGGCTCTCCACCCGGTGGCGGTCGGCGTAGGCGAACACCGGCTCGTCGTGCAGCAGCTCCCACAGCCCGACGTAGCGCGTCCGCAAGCTCAACGCCTCGCCAATCAGCTGATCCCGCAACGCCGTACCGCCGTCCATCCGGGCCGCGATGTCCATCAGGCCCGCCGCGACGTTCTCCACCATCACGTCGACGTCGAGTTCCCGCTGCCCGTCCGACAGGTGCGGGTGGACCTCGCTGGTCTCCGCGTCGACCAGGGACGCCTGCAGCACCTGACCGTCCCGCGAGAACAGGGTGTTGGCCAGCGAGCAGTCCCCCCAAAACACCCCGCGCCGATGCAGTTCCACCAGCAGCGAGGCCATTCCGTCGAGCAACCGAGACCGCTGCTTGGGCGCATCGGGCGGCAGCCGCAGGAACAGCCGGCGGTACTGCCACGACCCCTCCAGATAGCGGGTCAGCAGGATCGAGGTGTCGAAGTCGGGCTGACGCACCAGACCGGCCCGCCGCACCGCGTTGAGATGCAACTCCTCGATGCGGCCCAACGCGTCGTACTCGCGGACCGCGATGCGCGGCGGCAACTCCTTGAGCGCCCACAGCGCGCCGTCGCACTCGACGAACTTGACCAGGTGCCTGCTGGGCCCGACCGCCATGTCGCGCAACGGAACGTCGGGCACCAACCACTCCGCGAGCGGCCGCTCCCACGGCAGGCCGAGGAGCCCCGGGGACGGGGTCCGCAGCCGCAGCTCGGGCGCGGCCACGACGGGACTCGGGTCAGCCCGCGGCGGCGGCGTGGCGACCCGAGGCGTCGCCGGCGTCGCTGGACGCCTGGACCCGGGTCAGGTTGTCGCCGGACGCGGGATCGAAGAGGTGAATCCGCTCGGCGTCCAGCCACAGCGTCGCCTCGTCGCCGTTGCGGACCCGGCTCAGCGGATCGAGCTCGACGCAAATCTGAGTGCGCATCTGTTCGCTGTCCAGGTCGTTGGCGAGTTCTGCCAGCTGCGAGACGATTTCGGCAGGCGCCTCGAACGGGACGAACGCGTACTGCTCGTTGCCAAGCCACTCCGTGACGTCGATGGTGACGTCGAAGGTCACGCCACGCGACTTCTTGCCGGCGTCGACGAACTCGGCGTCCTCGAACGCCCCGGGACGGACACCCGCGATGTAGATCTTCCCGTCCTCGATCTTGTCGCGCCATTCGTCGCGCAGCGGGATCGTGACGAACGGCAGCTCGATCGAGTCGCCGTTGACGCGCGCGGGCACGAAGTTCATCGGGGGAGACCCGATGAAGCCGGCGACGAATAAGTTGACCGGCTGGTCGTAGAGCTCCCTGGGGCTGGCAATCTGTTGCAGCACACCCTTCTTCAACACCGCCACCCGGTCGCCAAGGGTCATGGCCTCGGTCTGGTCGTGGGTGACGTACACGGTGGTGACGCCGAGGCGGCGCTGCAACCGCAGGATCTCGGTTCGCATCTGACCGCGCAGCTTGGCGTCGAGGTTGCTCAACGGCTCGTCGAACAGGAACGCGTCCGCCTGCCTCACGATCGCCCGGCCCATGGCCACCCGCTGACGCTGACCACCGGAGAGGTTGGCCGGCTTGCGGTCGAGGTGCTCTCCGAGCTCGAGGGTCTCGGCGGCCTCGGACACCAGCTTGCGGATCTCGTCGTCGGAGTGCTTGCCCGACAACCGAAGTGGGAACGCGATGTTCTCGAACACCGTGAGGTGGGGGTACAGCGCGTAGTTCTGGAACACCATCGCCAGATTGCGCTCGCGCGGAGCCTTGTCGTTGACGCGGGTGTCGCCGATGATCATGTCGCCCGAGGTGATGTCCTCGAGCCCGACGATCATCCGCAGCAGCGTGGACTTTCCGCAGCCGGACGGGCCGACCAAGATCATGAACTCGCCGTCGGCGACGTCGATGCTGACGTCGTTGACGGCGGGAAAGCCGTCACCGTACTTCTTCACGATGTTGCGCATGGTGATTGCTGCCATGGTTATCCCTTCACTGCGCCGGAGGTGAGGCCGGCGACGATGCGGCGCTGAAAGACGAGAACGAGGATGACGACGGGGATCGTGACGATGACCGACGCAGCCATGATGTAGGGCACCGGCGACTCGAAGTACGAGGCACCCTGGAAGAACGCCAGCGCCGCTGGAACGGTGCGGGCACTGTCGGTGGAGGTCAACGAGATCGCGAACAGGAAGTCGTTCCAGCAGAAGAAGAACGTCAGGATCGCGGTGGTGAACACCCCTGGCGCCGCCAACGGCACGATGACCTTACGGAACGCCTGCCACGCCGTCGCACCGTCGACCTGGGCGGCCTGTTCCATCTCCCACGGAATCTGCCGGAAGAACGCCGACATGGTCCAGATCGACAGCGGCAACGCGAACGTCAGGTAGGGGATGATCAGACCCAGCCAGGTGTCGTAGATACCGAGCCCGCGCCACATGTCGAACAGCGGACCGACCAACGCCGCCTGCGGGAACATCGCGATGCCCAGCGCCAACGACAGCAGCACCTTCTTGCCCGGAAAGTCCAGGCGCGCAATCGCGTACGCGGCGAACATCGCGACCACCACCGAGATCAAAGTCGCGATGACCGCGATGCCGATCGAGTTGATCAACGCGCGCGTGAACAACGGGTTGGCGAAGATCTGGGCGAAGTTGTCGAGGGTGAAGGTGCTCGGCAGGAACTGCGGCGTCCCCGAGACGATGTCCGACGGCGGCTTGAAGGCCAGGCTGATCATCCACAGCAACGGCACGAAGCTGTAGAGCACGATCACGATGCCGGCGATCGTCCACCACCGGGCGCTCTTGGCGCTGCTCACTGGTCACCCCTGACTTGCGAGAGATCGGTCTTGAACACCTTGATGAAGATCCAGGCGATGGCGACGACCGTGATGAACAGCAGCACCGAAATCGCCGACCCCATCCCGAGATTCACCAGTGTGACGTTTTGCCGGTAGGCCAGGAAGGAGATCGTCTCGGTGTTGTTGGCACCGGCGGTCATGACGTACGGATTGTCGAAGATGCGCCAAGCGTCCAGTGTGCGGAACAGCAGCGCCACCATGATCGCGGCCTTCATGTTGGGAAGGGTGATCTTCCACAGCCGCTGCCATGCGGTCGCACCGTCGACCTTGGCCGCCTCCTGCATGTCCTCTGGCACCTGCACCAAACCGGCCAGCAGCAGCAGCGAGATGAACGGCGTGGTCTTCCAGATCTCCGACAGGCAGATGACGAAGATCGCCGACCACCGGTTGCCGAACCAGTCGAAGTCGGTGAGGTTGAGCCACTGGTTGACGAAGCCCGAGTCGGTGGCGAAGGCGTACCGCCAGATGAAGGCCGACACCACCGTCACGATGCCGTAGGGGATCAGGATCGCCGTGCGCAGCGGGCCGCGGCCCCGGACGATCCGCAGCATCACGAACGCGAAGCAGAACCCCAGCACCAGTTCGATCGCGACGGTGACGATGGTGATCGCCAGCGTCGTCACGAAGTCGTTCCACCACACCGGGTCGGTGAGGATGACCCCGAAGTTGCCCAACCCGACGAAGGTGCGGCCCTCCGGGTCGGTGAGCCGGAAGTTGTACAGCGACAACACCAGTGCATAGCCCAGCGGGTAGGCGGTGACCAACAGCATCACCACGTACGACGGCAGGGTCAGATAGATGCCGAGTCGCCGCTCGCCGCGGACCCGCTCGCTGACGACCTTCTTGCCCGCGTCCTTCTTCTGGACGGGCGCGTCCTGAACCGCGGTCACAGCAGCCGCCTTCCCGCCAGCACGTCGGCCACGAATTGATCCGACTCCTTGGGTGTTTGTTCGGTCACCGACGCCGGCGGGTGCCACGTCTGCGTGATCGCCCCGGCGACGTCGGTGTAGTACGGCGTCACCGGACGGGGACCGCCCTCGCCGATGGACTCCCGAATCAGGTCGGCGTTGGCATACTCCGCGCGGACCTTCGGATCGTCGTAGGAGGCGGCGTACGGTGACGCCTCACTCTCGTCGAGCATGTACTGGGTGGCCTTCGGTTCGGCGTTGATGCATTCCACCAACTGGACGGCCTGGTCCGGATGCTTCGAGTAGGCGCCGACGCCAAGGTTGGCCCCGCCGAGCGGGGGAGCGCTGGGGCGGTCGGCGAAGACCCGCGGGTAGCGGGCCCAGCCGATGTCGTCGACGATCGCCTGGTCGAGCGTCCCGGCCTCGGCCGCGCTGCGGGCAGCCGCGAGCACGTACGGCCAGTTCAGCATGAACATGCCCTGCTCGGACTGGAACGTCGCGCGGGCCTGCTCCTCGGCGGCGTTGGACAGGTCGACAGGCGCGGCGCTGGACCGCGCGAGATTGCCGACGATCTCGGCGGCCTTCTCACCGGCGGGACTGTCCAACGACGGCTTGGCGTTGCGTCCCGCCTCGACGTCCTGGAGCACCTCGCCACCGCCCGAGAGCACCAGCGCGTTGATCCACACCATGTAGCCCTCGTAGCGCTGGCCCTGGGTGGAGATCTTCTTGCCTTGCCCCACAGCGGCTTTCATCATGTCGTCCCACGTGAAGTTCGGACTGGTGGGATCCACGCCCGCCGCGGCCGCCAACGACTTGCGGTACCAGAGCAGCTGGGCGTTGGACTTGTACGGTGCGCCGAAGAGCTTGTCCTCCCACATCCCGGTCTCCACCGGTGCAGGCAGCATCCCCGCGGTCAGGCGGTCCTTCTCCTCGGCGGTGTACGGGCGCAGGAAGCCCGCATGGGAGAACTCGGCGGTGAACACCACGTCGAGGCTCACCACGTCGATCGAGCTGTCCCCGGCGGCCAGGCGCCGCACCATCTGCTCCCGCTGCGCAGTGGCGGTACTCGGCAGCGACTCGATCCGCACCTTGTAGGCGCCACCCGAGGCGTCCGCGCACTGTTCGGCGCGCGCCGCGGACCCGCCGTTGTCCGGCAGGATGTACCACGTCAGCGTCGGGGGACCGCTCTCACTCCCGCAGCCGGACAACAGCGTTGCGGCCAAGATCGATGCGCTGGCCAGCGCGATTGCCCGTCGTATCGGTGAATGGGCGAACTGAATTCGTTTCATGCATCCTCGTCTGTCGAGCAGCAGCCATCTCAACCTGCACACGAGTGTGGCACACCTCACAACGTCTTTGGGCAGGTTGCCTATGCTTGACGGTGATGGTCGTCGAAAGCCGTTGCAGAACTGAGACTCCCGATGGACCTGCGGTGTGGGGGTATCGCCAGCCCGCTCAACGGGTAATCCTCGACGACGTTCACCCAAACCCGATCCGAGGAGAGCCGTGGCACCCGCAGAATCCTGGTGGCAGACCGCCGTCGTCTACCAGGTCTACATCCGCAGCTTCGCCGACGGGAACGGCGACGGCGTCGGCGACATCGCCGGCCTGCGGGACCGCTTGCCATACCTGGCCCAACTCGGCGTCGACGCCATCTGGATCAACCCCTGGTATCCGTCGCCACTGGCCGACGGCGGGTACGACGTGGCTGACTACCGCGACGTCGAGCCGCTCTACGGAACACTGCCCGAAGCCGACCAGGTGATCGCCGAAGCGCACGAGGCTGGCATCCGCGTACTGCTCGACATCGTGCCCAACCACAGCTCCGATCAACACCGGTGGTTCGTCGCGGCACTTGCCGGTGACCCAAAGGCCAGGCAGCGCTACCACTTTCGCGATGGTCTTGGCGCCGACAGAGCTCTGCCGCCCAACGACTGGCAGAGCGTCTTCGGCGGCCCCGCCTGGACCAGGGTGCCCGACGGGCAGTGGTACCTGCACCTCTTCGCACCCGGCCAACCCGACTTCAACTGGGAGAACCCAGAGGTGCGCGCCGAATTCGAGGACGTCTTGGCGTTCTGGTTCGACAAGGGCGTCGACGGCTTCCGCATCGACGTCGCCCACGGATTGGTGAAGGCCGACGGGCTACCCGACGGCGGCCCAGGAAACGATGCTGCGCCAGGGTTGGTCCAGCACAACGAATCCCACCCCGCCTGGGACCAGGACGGCGTGCACGATGTCTACCGAGGGTGGCGAGCGGTGGCGAATCGCTATGAGCCCGAACGGATCTTCATCGCCGAGGCCTGGGTGCCCAACAACGAACGCCTGGCTCGATACCTACGCTTCGACGAGTTGCACACCGCGTTCCAGTTCGACTTCCTTCGCGCGCCATGGCGGGCGAGCATCCTGCGGACCGTCGTCGACGACGCCGTCAAGGAAGCGGCGTCCGTCGGCGCCCCGCCGACCTGGGTGCTGTCCAACCACGACGTCACCCGCACCGTCACCCGCTACGCCCGGTCCCAGCCCGACCATCTCATCGAGACGGACTGGGAGCGGAGCCGGTGGGCCGAGGAACCCGCCGACTACGCGTTGGGTCTGCGTCGAGCGCGGGCCGCGGCCTTGATGCAGTTGGCGCTGCCGGGAACGGCATATGTGTACCAGGGCGAGGAGCTCGGCCTCGAGGAGGTCGAGGACCTGCCGAACGAGGTCCGTCAGGATCCGATCTGGGAGCAGTCGGGGCACACCGACGTCGGCCGTGACGGCTGCCGCGTCCCGCTCCCATGGAGCGGCGACGCTGCGCCCCTTGGCTTCTCGACCAACCCCGACGCGACGACGTGGTTGCCGCAGCCGCAGCACTGGGCGTCACGCACCGCCGCCGCGCAAGACCAGGACCCCGATTCCACGCTCAACCTGTATCGCCAGGCGCTGGCCGTGCGAGCGACGACGTGGGTGGGAGCCGGCGAGCTGGAGTGGATTCCCACCGCACCGAAGGTCGCGGCGTTCCGGCGCGGCGACGCCCAATGCTGGGTCAACACGGGGGAGAAGCCGGTGGAGCTGCCAACCGACGCCACGGTGGTGCTGGCATCGATCCCGGGTACGGCGGGTCAGCTGCCGCCGGATGCGGCGGCGTGGCTAGTGACCGACTAGTTGGCGGCCCACTGCCTCTTCTCGGGGAAGAGGTGCTGGGCGGCGGTGACGACACTGTGATTACGGTGCCGGGCGGGGTCGAGCTCGGTGACGACCTCGAGCGCGGGTGCGGGTGCGGGTGCGGGAGTCGGCACTGGGACCGCGCTCGGGGTGGTCGGCTGCGGCATCGCGCGCTCGATCCCCAGGACGTCGCCGATCTCGGCCCATCCGATTCCTGCGTCGTGCGCGGCCAAGGCGGCCACCTGCACCGCATGCGACGCCGATTGCAGGTTCTTGCACTCGCGCTTCCACTTGGCATTGCGCCGGGCGAGGTCGAGCGTGGCCTGTGCGGCGGCGAGTCGTTCCAGCTCCGGGCTGTTCCGAGATGTTGAGCGAACCACTGCGTCCGCGTCATGACGACGCCCGTTGGAACTGTTCATGTGTTTGCCGATCCCCCAATCAGTGCACCAAGCATTACAGCCAGCACCTGCAACCGCAATGCGGAAAGTATTACGTGTTACCTGCGAAGATCGCGTCTAATCGGCAGGACCCGGCGAGCCGTTCGCACGCGAGCCGGCCGCTCTGACCGCGCACGACGATTAGCTGAAGGAGGGGCTTCCCAGCATTCGTCCAGGTTCGCACCCGCGCTCGACCCGTGCTCGACGTCGCCACGGACTAAGGGACGACGCGCGTTTTGGCTGATCGACGCACCGCGCGCTATCCTTTTCCACGTTCCACCGAAGACCGTCGGTCACCGAGCAATCGGTTGAAGGTCCCGGATTCACCCGGGCGGCCCACGCAGGAGGACGAGGCACCACCGCTGACTCGTGTCAGCGGATCTTCACGCCCCGGCCGCACTGCGCCCGGGGCGTTCGTCGTTTTCCGGGGTTGACTGACGGACCCACACCTAGATAGGAGGCATGCATGGCCAGAGCTGACAAGGCCACCGCCGTTGCCGACATCGCCGAGCAGTTCAAGGAGTCGACCGCCACGGTCGTCACCGAGTACCGCGGCCTCACCGTGGCCAACCTTGCGGATCTGCGCAAGTCCCTCGGTGGCTCCGCGTCCTACGCGGTCGCCAAGAACACCCTGGTAAAGCGTGCCGCGTCCGAGGCGGGTGTGACGGGTCTCGACGACCTGTTCACCGGTCCGACCGCCATCGCGTTCATCAAGGGTGAGCCCGTCGATGCCGCCAAGGCAATCAAGACGTTCGCCAAGGATCACAAGGCCCTCGTCATCAAGGGCGGCTACATGGACGGCAAAGCGCTGTCCGTGGACGAGGTCAACCGCATCGCGGACCTCGAGTCGCGCGAGGTGCTGCTGGCCAAGCTGGCCGGCGCGATGAAGGCCAAGACCAGCCAGGCCGCGGCGCTCTTCGCTGCCCCGGCGTCGCAGGTCGCCCGCCTCGTCTTCGCGCTGCAGGAGAAGAGGGAGGCCGCCGAAGGTGGCCCCGCCGCTCCTGCCGCCGCCGCGGACGAAGCAGAAGCAGAAGCACCGACGGACGCCGTGGCAGACGCCCCGGCCGACGCCGAATAAACCACCCCACCAAGAACCAAGTAAGAATCTAGGAAGGACCACACCATGGCCAAGCTCAGCACCGAAGACCTGCTCGACGCGTTCAAGGAACTGACCCTGTTGGAGCTCTCGGAGTTCGTCAAGGCCTTCGAGGAGACCTTCGACGTCACCGCAGCTGCCCCCGTCGCCGTTGCCGCCGCCGCTGGCGCAGCCGCTCCGGCCGAGGCCGCCGAGGAGCAGTCGGAATTCGACGTCATCCTCGAGGGTGCCGGCGAGAAGAAGATCGGCGTCATCAAGGTCGTCCGTGAGATCGTCTCGGGCCTGGGCCTCAAGGAGGCCAAGGATCTCGTCGACAGCGCCCCCAAGCCGCTGCTCGAGAAGGTCAACAAGGATCAGGCAGACGACGCCAAGGCCAAGCTCGAGGCCGCCGGCGCCACCGTCACCGTCAAGTAGTAATCCTTACGGGATAGCCGCCCGGGATCATCACGATCCCGGGCGGCTTTTTCGTGTCTGGAGCCAGGGCGAGCAAAGTTCGGCGTGATCAGCTGGCGGTTGCCCGAATGGCGGGCAAAGCGAAGAGGGCCCAGAGTCGGTGCGCTACAGTGACTCAAACCACAGGCATGTGTGCCTGTTTGGCGAGCAAAAGCACTGGCGGAAGGGTCGCGCGTGGGCATCGGTATTCAGGTAGAGGGATTGACGAAGTCCTTCGGGCCCCAGCGAATCTGGGAGGACGTCACCTTCGATCTTCCGGCGGGTGAGGTCAGCGTGCTGCTGGGCCCGTCGGGTACCGGCAAGTCGGTGTTCTTGAAGTCGCTGATCGGGCTGCTGCGCCCGGAGCGCGGCAAGATCATCGTCGACGGCACCAACATCATCGAGTGCTCCGCCAAGGAGCTCTACGAGATCCGCACCCTGTTCGGCGTCATGTTCCAGGACGGCGCCCTCTTCGGCTCCATGTCGCTCTACGACAACACCGCGTTCCCGCTTCGTGAGCACACGAAGAAGAAGGAATCCGAGATCCGTCAGATCGTGATGGAGAAGCTCGACCTGGTCGGTCTGACCGGTGACGAGACCAAGTTCCCCGGTGAGATCTCCGGCGGTATGCGCAAGCGCGCCGGGCTGGCCCGCTCGCTGGTGTTGGACCCGCAGATCATCCTGTGCGACGAGCCCGACTCCGGTCTGGACCCCGTCCGTACGGCGTACCTGTCTCAGTTGCTGATCGACATCAACGCCCAGATCGACTGCACCATCCTGATCGTCACGCACAACATCAACATCGCCCGCACGGTGCCCGACAACATGGGCATGCTGTTCCGCAAGCACCTGGTGATGTTCGGTCCGCGTGAAGTGTTGCTGACTTCCGATGAGCCGGTGGTCAAGCAGTTCCTCAACGGTCGTCGTATCGGTCCGATCGGTATGTCGGAGGAGAAGGACGAGTCGACGATGGCCGAGGAGCAGGCCATGATTGACGCCGGTCACCATGATGGTGGTACCGAGGAGATCGAGGGTGTGCCGCCGCAGGTGAACGCGACCCCGGGTATGCCGGAGCGTAAGGCCGTCGGGCGTCGTCAGGCGCGGGTGCGCGAGATCATGCACACCCTGCCCCCGGCCGCGCAGGAAGCGATCCGCGCCGACCTCGACGGCACCAACCAGCACCCCGGATACAACCCGGACAACGACGCCACCGCACGGAACCGCAACGGCGCCGAAGAAGAAGCCGCCACGGCCTCGATCCCCGTCTCCAAGGAGTGACGCTCCCCGGTCCCGGCGGCCGGAGAACGCGCGCGCTGCTCAACCGTCCCGCCACCGTCGTGGACGGCTACCTCGACGTGATGGGCGACGCCGAGGTTCCGCAGACGACGGGCCAACGCGTGATGGGGTCGTCGGTGCTTCCGATGATCTACGAGCGACTGTGGCGGCCCGTCCTGTTCTTCGGGTTCACCGCGCGTAACTCCGCCCAAGAGGACCGGCGCAAGCTACGACTCCTCGACCTGCACCCCGGCGACACCGTCCTCGACGTCGCCTGCGGGCCGGGCAACACCACCCGCACCCTGCTGGCCGCCGTGGGATCCGACGGGCTCGCGGTCGGTGTGGACAGCTCCGCGACGATGCTCGCCAAGGCCGTTCGCGACACGACCCCCGGCGGCCCGGTCGGCTACGTGCGGGCCGACGCCGTCGACCTGCCCTTCGACGACGGCACCGTCGACGCCGTCAGCTGCTACGGCGCGCTGTATCTGATGGACGACCCCTTCGGCGCGCTCCGCGAGATGATCCGGGTACTGACTCCCGGAGGACGGATTGCCGTCCTGACGACGTGCGCCAGGGGACCGGCGCCGGTGCGGCGGGCCAGCGTCGCGGCGTCGCGATTCGCGCCGCTGCGGCTGTTCGACGTCGACGAGGTCGCCGACGTCATGCGTGACGCCGGGCTGGTCCACGTGAGCCAGGACGTGTCTGCCGCGTCGCAGACCGTGAGCGGGCGGCGGCCCGAGACGCCGTGATGTCGAAATTCTGACGTCGGCGACGATTATCGGCGGCCTGTCGGTGCGGCCGGTTACATTCCGTCGGTGAGTGCGAATCGCTGGTTGCGCGGGCTGTGGGTCGTGACCGCTGGGGCTGGCATTGCGCTAAGTGCGGGTCATGGCGTCGCCGCCGCAGAGTCCGACTCGCCTGGCGGTGACACGGGATCGTCCTCGGCCCCGTCCAACCCTGGGGCCGAAGTGCCGTCGGGCGCGGCCGCAACAGGCGCGAAAGACGTTGGCAAGGACCATGATTCGGGGTCCAATCCCGGGGACAAGCCGACCAGTACCGTCAGTGCGAACACCATAACCGTGGACCGCGACGACCTTGTGGTCACCACCGCCGACCCCGTCGTGAAGGTGAAGCCGGCGAAGACGAACGCGAAGGTTCCGAAGTCGGAGGCCAAGGCCGCGACCGCTGCGGTGACGGTGTCCAACCCGGTCGACGTGACGCCCAAGGATCCGGTCGCGGGCGAGGTGTCGACCGCCGTCGAGACGACCCCGATCGTCGACTCGAAGCCGCCCGTCATCACCGAGGAGAAGTCCGACCCGGTGGTCGTGGCCACCCCGGTCGTGGCGATCTCGCCCACCGGCGCCAAGCCGGCAGGGGACAACGAGCCCGCCCCCGTGACACTGGTCGCCAAGGACGTCTCGGCAATTCCCACGCTGGCCGCACCCGCCGCCCCGCGACCTCCGCCCGGGCCGTTGGCGACCGTGGTGATCAGCCTGCTGTCCGCCTTCGGCCTTCTCCCGCCCGTCGCACCGGTACCCGTGGACGTCACCGGCATCCCTGCTCAGCCCGCCCCCGGCACGTCGGCCAACTCCGGAGTTACCGGCGTCAAGGTCGGCAGCTCGAACCTGACGATTCCGGTCGGCAGCGGCAGCTACACCGGCGCGGCCGACTGGTACTTCCCGACCCAGGCCGACGGCACCGTCAAGGCGCAGGGCGTGATGCTTCTCCAACACGGATTCCTGGGCTCCAAGTCCTGGTACGCGGCGCTCGCCCAAGACCTGGCCCGGCAGACCAACAGCATCGTCGTGGTCCCCAACATCCCGTCATTCGGGTTCTTCACCTGTGCCGGTTGCACGTTGAGCAGCGTGTCGATGCAGCACGGCGTCGCCGACCTCTTCCTCGATCCGGACCGGACGTCCCTGAACGCCAGCGCTGCTGCAGCGGGCTATCACGGGGTGCTGCCCGACAAGTTCGTCCTGACCGGTCACTCGGCCGGTGGGGGACTGGCCGCGGCCGCCGGCGGCTTCTACTCCGACGGGGTGACGCAGGCCGACAACGATCTGCTCGGCGTGGTGATGTACGACGGCGTCTCGTCCAACGGCACCTTTGCAGGCGCGCTGAAGAGCCTGGACGCCCGCGGCGTCCCGATCTACCAGATCGCCGCACCGCCGCAGGCGTGGAACGCCAACGGTCAGACCACCAACGACCTGGTGGCCGCTCAGCAGCCCGGTCAGTTCGTCGGCGTCGTCCTCGCCAACGGCTCACACGTCGACTCCCTCATCGGGGGCTCGCCGATCATCGACTTCTTCAGCCAGCTCTTCATCAAGCCGTCTCCGGCGGGCAACACCCAGGCCGTCTACACGCTGGCCAACGGCTGGATCAACGACATGTACGCCGGCCTCGGGCCGACGGACGGCCTGTACGGCACCTACGGCGATCCCGACCAGTACCTCGTCTTCGGGCCCGCGGCCGGCGTCGTCCTCGGTCCCGCGCCGGTCGTCGACGTGAACAGATACCTCGGCACCTGGTACGAGGTGGGCAGCGTCAAGCAGTTCTTCTCGATCGGCCTGGTGAACACCACCGCCGTCTACACCGCCAACCCCGACGGCTCGATCAAGGTGGTGAACTCTGGGAACTACTTCTTCGACAACGGCCCGCTGTCGCGCATCGTCGGGACTGCGCTGCCGGTGAGCGCCGACAACGACAAGCTCAACGTGACCTTCTTCGGGCCCGCCTCGGCCACGCCACCCGGCAACTACTGGATCGTCGACCTCGCACCCGACTACAGCTGGGCCGTAGTGAGCGACCCCAGCGGCAACACCGGGTTCCTGCTCAGCCGCACCCGGACGGTGTCAACCGGGCTGTACCAACAGTTGCTGAACCGTGCGTCGGCCAAGGGAGTCAAAGGATGGATCACGGTTACTCCACAGCCTGCAGCGGCGTCTGAACTTTCCTCCCCAAACCGCGTGTGAACTCTTGACGGAAAGGCGAAACCGGGCCAGTCTGTTGGTCAGCATGTATCCGAGGCTTGAGGTCGCCAGCCAGCGCCGGAGCCCATATCATGCCGATGTTGAGGAATGCGCCGTTCTGCGCTAGTGTTGGACGTTGCGCTGGCTGCATCCTGCCCACCCTCATCCACCTCTCGTCACCGTCTCCTAGCCTGAGCCCTGCTCAGGGAACTAGTCGTGTGCCTCGGGGCCGAGACTCAGGCTTGAGAACGCCAGCCGAACCTAACGCAGATAACGCGGCAAGGGTCCGGTCTTCGGCCGGTCACCCGATCGTCGCATCCGGTGCTGGAAGGATGCATCTTGGCAGTCTCTCGCCAGAGCAAGTCAGTAGAAAACCCCAACAACTCCATTCCTGGAGCACCTAACAGAGTTTCCTTCGCCAAGCTTCGCGAACCGCTCGAAGTTCCCGGCCTGCTCGACGTGCAGACCGACTCCTTTGAATGGCTGATCGGTTCCGACGGCTGGCGTGAGAAGGCTCTCGAGCGCGGCGACGTAAACCCCGTCGGCGGTCTCGAAGAGGTACTCACGGAGTTGTCGCCGATCGAGGACTTCGCGGGCACGCTCTCGCTGAGCTTCTCCGATCCGCGGTTCGACGAGGTCAAGGCACCCGTCGACGACTGCAAGGAGAAGGACCAGACCTACGCGGCCCCGCTGTTCGTCACCGCGGAGTTCATCAACAACACCACCGGCGAGATCAAGAGCCAGACCGTCTTCATGGGCGACTTCCCCATGATGACCGAAAAGGGCACCTTCATCATCAACGGCACCGAGCGTGTCGTCGTGTCCCAGCTCGTCCGCTCGCCCGGCGTCTACTTCGACAAGTCGAAGGACAAGGCCACCGAGAACGACCTGACCAGCGTCAAGGTCATCCCGGGCCGTGGCGCCTGGCTCGAGTTCGACGTCGACAAGCGCGCCACCGTCGGTGTGCGCATCGACCGCAAGCGTCGTCAGCCTGTCACCGTGCTGCTGAAGGCCCTCGGCTGGACCAGCGATCAGATCCGTGAGCGCTTCGGCTTCTCCGAGATCATGATGTCCACCCTCGAGAAGGACAGCACCGCCGGTCCCGACGAGGCACTGCTGGACATCTACCGGAAGCTGCGCCCGGGCGAGCCGCCCACCAAGGAATCCGCGCAGACCCTGCTGGAGAACCTGTTCTTCAAGGAGAAGCGTTACGACCTGGCCCGCGTGGGTCGCTACAAGGTCAACAAGAAGCTCGGCCTGAACGTGGGCCAGCCGATCACGTCGTCGACGCTGAACGAAGAAGACATCGTCGCGACCATCGAGTACCTGGTGCGCCTGCACGAGGGCCAGACCACGATGACCGCCCCCGGCGGCGCCGAGGTTCCCGTCGAGGTCGACGACATCGACCACTTCGGCAACCGTCGTCTGCGGACCGTCGGCGAACTGATCCAGAATCAGATTCGCGTCGGCCTCTCCCGCATGGAGCGCGTCGTCCGCGAGCGGATGACGACCCAGGACGTCGAGGCGATCACCCCGCAGACCCTGATCAACATCCGTCCCGTCGTGGCGGCGATCAAGGAGTTCTTCGGAACGTCGCAGCTGTCGCAGTTCATGGACCAGAACAACCCGCTGTCGGGTCTGACCCACAAGCGCCGCCTGTCTGCGTTGGGTCCCGGTGGTCTGTCCCGTGAGCGTGCCGGCCTCGAAGTTCGTGACGTGCACTCCAGCCACTACGGCCGCATGTGCCCGATCGAGACCCCGGAAGGCCCGAACATCGGCCTGATCGGTTCGCTG
>Ga0247732_10000089_pt1 | contig 62523 bp, 60 predicted proteins | sample UWRJL163409C2_FD_180940 | JGI IMG/M metagenome (GOLD analysis project Ga0247732, IMG submission 180940) | Plant litter microbial communities from Arlington Agricultural Research Station in Wisconsin, United States - UWRJ-L163-409C-2 | ecosystem: Environmental > Terrestrial > Plant litter >... | reverse complement strand
CGCGCCGGCGCAGCGCGCGCATCCGCGTCGCCCGTTCCTTCGCCGGCATCTCGATCGCCTGCACGATGGCGTCCTTCAGGCCGTCGATGTCGTGCGGGTTGATGAGCAGCGCGCGCTTGAGCTCGTCCGACGCGCCCGCGAACTCGCTGAGCACGAGAACGCCGTCGTCGTCGAAGCGGGCGGCCACGTACTCCTTGGCGACGAGGTTCATGCCGTCACGCAGGGCGGTCACGAGTAGAACGTCCGCGGCCAGGTAGAGCGCGACCATCTCGTCGCGGGGATACCCGTGGTGGTGGTAGCTCACCGCTTGGTGGCTCATCGTGCCGAAGTCGCCGTTGATGCGGCCCACCGTGAGCTCGATCTCGTCGCGCAGCTGCATGTAGGCGGCCACGCGCTCGCGGCTGGGGTTGGCGACCTGCACGAGGGTCACATCCTCGACGTCGATCGAGCCGTCACGCAGAAGCTCGCCGAAGGCCTTCAGCCGGTGGCCGATGCCCTTCGTGTAGTCGAGGCGATCGACACCGAGCATGACCGTCTTCGGGTTGCCGAGGCCCTCGCGAATCTCTCGCGCGCGCTCCTGCACCTCGGGGCGCCGGGCGATCGCCTCGAAGCTCGCCGAGTCGATCGAGATCGGAAAGTGCTTGGCGACGACGGTGCGACCCGGCAGCTCGACGACGGGGGCGCGGGTCACGAAGGTCGTGAGGCGACGCACGGCACGAAGGAAGTTGCTCGCGTCTGCCACGCGCTGGAAGCCGATGACGTCGGCGCCGAGCAGTCCCTCGATGATCTGGGTGCGCCACGGCAGCTGCGAGTAGATGCCGTACGGCGGAAAGGGAATGTGGTTGAAGAAGCCGATCGTCAGGTCGGGGCGTAGCTCGCGTAGCAGTTTCGGTACGAGCTGCAGCTGGTAGTCCTGCACCCAGACGACCGCGTTCTCCGCGGCGATCGCGGCGGTTGCCGCAGCGAAGCGCTCGTTGGCGACGACGTACGAGTCCCACCACTCCCGGTGGTAGCTGGGGGCCGAGATGACGTCGTGGTAGAGCGGCCAGAGGGTGTCGTTGCTGAAGCCCTCGTAGTAGCGCTCGACCTCCTCTTCGCTCAGAGGAACAGGAACGATGTGGATGCCGTCGTTGTCAAACGGCGCGTACTCGATGTCGGGCTGACCCACCCATCCAACCCATGCACCCTCGTTGGCCTGCATGACAGGTTCGAGCGCGGTCACAAGCCCGCCGGGCGACCGTGCCCAGCTGGTGTTGCCGTCTGGATCGGTGACGTGGTCGACCGGAAGCCGGTTCGACACCACGACGAAGTCATAGCTGCCGGTGGAGGTCATGAGTGGTGCCAATCTACCAGCCAGCCGTCGCCTAGCATTGCGACCATGGTGACTACCCAGCTCTATCAGGGCGGCAAGCTCGTCAAACGGGACTTTCCGGTTGCTGACATCTCTGACCACATCTCGGCCAAGCAGGGAACCGTCTGGGCCGACTTCGTCAACCCCTCGGCCGAAGATCTCGCGGTGATCGAGGAGGAGCTGGCGCTGCACCACCTCGCAGTCGAGGATGCCGTGCACGACTTTCAGCGCCCCAAGCTCGACCAGTACGACTCGCACCTCTTTCTCGCCGCCTACGCCGTGGCCCTCGACGAGCACACCGGCGAGCTCGAGACGCACGAGGTGAAAGCCTTCATCACCAAGCACGCCCTCATCACGGTGCACGAGAAGGACTTCGACATGGGCGCGGTCGCGGCCCGGTGGGAGAACGACCCGGCCCTGTCGAAGCACGGCGTGGCCTTTCTGCTCTGGGGGCTGCTCGACGCGATCGTCGACAGTCATTTCGAGGCGGTGCAGGCCCTCGACGCGCAGATTGAGCAGCTCGAGGATGCCCTCTTCGACGACCGTCCGCGCGACAAAGAGGTGCAGCGCCGCAGCTTCGAGCTGCGCAAGAGCCTCGTGCTGCTGCGACGGGTGGTCACACCGATGCGGGAGGTGGTCAACACGATCATGCGGCGCGATATCGCCTCGATCGACCCCGGCATGCAGCCGTACTTCCAGGACATCTACGACCACGTGCTGCGCGCGACAGAGTGGACCGAGTCGCTGCGCGACCTCATCTCGACGATTCTCGAGACCAACATCTCGATTCAGGGCAACCGGATGAACCTCATCATGAAGAAGGTCACCAGCTGGGCCGCGATCATCGCGGTGCCCACCGCGATCACCGGATTCTTCGGCCAGAACCTGCTCTTTCCCGGCTACGGCACGTGGTGGGGAGTTCTCGTCTCGTCAGTGCTGATCGTCGCCGTCGGCGGGGCGCTCTACCTCTCGTTCAAGAAGCGCGACTGGTTGTAAGCACCGCGAGGTGGCAGTAACTGCGGGTGACGAGCCCGATTCGGGCTGACGACCAGCAGTTTCTGCCACCTCGCGGAACGCGGGCGCGGGCGGCGCCTAGGTGGTGCGGGGCAGCAGTCCGATCGCGCCGGCACGGCGGGTGCGACGGATAGCCAGCAGCGCGAGCGCGATGCATGCGACCGCGAAGCCCATCAGCACCACGGTGGCACCGACGGCGCTGCCAACGGAACCGCCGGCGATGATCGCCTGCATGCCCTGCACGCTGTAGGTCAGCGGCAGGACGGGGCTGATCCACTGGAACGGCGTCGAGAGCAACTGAATCGGGTAGAGCCCACCCGTCGAGGTGATCTGCAGCGCGAGCACGAACAGCGAGACCACGAGTCCCGCTCGACCGAGCCACACGGTCAGCAAGTAGTGGAAGGCGGTGAAGGCGAGGGCCGTCAGCAGGGCGAAGCCGGCCGTGGCGGGCAGGTAGGCCCAGCTGACCCCGAGCGAGACATGCAGCAGCAGCACGAGCAGTGCGGCCTGCGCGGCCGTAACCGCGCCCGCTCGCAGGAGGGCAGAGAAGACCAGCCGCGAGTTCTGAGCGGTCGAGGCGAGAGCGCGCCGCGTCACCGGTCGCAGCACAAGGAATACGGCGAGCGCACCGATCCACAGTCCGAGGGGAACGAAGAGGGTAGCAATCGCCTGGCCGACGTCGCCCACCTTGTTGTCGGTCGTCACAGTGAGGGTGACGGGGTCGGATGCGACCTCAGCGGATGCCTTCGACTGCTTCGCGTCGAAGGTGGGCACCTGCTCTGCGCCGGTCGTGAGACCGTCGGCGAGGCTGGAGGCGCCGGAGGCGAGGCTGTCTGCTCCGCTGACCAGCGCGGGGCCGTTGGCTGCGAGGGTGGCAGCGCCGCTCGAGCTCTGGCTGATACCTGACTGGATGCCGCTGACCGCTGTCGACGTCTGCTGGCTGAGGGTCGCGCCGCCCGAACTCGCGGTCGCAAGTCCATCAACGACCTGCTGGAGCGCTGCCTTCTCTTGCGGGCTGATGGCGATGTTCGCCTGCAACCCGGCGTTGAGCTGGCTGAGCCCGCCAGAGAGCTGCGAGATACCAGAGGTGTACGTCGAGACGCCGGAGCTCAGCTTCGTCAGACCCGCAGCACCACTGTTGAGCTTGGTAAGCCCGCCCGACAGCTGCGACACTCCCCCGGTGTAGCTCGTGAGCCCGCTCGAGAGCTGGGTGGCTCCGTCAGAGAGCTGGGTAGCTCCGTCCGAGGCGGTCTGCAGCGACGAGCCGAGGTCGCCGAGCGACGAGTAGATGCCGCCGATGACTTGGGCCGTGATCTCGTTGCCGAAGGTGCTGACCATGCTCTGGCCGACCGCCTGCACGACCGCGCCGGTGAGGTAGGCGTGGGCATCATCCGTTCGGATGGAGATATCGGCCTTCTCCGGCTTGTCGGACTGGATGGAGAGGATCGACTTCGAGAAGTTCGAGGGCACGGTGAGGATTGCGTAGACCTCGCCGTTCGCGAGGGCCTTCTCGGCATCCTCGGCATTGGTGATCGTCCAGTCAAAGCCCTCCCCCTTGGGGCCGGTCAGCTCTGTAACGAGCTGGCGGCCGGCGAAGACGTTGGTCTCGGTGCCGTCGGCGGCGGTCGTGGTGATGAGGGAGTCCTCGTTGACGATCGCCGCGGGGATGCGGTCAATCGCGGTGTCGGACTGTGAGAGCGCGCCGACGAAGAGGCCAGCGAAGGCGAGCGGCACGAGCACGACGGCGGCGAGAGCGGCGTAGCGCTTCCACACGCGGCGCTGGGCATGGGGGTTGGCGGTGAGGGTCATGACAGGCCTTCCGTGATGCCCACGGTGGTGAGCGAGTAGAGGTCGATAACGATGAGGGGGCGATCGCCGGTGCGCGCGGGTTGCATGGCGCGAACCGGGATCGGACTGCCGACGACGATGGTGGTCGTGGCCGGGGCGAGAAGGTGCACGGCCTCGAGGAAGGCCTGCTCGTCAGCCGTGCTCGAGAAGGAGTCGAGCTGGTCGAGCATGACGACCGGCGTGCGCTCGGCGAGAGCGATCGCAGCCAGGGCAACCGAGCGCTCGAGCTGGGGCAGTTCGACGAGCGTGGTCGAGGCGCGCACGGTGACGCGGCCCTCGCCGAGCACCGAGTTGATGCGCTCCAGCCACGAGCGGGCACGGCGCGCGGTGAACCACGTGCGGTACCACGGCTGCGTGAGCTCAATGCGCTCGGCGAGCAGCTCGCCGACGGTGACGGTCGTCTCAGAGCGCTCCACGCCGCCGATGTCGGCGAGGGCGACGAGCGTGGTGACGCTCGCCGATTCTGACGGCAGCGGATGCCCCATCACCTGCGCGCGCCCGCTCACCGGCTCGAGGCGGCCGGCCAGCGTCGCAGCAAGCAGCCTGCGGTCGACCGGGTCTCCGGTGGCCACGGCGAGCGCGCCGGCGGGGATCGCGATCGTGACCGGCCCGACCTGCCGGTCGCTGGATCCCGCGGTCAGGTACTCGGCGCTGATCGACTCGCCGCTCCGCGCTCTCGCCCAGGCCAGGTCGCCGATGTGCTCGCGCAGCTGCTCGCCCTCGATGTCCATGTTGGGCAGGAGGCGGCCGAGCCACTTCGGCATCCACCACGCGGCCCTGCCGAAGAGCGCCATGAGCGCCGGCACGAGCGTCATGCGCACGAGGAAGGCGTCGAAGGCGACACCGACCGCGAGGCCGAGGGCGATCGGCTTGATCGCTCCCATGCCCTCGGGTACGAAGGCAAAGAAGACGAAGAACATGATGAGCGCGGCGGCGGTCACCACACGGGCCGCGCCGGTGAAACCGTGTTCGATGGCGTAGCGCGCGTCGCCGGTTTTCACGAACTCCTCGCGCATGCCGCTGACGAGGAACACCTCGTAGTCCATCGCCAACCCGAAGAGCACGGCCATGAGGATGATCGGCATGAAGCTGATGATCGGGCCGGTGGTCTCGACGTGCAGCAGGTCGGCTGCCCACCCCCACTGGAACACCGCGACGACGACGCCGAAGGCGGCGACGACCGAGAGCAAGAACCCGAGGGCGGCCTTGATCGGCACGAGCACCGACCGGAACACCATCATGAGCAGGATGATCGAGAGGCCGACGACGATGAGACCGAAGGGAATGAGGGCGTCGGTGAGCCGCTGCGAGATGTCGATGGCGACCGCTGTCGAGCCGGTGACGAAGATCGGGGTGTCGTACTTCTTCTCGATCGAGGGTCCGAGGTCGCGGATCGCCTGCACGAGCTCCTTGGTTTCGAGCGCGGCCGGGCCGCTCGAGGGCGTCACCTGGATGATGGCCGTGTCGAGCCCCGGGTTCGGGATGCCCTGCGCAACGTAGGCGACGTCGTCGAGAGTTCTCAGCTTGTCGCTGATCGCATCGAGATCGCCGAGCACGTCGGTCGTCTGGGTGATGTCGACGGCGATGACGAGGGGGCCGTTGAAGCCGGGGCCGAAGCCGTCGGTCGTCATCTCGTAGGCCTGACGCACGGTCGAGCCCTCGGGCTGCGACTCACCGCCGGGCAGGTTGAGATCGAGGCTGAGCGCCGGAATCGCGAGGGTTCCGAGAATGGCGACCACGCCGAGCACGGCGACGATCGGTGCCTTGAGCACGAGCCGCACCCATCGGGTGCCGAGCGCCACCTTGGTGTGGTCGGTCGCGCGGGCCAGTGCGCGGCCCTTCGGGATGAGGCGCGCACCAGCGAGGCCGAGCAGCGCCGGCACGAGCGTGGTGGCGATGCCGATGGCGATGAGAACCGCGACCGCAGCCCCCACGCCCATGACGCTGAGGAACGGGATCTGCACGACGAGGAGCCCGAGCAGGGCGATGATCACCGTGACGCCGGCGAAGACGACGGCGGAGCCCGCAGTGCCGACGGCCATCGCCGCAGATTCCTCGGGGTCCAGTCCGTCTGCGAGTTGCTTTCGATGCCTCGAGAGAATGAACAGCGCGTAGTCGATGCCAACGGCGAGACCGATCATGACGGCCAGCAGGGGCGCGGAGCTGGACACGTCGACAAAGGCCGACAACCCGAGGATGCCGCCCGCGGCAATACCGACGCCGATGATCGCAGACAGCAGCGGCATCCCCGCCGCCAGGAGCGACCCGAAGGTGATGACGAGCACGATGCCGGCGAACAGCACACCGAGCGCCTCGGTCCAGGTGAGCCCGACGGAGTTGTCCTGCAGCAGCTGGCCACCGAAGGCGACGGTGAGACCCGCGTCTTTGCCGATCGTCGCGGTATCCAGCAGCTTCATAATCGAAGCATCGCTGACGTCGGTGCTCGCGCCGTCGAACTGCACCTTGGTGAGGGCCATCGTCTTGTCGTCGGAGATCGCGCGACCCGCGTACTCGTCGAAGGGCGTCGTAACCGAGCTGACACCGTCGATCTTCTCGATTGCCGCGGCCTGGTCGAGGATCGCCTGCTTATAGGGCGCGTCATCGACGGTCGAGCCATTGGGCACCTCGGACACCACCTGGGCACTGGCACCGGCCACCTGCGGGAACACCGCCGAGAGACGGTCGAGCGCCTCCTGGGACTCCGTTCCCGGAATGACGAAGGACTCCTGGCTCTGCCCGCCGAGCGCGATGCCGCCGCCGAGCACGGTGATGAGCAGGGCGGCCCAGATGCCGATGATGATCCAGGCGCGACGGAATGAGAACCGACCGAGGCGGTAGAGAAGGGTGGCCACACGAACTCCTAGGGAGTGGTTGATCGAACGGGAACGGGGGAAAGCAACTCGGTCACGATGGTGATGAGAGCAACCCTGGTCTCGTCGATCGATGCGGCCTGCTCCTGCTGGTACTGGTGCTGGCTGGCCATGAGGTAGGCGGCGCCGCCGAGGGCGACGCCGAAGCGCATGCGCTCCATCGCGCTGTGCGCCGTGGAGGCGAAGTAGGCGGCGATGCGCACGGCGAGGGCGTTGGCACGGTCGAAGGCCGGCACGTCTTCGAGCGACGCCGCCTGGTTGACGAACATGTGCAGCTCGAGCGTGTGCTCAATGAGAAGCTCGACGAAGTCGCGGATGAAGGCCTCGCGATCGTTGCTCGCCTCGAGGCGAGCGACGGTGCTCTCGAAGCGCTCGAGGGCCGGCAAGATCGCGGCGTCGAGCAGAGCCTCCTTGGACGAGAAGTGGTACAGCACGCTCGACTTGCTGAGTCCGGCGACCTCGGCAATGCGCTGCAGCGAGGTCGCGGCGTAGCCGACGCGGGCGAACTCGGCCAGAGCGATGGCTCGCAGTTCTTCGTGGGTGGTTGACACGCATCCGAGGCTAACTGACCGATCGGTCAGAAACTGTCCGATCGGTCAGTTTGTCAGGCGATGTTCAGTGTTTCGTTACATTCGTGACTGCGGACGGCCGAAGCGAAACGCTCCAAGCACGATCAGCACCACGAGCCCCATCACGCCGAACGACAGCCCCGCGTAGCCGAGAAGAGCGAGCACCGGCCCGGCGAGAGCCGCTCCCCCGGCACCGGCGATGTTCATCACGAGGTCGGCGCGCCCCTGCACCCGCACGCGGGTTGCCCCGCTCGCGAGATCGGACACCAGCGCGGATGCCGCAACGGTCGACGCGCTCCAGCCCAGACCCAGCAGCACGAGCCCGATCGTGACCGCCGCCGTGGACCGCTCGCCGATGGCCGTCACGAAGAGCGACGAGAAGAAGAGCACCTGGCCGAGCAGAATCGTTGGCACGCGCCCGATGCGGTCGCTCGCGAGGCCGAAGAGCGGCGACAGGGCGAACATGCCGGCGATGTGCAGGCTGATGGTGAAGCCGATGATCGAGAGGTCGGCACCCTGGTGCACGAGATGCACGGGGGTCATCGACATGACGCTGACCATGGTGGCGTGGCTGAGGCCGAGCGTCGCGATGGCAAAGACGAGCGCGCCGCGGCCGCGCACCCCGCCCTCGGTCAGCTCGGGCGTCGGCTCGACCGGGCGCGACTGGGCGAGCAGCAGCGGGTCTGGGCGCAGTCCCCACGCGTAGACGGCCGCGGCCAGCAGCTGGGCCGCAATGGCGATCGCGAAGGACCCGGTGTTGTCCGGCAGCCCGAGCGCCTGCGCAATGGGCACGCCCGGTCCGAAGAGGTTGGGCCCGACAACAGCCCCCACCGTCGTCGACCACACCACGATCGACAGGTCGCGTCCGCGCGTTCGCGCGCTGGCGACATCGGTCGCGGCAAACCGGGCCTGGAGCCCAACGGCAGCACCGACCCCGAGCATGGCAAACCCGAGCAGCAGCAGCGGGAACAGCGTGAGGCCAACGGCAACGAGGGTGAGAGTGGAGCCGCTGGCGGCGATCAGCGCTCCGGTGGCGAGCGAGACGCGACGGCCGCGGGCCTGGGCGAGGCGCGCAAGGGGTATCGCGATTGCGGCCGCGCCGAGCGTGCTGGCGGTGGCAACGGAGCCCGCCCACGCCTCCGATCCGCTTACCGAGGTCGCGAGCACCGCACCGAGCGAGCCGGTGGCGCCCTGGCCAAGCCCGGCGAGCACCTGACCGCTGACGAGCACGCGTACGATGCGTCGCTGCACTGCGCTGTCGTCCATCCCCTCATTCAACCGCACTGATGACTTACTATAGGTAAGTGACTATTGCGCCAATCGAAACCGGGTTCGAGCACATCGACGACGACCTGTGCCGCAGCTTTCTCGTGCACGTGGAGGTGGTGGGGCGCAAGTGGAACTCCGCGATCCTCCTGGCCGGCGTCCGTGGCGCTCGGCGCTTCAGCGAGTACCGCGAGGTCGTCACCGGCATCAGCGATCGCCTGCTCACCCAGCGTTTCAAAGAGCTCGAGGTCGAGGGGCTCATCGTGCGCACGGTCACTCCGACGACCCCCGTGCTCGTTCAGTACGAGCCGACCGACTACGGCCGCCGCCTGCTGGCGGCGCTGGAGCCCCTCGCTCACCTCACTTATAAAAAGTAAGTAGCTTACGGGGGGTTTGCAACTCACCGCAGTGTAGAGCAGGCTGGACACCATGCCCGACTACCGTCACGCCCTCCAATTCGGCACCTTCGTCACGCCTTCCAACGCCTCACCGCAGACCCCGGTCGCCCTCGCCCAGCTCAGTGAGCAGCTGGGCTACGACCTCGTCACCTTCCAAGACCACCCCTACCAGCCGAGCTTTCTCGACACGCAGACGCTGATGACCTGGGTCGCCGCCACAACGAAGACGATCCACATCGCGGCGAACGTGCTCAACGTGCCACTACGGCCCCCGGCCGTGCTCGCCAAAACAGCCGCGTCTCTCGACCTGCTGTCGGAAGGACGGTACGAGCTCTCGCTCGGCGCCGGCGGCTTCTGGGACGCGATTGACAGCATGGGCGGTCGAAAGCTGACTCCCGGCCAGGCCGTGGACGCCCTCGAGGAGGCGATCGACGTCATCCGTGCGCTCTGGTCAACCGAGCGAGGCGGGGCCTTCTACAAGGGCGACTACTACCACCTCAACGGCGCAAAGCGCGGCCCGGCTCCGGCGCACGACATGCCGATCTGGATCGGCGCGCTCAAGCCACGCATGCAGCGCCTCATCGGCCGCAAGGCCGACGGCTGGCTGCCCTCGCTTCCCTACCTCGGCGAGACCGGGCTCAGAGACGGCAACGCGATCATCGACGAAGCCGCGCTCGAGGCGGGGCGCGACCCCCGCGAGATTCGGCGCCTGCTCAACGTTGGCGGCGCCCTCGAGGTCGACGAGCTTCTCGCACTCGCCCTCGAGGAGGGCGTCAGCACCTTCATCCTCACCGCAGACGACCCACGGATGCTGCAGCGGTTCGCCGAGGAAACCGCGCCCGCCGTGCGCGAGGCCGTCGATCGCGAACGCGGAGGATCCGCGGCCCCCGTTCGCAGCGCAGCCGCCATCGCCCTCCGCCGCGACGGCATCGACTACGACGCGATCCCCGCGGGGCTGAGCGCCGCCGAGCCCGGCGACTTCGGCTTTCACCGGCTGCGCTCCAACTACATGCGCGGTGGCAACCCCGGCGTGGTGCTGCAGCCCCGCGACGCCGGTCAGGTCGTCGAAGCACTCGCCTTCGCGCGCGAGCAGAAGGTGCCGCTCGGCGTGCGCAGCGGGGGCCACGGCATCAGCGGCCGCTCGACCAACGACGGCGGGGTGGTCATCGACCTGCGCGCGCTCAATACTGTCGAGGTCATCGGCGAGAAGCTCGTTCGCATCGGACCCGGAGCACGGTGGATGGATGTGGCCGCGACGCTTGCCGAGCACGGCTGGGCGCTGAGCAGCGGCGACTACGGAGGGGTGGGAGTCGGCGGCCTCGCCACCGCCGGCGGCATCGGGTGGCTCGCCCGCAACCGCGGCCTGACCATCGACCACCTTCGGGCCGTCGAGATGGTGCTCGCCTCGGGCGAGACCGTCAGGGCCAGCGCGACAGAGAACGCCGAGCTGTTCTGGGCCGTGCGTGGGGCAGGCGCCAACTTTGGCATCGTCACCGCCTTCGAGTTCGCGGTCGACGAGGTGGCCGACATCGGTTTCGCGACCCTTGCGTACCAGGTCGATGACGTCGCCGACTTCCTCGTGAGGTGGGGCGAGACCGTCGAGGCAAGCCCGCGCGAGGTGACCAGCTTTCTCATCATGGGGGGCGCCCGGCCGGGCCAGCCGCTCATCGCCCAGCTGATGACCGCGGTCGACAGCGACCAGCCCGACGAGATCATCGACCTGCTGCAGCCCTTCGCCGAGATCGCCCCGCTCGTGCAGCAGCAGGTCGAGCTCAAGCCCTACGCGGCCGTGATGGCCAATGCCAGCGGGGAGCCACACAGCGCGACGGGCGAGCCGACCTCCCGCTCGGCGCTCGTGGACCACCTGACCCCCGAGATCGCGGCGGGCCTCGCGGGGATGGTGGCGACCGGCGCCAGCTACTTCCTGTCCATCCGCTCGGTCGGCGGAGCCGTTGCCGATGTCGCCGAGGATGCGACCGCCTATGCCCACCGCTCCGCCAACTTCGCGGTCGCGGCTATCGGCTCCAGCCCCGAGCGTCTCAACGCGCAGTGGGATGCGGTCGGCTTCACCGGCCTCTACCTCAGCTTCGAGACCGACCTGCGGCCCGAGCGCATCACCGACGCCTTTCCGCCGGCCACCCTCGCACGGCTACGAACGCTCAAGGCCGAGCTCGACCCCGAGAACGTCTTTCGCGACAACTTCAACGTCGCCCCGTAGCATTCTCGGGTGAGCGTGGTTATCGGTGAGGCAGAGTGGCGAGCCCGCGAGGCCTCGCACCGCGACCGCGCCGACGCCCTGACCGCGGCGTGGCGTGCGCGCACCCAGACCAGCGTGAAGCACCCCGTCGAGGACTTTCTGTTCACGTACTACCCCTACCGGCCGAGCCTGCTTCGCCGCTGGCATCCGGGGGCGGCGACGCTCGAGAATGCCGCGCACGACGAGCGCGCGAGCTGGAAGTGGTACCGCGTCGAGGGTGACAACCTCGCCGTTGACACGGTGACGCTGCTCGCGGATCGCGCCTCCAGCATCCGCTTCATCTCGTCCCTGCTCAGCAGCACCGCTGCGCGCCCGGGCAACTTCGGCTGCTTCGGACTGCACGAGTGGGCGATGGCCTACAAGGCCGACGAGCAGCGACACGCGGTTCCGCTGCGGCTGGGCGCCGCGGGCACGGATGCCGTGGTCGAGAACGCCCGCATCGCCTGCACCCACATCGACGCCTACCGCTTCTTCACGCCGGAGGCCGTGCCCCTCAACAAGCTGCGCCCCACCCGCGAGAACCAGCCGCTGATGGAACAGCCCGGATGCCTGCACGCCAACATGGACGTCTACAAGTGGGCGATCAAGCTTGGCCCCCTCGTCGCGGGCGAGACCCTGCTCGACAGCTTCGAGCTGGCCCGCGACATTCGCGAGCTCGACATGCGCGCCTCGCCCTACGACCTGACCGACTGGGGCCTGGCACCGGTGCAAATCGAGACCGACGAGGGTCGCACCGAGTACGAGATCGCCCAGCGCGGCTTCGCCGAGCGCGCCCAGGCGCTGCGCCTGCGCATCGTCGGGGCGCTGCCGGTTCTAGCCGAGGAAGCCGCGTAGCAGCGCGGCGGAGCCCGCGAGGTGCTCCCCCATCTCACGCGCAGCGACCTGCTCGTCGCCCCGCAGGATCGCGACGACTATCGCCTCGTGCTGCTTGTTGGAGTGCGCGATGTTCGGCGGCAGCAGCGGAATCTGGTCGAGCAGGTCGTTGAGTCGCGAGCGTGAATCGGCGACAAGACCGACCAGCGACGGCGTGCCCGCCGCCTCGGCGATGCTGAGGTGAAAGCGGGAGTCGAGGCGACGGTAGTCGTCGGGGTCCGCGGCCGCGACCTCTTTGAGGCGCGACCAGAGGGCGTCGCGCTCGGCGGCCGAGAGAGAGCGCCGGGCCGCGGAGCGAACCGCCCCCACCTCGAGAATCTCGCGAAGACCGAGAACGTCGTCGATCTCATCTGCCGTCAGCGCCGCAGCGGGCTCCGCCGCAGGAAGCACATCGCAGACGAAGGTGCCGCCGTAGCGCCCCCGCTTGGCCACGACGTACCCGGCGCGGGCAAGCTCGCGCATCGCGTCGCGCACCGTGTCACGGCTGACCGAGAAGCGCGCGGCAAGCTCGCGCTCACTCGGCAGCGCGGCGCCCGGCTCCACGATGCCAAGACGGATGGTCTGCAGCAGTCGCGAGACCGTGTCTTCGAAGGCGTTGCCCGAGCGCACCGGTCGAAACAGGGCCTCGTCGATGAGGCTCTGGTAGGTCGCTGCTGCCGCATCCGTCATTTTTTAGATCGGAGTGACATAGGCGGATGAGATGCCGCCGTCGACCAGGAAGGTCGAGGCGGTGATGAAGCTTGCGTCGTCGCTCGCGAGAAAGGCGACCGCGGCGGCGAGCTCTTCCGGCTCGGCGAAGCGGCCCTTCGGAATGTGCACGAGGCGACGCTGGGCGCGCTCCGGGTCTTTCGCGAAGAGCTCCTGCAGCAGCGGGGTGTTCACCGGGCCCGGGCAGAGCGCGTTGACGCGGATTCCCTGGCGGGCGAACTGCACACCGAGCTCCTTGGTCATGGCAAGCACGCCGCCCTTCGACGCCGTGTACGAGATCTGCGACGTAGCCGAGCCCATCACCGCGACGAAGGATGCCGTGTTGATGATCGAGCCCGACTGCTGCGCGACCATGTGGCGCAGCGCCGCCCGCGAGCAGAGGTAGACGCTCTTGAGGTTGACGTCTTGCACCTTGTCCCACGCGGGCAGCTCCGTCGTCTCGATGGAGTCGTCGTCGGGCGGCGAGATGCCGGCGTTGTTGAAGGCGATGTCGAGCGAGCCGTAGGTCTTCTGCGCGGTGTCGAAGAGGTTGTTCACCTGTGCCTCGTCGGTGACGTCGACCTGCACGAACAGACCGCCCACCTCCTCGGCGGCGGCGAGGCCGGTGGTCTCGTTGAAGTCGCCGATGACGACGGTCGCGCCCTCCGCGGCGAAGCGTCGGGCGGTCGCGAGGCCGATGCCGCTCGCGCCGCCGGTGATGACGGCGACCTTGCCGGCAAGGCGCTGGGTGAGGTCAATCTTTGCGATGGTCATGGTCACAGCTCCGTGTTGATGTAGACGTTCTTGGTTTCGGTGAAGGCGCTGGCGGCATCCGGTCCGAGCTCGCGGCCGAGACCGCTCTGCTTGAAACCGCCGAAGGGGGTCGAGTACCGCACGCTCGAGTGCGAGTTGACGCTGAGGTTGCCGCTCTCAATGCCCCGGGAGACACGGATGGCGCGGCCAAGATCGCGGGTCCAGATCGACCCGCTGAGCCCGTACACACTGTCGTTGGCCAGGCTGATCGCGTCGGCTTCATCGTCGAAGGGCAGCACGCTCACCATGGGTCCGAAGATCTCGTCGACGACGAGCCTGTCGTCGCGGCCGCTCGGCAGCATGACCGTCGGCGCGAACCAGTAGCCGGCTCCCTCAGGGGCGCTGCCGCGTAAGGCGACCTTCGACTCGTCGAGGTAGCTGGTCACCTTCTCGTGGTGCGCCTTGGCGACGAGCGGGCCCATCTCGGTGGCCTCATCGAGCGGCGAGCCGACGACCACGCCCTTCACCGCGGGTTCGAGCAGTTCGAGAAAGCGGTCGTAGACGCTGCGCTCAACGAGGATGCGGCTGCGGGCGCAGCAGTCCTGTCCGGCGTTCTCGAACACCGCGTACGGTGCCGTGGCCGCGGCCTTCTCGAGGTCGGAGTCGGCGAAGACGACGTTGGCGCTCTTGCCGCCGAGCTCGAGGGTGACGGCCTTCACTTGCGCGGCGGCGCCCGCCATGACCTTCTTGCCGACCGCGGTCGAGCCGGTGAAGACAACCTTGCGCACGTTCTCGTGGGTGACGAAACGCTCCCCTACGACATCGCCGCGGCCGGGCAACACCTGGAACAGCCCATCCGGAAGGCCGGCCTCGAGGGCGAGCTCACCGAGACGGATCGCGGTCAGCGGCGTCCACTCGGCGGGCTTGAGCAGCACGGCGTTGCCCGCGGCGAGCGCAGGGGCAAAGCCCCAGGCCGCGATCGTCATGGGAAAGTTCCACGGCACGATGACCCCAACAACCCCGAGCGGCTCGAGAAAGGTCACGTCGATGCCGTTGGCCACCGGAATCTGCTTGCCGATCATCCGCTCCGGCGCCGCCGAATAGTAGGTGAGCACGTCACGCACGTGGCCCGCCTCCCAACGGGCCTGCGCGATCGGATGCCCGGAGTTGACGACCTCGAGCATCGCCAGCTCGTCGATCGCCCCCTCGACGGCGGCGGCGAATCGGCGCAACCCCGCGGCGCGCTCGGCGGGGGCGAGCGCAGCCCACGTCTTCTGCGCGGACTGCGCGCGGGCGACCGCGTCATCCACCTGCTCGAGGCTGGTGTGCTCGATGGTCTGCAGCGCCTCTTCGGTGGCTGGGTTGATCAGCTGGATCGAGGTCATGCGCGGTACTCCTTCGCGGCCTGCACGAGCCCGGCGAACAGCCGAAGGTCGTCGGGGGTGTTCTCGGGGTGCCATTGCACGCCGAGCCCGAAGTCGACGCCCTCGACTTCGACCGCCTGCACGGTGCCGTCGTCGGAGCGTGCACCGATCGAGAGCCCGGGGGCGAGCGCGTCGATCGCCTGGTGGTGGTACGACTTGCCGACGAGAGTCTCGCCGCCGCCGAGCACGCCCGCGATGCGGCTGCCGTCGTCGACGATCACGTCGTTCTCCTTGAAGACCCCGTCAACCCCGGTGTAGCGGTCGGTGCCGAGCACCTCGGGAATGTGCTGGTGCAGCGTTCCACCGAGGGCGACGTTCAGCACCTGCAGTCCGCGACAGATGCCGAGAAACGGCACATTGGCGTCGATGGCGGCCAGCAGCAGGGCAGTCTCCCACTCATCCCGGTCGTCGCGGGGCTCGTCCGTGGTGGGCAGGCGCTCCTGGCCATAGCGCGCCGGGTTCACGTCCTTGCCCCCGGCCACGATCAGACCGTCAAGACGGGAGAGAACGGATGCGGCGATCTCTGCGTCGACCGGCTGCGGCGGCAGCAGCACGGGGATGCCCCCCGCACGGTAGACCGCCTCGAAGTACGGCTTCGGCAGGAACGACGCCTGCACGTCCCAGACGCCGGACTGCGCCTGCTCGAGGTAGGACGTAATGCCGATGATCGGCTTCGCATCAGAAAACTCAGAAACGCTCAAAGCCGCGCACTCTCTCCCAGTCGGTGATGGCGGCATCGTAGGCCTGCTGCTCGATGCGCGCGTTGTTCAGGTAGTGGTCAACGACATCCGCGCCGAATGCTTCGCGAGCAATGGACGACTGGCCGAAGAGCTCCGCCGCGTCCCTCAGGGTCGAGGGCACGCGCGGTGCGTCTGACCCGTAGGCGTTGCCCTCGAGCAGCGGCTCGAGCTCAAGCTCGTGCTCGATGCCGTAGAGGCCGCCGGCGATGAGCGCGGCGACCGCGAGGTACTGATTGACGTCGCCCCCGGGCACGCGGTTCTCAACCCGCAGACTGTGGCCTTTGCCGACGACGCGTAGCGCGCAGGTGCGGTTGTCGAGGCCCCAGGCGACGGCGGTCGGCGCGAAGCTGCCCTCGACGAAGCGCTTGTACGAGTTGATGTTCGGTGCAAAGAACAGCGTCATCTCACGCATGGTCTTCAGCTGCCCGGCGATGAAGTGCTCCATGAGCTTCGAGAACCCGTAGGGGCCATCACCCGCGAGAACCGCCTCGCCCGTGACCGATCGAAAGGAGAGGTGGATGTGACAGCTGTTGCCCTCCTTCTCGTTGAACTTGGCCATGAAGGTCAGCGCCTTGCCGTGCTGGTCGGCGATCTCCTTCGCACCGTTCTTGTAGATCGAGTGGTTGTCGCAGGTGGCGAGCGCCTGGTCGTACTTGAACGCGATCTCCTGTTGGCCGAGGTTGCACTCGCCTTTGACGCCCTCGCAGTAGAGCCCCGCCCCCTCCATGCCGTTACGGATGTCGCGCAGCAGCGGCTCCATGCGGGTGGAGGCGAGCAGCGCGTAGTCGATGTTGTAGTCGCTCGCCGGGGTGAGGCCGGTGTATCCCTTCGCCCACGCATCGCGGTACGAGTTGTCGAAGACGAGAAACTCGAGCTCAGTGCCGACGTAGGGCACGAGGCCCTTCTCTGCCAGCTTCGCGATCTGCTGCTTGAGAATCTCGCGGGGGCTCGGCGGCACCGGCGTCTCGTCGAGCCAGTGCAGGTCGGCGATCACGAGCGCCGTGCCGGGCAGCCACGGTATGAGCCGCAGCGTGTCGAAGTCGGGGATCATCGCCATGTCGCCGTAGCCGCGCTCCCACGACGAGATCGCATAGCCGGCGACGGTGTTGTTCTCGACGTCGACCGCGAGAAGGTAGTTGCAGCACTCCGCCCCGTGGTGCGAGATCTCCTCTTTGAAGAAGCGCGCGCTCACCCGTTTGCCGATCAGGCGCCCCTGCATGTCGGTGAAGGCGACGATGACCGTATCGATCTCTTTGGCGTCGATCATCACGTTGAGCTCGTCGACACTGAGGTTTCCGGAACGTACGCCCATGGCCGGTCCAATCCATCAAGAGGGCGGATGCGGTGGCCGCCAATCCGACCATTACACCACACGCACGTAGACAGATTCCGCGCCGTTGTAACGAGCTGTTTACATCCAAAGGTAGACATCGGGTACCAATAGGGAGGAAAGTCGTCGGCACGGCGCTGGGTGCTGCCCGCGTCATCCGACACGTGTTCTGGAGGAATGAATGAGCGACACCAGGAAAGCCGCTGGCGCCACCTACGCCCGCGCCGAAGAGGGCTATTTCGAGAAGCGCAAGCTGAAAAGGTCGGCGGGCGTCTGGGGCCTCTGGGGTCTCGCCGTTGCCGCCGTGATCTCGGGCGACTTCTCCGGTTGGAACTTCGGCATCGACTTCGCCGGCTTTGGCGGCATGGTGATCGCCTTCGTCATTCTCGTGGCCATGTACTACGGCCTCATCTTCTCCATCGGCGAGATGGCGGCAGCGATGCCCCACACCGGTGGCGCATACTCGTTCGCGCGCTCGGCAATGGGGCCGTGGGGCGGACTCGCGACGGGCCTCGCCGAGACGATCGAATACGTCGCGACCACGGCCGTCATCGTCTTCTTCTCGGCCAGCTACGCCAACGGCATCACCACTGAACTGCTCGGCTTCGACCTCACCGGCAAGATGTGGATCTGGTACCTCGTGCTCTACATCGCCTTCATTGCACTCAACGCGGCGGGTGCGAGCATCTCGTTCAAGTTCGCGATCGTCGTCTCGATCATCTCCATCGCGATCCTGCTCGTCTTCTCGGCCATGGCGATCTTCAGCGGCAAGTTCGACGCCGACTCGCTCTTCAACATCGTTCCCGACCCTGGCCAGACGGCGTTCCTGCCCCACGGCGTCGTGCCGATTCTCTTTGCGCTGCCCTTCGCCATGTGGTTCTTCCTCGGTATCGAAGAGCTGCCGCTCGCGGCGGAGGAGTCGCATAACCCCGCGAAAGACATTCCCCGCGCTGGATTCATCGCCCGCGGAACCCTCATCGTCACCGGCGTGCTCGTGCTCGTTCTCAACACCGGCGTCATCGGTGCGGAGGCGACGGGCACAGCGGGCGAGCCACTGCTCGACGGCTTCCGCGCCATCGTCGGCGACCAGGGCGCTGCCGTTCTCGCGCTCTTCGCCCTCATCGGCCTTCTCGCCTCGCTGCAGGGCATCATGTTCGCCTACGGGCGCAACATGTACTCCCTCTCGCGCGCCGGCTACTACCCGAAGTTCTTCTCCCTCACCGGCAAGCGACAGACCCCGTGGGTGGCACTCATCGTCGGTGCTGTGCTCGGCTTCATCGCCCTCGTCGTGCTCGACTTTCTCGCGTCGCTCGACGCCGAGGGCGTTGGCGCTGTTGCCGGTGCGATCATCCTCAACATCGCGGTGTGGGGTGCGGTAGTCGCCTACTTCATGCAGATGCTGTCGTTCATTATCCTTCGCCGCAAGTTCCCGAACGCCGAGCGCCCCTACAAGAGCCCGTGGGGCCTGCCGGGCGCCTACATCGCGGCGATCATCGCGGCCTTCGTGTTCGTGGGATTCCTGCTCAACCCCACGTTCCAGCCAGCGATCATCGCTATCGCGATCGTCTACGTGCTGATCTTCATCGGCTTTGCGGTCTACTCGCGGCACCGCCTCGTGCTCTCGCCCGAGGAGGAGTACGCCCTCAGCGGCGGGCTGCACCGCGAACCCGCAGACACCACGCACACCGAATAGCCGCGGCGCTATCGAGCGGGCCCCTTCGCGGGGGCCCGCTTCGTCGTTAATGCGCGAGCGCGAGCACGAGCACCGCCGGAACGACGGTGAGCGGCACCACGAGCAGGCCAAGCAGCGCATAGCGCCGCCACGAGATCTCGACGCCGAGCGACACGAGACGCTCGTGCCAGAGCAACGTTGCCAGCGAGGCCCAGGGGGTGATCAGGGGCCCGGCGTTCGTTCCGATGAGCAGAGCCGCGAGGCGGGTCGGGGAGCCCGCAACGGGCTCCAACGCGAGGTAGGCGGGCAGGTTGTTGGCGAGGTTGCTGCCGACTGCCCCGGACGCTGCAAGGCGCAGCAGGCCGGCCACGTCATCCGTTCGTCCTGCTGCGGTTTCGAGCAGAGCCGCGAGGCCCAGCGAGTGCCCCGCCTCGACCACGAGGAACAACCCGGAGGCCAGCAGCACGATCTGCCACGGCAGCAGCGAGAAGCGCACCACCGATCGGCGCCGCACGACAAAGAAGCCGAGCAGCACAACGGCGGCGATCACCGCCGGAATCCACACCGCGACACCGGAGACGAGCGCCGGCAGCAGTGCCGCCGTCACGATCGCGCTCGCCCAGAAGAGCACGCGGTCCTCGGCGGCATGACTCTGCTCTGGCGTGTACCGAGCCAGCAGCTCGCGCCGGTAGATGAGGAAGAGCAGCAGAGACGGCACCACGATTGCGACAAGCGCGGGCAGGGCCATGAGACGCGCGAAGTCGAGAGGTCCATAGCCGGGCAGCTCGTGCTCAGCGAGCAGGTTGGTGAGGTTGCTGACGGGCAGCAGAAGGGATGCCGTGTTGGCCAGCCAGACCGTCGTCAACGCGAAGGGCAGCGGCGACAACCCCGCATGCCGCGCCAGAATGACCACGACCGGGGTGAGCAGCACGGCCGTCGTGTCGAGTGAGAGAAACACCGTGCAGATGACGGCCAGCGCGACGACGAGCAGCCACAGCAGCCAGGCGCGGCCGCGGCCGATGCGCGCCGCGAACTCCGCCACCACCCGAAAGAGCCCCGCCTCGGCGGCGAGCTCGGTCACCACGGTGATCGCGACCACGAAGAGCAGCACGGGCCAGACCCGCTCGCCCACCACAAGGGCGTCGCCGACAGGCAGCACACCCGTCACCACGAGAACCAGCCCGACGACAAGCAGGGCGGCACCCACAATCGCTGATCGCATGGCTCTGCTTCTCCCGTCAATCCCTCGGTGGGGTCACCTTGGAACGGTACCGTTGAATCATGCGCAAGTTCATCTTCAGCACGACCGTTCTCGGTGCTCTTTTCGGTGGCTGGACCACCCTGCAGCAGACCCGCAAGGGGCCGCGCGACTGGCGCCTCATTCTCATGTGGCTCAGCTGGGGCCTCACTGTCGCGATTGCCGTCGGCACCGTTGCCGAGAACGCGAAGACCGGAGAGCTCGAAGACTGATTCGCTGAGCGATGCTAGCGTTTCATTCCAATGACTGACACCGGCCTCCCGCCCGACCTTCCGGGCCCCGCGCAGCCCAACTACGGTGCCGCCGCGCAACAGCCGCCGGTGCCACCGCAGCCGCAGTACCCGCAGGGGCAGTATCCGCCGCCCACGTATCAGCCGCCGCAGCAATACCCCTACCCGTATCCGGTGCAGTCCAACGGCATGAGTACGGGTGCCAAGGTGGGCATATTCGCCGGCCTCGGCTGCCTCCTTCTCATCATCGTGCCGATCATCTTCATCGCGATCATCGGAGCCCTCTCGCTCGGCGCCGCCTCCAGCGGCGAGGACTACGAGCCCTGGAGCCCGACGAACTCGCCCGACGCCGAGTCCGGGAGCGACAACACCGTCGGCACGGTGGAGGAGCAATGGAAATCTGGCGAGGACTGGCTAACTCCTCCTGCCGGTGAGACGCCCCCTGAGCCGTTCACCGCCGACTCCACGACGCCTGAGCAGTTTCTCGCGTACACGATGGGCGACTACTCCATCGATGTCGTCTTCACCGACGACCCGACCTACAACTGCGGACTGTCGAAGGCCACCCCCGAGCCCGACTGGGTCATCGGCTGCTACAACCCCGACTACGGCGACACCATCTTTCTCTGGTGGGGGCCCGAGGCAACCGACGACATAAAGTCGCTCATCCTCTTGCACGAGTACTCGCACTATTACCAGAACTACTACAACTTCGACGCGACGCAGTCGGCCGTTGACGCCGGGCTCTTCGATGACCCTGACTTCGTGCAGAACGTCTGGGAGACGGATGCGACCTGCCGCGTCTACGACGACTGGCACTACACGAACCTCGAATACCTCGACAGCTACACCCTCTCGCCCTGCGGCGACACTGGCTGGGGCGAGCACTGGTTCGAGAACGAGCTGCTCGAGCGCGGCGTTAAGGTCACCGACTACTAGTCGTGCGCTCCGGTGGCGGCAAGTCCGACGCCGAGCCCGATCATGGCGACGCCACCCACCACGCCGAGGTTGCTAAGCCGCTTCGGCGACCGGCCGAACCACTGGCGGGCCGCCCCGGCACCCAAGGCGTAGAGGCTGTCGAAGATCATGCCCAGGGCAATGAAGATCGCGCCGAGCACGAGCATCTGCACGCCGAGTGGGGTGTCGTTGTGCACGACGAACTGCGGAAGGATCGCCAGAAAGAACACGATGGTCTTCGGGTTGGTCACGCCAACGACAACACCCTCGAGCACGGAGCGCCACGCGCCGATCGGCTTGACCTCGCCGAGCTCCTTCGCCGCGTCGTTGCGGTGGCGAATCGCCTGGATGCCGAGGTAGACGAGGAAGGCGGCACCCGCGAACTTCACGATGGTCATCAGCACAATGGACTGCTCGAGCAGCACCCCGAGACCGAGCGACACCAGGATCACCTGCAGGTACATGCCCGTCGCCGTGCCCACCACCGTCAGCAGCGCCGCCTTGCGCCCGAGCGCGAGCGCGCGACCAATCGTGAACAGCACATTCGGGCCGGGCAGCAGCACGATGAGCAGCGCGGTGAGCGAGAAGGCCAGCAGGTTGGCCGCGGGAATCATGAGCTGATGCTATCCGCTCTCATAGACGTTTCATGGAAACGCTTGGCAGAGTGCTTTCGTGATGAGCAACCTGCCCACCCTGGACCATACCCCCAACGGCCCTGCCTACGAGGGCCGCCTTCTCGAACGCGCGGATGAGGACGTCGCCGATCAGGGAGCCTCCTTCGACCTCACCACCATCGCCACCCGGCGCACGGTGCTCAGCCTCGTCGGCCTTGGCGCCGGATCGGTGGCGCTAGCGGCCTGCGCGGCTGACGCGACCCCTCCAACCGCAATGGGTGAGATTCCCGATGAGACGGCCGGACCGTTTCCTGGCGACGGCTCCAACGGACCCAACGTCTTCGAAGACACCGGCATCGTGCGCTCCGACATCACCTCCAGCCTCAGCGGCGGGCTCACCGCCGCGGGCGTGCCGATCACCTTCACCCTCACCCTGAAAGACATGGCCAACGACAACGCGCCATTCGAGAGCGCGGCCGTCTACGCGTGGCACTGCGATGCTGCCGGCCTGTACTCGCTGTACTCGCCGGGCGTCGAGAACGAGACCTACCTCCGGGGAGTGCAGGTGGCCGACGCCGCCGGCGAAGTCACCTTCACCTCGGTGGTGCCCGGCTGCTACAGCGGCCGCTGGCCCCATGTGCACTTCGAGGTCTACCCTGACCTCGCTTCCATCTCGAGTGCGAGCAACGCGATCGCCACCTCTCAGCTCGCGCTCCCCGAGGCGATGCTCGACGATGTCTACGCGCTAGAGACCTACGACGGAGCCGCTGCGAATCTCTCGCGGATCACGCTTGCCAGCGACTCCGTCTTCAGAGACGACGGTGCGCGGTTGCAGATGGCGCGGGTGACCGGAGACACGAGCTCCGGCTACAGCGCGACGCTCGAGGTGCGCGTCGACACCACCACTTAGGCGAGCAGCGTGTCGAGCACGAGCGCAGTCGCGTCGAAGCGGGCCAGCAGGGCGGCCTTCTCGGCATCCGTGCACCACGCCGCCTCGAAGCCGGCCCGCGCGATCGTGCGGGCGTCGGCCGCGCTCAGCCCCATCGCGGGAACGGCCTCGCGGTACTCCTTGCCGATGTCGGTCTGAAAGAAGACGGCGTCATCCGTTGCGAAGGTCACGGGCAGCCCCGCACGCACCATCGCCACGATGCGGTGGTCGCCATCAAACTGCCACCCGCTGAGAACGCGAGTCGAGACCGGCGTGCAGGTGAACGCGACGCCCGAGTCGAGTGCGATTTTCAGAGCGGATGCGTCGTCGACGACCCGATAGCCATGGTCGACCCGGTCAACGTGCAGAACCTCAATCGCGTCGACCACGTTCTGCGCCGACGCCGTCATCGTCTCGCCCGCGTGGGCGCTGCGCCGCAGGCCGTTCAGTCCGGCGAGCGCGTACGCGGCGGCGAATCGGGTCGGATCCTCGGTGAGCTCGGGCGTCAGGTCGTCCTGCCCGATGCCCACCACGAAGTCGCGGGGATTGGCGAGCACGGTCTCGACGAGCTCGACGGCGCGCTCTGACGAATGCGAGCGGTTGATCGCAGCGATGAGCCGAAAGCCGACCCCGAAATCGCGCTCGGCTCGCTGCAGGCCGCTCGCGATCGCATCCACCAGGTCGCCATAGGCGATCGCCGGAAAGTTGAAGGGGTTGATGAAGTACTCGCGGTAGGCGAGGTTGCCGTCGCGGATGCCGTCCTCCACGCCCTCGTAGGCAACGGTCGCGAAGTCCTCGGCCTCGACCAGCACCTCATGCGCAGCGTTGAACACCACGAGAAAGTCGGCGAGGTTATCGAAGTCGAGCAGATCGACCACGTTCTCGGTCGGCAGCTGCACGCCGTTCTTACGCGCCAGCCGCACGAGCGTCTCGGGCCGCATCACCGAGACGAAGTGGCAGTGCAGCTCGGCCTTGGGCAGCAGGTGCAGATAGGTGTCGAGGTCGATCATGGTTCATCATCGCGCCGCGAGGTTTCGGGCAAATGTCAGGCTCGTTGCCTAGCGTCGGTCCATGGACGACAGCGCGTGGGCCGACTGGCGGGGCCTCACCCTCGGCATCGTGATCGGGGTGATCGGCGGGTCAATCTTCGGCGCCGTGCTCGGCAACGTGGGCGTGGGCATCGCGAGCGGCGTTGGGGTTGGCCTCGCGATTGGCATCGCCATCAACCTCTGGCGGTCAGATCGGAAGTCGGGCCAGTAGGTCGTAGTGAATGGCCGCTGAAATGCCAACGAGGGTGAGCACGTTCAGCAGCACGCTCTGCCAGAACCGCCGCTGAAAGCTCTGCTTGGTGGTCTTGTGCCGCAGCAGCTGCTGGGCAAGCAGCGCGCCCGGCCAGCCGCCCACGAACCCCAGCAGGATCAGTGACCCCTCCGAGACACGCTGTCGCCCCGCTCGCGCGGCTGCCTTATCGGCGGCGTAGACCACGAAGGCGAGCACGCTTGCTGCGCCGTAGATGAGCGCGACATAGTCCGGCAGCTGCCACCGCACCATCACCACGACGAACAACAGAGCGAAGGCCGGGATGGCGAGCAGGCCAACAGAGGACGTTCGAGGAGCCTTCTGCCGCGGCTTCTCCGCCGGGGCTTCAGGCCTGCGCAGCGCTCGCACCTCCTCTGCCCGCGTGCGTCCGTCCGATGCGAAGCCGACGATGTAGCTGAAACGCTCGCCCTGCTGCGGTCTTCCATCGAATTCGCTGATGTGCGCGAAGGTATTAGCGGCCAGAGGTGAGTCGAGAAAGCCGAAGCCGCGCTCGTCGTCCCAAGAGCGCAGTGTGCCCTCGATGCGCAGCGGCTCAGGTGACATGCGCTGATGGTATCGGCCGAACGAGCCTCATCACCTCAACCGGAGTGCCGCGCAGCGCTTTGGTGCTCACCGCGCCGTCGGGGGTGAACCCGTTGCGGCGATAGAACGCGAGGGCGCGATCGTTGCCGACCGCCATCCAGAGGTAGGCGTCGCGGTGACCGATCGCGGCATCCAGCAGCGCCTGACCCGCGCCGCTGCCGTGGTGGCTGGCCACGACGTAGATGCCCTCGAGCTCGAGATCATGCGGGCGACGCTCGTCTCGGCCGGTGCCGGAGGAGGCCCAGCCGATGATGGTCTCGCCGACAACCGCCACCCAGATGTCAGCGGTCCCACTCTGCAGGTTTCTCGTCCACCGGGCGCTGAACTCGACCTCGTCTAACGCGGTGAGTGTCGCCGCGGGAAGCTGCTCGACGTAGGTCTCGCGCCACGACCGCACGTGCACGGCGGCGATGCCGGCGGCATCCGTCACTACGGCCGGACGCACATGCGGCGAGTCAGTCATCTGACGATGCTAATGAAGAGAGGTGGTGCGCCTGATCTCTCAGTCGAGCAGAATGTCCAGATCAGTGCGCCTTACGAAGACGGCTGGACCCCACGACAGACCGCGGGGGCTGTCGCGACGACCGAATGGAGCGTCCACCACCGACCAAACCGAAACGGTGTCGTTCGCCCGCCGGCCCTGGAAGACCATTGCGCCGAAGCTGCAGATCGCTTCGGAAACTAGCGGTTGTTGGTCCAGTCGTCCTCGGAGCCCAGACGAGCATGAAGCCGCAGACCGAGTGCTGTGAACGCCGCCACGACCGCGAGATTGTCCTCATCCGAGCCGTGCAGCTCGAAGTGCAGGGCGCGGAGCCGCTTACGGTGCGCGAACACGTCCACCATGATCCCTCCCGAGGCATGCACGATCTCCGCCTCCGGCACCCGCAACCAATGTTCGAGTCCCGGCTCCTCGGCTTCAAAGCCGAGGTCAGCGAGAACTGCCGCTACGGCCGCCTCCTCTAACGGATCGGCACGCTCCAGACGTTCAACATCCGTGCCGATCGCGGCGAAGATCAACTCAGTCTCGGCAAGCGCCGTGCCAGGCGCTCGCGAAACAGCGACCTCGCTGTGATCCTCTGTGTCGAAGTCGCTTGCCAACGGCGGGATGCGCGCCGGGTCGTCCCACGCCTGCTGGGGCGCATCGAGCAAGGGAGTCAGGATCGAGGGGCCAGTCGGCACAGTGCCGTCATGACGCTTGAAGGTCACTACGTTGAAAAGGGCGTCTTTCAGCTTGGGAGATTCGCGCAAATTGTGGAACAAGAACGATCCGCCAAGTTCGGCAACTACGACCTGCCCTCCTTTGGGATGCCTGATTCCTGTGTGCCTGTGATAGTGATCGTGCCTGTCGATTCCAGTCATGAGTACCAGATTCGTACCTGGGTAGAGCCGCATCGCGACTTCGAGCGCGTAGTGCTCGACCATCTCGCCAAAGACATCGAATCGATCCCCCTGGTCAGCGGGCTCGCCGAGGAACAACGCAGACGCCGGCCGGACTCCGCTTGGGATCCCCGGGAGTCCCTGCTTCGAATACGCCATCGCCCAAATGTGCAGAGGAACAAGACTGTCAGCGCTTCCGTCCATCAGCTCGATCTCAGGGCTGTCTTGCATCAGAAAGGCAAGATCGCGCAGACGCGACTCATGGCTGCTCTCCATGAAGTCCCTGTAGGCGGTCGCCTGGGTAAACGTTGTCTCGCTGAATTTCATGTGTTGGTCCAGTCGTCCTCGGAGCCCAGGCGAGCCCGAAGCTGCAGACCGAGTGCTGTGAACGCTGCCACGGCCGCGAGATTGTCCTCATCCGAGCCGTGGAGCTCGAAGTGCAGCGCGCGGAGCCGCTTGCGGTGCGCGAACACCTCCACCATGATCCCGCCCGAGGGGTGCACGAGCTGCACGTCCGGCACCCGAAGGTTCTGCTCAAGACCCGCGGCGTCGGCCGCGAAGCCGAGAGCGGCGAGCGTGGCGGCGACGGCCGACTCATCCAGGGGCCTCGCCCGCTCAAGCTCTTCAACATCCGCACCGATCGCGGCAAAGATCAACTCCGTCTCACCCACAGCCCTCCCGGCCGGCTCCCGAGCCGGCGCTGCGGGGGCGCTCGGGCCGAAGTCGCTGGCAAGAGGCGGAACGCGCGCAGGATCGTCCCACGCCAACGGTGGCCTGTCGAGGAAGGGTGTCAGGATCGACGGGCCCGTTGGCACACTCACGCCATCGTGGTAATTCCATGTGACCGTGAGGTAAAGAGAGTCGAGCCGCTTCCGAATGCCCTGCTCCGTGTGGAGCCAGAGTTGACGACCAAGTCCTGCCGAACCGAAGAATCTCCCATTCGGGAACCGGAGGGTCGTGCGGTGGTGTCGCCAGTCATCTGGGGACGCGCGCACACCAATTGCCCACTCCACTTGGGGCTGAGCCGCTAATACAGCCTCAAGTACGTATCGCTCAAGGTTCTCGCCGAGCACGTTGTAGCGATTCATTCTGTCCGGCGGCGCACCGAGGAAGACGGCTGAGGCAGGTCGAGCCCCACTCGGCACAGAAGGGAGTCCGGCGTTAGCGTGCTCTAGGGCCCACTCCCAGAGCGGAACAAGGCTGTCGTAACTCCCATCGGCCTGTTGGATTTCCGGGGAGTCCCGCATCGCCCAGGCCAAGTCGCGCAGTCGAATCTCCCTTGCGCCCACGAAGAACTCGTGGAAGGCAGTGGCCTGCTCCAGAGTGGTCTCGTCGAAATTCATATTGTCGGGAAGTGTACGACGATCTGGATGTTGTGACTGAGGAGATCGGCAATCCCACTGATTAAGAGTCAGTTGCTCTGCCACCAGGAAGTCGGCGAGGCTTTCGAAGTCGAGCAGGTTGATCATGGTTGATGATCGCGCAGGTGACATGCGCCGCTCAGCTCTTGGCCTGCTCCTCGTGCGTCTCCGGTGTGCCGAGGCGAGGCATTGCCATCAGCGGGATTGGCGATGCAATGCGCGCCTTCTTTCCAGCGGCGAGGTTCTGAGCCTGCCCGCGGATATAGCCGGGTACGTGAAGCTCAATTAGCGGGCTAGCCGTGATGACTCGCGTTGCTTCGATGATCCTTTCCAGCGAGTCCGCGATGGTCTCGGCGATGTCAGCCGCGGGCAGCCCCCAACTCAGCGCCTCGGCCGTGATGTCTGCGATCGACACCTCGGGCAGCTGGGTCACCCCATTGATCTTCATTGCGAGCGCGGTGCCTAGGTCGTAATCGAGTGCGAGAGGTGCTGCGTCATAGAAGGGCGCAAGGCGGCTTCGGCCGTTATCGCCGTGGAGAAGTGAGAAGTTCTTCGCGTGGGCATCGGTGTTACCTGCAGCGACGTTGAGCACCGTGTAGCGCAGCAGTAACAGGCGATCGGCGAACCGATTCTTGTCAATGACAGAGCGGTTCACATCGAGAAGGGATGCCACGGCCCTCAGGCTCGACGCCGGGTTGTTTCGCTCGAACTTGTCGTTTCCCCCCCAGGGAAGGCCCAGCGCCTGACCGGCGTCTTCCTGATGAAGCCTCTCGATGGTTCCACTCGATGTGCGCCTGCGGTCGTATCGCTCAATAACGAGAACGCTCAGCTCACCGATCTCTTCGACCCATGTCTCGAACTGGGCGAGACCCAGGTGCTTGGCGATTCGCAGCACGTAGTGCTCCGACTCCACCGATGATCGGTACTCCGCCTCCACGGGTTTGAGGATGTGGGTGGAGGGCAGGGTTCCATTGCCGCGTACCCACCTTCCCTCTTGCAAGGTCAACGTCAGCTTTCGTTGAAAGCCGGGAAGCGCGGACCCTCCTCCGCCCACCAAGAAGCCTGAGGCGCTGTCCAACAGCGCCGCGACCTCTATCAATGAGAGCGCCTGCGGCTCGGTTGGATCGCGCGGTTGTCCGACCCGCAACGCGCCGGCAAGATCGGCGCCCACGTGAGCCAGAAGCCCAAGCAGGTCGTTGCTGACGGTCTTGGCGCTGGTCGCCAGCCTGTCCAGGTGACGCCCCTCCGGAAGCAGGGCCCCAAAGAACGACTCCGTGTGCTCTATGGAAGAGAGGGATACCCGCAGACTTCGGCTCAACACGGCCGAGTTGATGCCCCATCGTTCTTCAGCCTCCGGCGACCAACGAAGTATCGCCTTGCCACCACTCGACACGAGCTCACCCACGTGAGTGCCGTAGAGCGAGACCGGCAGCTCACGGGAGTCACTCATCGGCGTCGCGCTCAGCGGTCTCAGCGGTCTCGGCGACGAGAGTGATGCCGAGCTTGCTGAGCACGCTGAAGTAGTTTCCGTCTATGCGCTTCGGCTTGCCTGCCTCCAGCTCGGAAAGCCAGCGTTGGCTGGTGCCCAGCGCAGAGGCGAGTTCGAGTTGCGTGAGCTGGGCATCGCGTCGAATTCTCTGCACGAACACACCGATGTCTTCCGGTCGCTCAATGATTGCCCGCATCAGAACCTCTCGTATTACCGTTCGGTAATTAGAGTAGCAGTCGATTACCGATCGGTAATAGCTGGATCGAATATTACCTAAGGGTAATGCCCATGATGAGGACTACCGAACGGTAATAAGGATGCGCGGGCAAAGGCAGCGATCAGAAGACCCGCACGAGATTTTGGTGGTGCACCCCCCCGGACTTGAACCGGGAACCCACTGATTAAGAGTCAGTTGCTCTGCCAATTGAGCTAGAGGTGCGTAGGTCTGGCAAAGCCGAACCGACTAGCAAGATTAGCATGGAGAAACAGCTGCCGCGAACAAGGAGACCGATGACTGCGACGAGGCTCGAGGCCGGGGCGATGGCTCCCGAATTTACGGTGCAGAACCAGAGCGGAGCATCCGTCTCGCTGTCTGATTTTCGCGGCCAGAAGGTGATTCTCTACTTCTACCCCGAGGCCGACACCCCCGCCTGCACCACCCAGGCCTGCGACTTTCGTGACAACCTCGCCTCGCTGACCACGCAGAGCTACGTCGTGCTCGGCATCTCAAAAGACAGCGTGGATGCCCTCGCAAAGTTCGAAGAGAAGTACGGCCTGACCTTTCCGCTGCTCAGTGACGAGTCGCTGACGGTGCACGAGAAGTACGGCACCTGGGGCGAGAAGCAGAACTACGGCAAGACCTATCTCGGCACCCTGCGCAGCACCTTCGTCATCGACGAGCAGGGCGTGCTCGTGCACGCGCTCTACAACGTCAAGGCGAAGGGCCACCTCGACATGCTGCGCAAGAAGCTCAAACTCACCTAGTAGGTGTGCTCGTCGTTGTCGCGGCTCGAGGTCGCGGCCAGCACCGGCTTCTGAAAGAGCAGCGCGAGGGCAATAACGGCAGGAATCAGCAGGATGACGCCGAGGTCGGGCCGCGGCGCCGGCCCCTGAAAGCTGCCGACCGCAATCGCGCCGATGAGAACCTGCACAACGACGACCGCCGCGCGGCTCCAGGCCTGCCCGCGCAGCACGCCAAGGGCGATGAACACGACCCACACGGCGCCTGCCGCGGTGATGACGGTGATACCCACTGCGCTCGCCACCGATGAGGGCGTTGCCACCAGAAGTTCAATGACAAAGAAGACAGTGGCGGCCGCCAGAGCAGCAGCTTCGAGCAGCAGAACGGCTACCAGCGCGGTCACCGCGCGGGGGCGCCCGGGCCTTGTCGTCTCGAATTCATCGGGCTTTCCCGTCTCGTTCACAGCCACATCCCACGCAGAAACCATTGATTTGCATCTTTCGATATGAGAGTCTATGTGAGGTTGATTTGCGGCTCCCGATGCAGTGAGCCCCTCCCCCCACAAACTTCCCCCACCCGAATTAATGGGCCCTGTGTCATGCCATGAAACAGGGCCATGCAACAAAATAAGGAGCACCCATGGACTGGCGCGATAAAGCTGCCTGCCTGACCGCCGACCCCGAGCTGTTCTTCCCTGTAGGAAACACCGGACCCGCTGTCGACCAGATCGACAAGGCGAAGGCAGTCTGCGGTCGTTGCTCCGTCACCGAGATGTGCCTGCAGTACGCGCTTGAGACCTCGCAGGACTCCGGCGTCTGGGGCGGCCTCAGCGAAGACGAGCGCCGCGCCCTCAAGCGCCGCGCCGCCCGCGCACGCCGCGCCTCCTAGTCCTGAGTACCTAGCACTCAGCACTTACCCTCGAATCCCCGCCCCGCTTACCCCGGGGCGGGGATTCACTCTTTAAGCGCGCGTCAGCCAGTTAAGCGGCATCTCAATGGTGACCTCGGTGCCAGAGCCCATGAGGGTGTGCCAGTCGATGGTGCCGCCGAGCTCACCCTGAATGAGGGTGCGCACAATCTGCGTGCCGAGCCCCGAACCGACCTTGCCCTCGGGCAGGCCAACGCCGTTGTCGCGCACCTTAACGGTGAGCTTCTCGTCGGTGCGCTTCGCGATGATCTCGACAAGGCCATCGGCGCGACCGGCGAGACCGTGCTCGACCGCGTTGGTCACCAGCTCGGTCAGCGCCAGCGCCAGCGGCGTCGCGTACTCGCTCGGCAGGTTGCCGAAGCTGCCGCTCGACTTCGGGTGCACCGTGGTGTTGTGGCTCGATGCCACCTCGGCGATGAGCATGAGCACGCGGTCGAAGACGGCGTCGAAGTCGACGTCCTGGCTGAGACCCTCCGACAGGGTGTCGTGCACGACCGCGATGGCCGCCACCCGGCGCATCGCCTGGCCGAGCGCATCGCGGGCGACGTCCGAGTGGGTGCGTCGCGCCTGAATTCGCAGCAGCGACGCCACCGTCTGCAGGTTGTTCTTCACGCGGTGGTGAATCTCACGAATCGTCGCGTCCTTGGTGATGAGCTCGCGTTCCTGGTGGCGCACCTCGGTCACGTCGCGGCAGAGCACGATTGCTCCGATGCGTTCGCCGCGAATGCGGATCGGAATAGCGCGAATGGTGACCGTGACGCCGCGGCTCTCGACATCCGTTCTCCACGGGGCGCGCCCCGTGACCACGAGCGGCAGCGATTCGTCGACGACCGTGCGCCCCTGAAGCAGGGTCGTGGTTACCTCGGCGAGCTGCTCCCCCTCGAGCTCGCCCCCGAAGCCCATGCGGTTGAATGCGCTGAGCGCGTTCGGTGAGGCGAAGGTGACGGTGCCGTCGACATCCAGACGAATAAGACCATCGGATGCCCGGGGCGCGCCACGACGCGGACCGCTCGGCGACCCGAGGTCAGGAAAGTCGCCTGACGCGATCATGGCGAAGACCTCGTTGGCGCACTCGTTGAAGGTGAGCTCCTGGCGGCCGGGGGTTCGCGCCTCAGAGAGGTTGGTGTGCCGGGTGATGACGGCGACGGGATGCTCGCTGATCTCTTTGCCGCTGGGGCTCAGCCGGCGAAGCACCGGCACCGCGCGCACGCGGGTGGGGGTCTCTTCGTACCAGGTCGGAGCACCCGAGTCGACGATCTTCGCCGTCTCGAAGGCCTCGGTGACCTGCGCGCTCCACTCGGGCTTGATGGTCTGGCCGACGAAGTCGCGGTAGAAGAGGGTGGCGCTGCTGGACGGGCGGGCGTGGGCGACGGCGACGAAGCTGTTGTCGGCGCTGGGCACCCACAGCACGATGTCGGCGAAGGCGAGGTCGGCGAGCAGCTGCCAGTCGCCGACGAGCAGATGCAGCCACTCGATGTCTTCTTCGCTGCTGCGCCCCTGCGCCTGGACGAGATCGCTGAGCGTCGACATTGGTCAAGGGTATCGCTAGCTGGAGGCGGTTGGGCTAGAGGTCCTGCGCGCCCGGCCCGAGAGCGTCCGCCTGCTAAGTTGGACGATCTTGACGCGTCCGCGCATGGTCCAGCACCACTCTCACGGAAGATATGGCCGCGTAGATGAAGCCGCGAAGCGTTCCCGTCACTTTAGAACGACCTATCCGCGGGTAGTGCGGAATCTCGATCTCGCGCAAGCGCGTGTGACCCAATTGCTCGTATAGCGACAACGTCAGGTCTAGCGACCATCCACCGTGTGAATCAAGTCGCTCCAGCATCGGCTTTGAGATCAAGTCTCTCCTAAATGCCCTGGCTGACCCGATGTCGTTCAGGCGCAAACCACTAAAGACACCTTTCATCAGAAGCCGGCGAACCAAGACGGCTAGGCGGTGACTAGGACTAGTTGATCCTCTTTGGTATTTACGCTGACCGATCACATAGTCGGCTTCTCCGGTCAGGATAGGCGTTATCAAGTCGATGATCGAGACGGGGTCGACGCTAGCGTCTAGGTCCATCACACATACGATGTCGCCGGTGCCCGCCAAAATGCCCGCGTTGCTCGCGACGCCGACCCCCCGACCCGCTGCTGAAATCACTTCAAAGTTCATGCTGCGCGCTAGAGCAATGGATGAATCCGTTGACCCGTTGTCAGAAACGTATGTCGAAACTCCCTGCGGAATTCGGGAGAAGACCCAGGGAGCCGCTTCTGCTTCATTCAGACAAGGCAAAACCAAATCCACGCTCGCGCGCTTCGGCAACTGGATGTCTATAGGGCTGGGCACCCGGCCGTGTGACCCCTTACTGAGCCTCGCCAGCACGGGAAGAAAAACTGCAAGGAATAGTGCCGCAATCGCTATCAGGTATAGAGCAGCAAACTCGTGTTTTCCACTTGACCCAATGCCAAGTTTCGCGGCTTCGAACGAGACCAGCCACGCAATGCCCAGCGAGCCGTAGTAGAGACCGAAGAACAGCACTGTCGAGAAGATTGACCCAATACGGTTCTTGCCGTGTTGGCCCTGAAGCTCATCATCGAAGATAAAGCTTTCCCACATGATCGGAAGTTTCGACGCGGCCAAGGGCGACGCGGCGGAGATGCCTAGTTCCAACATGTATGCGGCCTCGCGCATCCTGATGAACTTACCGACGCGTTCCATCCGCCGGACTTCGCCGATCCAGATGCCAAAAGCGCTCGCGACGACGAACGGCACCGCAACGGAGAATACTGCAAACCCGGCGTAGAAGTTGAGCGATGCCGAGAGAAAGATCTCCTTGTCGCTGAGGACCACTCCCGCCCCAGCCACAGAAATGGCAGCAACCGCAGCCAGACACCACTGCAGTATTGTCTGCTGGTATCCCTTGGCCGCGATGGACTCGGAACGTAGCGATGAGTACTCCAACATCGAGTACTCCGAAAAATCGTCTTTGGAATCCATGGGTTCTCCTCAAGCGCGCGAATGCAAGTAAAGCAGTATCACGTGCCGCCAAGAGAAAATATCTAGTTCATCGTGCCCACCTTGAATAGCGCGCTGCGAAGGCTTCACTCCTCAGGAGCGAAGAGGTGGCAGTCCTGCGAACGCGTCACCGAGAAGCGGCATTCGCCGCGAGGACGCGCGTGCGCACCAGCTCCTGAATGGCGAGCCGTGCGGCACTGCGCGGCGCCGCTTCGGCAAGCGTGCGGCCGCTGAGCAGCGCCGCGTCGAAGCCCGACAGGTCATGCGGCACGAGCACGGGCGACTCGATGCCGCCGAAGCGCGAGAGCGTCTGCTTGACCTGCGCCGCGGGGTTGAGGCCGATCGCGGTGGCACGGAGCTTGTTCGCGACGACGATGATGCGCCCGCTCGTAGCCAGTTCGACCAAATCGACGTGCGATCGAAGGAAGCGGCTGAGGCCGACTGGGTCGGCCGCGGCAACGGCGACCACGACGTCCGCCTCCCTGATGGCGGTGATCGTGGCGGCGTTGCGCCTCGGGGCGTGGAGGTCGCTCGAGATCTCCTCGTCGTTCTCGAGGCTCGCGCTCGTGTCAAGCACCGTGTAGTCAACCCAGCCGCGGCACTGCTCGATCGTCGCCTGCACCCGCTCGTGCGAGAGCTCGGGCCAACGGGTCGGGCGACCGAGGCCGGTAAGCACCCGAAAACTGCCGAGCGATGACGGGTAGCGCTGCGCCACCCGCTCGAGCTCGCTGACCGTGAGGCTGCCGGAGCCCGCGAGCCGGCAGGCCGCCGCGAACCCGGGCGCCTCGTCGAGCAGCCCGAGCGACGGCGCGATCGACGCGGCATGCGTGTCGACGTCACCGAGAACAACGGAGTGACCGGATGCCGCCAGCTCGGTCGCAATGCCCGTCGCGACGGTCGACCGCCCGGGCGCTCCCGCTGGACCCCACACCGCGATGACCATGCCCCGGCCCGATGCCGGTCGCACCTCGCGCACCTGCCCCGCGATCGCGCGCTCGATGTCTGCCCAGTCGCCGGTCGCATCCACCGTCTCATGCAGACCAAGCACGGCGGCGTGACGCCGGTGCGCGTCGGTGCCGATCAGCGCGATCACCCGAATGCCGCGGGCGTCGCAGGCGGCGAGCACCGTTCCGGTGAGCACGGCGGGATCGCTCGTGATCACGGCGAGGTGCGGGGTACCACCGTCGAGCGCTACCAGGATCGCGGCACCGGTCTCGGGCACCGCGACGACCGCGTGGCCGTGGCGCCGCGCGCCGTCGGCGAGGTCTGCCGAGGTCGCAAGCAGGATGTCCATGCGCTTACTTCGACAGCGGCAGCGACGTCGGGATGACCGACATCGCATCCACGTTGGCCACCGCCTCGAGAACGCGGGCGACCTTCAGCCGCGGCACGAGCAGCTCGAGGGTCGTCACATCCCCGCTGGCCACCAGTCCCTCCGACTCGATGACGCGCACGACTGTTGCCCCAGAGACGATGACCGACGGCGGGCCAAAAGAGGTGGACTCGTCTTCGCGCGCTGCCCACAGGTCGACCGTCGTCCCCGGTCCGACCGCACCCGGCAGCTGGCCGTTGATCGAAACGACGACGGATGCGAGGCGGGTGCCCGCGGTGTCGCCGACCGCCGACAATGGCACGAGCTCCCCCTCCCCCACCGCCGTGGTGACGACGAGCCCGTCATCGGGAACGTCGCCCGGCAGCAGGTAGAGGTCGGTGTCGGCGAGCCGCGCGCTCGTCGGGATCAGGTCACCCTCGTCGATGCGGTCGCCCGGAGCGAGGTCATCTCGCGCCGCCAGCACCTGGGTGCTTGCGTCAGCCGTTGAGACGATGCCGAAGACACCGGCCACCGACGCGGCGATGAGCACGAGGCCGATGGCGAGGCGCGGGTCAAACCAGAGGCGTTTGCGCTGTGTGGTGGTCATGCACCCATAGTCGCGGCGGCGTGCGAGCGCGCGGCAAGTTATCCACAACCCGGTCAATCGCCGCGACGCACGTTCATAATCGAGGCATGAACGAGGCGATGACCCCTGATCTCGGCAGGCTGATGACCATTGCCGACGTCGCGGCCTACCTTCAGATCTCTGTTAGTCAGACCTACGCTCTCGTGCGCAGCGGCGAGCTAGCCGCCATCAAGGTCGGCTCGTTGTGGCGCATCGAGCCGCGCATGCTCGAGGCCTATATCGCCACCCGCTATGAAGAGAACCGCCGCACCAACCTGTGGAACCAGATCGACTACTCCGACCTCACCGAGTTCGCACCCCGCCCCTAGCGCAGGGTCACCAGCAGCACCTGGCTGAGCGGTATCGCGCGGGACTCCCGCACCGCCGACTCCCGTCGCGCCTCCCCCGCCTCGTGCACTGCGAGATCGAGATGGTCGCGCCCTACTCGGTCGATCGTGCCGAACAGCGGCCCGGTCGCCATGCGCACCTCGACCGAGGTGCGCCGCCGGCACAGGTCGCGAAGCACGAAGCTCATCGTCAGCCGGGCGGGCAGCGAGGTCTGGCTCAGCTCACTCGGAGTCGCCGCCAGGCTCACCGCCGCCTGGTTTCTGCTGAGCACAACGGAGCCGATCGAGGCGAGAGGCACAATCACCTGGGCCTTCCGACTCGAGTCGTCGATCACATCGGCGCTGAACCAATCGCGACCGAAGGTCTGCGGCGTGAGGGTGAGGGGAGTTCCGTCGGAAAGGAACAGACGGATGCCGACCCCAGAGTCGCGTCCCTGCGCCTCGTGAATGGCCACGATGCGATCCCGCAGCGAGAGCCGCCCGAGCCGCAGACGCTCCTCCTCTGCCCGCACATCGAGCTCTTCAGCAGACAGCTCCTGCTCGAGCTGACCCTCAAGGTCGTCGAAGAGGTTGTCCCAGCGCATGGGCCGACCGTAGTGACGGGCTGCGATCGCGGCAATAGGTTATCCACAGCCCCCGCGGTGGGGCATAGACAGATCGTGCTCTGATCTGCCAATGTGTCGTCACCCCCGCTTGGGGGTAGACACCTTCTGACTGATGGGGACGACATGAGCAACGCCCTTCCAGCACCACTGCCCGTCGAGCACCCCTCGGTCGAGATTCTGCCGGTTCGCGAGATTCTTCCCTCGAAGCCGATCCGCCCTCGTTTCGTTCCCGACGAGTTCTTCGGGCATCAGCCCGCACCCCGTGAGGCCCTGCCCGACCCGAAGCCCCTGCTCGAGAACCTCACCCGCTGCGTCATCGAGATTCTCGCCGGTGCTCGCGACCTCGAGCAGATCGGCCGATGGGTCAGCGACGACGTCTATCGTCATCTTCTCAAGCGCGTCGTAATCTCGACGCGCGCACGCCAGGCGACCGGCCGCGCCGCGACCCGCCCCACCTTCACCATCGGATCCACCACCATCAGCGAACCACGCGACGGCGTTGTCGAGGCGGTCGTCATCGTTCGCGGCCGAGCACGCACCCGCGCTGTCGCCGTGCGCCTCGAAGGGCTCGACCGCCGTTGGCGGGCCACCGCCGTCAACGTTCTCTAAGGGGTCTTCGGCAACCAGTACTCGCCAAGCCACTCGAGAAACTGCTGGGCCTCGTTCTCTGCGTGCTCGAGGCGGGCGCGGCCCGTGCGGCCGAAGAAGTCCTCGAAACCCTCGAGCTCTTTGACCGACTCGTCGTCGAGCGGCCGAAAGCCCATCGTCCACTCGGGAAACTGACGCTCGGTGACCTGCTTCTCACGCACCTTCTGCAGGATGCGGTGGCGGGGATCCGCGGCGATGATGTCGTACCAGAAGTTGACCCGCTCATCCGGTCCCTCGAGAATCTGGATGAAGCGGCCACCGTGGTAGATCAGCGCACCGGTCAGCCCGTCGCGCGAGTTGTTGCGACGGGACTGCACCAGAATCTCGGCGATGTGCTCATCAGAGACGGGACCGGTAGCGGCACTTACGTAAGCAATCGACAGCACAGAAAACCCCCCAAGTTCATTCGACGGTATCAACTGCGCCGGATGCCCTCGAGGGGTTGACTGCTCATGAAGATTACTTCTTGCGCTTCTCCTGCGCGCGACGCTGGGCCCGGTTGACCGGGGCGGGAGCCGCCGGACCGGTCTTCTGGCCGAAAGCGCCCGTGCCGGAACCAGACCCAGAACCCGAACCCTGCTGTGCGGCCGGAGCGGCCGGCTGCTGCGGGGTGCGGAAGGCCGACTCTGCGGCGGCCTGCTGCTGCGCGGCGCGTGCGGTAGCCGCCTGCTCGAGCTGGCCCTTCTGGTTGCGCACCTCGACACCGCCGGCGGCATCCGCCGAGGGGGCGGAGTAGCTGAGCGCGTTCGCCGGCTGGGTTGGCTGCTGCAGACCGCGGGCGGCGACAGCGTTGCCGCCGGTCACCTCGACCTCGAGGTTGAACAGGAACCCGACCGACTCCTCGCGAATCTGGCCCATCATGTTCTGGTACAGCGCGAAGCCCTCGCGCTGGTACTCGACGAGCGGGTCGCGCTGCGCCATGGCGCGCAGGCCGATGCCGTCTTTCAGGTAGTCCATCTCATAGAGGTGGTCACGCCAGCGACGGTCGATGACCGAGAGCACAACGCGGCGCTCGAGCTCGCGCATGGCGGGCTCGCCGAGGCTCTTCTCGCGGTTGGCGTAGGCCAGCTTCGCGTCGCTAAGGATCTCCTTCTTGAGGAAGGCCTCGGTGATGCGACCGCGGGTTCCCGCCTCGGTGAGCACCTCATCCACGGTGATCGAGATCGGGTAGATGGTCTTGAGCTCGGTCCACAGGGCGTCGAAGTCCCAGTCGTCGCTGTGGCCCTCGGCGGTGTGCACGTCGATGATCTCGGTGATGACGTCCTCGAGGAACCGCGCGACGCGGTCCTGCAGGTCGTCACCCTCGAGGATGTGGCGGCGGTCGGCATAGATGGCCTCGCGCTGGCGGTTGAGAACGTCGTCGTACTTGAGAACGTTCTTGCGAATCTCGGCGTTGCGGCCCTCGACCTGCGACTGGGCAGAGCGGATGGCACGCGAGACAGTCTTCGACTCTATGGCGAGGTCGTCGGGGCTGCGGCTCATCAGCGCCTCAGCGGCCCCCGAGTTGAACAGTCGCATGAGGTCGTCCTGCAGCGACAGGTAGAAGCGGCTCTCGCCCGGGTCACCCTGGCGACCGGAGCGACCGCGCAGCTGGTTGTCGATGCGGCGTGACTCGTGGCGCTCGGTGCCGAGCACGTACAGGCCGCCGACCGCCGTGACCTTGTCAGCCTCGGCCTGCACCTCTTTCTTGACCTGTGCGAAGACCTTGTCCCATGCGGCCTCGTACTCATCCGGCGTCTCAGTCGGGTTGAGACCCTGGTTGTTGAGGTTGGCGGTGGCCAAGAACTCGGCGTTACCGCCGAGCATGACGTCGGTGCCTCGTCCAGCCATGTTGGTGGCGACGGTGACCGAACCGAGACGACCCGCCTGAGCAACGATCGCGGCCTCGCGCGCGTGGTTCTTCGCGTTGAGAACCTCGTGCTTCACGCCACGGCGGGCGAGCATCTTCGAGAGCAGCTCGCTCTTCTCGACGCTGGTCGTTCCCACGAGAACCGGCTGGCCGGTTGCGTGGCGGCCGACGATGTCTTCGACGACCTGCTCGAACTTGGCCTTCTCGCTCTTGTAGACGAGGTCAGGCTGGTCTTTGCGCAGCATCGGCCGGTTGGTCGGAATCGGCACGACACCGAGCTTGTAGGTCGCCATGAACTCGGCGGCCTCGGTCTCGGCGGTACCGGTCATGCCGCTGAGCTTCTTGTATAGGCGGAAGTAGTTCTGCAGGGTGACCGTGGCGAGGGTCTGGTTCTCGGCCTTGACCGTCACACCCTCCTTGGCCTCGATCGCCTGGTGGATTCCCTCGTTGTAGCGGCGGCCCATGAGAATGCGGCCGGTGTGCTCGTCCACGATGAGCACCTCGCCGTTCATGACGACGTAGTCCTTGTCTTTCTTGAACAGGGCCTTGGCCTTGATCGAGTTGTTGAGGAACGAGATGAGCGGGGTGTTGGCCGACTCGTAGAGGTTGTCGATGCCTAGGTAGTCCTCGACCTTCTCGATGCCGGGCTCGAGCACGCCGACGGTGCGCTTCTTCTCGTCAACCTCGAAGTCGACGTCGGGGATCAGCTTGTTGGCGAGGTTCGCGAACTCGGCGAACCAGCGGTTGGCCTCGCCCGAGGCCGGGCCCGAGATGATGAGCGGGGTGCGCGCCTCGTCGATGAGGATCGAGTCGACCTCGTCGACGACGGCGAAGTAGTGGCCGCGCTGCACCATGTCCTGGGCCTGCCAGGCCATGTTGTCGCGGAGGTAGTCGAAGCCGAACTCGTTGTTCGTGCCGTAGGTGATGTCGCACGCGTACTGCGCTCGACGCTCTTCGGGAGTCTGCCCGCTGAGAATTACACCGGTCGTCATGCCGAGGGCGCGGAAGACGCGGCCCATCAGCTCGGACTGGTAGCTGGCGAGGTAGTCGTTGACCGTGATGACGTGCACGCCGCGCGATGCGATGGCGTTGAGGTAGGCGGGAAGGGTCGCGACGAGGGTCTTGCCCTCACCGGTTTTCATCTCGGCGATGTTGCCGAGGTGCAGGGCAGCGCCACCCATGAGCTGCACGTCGAAGTGCCGCATGCCCAGGGTGCGGGATGCCGCCTCGCGAACCGCAGCGAAGGCCTCGGGCAGCAGGTCGTCGAGTGACTCCCCCGCGGCATAGCGCTCGCGCAGCTCGACGGTCTCGTTCTTGAGCTCCTCGTCGGTCAGCTCGCTGAAGTCGTCGGCCAGGTGGTCGACCGCCTCGGCGTAGTGCTTGAGACGGCGAAGAAGTCGACCTTCGCCTACACGAAGAGCGCGTTCAAGAACGTTGGCCACGGGTTACTCCACAACTGTTTGTCGGTTGGGGCACAGCATCGTGACCCGGTTGTTACCAGCGTTTATGCTACCAACGCACCGGGTCACGAAACTGTGCTTAGCCCTACCGGCCCGACTTGCGCTTTGCGCTCCCCGCGAACTCGGGCAGGTCGTCGTACTGCTCGTCGAGTCCGATGACGCCGTAGTCCCAGCCCTTGCGGCGGTAGACGACGCTCGGGCGGTGCGTCTCTGCGTCGATGAAGAGGTAGAAGTCGTGGCCGACCAGCTCCATGTTGTAGAGCGCGTCATCCACGGTCATTGCTGAGGCAGCGAACACCTTCGTGCGGATGACGACGGGGCTGTATGCCTCCTCTTCCTCGGCAATCTGCTCGGCCGTCGGCAGCGGAACGGAACCGGTGCTGACCGCCTCGATCACGGCGGGGCTCGCGGGTGTCAGCCCCATCCGGCTGAATCCGTCGGCGGTGGCGTCGTGCAGCGAGGTCGGGCGGTGCTTGCCCCGGTGAACCTTGCCGCGGTCCTTCGCCTGGCGAACCCGCTCGATGAGCTTGTCGAGGGCAAGGTCGAAGGCGACGTACTTGTCGCTGTTGGCGGCTTCGGCGCGCACGAGCGGCCCCGGTCCGATGAGGGTGAGCTCGACTCGATCATCACCACTCGACCCGCGGGTCTCATGATGCCGTGACACCTTTATCTCGAAGGCGATGGCCTTCTCTGCGAGATGGGCGACCTTCTCGGCCTTCTCGGTGGCGTACTCCCGAAAGCGATCAGTGACCCCTAGGTTGCGTGCGGTAACGGTGATTTCCACGTCGACCTCCCAGCCTAAAAAGCGCCGGGTCGCCCTTCAGGCGTCCCAGTGTTTCGCGCCTTTTCGCCAACCGTAGTCCCGTCTGTTGGCAATGTCACGAAAGTGTCACGGTGTCGCGGGCAACCCCCAGAGTCTTCATCGGGAACGCTCAAAATACCGGGGCGTTGCCGCGAGGGTGATGGCCTCGACGACCTCCCCACCCGCCGCACGGATGGCCCGGGCCGCCTCATCGAGGGTGGAGCCGGTGGTCATGATGTCGTCTGCGATCGCGAGCCGACGCCCTGCGAGCGACCCCGTCGCGCGCAGGGACCCCGCTCGGTTGCGGGCACGTTCGACCTCGCCGAGCGACTTCTGCACGCTCGTCGCCCGGGTCACCCTCAGCGCTCGAGTACTTGCCGGCAGCAGCAGGCGGACGGGGTCGTAGCCGCGACGTCGAAACGCCTGCCGCGAGGGCGGAATCGCGACGAGGGTGAGGGCCGGGTCGAGCAGCGGGGTGAGCGTCTTTCGGAGGGCCCTGGCGACATCCGTTCTGTTGTGATCTTTGAGGGCGAGCAGCAGCGTTCTCGGCACGCCTTCGTAGCGAAGGGCGCTGCGTACCGGCAGGCCGCCCGGGGTGCGAGTCTCAATGACCGGCCCCGAGAGCGCGAGCAGGCAGACGGCGCAGACCGAGCGGTCGGGAGCGCCGCAGCCGGCGCAGTCCACGGGGAAGAGCACGGCGAGCGCGTCGAGTAGGGCAGGGTGCATGACTGATGGCAGCACGCCGCTTCACACCGACGGGCGCGAATGCGGAAGTTGTGAATTACTGCTGCGTCGCGAGGAATGTGACGGTGGTGCCGGTGTCGGCCCAGCCGTTGCCGCGGGGGCGGTAGATGTCGCCCGCGCTGGTGACGACGCGAATACCGTCGGCGCCGTTGCCGCCCGTGATTGTCACGCCGTCAGTGACGCGGCCAAGGCTCGTGCTGGGGCCCCCCAGTTGGTAGGAGGTCACCACCGACTGGTCGTCGTCGTCGGGGATCGTCAGCGTGGCAATGGTGTTGCCGTCAACCCAGGTGGCGTCGAGAGCGGTCGACGACTGGTCAATCGGCAGCGAGAGCAGAGGTCCGAGACCGGTAGGCACACCGTCGGTGCGGATGATGCCCGCAACCGACAGGCGGGGCCCGAGCGTCGTAGACGAGAGCAGCAGCACCCGCGAGCCGTCGCGAGAGATGCTGAACGACGTCGCCTGCATGCCCGCGAACTGCGGGGCATTGATCGGGTAGGCGTTGCCGTCGTCATCGTGGGCAACGAGTGCGGCGGCGTCACTCGCCGGCACTGTCCAGACAAAGCCGGAGTTGTCGAGGGCCGGCGCGAGAAGGCCCGCCCGCGTGTCAACTTGGACCGCCTTGGCGTTGTTGGCGAACACCAGCCACGCGCCCGTGGGCGTCTGCACCGCGGCGATAGCGCCGTTGCGACTCAGCGTCGCATCCGTGGCGTCGAGCCCGATCACCTCGGTCGATACTCCGGCGAGCGCTCCGACCGCGCCGCTCGACTTGAGAAAGCCGAAGACGTCGTCCTGCCGGGCGAGTAGCTGGTCCTGCACAGAGAGCTCGACGGTCTCGGGCGCGGGGGCGCCATCCTGCTCCTCCAGAGTCACCCCCGGAGCGGTGATGACAACGCTCGACACATTTCCGATCGTCGCCCGCAGCTGCTGGCGCATGAGCTCCACCTGCTCGGGGCTGGCCTCGAGCACCTCGTCTGACAGGGCTACGGTTGCCACGCCCGACTCCACCACGACTCTCGAGTCGAGTTTCGTACCCGCCGGGAAGTAGGTGTTCGTCACTCCCTCCCGCAGCCATGCCGCCTGCCCCTCGAGCAGCGTGCGAACCACCGTCGTCGCGAGCAGCGTCGTCTTGGGGAACCAGCGAAGGTCGGGCACGAGATAGGTGCCGGTGGCATCGTAGAAGTAGAGCGGATGCGCCTCGAAGACCGCGTTGAAGCTCTCGCGGCTGAGCACGATGCCCGGTGGAGCCGACGCGATGCGCCACTGGTCGTTCTCGTCCTGCACGAAGGTGAAGTCGAGCACCTGCGTGGCCGGCTGGTCCTCGATGTACTGGCCGTTCTCATCCACGTGGGCAGCGCTGGTCAGGGTGAAGCTCTGAGCCGTGTCTGACTCCGTGCGCGGCTGCCCGATGCCGGTGCGAATCTGAGTGATCTTGTTCGGGTCCCACTCGTCGCGAATGCTCTCGGCGAGGTACGACCGGGCGACGGAGTAGTCGTTCTGCGGGTTCGTCGCGGCGCTGATGAAGCCGAGCATGATCTCGGTCTGCGTCGCCCCGGTCAGCGGGCCGCCGGGGTTGTACGCGACGTCAATGTCGGCACCCGCGTCGATGATCGATCCGGCCTCGACCGGGCCGCTCGCCGGCACGCCACCGCATCCGGCGAGGGCCAGTGCCGCCACGACGATGCCCGCCCAGCGCGCTCTCACGATGACTCCGACTCGTCGGGCGGCAGCTCAAGCGGGCTGGAGGTCAGCGTCGCCCCGCGGCGGCGCGGAAGCGTCAGCCGGAAGCACGAGCCCTCCCCCGGCGCAGACCAGACCTCAAGCCAGCCGCCGTGCAGCGCGGCGTCCTCGAGCGAGATGGCGAGGCCGAGACCGGTGCCGCCGGTGACGCGCTGGCGGCTCGGATCAGCCCGCCAGAAGCGATCGAACACGCGCTCGACACTGGCCGGGGTCATTCCGACACCGTAGTCGCGCACGGCGATCGCCACCGCATCCGTGTCGCTGTCAACGTAGATGACGATCGGCTTGCCCTCTCCGTGGTCGATGGCGTTGCCGAGCAGGTTCTGCAGGATACGACGGATGCGGCGGGCGTCGAGCTCCGCCTCGAAGTAGCCACCGGGGGCGACTAGTCGCAGCTCAGAGCCCTTCGACTCGCTGAGAGTCGTCATAGCCTCGATCGCGTCCTCCACGAGGCGCACGATACTGGTCGGCTCCACCTCCATGTCGACGGCGCCGGCGTCGTACCGGCTCATCTCGAGCAGGTCGGCGAGCAGCGTCTCGAAGCGCTCGATCTGCGTGTGCAGCAGCTCGGCGGTGCGCTCGGTCGCCGGCGGAAAGGTGGCGCGCTGGTCATAGAGCACGTCGCCGGCGAGGCGGATGGTGGTGAGCGGTGTGCGCAGCTCGTGCGAGACGTCGCTGACGAAGCGCTGCTGCACCTGGCTGAGTGCGGCAAGCCGGGTGATCTGCTGCTGCAGGCTCGCGGCCATGCCGTTGAACGACCGCGCGAGGGTCGCGATGACGTCTTCGCCCTTCTCGGGGATGCGCACCTCCAGCTCGCCCGCGGCCAGCCGCTCGCTCGTCTCGGCAGCTAGCCGCACCGGCCCAACCACCAGGCGCACAACGATGAAGGTGACCGCGCCGATGAGCACGATGAGGGCGAGCCCGCCGAGCAGCAGCGTCTGCTGAATGAAGGCGAGGTTCGCCTCGGTGTCGCTGAGGTCGTAGACGAGGTAGAGCTCAAACCCCAACTGGTCAGGCACCGTCAGCTGCGACCCGACCACCAGCCCGGGTGCCGACCGGCCGTCGGCGGTCTTGACCGTCACCGACTGGGAGAAGCTGCGGCGCTCGTCGCTCGCGGCGACCTGAGCGCGCAGCGCTGGGCTGATGAGCATGGCCTGCGAACCCGACGTGCGGTCAACCGGGGTGATCGGCCCCGCCTGCCCCGGCGTACGCAGGATCGCGATGGTCACCGGGGTGGAGGCCGTCTGGTTGGCTGCCGCGAGCGCGAGGCCCATGACGCTGTCTAGATCGACCGATTCGGTGTCCTCCACCGCGTCGAAGCGCCCCTGCGCGGCGAGGGTCGCACGCGCGGACGACTCGAGGGCTGCCTCCCGACGGCTGTCGAACAGGTTGTTACCAACGCTGAACGACATGTACCCACCGATGATGCCGACCGTCAGCGACGACAGGATGACCGTGATCGCCACCGTGCGCAGCTGCAGCGACGAGCGCCACAGCCGGCCGAGGGTGCGCAGCCAGTCACGCCAGTCGAAATAGCGCATGCCGAATCAGCTGGCGCTGCCCGCCCGGTAGCCGACGCCGCGAACCGTCATCACGATGCGCGGGTTGTCGGGGTCGGTCTCGACCTTCGCCCGCAGGCGCTGCACATGCACGTTCACCAGGCGCGTGTCGGCCTTGTAGTGGTAGCCCCACACCTGCTCGAGCAGCATCTCGCGGGTGAACACCTGCGAGGGCTTGAGGGCGAGGGCTAGCAGCAGCTCGAACTCGAGGGGGGTGAGGTTGATGAGCTCGTCGCCGCGGCGAACCTCGTGCCCCGCGACGTCGAGAGTGAGGTCGCCGACGGTGAGGCTCCCGGTCTCGGCAGCCGGGGCGGGGCGCAGACGCGTGCGAATGCGAGCAACGAGCTCTTTGGGGTTGAACGGCTTGACGATGTAATCGTCGGCGCCGCTTTCTAGGCCTTTGACGACATCCGTTGGGTCGCTTTTTGCCGTGAGCATGATGATCGGGACTCCCGACTCCTCACGGATGCGCGAGCACACCTCGATGCCATCCATACCCGGCAGCATGAGGTCGAGCAGCACCAGGTCAGGGCGCGCGCTGTGGAAGGCGGCGACCGCCTCAGAGCCGTCGGCACAGAATGACGGCTCGAAGCCCTCTGCGCGCAGAACGATGCCGATCATTTCCGCGAGAGCGGTGTCGTCATCGACTACCAGAACCTTGGCGTTCATAGGCCTCTTCGTTGTCGTGGAGCTTTCGCATAAGAGTAGCCGAGTGTGAAAGCATGAGGTCGAGCAGCGCTCGCTTTCAGCACAGGAGGCTTCACCGGTGACCGACAACCAGAACTGGCAGCCGCCTGTCGCCTCCGTTTCCGGTGCCGGCCCGACCCCCTGGGCCGCCCCCGCAGCTCCCCCGCCCGGCCCCCAGCAAGCGCCCGCCTGGCAGCAGCAGCCACCGGCAACTGGCTGGACACCGCCGCCGAAGCCAGGGCTGATTCCCCTGCACCCGCTGTCATTCGGCACCATCATCGGGTCGTCATTTCGCGTGATGCGCCGCAATCCCGGCCCGACCTTCGGCCTCGCGCTGCTGCTGTACGGCGTCGTCACCATCGTCTACGTTGGCTTGGTCGCCCTGCTCCTCGGCAACCTGTTCAGCCGCCTGTCAACCGCGAGCTACGACGACACCAACGACATCGCCTCTGGCGGGATCGGGCTCATTGCGCTGTCGACGTTGGTGCCAACCTCGCTCGCGCTCATCGCCACGGCGGTGCTGCAGGGCATCATCTCGCTCGAGGTCTCGCGCGCAACACTCGGCGAGAAGCTCAAGCTGCGCGGGCTCTGGCGGCTCGCGAAGGGGCGCATCGGGGTCATGGTGCTGTGGGCACTGCTGCTTGGCGGCGCCCTCGTCATCTTCGTTCTCCTGTCGTCTCTGGTGACCGGCCTCATCTTCGCCGGAGGGGCCAGCAGCACAGTCGGCACGGATGCGACGGGCGCCATCATCGGCGCGCTGCTGCTGACGCTGCTGCTTGGCCTCGTCTTCGGCGCGGTCGGTGCGTGGCTCGGCATCAAGACCTCCCTCGTGCCCAGCATCGTCATGCTCGAGCGACTCGGGCTGTTCGCGTCGATCCGTCGCTCGTGGCAGCTCACCCGCGGCAGCTTCTGGCGCACCCTCGGTGTGCAGCTGCTCATCGGCGTCATCATCTACGCGGCGACCTACATCGTCTCCATTCCGATCACTGTCATCGGCAGCATCGTCGCGGTCATCATTAACCCCAACGGCGATGAGACCGCCCTTATCTGGACCTTCGGCATCATGTACCTCGTCGTCGGCATCGTGACGGTGGTCGTCGGGGCGATCGGGCTCGTCATGCAGTCCGCCTCGCTCGCGCTGGTGTACGTCGACATTCGCATGCGCAAAGAGGGTCTCGACCTTGAACTACTGCGCTACGTCGAGGCCAAGCAGGCCGGTGCAGCCGGGGTCGAGAACCCCTACCTTCGCCTTCAGGGCGTCAGCACCCCCGCCCCCTCGCAGTCGGGCTCACCCTGGGCATGATCTTCTTTCCCTTCGACGTTCCCGTCGACCCGGATCGCCCTGAGGCGCGCCGACTGCTCGCTGAGGAACTCGCCAAACAGGAGTACCAGGCGGCCAAGCCGACCTGGTGGGATCAGCTGCTCGGGCAGTTCACCGACTGGATCAACTCCCTCGAGTTCGGTGGCTCCGAGGGGCCGCCCGCCTTCGGCATGCTCGTGCTGCTCATCGTCATCGCGGTGCTGCTGCTCATCGCCTTCCTCATCTTCGGTTTGCCGCGCCTCAACCGGCGCAGCACGGTGACAGGGTCGCTCTTCGGCGACGACGACGCCCGAACCGCGGCGCAGATTCGCGCGGCGGGCGAGGCTGCTGCCGCGCGCGGTGACTACACGCTCGCGATCGCCGAGATGTACCGCTCGATCGCCCGCGGGCTCGCCGAGCGCACCGTGCTCACCACGAGCCCGGGAACAACAGCGCACGATTTTGCCCGAAGGGCTGGTTCCGCGTTTCCCACGCATGCATCCGATCTCGCAAACAGCGCGATCGCCTTCGACGAGGTGCGCTACCTCGGCGGCGAGGGCACCCGTGACCAGTACGAGATGGTCGAGAGGCTCGAGCGTCAGTTGCGCGCAGCGAAGCCGACAGCGCTCGAGGCGGTGAGCTCGTGAGCGACAACATGCAGGTCGTGCTGACTCCGACCGTCGGCCGGTTGGCCCGCCGCTCGCTGATCTGGGTCACGATTATCGTGATCATCATCGTCATCGCCGCAGTCGGCCTCGCCCTCTCGCAGAGCGGCCAGAACACCGCGATCCTGGCGGCCGACAATGCGACGCCCACCGGCGGCAAGGCGCTCATCGAGGTGCTGCGGCACGAGGGCGTCACAGTCATCGTCGCTGACTCGCTAGAAGAGGCGACGGATGCGGTGCGCGACCCCGCCAGCACCACCCTTCTTCTCTTCGACGCCTCCTTCTACCTCGACGCACAGCAAACCGAACGCGCGCTGCAGCTCGCCGACACCACCGTCGTGCTGCAGCCCACCTACGAGGCCCTCACCACGATCTCGCCCGACCTCGCGCTCGCCGGCTACACGAGCGGCACCCGCGACGCCGACTGCGACGTGCCCGCAGCCGAGACCGCAGAGCAGATCACGACGACCGGCGACGGCTACCGCATCCTCGCCGGCGACGCCGAGGGCTGCTTCGCCGACGACGACGTGGTCTCACTCGTGCAGGTCGATGGCTACACGGTGCTCGGCGCGGCCGACGCGCTCACCAACGGCGAGATTCTCTCTGAGGGCAACGCGGCTCTCGGCCTCAACCTGCTTGGCGCGAACGACACCCTCGTGTGGTACCTGCCCACCGCCAAGGACTACGACACGGAGGTTGCCACCGCCAGCGAGCTCAGCCCGCCGTGGGTGCTGCCCGTGACCCTCACCCTCTTCCTCGTCGGCCTCGCGGCGATCCTCTGGCGCGGGCGCCGTCTCGGCCCGCTCATCGTCGAGAACCTGCCCGTCACCGTCAAGGCGAGCGAGACCATGCAGGGACGGGCACGCCTCTACGAGAAGGCCAACGCGCGCCTGCACACCCTCGACTCACTGCGTATCGGCACGATCGCACGCCTCGCCGCCCTCTGCGGGCTGCCCGTGCTTGCAACGGTGGATGAGGTGATCGCGACCTCGGCGGGCATAGCCGGACTCGATCCGTCCTCTGTTCGCCTGCTGCTGGTCGACGCGCAGCCCACGACCGACAGCGACCTCGTGCAACTCAGCGACAAGCTGCTCGTGCTTGAGCAGACGGTCGCCCATCGACTTCGGCCACACTAATGACCATCCCTATCGAAGAGAGACGCGAATGACCTCAGAAGCCCAGCTGCGCGACGCATTCACCAATGTGCGCACCGAGGTCGGCAAGGCCGTCGTCGGCCAGGACGCCGCCATCACCGGACTCATGATCGCGCTGCTCGCGGGCGGCCACGTGCTGCTCGAGGGCGTGCCCGGCGTCGCCAAGACCCTGCTCGTGCGCACGCTCAGCCACACACTCAAGCTCGAGACGAAGCGCGTGCAGTTCACGCCCGACCTCATGCCCGGTGACGTCACTGGCTCGCTCGTCTACGACTCGAAGGCCGGCGAGTTCGAGTTTCGCGAGGGACCGGTGTTCACCAACATCCTGCTCGCCGACGAGATCAACCGCACACCCCCGAAGACCCAGAGCGCCCTGCTCGAGGCCATGGAGGAGCGCCAGGTATCGGTCGACGGCGAGACCCGCCCCCTGCCCGTGCCCTTCATGGTCTGCGCAACGATGAACCCCGTCGAGTACGAGGGCACCTATACGCTGCCCGAGGCGCAGCTCGACCGCTTCCTGCTCAAGCTCACCCTCGACCTTCCCGAGCGCGACGACGAGGTCGAGGTGCTTCGCCGCCACGCCGCTGGCTTCAACCCGCGCAACCTCGAGGCGGCCGGCGTCACCCCGGTGCTCGACGCCGCCCAGCTTGCCGAGGCCCAGGCGGCCGCAGCAAACGTCGGATCCAGCGCGGATGTGGTCGGCTACGCGGTCGACCTCGCCCGCGGCACCCGACAGTCCCCCAGCGTCAAGCTCGGAGTGAGCCCCCGCGGCACGACGGCCCTGCTCGCCGCGAGCAAGGCCTGGGCATGGCTTAACGGGTCGAGCGCCATCACCCCGGATCATGTGCAGGCCATGGCGCTGCCCGTGCTGCGCCACCGCATCCAGCTGCGCCCCGAAGCCGAGCTCGAGGGCGTCACGTCGGATGCGATCCTTCGCTCGATCCTGCAGCAGGTGCAGGTGCCGATCTAAGTGGCAATCTCTGGCAGGTTCGTCATCTTCGTGGCGTTCGGCATCGTGCCGATCGTCTACTTCAACGACCCCGGGGTCGTGGGCTGGTGGCTGCTGATCCTGCTCGCGCTGTGCATCGTCGACCTCGCGATTGCGGGCTCGCCCAGAAAGCTCGCGCTGCAGCGCGAGCTGCCGGGGGCGCTTCGACTCGGCGAGTCGACATCCGCCCGTCTTCTGATCACGAACGCCGGGCGACGTCGGGTTCGTGGCATCGTGCGGGATGGCTGGCAGCCCTCCGCCGGGGCTGGGCCTCGCACGCAGAAGCTCTCGGTTCCGGCCGGCGAACGGCGCGCCATCGTGACCGCTCTGACACCGTTCCGCCGCGGCGAGCGCCGGGCGCACCACGTGACCGTGCGGTCGTTTGGCCCCCTCGGCCTCATTGCTCGGCAGGCGAGCATCGCGGCCCCCGGCGCCATCAAGGTGCTTCCCCCCTTCAACGCCCGCAAGCACCTGCCCTCGCGGCTTGCCCGGCTGCGTGAGCTCGACGGCGCCTCCAGTGTCATGGTGCGCGGCCAGGGCACCGAGTTCGACAGCCTGCGCGATTACGTTCGCGGCGACGACGTGCGCTCGATCGACTGGCGGGCGACTGCTCGGCGCAAAGATCTCGTGGTGCGCACCTGGCGCCCCGAGCGCGACCGCCGTGTCGTCATCGTCATCGACTCCGGACGCACCTCGGCCGCCCGCATCGACAACGAGCCGCGCCTCGACACCGCCTTCGAGTCGGCGCTGCTGCTTGCCGCCCTTGCGACCAAGGCGGGCGACCGCGTCGACCTCGTCATCTACGACCGCCGGGTGCGCGGACGCGTGCAGGGAGCCAGCGGGCCCGAGCTGCTCAACCGCATGGTCAACTCGATGGCCACCGTCGATCCGGAGCTGATCGAGATGGACTGGACTGTCGTGCCCGGCCTCGTGCGCTCCATCACCTCCAGCCGCGCGCTCGTCGTGCTTTGCACCTCCATCGATGCACCCGGTGCCAGCCGCGGTCTGCTGACCGCGCTGCCCGAGCTGTCGAAGAAGCACCTCGTCGTCGTCTCGTCGGTGACCGACCCGTCCGTTCTCGCGACCGCGGCGCTGCGATCCGACCGGCGCGAGGTCTATCTCGCGGCCGCCGCAGAGCGCGCGCTGCTCGACCAAGCTCGCGTCAGCGCGGCCATTCGGCAGTCGGGCGCGGATGTCGTCACCGGCGCCCCCGCCGACCTGCCGCCCGCGCTCGCCGACCGCTACATTGCGCTCAAAGCCGCTGGCCGCTTGTAACTGCCCCCTGCCGCTCCGCTAACTTGGGGGCATGGCTAAAGTAACCGCAGAACCTACTGCCCCCGCTACCCCGTCCCTCATGTCAGCCCTCGTCGCGGAGGCTTTCGGAACGTTCATCCTCGTCTTCGGCACCATCGGCACCGCGATCTTCTTCGCGCCGACCCAGGGCGCACTGCCCGTTGCCCTCGCGATCGGCCTCTCGGTCTTCGTCGGCGTCTCGGCCTTCGGCCACATCTCGGGCGGCCACTTCAACCCGGCAGTGACCCTCGGCCTCGCCCTCGCCGGTCGCACCGGCTGGAGCCGCGTCTGGCAGTACGTCGTCGCACAGATTGTCGGCGGTGTCGTCGCGTCCAGCATCCTGTACCTCATCGCGAGCGGTGGCCCCAAGAGCTTCGCCGCGGATGCCGCCGAAGGTGGCTTCGCCTCGAACGGCTTCGGCGACCACTCCCCCGCCGGGTTCGGCCTTCTCGCTGTCATCATCACCGAGGTCGTGCTGACCGCGATCTTCCTGTTCGTGATCCTCTCGGTCACCGACGGGCGCAACACGCCGATCATCCCCGCGCTCGTCATCGGCCTCACCCTCACCCTGCTGCACCTTGTGGCAATCCCCATCAGCAACGCGTCCTTCAACCCAGCCCGCTCGATCGCGACCGCCATCTACGGCGGACCGGATGCCCTCGCCCAGCTGATCGTCTTCATCGTCGCGCCCCTGCTCGGCGCCGCAATCGCCGGCGTCACGTACAAGCTGCTGTTCGACCGCGAGCTCTCCACCGCCGTCTAGTCAGTCGCTCGCAGAGACGGCCGTCAGCACACGCTGGCGGCCGTTCTCATTTGCAGCGATATAGTTCGATCGTGCTACCCGACTGGAACACAATGGAGCCCGCGGTAGCGGCGACATTGGCCCAGATTGTGCCCGTGCTGTTCTTAACCATGCTCTTCGAAGTCCGGCTTCGGCCGAAAACTGAGTCGAGCGTCCTAGGGGTCGTCTTTGGCTTTCTCGGCAACCTAGCGGTAGCCGTCGGTTGCATCGTCCTCGAATTCTCCCTTCTAGGAATTGTGCAATCCAACTCTCCGGCGACCGAAGCCAACTGGGTTTGGACTGGAGGCGTTGTTCTATTTTCTGTCGTTGTTTTTCGGTGGACTGCCACCACGGCGTTCATCCGTTTCGCCGCCAGCACTCAGTTTGCGAGGACGTTCGGGAGAAGCGCAGTCGAAAGCGCTTCAATATCTCTCAGCTTGTTCCGAGAGATGGGAACAGTAATGCGGACTTTGCTCTCACCGTCCCAGTTATTTGCCGACTTCGCGGAACATTTGGGAAAGGCCCTGGCTGTCTTGGCAGGGGGGTTCATGGAGGCCCTGGCAGATATTGGAACTGCTCTGCTGGCTCTAATCGGGGTTCGTCCGTCAAGAAGGAGTCCCGGTTCAACTGCATCCTCTCGTGTGCTTCGACGCCGAGCGTCGACGTCTTCCACCCGGCGATCGTTTCTCCAAAAAAAGCGACGCCGGAACCGGCCCCCGGGCGACTAGCCGCTAGCCGGCGACGATCTGCTTCGCCCCGGCCTCGAACTCGTCGAGGTCGCCGGTCTCGCCCGCGCGGTACGCTCGCCCACCCAGAATCCACTGGTACGCGAGGAAAGCCAGCAGCGCGATCGTGCCGATGCCGATCTTGATGGGCCACGGCCACTCCTGCCGGGTGACGAAGCCCTCGATGATGCCGCTGACGAAGAGCGACATCACCAGCCCAATGGCAACGGTGATGAGCGACCGTCCGCCCGCGGCGAGGGAGGCCGCGCGGGTCTGCGCCCCCGGCGACACCCACGACCAGAAGATCGCGAGCCCCGCGGCTCCCGCGACGAAGATGGAGTACAGCTCCAGCTGGCCGTGCGGTGAGATGTAGAGGAAGAAGACATCCAGCCGGTCGTATTCGTTCATGACGGCCGCGATCTGGCCCATGCTCGCCGCGTTGCTGAAGATGATGTAGATCGGGTAGATGCCGGTGACGCCGAAGGCCACGCACTGGGCGGCGAGCCAGGCGTTGTTGGTCCACACGAAGCTGGTGAATGACGTGCCAGAGTGGTCTGAGTAGTAGCTGACGAAGTCTTCCTTCGCGTACTGCTCGAGCTGGCTCGCTGACCCGATGGTCGCGAGCACCCGCGGGTCGTTCGTCGCCCACACGTAGTAGAGAACCGCGATGATGATGGTCGCGAGAGTCATGGCGAGGCTCAACCAGCGGATGCGGTACAGCGCCGCCGGAATCGCCCGAAGAAAGAAGGCGGGCATTCTGCTGAGCACGTTGGCCGGAGTTCCGGTGAATCGCAGCCGCGCCCGAGAGAGGTAAAGCGACAGCCGGTCGCCCTGCACCGACTGCCCTGCGGTGCTGCGGATGGCGCTGAGCTGGGCTGCACCGGCCTGGTAGCGGTCGATGAGCTCGTCGGCCTCGGTGCCGGTGAAGCGTCCCTTCTTGCCGAGCTTGGCAAGGCGCTCCCACTCATCGCGATGTGCGGCTGTGTATGCGTCGATATCCATCTGATTAGATGATGGCATGGCCACGCTCTCCTCCACAGACTCGGTGGAGTACGAGGAGCAGAATGACGAGCTCATCACCGGCGAGGCGGTCGCCCTCGACCTGCGGGCGGCCGGGTTTATCCTGCGTGCGGGCGGCGCCGCGATCGACTTCATCGTCTACTTTGGCGGCTACTTCCTCGGCCTGTTCGTCTTCTCCATCGCCGCGCAGAGCGCCGGGCTCGACGACGCGCTGGTGAGGGCAATCAGCGTTGCCGGGCTTGTGCTGTTCATCCTGGTGATCCCCGTGACCGTCGAGCTGCTGTCGCACGGCAAGTCCCTCGGCAAGCTTGCGGTCGGTGCCCGCATCGTGCGCGACGATGGCGGCGCGATCGGGCTTCGCCACGCGGCTATTCGCGGTGTTGTCGCCGTGCTTGAGGTCTACATGACCCTTGGCGGCGGGGCGCTGCTGATCGGACTCCTCAACGGCCGGGCGAAGCGCCTCGGCGACCTGCTCGCCGGCACCTACAGCCAGCACGAGCGCATCCCCCTCATCGTCACCCCCGTGTACGGCGTGCCGACGCCGCTCATCGAATGGTCGAAGACCGCCGACGTGGCCCGCATGCCCGACGCGCTCTCGCGTCGCATCGCCCACTACCTCACGCAGGCCCGGGGGCTCAGCCCCGAGACGCGCGTGCGCCTCGGGCGCGAGCTGGCGAACGAGGCCTCGATCTACGTCTCCCCGCTTCCCACCGTGGACGCGGAGCTATTTCTCGCCGCCGTCGCCTCCCTGCGGCGAGACCGCGAGTTCGCAGCCCTGCAGCTGCAACAGCGCCGGCTGGAGCAGCTGAAGCCCGTACTCGCCGGCCTGCCGCACCACTTTCCTTCGCGCTAGCTGGCCGAATGCCAGAATGAGAAAATGACGCGCATTGACGGCAACCTAGATACCGCATCCGTACGCTCCGATGGCACCTCGGTCTTGCCGGTCATCGACGGGGTCATCACCAACCAACCCGTCACGCACGTAGATGAGCGGGGCGCGCTGTTCGAGATCTACAACGGCGACGACACCCTTGGCACTGAGCCCGTTGTCTACGTCTACCAGAGTTCGGTGTATCCCGGTCACATCAAGGGCTGGAATCGCCACGTACACAAGACAGACCGATACACCATCCTCCATGGCGAGGCTGTCGTGCTGCTCTACGACGACCGCCCCGAATCTCCCACCAGCGGCATGAGCCAGCGGGTGGCTCTGTCGCCCCGCGCCCACCGTCAGCTGGTAATTCCGAAGGGTGTATGGCACCTCTTCTTTTGCTCGACGCAGGAGGAGGCGCATCTGCTCAACATGCCAACGGTGGCGTATCACCACGACGCGCCCGATCGGGTCGTGCTGCCCTGGGACACCGACCAGATACCGGTAGATGTGAGAAAGTACCTGCCGAAGTTCTAGCGAGGCTCGGCGTCGAGCACCGCGTGCCGAATGACCTGCCAGCCCTGCGGCACCGACAGGCGCTCGGCGTGCTTGGCGCAGAGGTCGTAGCTGTGCGGCTCGAATTTGCGACTGAGCGGGCCGAGCACAGCCATCGAGTCGGCGTAGACATAGGTGAGCGTGGCGATCGCGGCTGCGTTGCACGCCACCTTGCTGCACGGTCTCTCGCTCATCGGTTTCAGCCTAGGCCGCGCGAGTAGAATCGGGCGTATGGCACGCTCGCGACGCAGTTCGGCTTCGGTGTCGACCCGCGCGGGCTATCGCGACAGGCATGGGCGGGGCATCCGTTCCGCAGTCACCGGCCCGCACCTTCCGCTGCTGCGCAGCCGCGCAGATCTCTTCGATATGACGGTGGCGTCGACCGCGGAGTATCTCAAGGATGTCTGGCCCGACGAGCTCGCATCCGTGACCTTTGAGGTTGCGGGCCTCCCCGCTGAGCTGGGCGGATCGCCCGGTCTCGACCGATGGCGCGTGTTCGCCGAGGAGCGCCGGGTGGTGCTCTACCGTCTGCCGATCGAGCGCCTGTCGCGCCTGCACAAGTACGACGAGCCGCACCGGCGCATGATGGTGGAGTCGTGCGTTTTTCGTGCTGTCGCCGAGCTGCTCGGCAAAGACCCCTGGGACCTCGCGCCCGAGCGCTTCCGCCACTTCTAGCCCGGGTTCGTCAACCGGCGTAGACGGTTACCGGTGTTTCGCTGTTGGCCACCGCGCTGAGCGGGTAGCTGGCGAGCTTGCCGGGCGCACCGAAGCTCACGCTCGCGTACAGCCCGGCGGCGCCACTGATGCTCAGGCGCTCACCCTCGGTGACGGGGACGGTGACACTCGCCCCACCCTCGATGCTCAGCGAGGTTGCACCAATGGTGACCGTCGCGGTGGAATCTCCTGGGTTGACCACATGCAGGCTTGCCCCTGCGCCCGAGGCGACGGATGCGAAAACCGAGTCAGAAAGCGGCGTCGCCGCCGCGAACCAGGCAACGTCGACTGCGCCCGCCGGGGTCGATCCAGCGGAGGCGACTGCCACGGTCGACAGGCGCATGGCGGTGACGACCGGAACGCTTGTCTGCACCACGACGGAGTAGCTGCCGTCGACGAGTCCCTCGATTGGCACGTCGGTGACAACGCCGGGATCGAGCACGAGGTCGAAGGAGGCTCCCGTGAGGGCATCGCCCTCGGGGATCACCCGCACGCTCGCCTGCGCAGCGACGTCACCGGGCACGTAGACCCGCAGTACCGAGCTGAGGTCGTCGAAGCCCGCCTCGCCGAGACGCCCGGTGACCGCATCGGCCTGCAGGATAACCGCGCCGGGAATGACGTTCGTCGTGTTCGGCGCGGATGTCGTGCCGACGATGTCGAGACCGCCCGGCTCAATGCCGCGCACGATCGACTCCTGCAGGTTGGCCGCCACCGGCCCTCCGCGACTGGTGACGTGCACGGTGAGGGCGGCAAGGCCAGGGGCGAAGCCGGCGAGAGAGAGGACCCGCTGGCCCTGCGCGGGAACGATGATGCCGGTGAGACCGGGCGCCTCGACCAGCCCGTCACCCGAGAAGAGCTCGAGCGAGACGGTGGAGTCGACCGTGCCGGGGTTGGCGAGGGTGAGAAGCGTCGTTCGCCCGACCGCGGTGGAACCGCCAACCAGCCACACGTCGCTGCTGGGCTGCGCGCAGGCGGCCGCGGCAAGCCCACGGTAGTCGTCGCGATTGACCGACTGGTACTGAGCCCCGGCGATGCCCGCGTCATTCGAGGCGGGGGCCGTAACGAGCGTGGGGTAGCCGTCCGCGTCGGCTTCCGCGCCAACCTGTCGAAGGCTGTCGGTGGCGTAGTTGCCAGCGCTGGCGGCGAGGGAGAGCAGCGGCTGCCCGAGTGGCGATGCGACCGAGGCATTTTGCCCCCCGGAGTCACCGAGCTGCAGCACGGCCCCCGGGCAGACGAGTTGCTTGTCGGCCGGCTGCGGGGTGACGGACACCGCGGCGGGCACTCGCTGCAGGCTGGGCAGGGGAAGGAGCGCGGCCCCCGCGATCGCCGCGATGGCAACCGCGACACCGACAGAGCCGGCAACGACGCGGGAGGTGACGATAGCGCTGCGCTTAGGCATTCTCATCCTCCTCGAAGGTATCGGCGGGGTTCTCGTCGCCCGGCGAGGCAGCGACCGGACGGCGGCGAGTGCCGGTAGGAATGGCGAGCAGCGCCGCAATGCCGAAGACCACCCCGAGAACAATCAGCTGCCAGGTCGGCGCGGGCTGGTCCTCGACGTCGCTCACGTCACCGGTGTAGCGCCACAGCGAGCCGAATGCCGTTTCGCCGATCGCCGTGAACTGGTCGTTCGAGTCGAGAGCATCGGCCGCTCGGAGGCGGGCGGTCGCCGCTGCGCCCGGTGCCGCGTCGGGAATGAGCACGAACGAGATGCCATTGCGCTCGAGAGCCTCTCCGGCGTCAAGGCCGCTGCGCGACGCGAGGTTGCCAGCGAGCAGCGCCACGTCAGCATCCACCTCGTCGACGCTCGTGGCGGAAAGCGTGGACGTCTCGTCGAGTGCCGTGCCGGCGCCGCGATGCACGGTGGCACCGAAAGAGCCATCGGGCTGGGCCGTGAGCTCGAGAGTGCCGATGTCTGGCCTTGTGACGGCCTGGGCGGTGACGAAGGCGGGCAGCATCCGTCCGTCGCTTTCCACCACGGCGCTCGCCCCGAGCAGGGGTGCGACGACGAGCGGTGCAGCCAGCACCACCGAGCCGATGATGGCCAACAGTGCCGGCAGCGCTACCGCCGACGCGAGCGCCTCGAGCGCGACCACCGCCGCTCCAACGAGGCCGAGCCAGTAGACGCTCAGCGCTGAGCCCGGCCAGATCGACACGGTCGCCGAACCGACGTGACTCAGCTCGAGATGGGCGCTCACGACGGCGGTGATGAAGCCGAGCAGTGAGACAGCGAGAAGCGGAACAGCGCGGCGGGAACCGGGCAGAAAGAGCGAGAGCAGCGCCAGTGCGGCGAGGGGGGCAAGCAGGGCGGCGACAACAATGATCGTCGCGCTCGGCGGAAGACCGAGGGCGGTGGTTACCGCAAGCCAGCCGTTGGAGCCGCCAGCCGGCGACCCCAGCGCCAACTGCCAGCCGGATGCCGCATTCACCGGAAAGACCACGCCGGGGTCAGCGAGGATCGCGATTCCGCTTCCGCGCCCGATCTGGGCGATGGCAAGCGGCGCGAACAGCACGGCGGCCGGAACCGGGATGACCCAGGTGCGGTAGAGAGACCGGGGCCGCGCGACGGCCAGGGCAAGCCAGGCGACAAGCAGGATGGGTATGAGTGACGGCGCACTCCCGACGGTGAGGGCGAAGAGCAGGGCTGCTGCGCCGGCTGCCGACCAGCTGCGCGCGGCGTTGATCGCTGCGAGCACGAGCCAAGGCAGTGCAAGGTGCGCGATCGACGCCCCGAGATGTCCAGTGTGCAGGCCGGCCAGGAAGGGCGGCGCGAGGGCCCACAGCACCGCCGCAACGGCCGGAGCCCAGCCGCGCGTCGAGAATCGCGCTGCACAGGCCCAGGCGGCGAGTCCGGCGAGCGGCAGCGCAAGAAGGTAGAGCGCCACGATGCTCGCGGTGGGCGACCAGAAGGCGAGTGTGCCGAGCACCGCGAGCACCCAACTGAAGGGGTCGGCCGTTGCCGGGTTGCTCCACAGCTCGGCGACGGATCCGCTCAGCGGCGCCAGCGCGCCCCCGGCGAGCGCGGTCGCGTTGAGGTACGACCCAAAGCCGAGAATGCCAACAGCGGCGAGCAGGATGACGACCCACGCGCCACCCGCCGAGAAGAATCCTGGGCGAGGCAGTACGGCCTCAGCCGCACTGACTGCGACGGCGGCGCGGTTCGCGGCGAGCTCGCGCGCCTGCCCCGACTGCACACGGAGCGGCGCGACCGCAGCCCAGCCCAGGGTGCGCGAGCGGGCGAGCACGCGACGGGCTGGGGCGATCCCGGGCGAGAAGGCCACGGCGAAGGCGGCGGCGAGCTCACCGGGAACGCGCCCCGGGTGCTTCGCAGCCAACTGCCAGAGCGAGCGGATGACCGCGAGGGGAACGAGGCTCAGCCACAGCAGCGGCACGGCCAGTGGCGCCGCGTACACGAGCCTGCGGTGCAGCTGCGCCGAGCGAACGGCGCCGAAGCGGGGTGGCTGCGCGTCGCTCGCAACGCGCGCCGCGGGAACGGCGACGACTCGGTGCCCGGCTAGCCGCGCGCGAACGCAGAGGTCGAGCGCAGCATCGGCGGTCGCCAGCGCGGGATCGAAGCCCCCCAGCGAGGCAAAGACGGTTCGACGAACGAGCATGCCGCCGGCGGCAACCGCCATCAGGTCGCTGCCACGATCGTGCTGGGCCTGGTCGAGCTCGTTGGCGACGAGCTGCACCGACCCGCCTCTGGTCGTCATCGACTCGCCAAATGCAGCGATGACGTCGGGCTGGTCCCAGCGCATGAGCTTGGGGCCAGCGATCGCGACGGAGGGGGCGATCTCGACGGCTCCGAGCAATACCCTGAGAGCATCCGGCTCCGGGGCGTTGTCGCAGTCGAGCAACCAGAGCCACTCGTCGTCGGAGTCGGCGGGGCCGATCGCGCTCAACGACTGCCGCACGGCGGAGCCGAAGCTCGAGCGGGCTTGGGCGGAGACAAACTGGCTGGGCACGGCGCCCATCAATAGCTCAGCCGAGTTGTCGGTGGAGGCAACATCCACGGCGACGAGGGCGTCGGGGGTGCGGGTCTGTGCCCGAAGCGCCGCTATGGTGCGCTCCAGATACGGCGCCCCGTTTCGGGCGACAAGTATCGCTGTTACCCGTGCCTGCATCTAATGCAGACTAAGCGCGCTTGCGGAGCTTTCTGCGCTCTCGCTCGGAGAGTCCGCCCCAAATACCGAAACGCTCGTCGTTCTCGAGCGCGTACTCGAGGCAGCTGCTGCGTACTTCGCACGACGAACAGATCTTCTTGGCATCGCGGGTCGAGCCGCCCTTCTCGGGGAAGAAGGCTTCGGGGTCGGTCTGCGCACAGAGGGAGTCGGCCTGCCAGGCGAGCGCGTCATCTGCCGCGGTCGGCTTGCGCAGTCCTGGTACGCCGAGGTTGACCGGGTCAACGAACCAGTCTTCCGGCACGGACGCGCGGTACTCGCTGTTCGTCATGCGTCCCGGCCCTTCTCGCTCAGTCGACCGACTGAATGCGATAGAGATAATTACACCGTTGTAGTTAGCGAGAGTCAAGTCGTAGATCATAAAACCCTCGACCTCCTGATGAGGTCTGGCGGGCCCGGCGTGTTGCAAGTGTTATCCCTTTTGCCGATTGACAGCCACGTGGCAGAATAAGTTCATACGTTTATATTCTGCCAAGAGGTCACCATGCTGAAGAAAGTCGTGCTACTCGCCCTGCCCGGGGTCGCGCCCTTCGAGTTCGGTGTCATCTGCGAGGTCTTCGGCATCGACCGCTCCGAGACCGGTGGCCCCTGTTTCGACTTCACGATCGCGACGGCAGACCCGGGGCCGGTACGCACGAGCCTCGGCTTCACCATGCACATTGAAGCGGGGCTCGAGGTGGCCGCCGACGCCGACCTGGTCGCGGTGCCCGCGCACGAGACGCGGGGCATCGATCCGCGGTACTTCGAGGTGATTCGTGCCGCCGAGGCTCGCGGCGCGTGGGTGCTCAGCGTGTGCAGCGGCGCCTTCGCCCTCGCCCAGGCGGGGATTCTCGACGGACGACGCGCGACCACCCACTGGATGCACACCGACCGCCTCGCTCGGCAGTTTCCAAGAACCGAGGTGGATGCCGACGTGCTCTTCGTCGAGGACCGCAAGGTGGTCACCAGCGCCGGCACCGCCGCGGGCATCGACGCCGCGCTGCACATCGTTCGCAAGGAGTATGGCGCCGCCGCCACCAACGTGATCGCCCGGCGCATGGTCGTGCCACCCCAGCGCGACGGCGGCCAGTCGCAGTACATAGACGCCCCGGTGCAGGAGCATGCGAGCGACTCCTTTGCGCTCGTCGCCGAGTGGATGCTCGAGAACCTCTCCTCCGACCTCACGGTCGATCAGCTCGCCCGCAAGGCGCTCATGTCGTCGCGCACTTTCGCGCGCCGCTTCCGCGCTGAGATGGGCACCACCCCCGCCGCATGGCTCAACCGCCAGCGCATCATCCGCGCGCAGCAGCTGCTCGAGTCGTCGGATCGCGGTCTGGAGAGCATCGCGCAGCAGACCGGGTTCGGTACCGCGGCGGTCATGCGCCACCACTTTCTTAAGGTGCTGCAGACCACCCCGACCCACTACCGCCGCACCTTCGGCATGCGGCAGAGCGCGTAGCCGCGCCGCCCGTAGCGTCGCGCACACACCCCACGCTAGAGTCGGCTCTCAAAACTGTCGACACCAGGAGCTTTCATGACCGACCCCAGCCGAGCCGCCGGCGAGCGCGATGTCCAGACCGTCACCAAGGACGGCACGTCGGTTCTCAGCACCATCCACGACGTGCGAATGCGATCAACGCCGAATCATGTTGACCACCGAGGCAGCGTCTTCGAAATCTGGGAGGGTGACGACGCGTTCTGGGAGAAGCCGGTCGTCTACGCGTACCAGTTCTCCATCCGTCCCGGGATCATGAAGGGCTGGGGCATCCACGAGCACAAGGATGACCGCTACACGATCATCTCTGGCGAGGTTCTGCTAGTTCTGTACGACGCCCGCCCCGAGTCACCAACCTACGGAGTCGTGCAG